>Ga0209275_10000357_pt1 | contig 17400 bp, 16 predicted proteins | sample HubBroMetageREF2_FD_188344 | JGI IMG/M metagenome (GOLD analysis project Ga0209275, IMG submission 188344) | Reference soil microbial communities from the Hubbard Brook experimental Forest, New Hampshire, USA - Hubbard Brook CCASE Soil... | ecosystem: Environmental > Terrestrial > Soil >... | reverse complement strand
TCGCGGGCGTGCAGCGATGCGATTGCGGCCTGCAGGCAGTAGACCCCCTCCGGCGTGCCGCCGCTCAGCGCGAGCGCGCGCTCGAGAGCAGCGCGTCCGGCATCGATCTGGGCCCAATCCCACAGCGCGCGATCCTGGTCGGCGAGCAGCACGATCTCGCCGTCGCGCACGCGTGCCGCGCGCCGGGAATCATGCAGGAGCATCAGCGCGAGCAGACCGAACGCCTCCGGCTCGTCTGGCATCAACTCGGCAAGCGAAGCGCCCAGCCGGATTGCTTGCGCGCCGAGCAGCGCGCCGCGGCCGTCGTAGCCCTCGTTGAAGATCAGGTAGATCACCGCCAGCACCGCGGCAAGCCGGTCGGGCAGCAGGTGCGCGGGCGGAATCCGAAAGGGGATGCCCGCGTCCCTGATCTTGCGCTTAGCGCGCACCAGTCGCTGCGCCATAGTCGACTCGGGTAGGAGGAACGCACGTGCGATCTCACCGGTGCCCAGCCCGCCGAGCGCGCGTAGCGTGAGCGCGACCTGCGCGTCGGTGGCGAGCGCTGGGTGACAGCAGGTGAAGATCAGCTCGAGTCGTTCATCGCGGAAGGTGGTCTCCGGCATCTCGTCCTCGATCGTCTCGGGCAGATCCAGCAGCTTGGTCTTGGCGACGAGCGTGCGCTGGCGGCGGATGCGGTCGATCGCGCGGTTGCGTGCAGTGGCGATCAGCCATGCGCCCGGGTTGGCGGGCGTGCCCTCGCGAGGCCAGCGTTCGGCGGCGATCGCAAACGCCTCCTGGGCGGCGTCCTCGGCGAGATCGAAGTCGCCGAGGTAGCCGACCAGCGCCGCGAGCACGCGGCCCCACTGCTCGCGGAAGACCTGCTCGATCAGCTCGCCACCACTCGGCTCGCCACCAGCGGGCGCACCTCGACCGCACCGCCCATACGCGTCGCTGGAATCCGCGCAGCGAGCTCGATCGCGGCGTCGAGGTCGTCTGCCTCGAGCAGGTAGTAGCCGCCGAGTGCCTCCTTGGTCTCGGGAAAGGGACCGTCGGTGGTGAGCGTGGCGCCGTCCTTGACGCGCACCGTGGTGGCGGTCATCGCGGGCTGCAGCTGCGCTCCGGCGCTCACGCCGGGGGCCTGCATGATCGCCATGTACTCGCCCGTGACCGCACTCTGTTGATCCTCGGAGAGCCGTTCCCATGCGGCCATCGACTCGCCTGTGTACACCTGGAGCAGGTATTGCATCGTGTTCCTCCTTTTGCCTGATTATGGTCGCCCCTTCGACGAAGGGCTTCGATCATTGCCGACTGATATTCCTTGACAAACATATAATGCTGTACATATATTATTTTTATGATGAGTGCGTTTGACGTCGTGGCCGAGCCAGCGCGCAGGGAGATTCTCGATCTACTGCTCGCGGGCCCACGGGCTGTGGGCGAGCTGGTGTCCGAGACAGGGCTGAGCCAGCCGAACACCTCGCGTCACCTACGCGTCCTGCGCGACGCAGGCCTGGTCGAGTCTCGCGCGGTGGGTCAGCGGCGACTGTACGGGTTGCGCGGCGAGGGCTTTGCGGAGCTCGCCCGCTGGCTGACCCCGTATGTGCTGCTGTGGCAAGGCGGCCTGGACGCACTTGAACGTCACCTCGACCGAAAGGAATGAACGATGTGCCCTGTCGAGCGCACTCGACTGCGACCCACGACCCCAGCGCGGTTCCGGGCCACGGCTACCGCAGCACTGGCAGGGCCTGAACCGCGAATACGAGCAGCGCTTCAGGATTGCACCTGAGCAAGCAACGCCACCACCGACGCTCTGAGGACCGCTTTCGAAGAGTTAGACACACCCGGGATGCGTCCCGGGCGCGGGGCTCGATCCTGACCTGGACGGCTCAGTCGATCACGAACGCGACTTCGTCGACCACACACCAGGACCAGTCCTCCCCTGGCTCGATCGAGCTCATGATCGGATGCGAGTCATCGTTTGCGTGACGGGAGGCGTGACGGTTGGGCGAGGAGTCGCAGCAGCCAACCTTGCCGCACGAACGGCATACCCGCAGATGTACCCATTCACCGCCGATCTTCAGGCACTCCTCGCAGCCGGGTACCTCCGCGCGCGTGGGCACCTGCGAGGTCTGCACCTGATCGAGGTGCGAGCAGATCTCGGCTGAGCTCATGGATTCACCCTAGGCGAGCACTTCGTCGGCTGCGTCGATGATGCGCAGGTGTTTGGCTACGCCGGTCACGCCCAGCAGACGCTGAACCTGTTGAGAACCGCGGGTAACGGCGAACTCTTGTCCACGCTCCTTGCAGTGCTCGAGCGCTGAGAGCACACTACGAAGGCCGGTAGAGTCGATGAACTGGAGCTGATCGAGATCGAGCACGACCGTCGTCTCGCCGTCGACGCCCTCCATCGCATGCTCGAGCAGCCCGGCGCTCGCCATATCCAGTTCGCCGTCAAGCGCGAGGATCACGCGGTCCGCCTCGCGTCGCACGGCGATCTGAAGCTGGTCCTGTACCCCCATTGCCGTGATTTTATCGGAGAACTGCTCAGGTAAGGCGAAGTGCGAGCAGCGCGATGTCATCGCGCAACCTGCCGCTGGCACGGCGCAGCGCAGCTTGCTCGATCTGTGAGAGCAGGCCGGCAAGCGTGGGCGCGGGCGCTTGGACACCAGGCTCGAACAGCGTCTGCTCGCCTAGCTGCATGCCCGTCCGGTTGGCCTCCGGTAGACCGTCTGTGTAGAGCAGCAGCGTCTGGTCGGCCCCGAGCTCGACGTCGACCTCGCTGATCTCGATCGGGTCCAGCACGCCGAGCAGCGTCCCAGGCGTACCGACCTGCGTGCGCCCGCCGTCCACGTCGATGATCAGCGGCGGTGGGTGTCCGGCGAGCGTCACGCCGAGCCGGGCACCGGCGGAGCGTCGTTCGAACGTGACCAGGCAGACGGTGCACATGTCCGGGCCAGATGGCTGGTGACGCAGCGCCGCGTGCAGCGTGTCGAGCATCTGCGTGGGCGTCAGGTCGAGCATCGCTGCCGTGCGCAGCGTGTGGCGCGCCAGCGCGGTCACGGCAGCTGCACGCGGCCCCTTGCCGCAGACGTCGCCGATCACCAGCAGCCAGCGATCGGCGCCGTAGGCGAGTACGTCGTAGAAATCCCCGCCGACGTCGTTGAGCTCGCCTGCCGCGCGATACAGCGACGCTAGCTTTGCCCCTGGGATCTCAGGCAGCGACTCGGGCAGCAGCGCCGCCTCGAGCATGCTCGCGATCCTCGTGCGCTCGGTATACAGGCGCGCGCTTTCCACAGCAGTGCCGGCACGCCGGCCGAGTCGCTCGGCAAGCGCCAGATCGGCGTGCGTCAAGCGCCGCATCGACTCCGCGGAGGCGAGCGTGATCGCGCCAAGCGTGCGTGCGGGGGCGGCGAGCGGCACGATGATTACGGCCGTCGCGCCGATCGCCTGCAGTAGCGCCAGGTGTCCGTCGTCGCGCGCGTAGGCTGCGAGCGCGTCGGGCTCGATGTTCGTGTAGATGCGCGCCCGTCCGCTGCGAATCACCTCCGGGACTCCCACGGGCTCGTCCAGCCCCAGGCGATATCCGCGATCGAGCCGTTCCGCCAGCTCGATCCGCCTGGGATCGCTGTGATGAACGGCGACGCGTTCGATCTCGCCGCTCTCGCTCAGCACATCGACCGCGCACCAGTCAGCGATCTGCGGGACCGCCAGCCGTGTGAGGTGCTGGAGCGTCTCGGCGTAGTCCATCGAGGAAGCGAGCACGCGGCTGGCCTCGGCCATGAAGCGCTCCGCCAGCTGCGCACGCTTGACCTCGGTGATGTTCTCGAACACGTTGACCGCATACAAGATGCGTCCGCTCTCAGGGTCGGTGACCGGCGAGGAGCGGACAATCAGCCAGCGCTCCTCGCCTGTCGCGCGAACGATGTTCCTCACGAGCAGTGGCCCTGGGCTCTCGCCGGCGAACAGGCGTCTACCGGGCATGCTCTCGAGGCCCAGCTCACGACCTTGCTCGTCCAGGACGAGAAAACGCGGCATGATCGTTCCCGGACTGGAGCTCATCAGCTCCGCCGGCGTGCTCGCACCCAGCAGGTCGGCAGCGGCCTGGTTGGCGAAGACCATCTGCCCGCGATCGTCCGTCAGCGTGATCGCCTCGGCCACGTTTACTAGCACCGCCTCCAGACGCTGCTCCACGCGTCGTAGCTCTGAGAACAGGCGTGCGTTGTCGATCGCCGTCGCGGCCCGCCTGGCCAACTCACACGCGAGCTCCAGATCCGCGAGCTCGTAGGGCTGGCCGTCGCCCAGCCGCAGCACCGACAGGGTGCCGAGCGTCCGCCCACGCGAAAGCAGCGGCGCCACCACAGCCGAGTGGTAGCGATGGTCGATCATGAACTTCGCATGCCTGGAGCCCTGCGCGAACGAGCGCATCAGCGCACTGGTCATCTCCGCCAGTAGCTCAGGTTCGCCAGTGCGGATCACACGCGCCACAGGGTGCCCGCCGGCGGGATCGAGCGGATGCTGCCGGCGCATCGCCTCCAGCGGAGCGGCGATCTCGGGGTCGTAGGAAGCGACGGCGACCTCTCTGATCGAGCCGTCGTCGTCGCGCAGGTCGATCACGCACAGATCCGCTAGGCGTGGCACGGTCAGACGTGCGACCTGGCTCATCGTCGTGGCCAGATCGAGCGAGGAAGCCAGCACGGCTCCAGCCTCTACCAGCAGCTCTACGGCGACGTCATGCGTCGGCAGTGTCTGTCCAGTCACGGTTTTAGCTCCGCGAAGATTGTGCCAGCTCGAACCACACGCGCGTCCCCCCCTCGCGGTCCACTCCCCAGCGAGTGGCCTGCTTGTCAACGAGGTACAGACCGTAACCGCTGAATGGCTGCGCTGGATCACGGGGCGTGGCGGTAAAGCCGCTGCCGCGGTCGATCACCTCGACGCGAACAGCGCCCTCCTCCAGTAGCCGGGCACAGAGCAGAATGCCGCTAGCAGGAGGTGCATCTGAGTGGAGCACCGCATTGGATACGAGCTCTGAGACGAGCAGCGTCAGCGTGGCCAGCTCCGTGGAGGCAATCTCGCTGTGCTCGGTCAAGCCAGCAACTGCCCGCCGCGCCAGCGACGGCGCCTGCGGGTCGCGTTCAAGGCTCATCTGCAGCACGGGCGGGTCCTCGAAACGTGACGAGCAGCCTGACATGGCGATCACGCTTGGGGTCGATCCTCGAATGGCAATGCGCTGTCGGCGCCGGTCATGCGTCGCACCAGCGTTAGGGTTTCCCCCTCGATCTCCTGTCTAACCTCGACTCTGCTTGGTCGTGTCATCGCTCTCCTACGCTCGGGGCGTGACGAACGAGCGCCGCAGGCGTCGCCGCTTCGACACCCTTGCCGGTGGCGTCGCTTGTCATGCGTATCTACCCGAATGCCAGCGCTCGCAACCAATCCGCGCGTGCGGTTCCCATAACCGCATCGACCTCGTGGCACCCGCCCTCAGTCGGTGGTGCGGCGGCGATACAAACTGCTGGCCAGGGGCGCGAACACCACAACGAGAGCCAACGACCACAGCAGCGCGGCGAGGACGGCGTGTTGCGCCAATCCGGTGGTCGGCTCATCCAAGAACAGCACTGGCGGGCGCGTAACCAGTCCGGCGGCCAGGTCCAGGCGCCGGCGCATCCCGCCCGAGTACCCCTTGAGGACGCGGTCGGCCGCATCGGTGAGGTCGAACTGGTCCAGCAGCTCGCTCGCCCGTGCTCGCGCGGTGGCACGGCGCAGGCCGCTGAGGCGTCCGATCATCACGAGATTCTCGCGTCCCGTCAGGACCTCGTCGAGCGTGGCGTCCTGCGCGGTAACTCCAATGTTGCGCTGTACGGCTGCGGCCTCAGTGACCACGTCATGGCCGGCCACGCGCGCAGAGCCGCCGTCAGGAATCGAGAGCGTCGTCAGGATGCGCACGGCGGTCGTCTTGCCGGCGCCATTTGGGCCGAGCACCCCCAGGATCGCCCCAGCTGGTACCTCGAGGTCGATCCCGTCGAGGGCGACGGTCGCACCAAAGCGCTTGGCGAGGCCATGGGCTTCGATCATCAAGGCACTCTTCATCAGCATCCTTTCGAGCAGGCGGCGGCTTGAAACCCATTGCTTACCGGTCGACAAGCAAGCACCGATCACGGGAAGCGCGCTGCCCGCGACGAATGGGCCAACTTGGGGCCGCAGCTATTCCTGCTCGACCCAGTCGAACGAGCGTGTGACGGCCTTCTTCCACTGGCCGTACTCGTGCTCGCGCACGGACTCCTCCATTTCCGGCTCCCAGCGCTTGTCCTCCGACCAGCGCTCGCGCAGCTCGTCCTGGTCTGACCAGAAGCCGACTGCCAGCCCAGCGGCAAAGGCGGCGCCGAGCGCGGTGGTCTCGGTGACCGCTGGACGCACCACGGGAACTCCCAGCACATCGGCCTGGAACTGCATCAGTAGCTCATTAGTGGTCATGCCACCGTCGACCTTCAGCTCGCTGAGAGGCACGTCAGCGACCGCGTTGGCCTCATCCACGACCTCACGGCTCTGCCATGCGGTCGCCTCCAGCGCCGCGCGCGCGATGTGTCCTTGGTTGGCGTACGCGGTCAAGCCCACGATCACGCCGCGTGCGTCATCGCGCCAGTACGGCGCGAACAGCCCGGAGAACGCGGGCACGAAATACACGCCGCCATTGTCCTCGACGGTGCGTGCGAGATCCTCCACTTCGGGAGCGCTCTCGATCAGCTTCAGGCGGTCACGCAACCATTGGATCAGCGCCCCCGTCACAGCAATCGACCCCTCGAGCACATACGTCGGCCTGCCGTCGCCGAGCTTGGAGCCGAGCGTCGTCAGCAGCTTCTGCGAGCGCACGATCTGCTCGCCTGTGTTCAGCAGCAGGAAGGAGCCGGTGCCGTAGGTGTTCTTCGCCTCGCCTCTGGCGAAGCAGGTCTGCCCAAACAGCGCCGCCTGCTGGTCGCCGAGGATGCCCGCGATCGGACGACCGCCGACGGCCGTGCCGGACGCCTCGCCGTAGACCTCGCTGGAGGAGCGAATCTCCGGCAGCATCGCGCGCGGGATGCCCATCAGCTCGAGACTCGGCTCGTGCCAGTCGAGGCTCTCCAGGTCCATCAGCATCGTGCGGCTGGCGTTGGTCACGTCGGTCGCGTGGATACCGCCCTTGACGCCGCCTGTGAGGTTCCACAGCAGCCACGTATCCATCGTTCCAAACGCAAGCTCGCCGTTCTCGGCGCGCTCGCGCGCGCCGTCAACGTTCTCCAGCAGCCATGCCACCTTCGGTCCGGAGAAGTACGTGGACAACGGCAGGCCGACGCGATCGCGCAAGCGATCCAAGCCCGCCTCGCCAGCGAGCTCGCGCACGAGCTGATCGGTGCGCGTGTCCTGCCACACGATCGAGTTGTGGATCGGCTTGCCGCTCTCCCGCTCCCACACCACGGTGCTCTCACGCTGGTTGGTGATGCCAATCGCCTCGATATCGCCCGCCCGCGCGTCGTACCTCGCCAACGCCCCGCCAATCACCTCACGCGTGCGCCGCCAAATCTCGCTCGCATCGTGCTCCACCCAGCCGGCTTTGGGGTTGATCTGCTCATGCTCGCGCTGGTCGACCGCAACGATCTTGCCGTCCTTGTCAAACAGGATGAAGCGGCTGCTAGTGGTCCCTTGATCGATCGCTCCGACGTACTTGGCCATCCCCACCCCTCCTCGATTGGTACGCCACCAGGTCGATCATCTCAGGCCCTGACTCGACCGGCATGCAGCCGGGCACCGACAGGGCCACAACACCGATAGGTCACCCCTATCGCAGGGTCGCGAATGTCTATTTGACTACACACGCTGGCGCGCGCAACATTCCTCACTCAATCGCTCAACAAAAGGAGACCACGAAGCGATGAGCGCCATCCAACAAGTACCCACGCAGCCAAAGGCCGGCATCGATCTCGACGACCCGATCGCCGTTGCCGCAGAGCTGCGTGACCAGTTTCGCGTCGGCGCCGCCGAGCGCGACCTCAAGCGACAGTTTCCCTACGAGCAATGCGCGGCATTCCGGACGTCAGGCCTGCTCGGGCTGATGGTCCCGCACGAGTTCGGCGGCTACGGCGGCACATTCAGCGAGCTGATGCGCGTGGTGATCCTGATATCGGCCGGCGACTCCAACATCGGGCAGATGTACCAACTGCACACAGGGGGCATCAGGCTGCTCCAAGAGTTTGCCTCGCCCGAGGTACAGGCGAAGTGGCTGCCCAGGTTCGCCAGTGGCGAGCTGTGGATCACTAACGCCTACTCGGAGATTGGCACACCGAGCGTCAACGACTTCAACACGACCGTCACCAAGGTGGACGACGGCTGGCGCTTGAACGGAACCAAGTTCTACTGCACCGGTAGCCTCGCCGGGGACATTACCTTCGGCCCGTGCCGCGTCGCCGGCTCCGACGAGGTACGCGTGTTCTTCACCAAAACCGACGCCGACGGCGTGACGATCCACGACGACTGGAGCGGCTTTGGCCAGCGCACCACCGCAAGCGGCACGACCGACTTCAAAGACGTGCTAGTCCCCGACGAGCTGTGCCTGTCAACCGCACAGGACGGGGGCGGCGGGGGCGGCCAGATCACCTCGCTCAACTACCAGGCGGTGCACACTGGAGTGCTCGTAGGGATCGCCCAAAACGCGCTTGACGACGCGGTTGACTTCGTCCAGACGCGCGCCCGCGTGTGGTACGAGAGCGACGCATCCAGCGCGAGCGAGGATCTCTACACGAAGCTACGCGTGGGCGAGATGAAGACCGCTGTACTCGCGGCAGATCTGCTCGCCTTGCGCGCCGCCGAGCTGTGCGACGACGCAGTCGCGCACCCTGGCGACCTCGAGCGAAGGGGCCTTGCCTCGGTGGTGACCGGCGAGGCGCGGCGCGCGGGTGCCGAGGCCGCACTGGAGGCTGGGTCGACCCTGTTCAAGGTCTGCGGCGCCGGCAGCGTGCTCGAGCGCTACGGCTTTGACCGACACTGGCGCAATGCCCGCACCCTGTCACTGCATAACCCGCTCGACTTCAAGTCGATGCACGCTGGAGATTTCCTCCTCAACGACAGGCTCCCGCCGATCGATTCTTACAACTAGCAGCGGACGCACTACCAATAACCCAAAGGAGGTAACAGCCAAATGTCGTCCGTAGGCCTCATGTTCGTAGGTGCCGTGTTGTTCGTCAATGGATTGTTGTTCCTAGGCAAGGTGGATGCGAAGAGCGCGGGCGTGTTCAACCTATTCGTCGGCGGCCTGCAGACCGCGATTCCCTTCTACTTGATCTCCCATGCCAAGACACCCGATGAAATCCTGCTCGCATCGGGCATTTTCCTGTTCGGTTTTACCTACCTGTATGTCGGCATCTCCAACCTCGCCGGCCACCAGCCGCTGGGACTGGGTTGGTACTCCGCATGGGTAGCGATCATGGCGTGCGCCTTCGGCGTGACCAACATCGTCAAGTTCAGCGATCCCACGATTGGCCTGTTGTGGCTGCAATGGTCGGTGCTGTGGGGACTGTTCTTCCTCGTGTTGGGACTGGGCATCGAGCGGCTCACGGCGCTGGCCGGGTGGGCCACCCTGATCCTGTCGTTCACCACCTGCACGATCCCCGGCTTCCTGCTGCTGCTCGGCGAATGGGAAGGGGTACACACATGGCTGGTGCTGGCCGTCATCGCCGCGACCATCGCGGTGTTGCTGCCGATCGGGCTGCGCACCGTGCGACCGGCAGCCGTAGAGCGCCGGTCCGAGACGGAGGTGGCTGTCTCTGTGGGCTAGCCAGCTCGAGAGCCGCGAAGGAGCCAGCCGGCCGTGCGGGGACGAGGTCTGATGCACGCCGAGGACGCCTCTGCTGGGTGCCACGGCTACTAAGGCATCGACCCACTGGTGCCCAGTACGGCCGGTGTTCGGCGCAGTGGCCCGGGCTCGTGGTACGCTGCTCGACACTATTTCCGAGTTTTATGATCGAAATTGTTGACGACGCGGCGCGATGCGCATCGAGCAACTCGAATACGCCGCCGCCGTCGCGCGCTTTGGCTCCTTCCGCAGGGCCGCTGAAGAGCTGCACATCTCCCAGCCTGCGTTGAGTGAGACCGTACGCAAGCTGGAGGCAGAGCTCGGCGTTGACATCCTCGACCGGCAGCGCACCGGAGCGACGATCAGCGATGAGGGGCGCGAGTTGCTGCCCCATCTGCTGGACGTGATCGAGGCCGCCAGGCGCCTGCGCTACGCCGCCGACGAGCAGCACGAGAGCAGCCGCATGATCAGGCTCGGCACCGTCAGCGCCGCGACCTCTCCACTCCTGACCGCCACCATCCGCGCCTTTCGCGAAAGTCATCAGACGACGCAGGTGGAGGTCGTGCTCGTCCAGCAACAGCGGCTGCACCGCCTGCTGCTCGAGGGCGGTCTCGACCTCGGGCTGGTCAACTACCTCGAGGGCGACGAGGTCGCTCCGGCACTCCATACGGTCGAGCTCCTCCGTGGCTACCCGGTCGTTTGCATACACAGCGACAGCCCGCTGACGACGCGCTCGACCGTGAGCCCAGCGCAGCTCATCAGCGAGCCGCTGGTGGTGATGCGCTCCGGCTATGCCATGCACCGCTATCTGAACCGCCTGCTTGGAGGCGGGGAGCCATCCTTCTCCTACTCAGCCGACGGCGCCGAGATGGGCAAGCTGATGGTCGCCGCCGGGCTAGGGGTCACAGTGCTCCCCAGCTACAGCGTCATCGGAGACCCGCTGGAGGAGCGCGGCGCAATCACTTACCGCAAGATCGAGGGCGACGACACGAGCGTGCGGCTCGTCATCCAGCGCCGACGCGCCGGCTCACCCACGCTCGCCACACGAGACCTGCACGGCCTATTCGTGGAAGAGGCTGCCGTCTACGCCGCCACCGCAGCCGACGCGCTACCGCCACCCACCGCCAAGCGCGCTCCCCGTGCTCGCGCCAAGCGCGGCTCCCGCGCGCCGAGCGCGCACCTGTGAAAGGGGCGCCCTATCACCTGTTCCACAATCCCTATTTGACCGCTGCACCCGCAGCCACCATCCTCCTCTGCATGAGCGCAACGCAGCCAGTAGCACCGAGATGACAGCGCCAGGACCGAGATGACCGCGCCGTTCGACTCGATTGAGGACGCGCTTGCGGATATCCGCGAGGGGCACATGGTGATCGTGTGCGACGGCGAGGAGCGCGAGAACGAGGGAGATCTCGTGATGGCCGCACAGTTCGCCACTCCCGAGTCCGTCAACTTCATGGCCAAGGAGGCTCGCGGCCTGATCTGCCTGGCACTCAGCGACGAGCGCTGCGACGAGCTCGGCCTGCGGCCGATGACACGCCGCAACGAGTCGCTGCACGGAACTGCCTTCACCGTCTCGATCGAGTCGCGCGACGGGGTCACCACGGGCATCTCCGCGTACGACCGCGCACACACCGTGCAGACCGCCATCGACCCCCAGCGCGGCGCCGAGGATCTCGTCCAGCCCGGGCACATCTTCCCGCTGCGCGCACGACCCGGCGGCGTGCTCGAGCGCTCCGGCCATACCGAGACGGCCGTCGACCTCGCGCGCATGGCCGGCGTGCTGCCCGCCGGAGTCATCTGCGAGATCCTCAACGAGGACGGCACCATGGCCCGTGTCGGTGACCTACTCCCGTACGCGCTCCGCCACGGCCTGAAGATGATCACCGTCGCCCAGCTGATTGCCTACCGTCGCCAGGCCGAGAGCCTCGTCGAGCGCGTCGCCAGCGCGCGCCTGCCCACGCCCTTTGGCGTCTTTCGCCTGCACGGCTATCGCTCACTGGTCGATGGCGGTCAGCATCTCGCGCTCGTCTACGGCGAGGTCACCGGCGTGCCCGACGTGCTCGTGCGCGTGCACTCCGAGTGCGTCACCGGAGAGGTGTTCGGCTCTTTGCGCTGCGACTGCGGGCCACAGCTGCAGGAGGCCATGCGCCAGATCGCAGCCGAGAGTCGCGGCGCGCTCGTGTATCTCGCCCAGGAGGGGCGCGGCATCGGGCTGCTCAACAAGGTACGCGCTTACGCACTGCAGGACACCGAGGGCCTGGACACCGTCGACGCGAACCTCGCGCTGGGGTTCGCCGCGGATCTGCGCGACTTCGGCATCGGCGCGCAGATCCTCGCCGACCTCGGGCTCTCCACGATCCGCCTGCTGACCAATAACCCGCGCAAGATCATCGGCCTGGAGGGCTACGGCCTGGAGGTCTCTGGCCAGGTCCCGATCGAGGTCGAGCCACATCCCGAGTCAGAGCCCTACATGCTCTCCAAGGCGTTGCGACTCGGCCATACGTTGAGCGCGGTGACCGCATGAGTGCGCCCAAGCACGACATGCGCACGGTCATGGGCCACTTCGCCACCGGCGTCTGCATCGTCAGCGCCCGCCGCAACGACGGCAAGCCCGTCGGCACGACGGTCAACGCCGTCACATCCGTGTCGCTCGAGCCGCCGCTGCTGCTCGTGTGCCTCGCGCACGAAAGCGAGACGCTGTCAGCCGTGAGCACCTCCTCGCGCTTTGCCGTCAGCATCCTCGCCGAGAGCCAGCGCGAGCATTCGATCCGCTTCGCCGCCAAAGGAGAGCAGGCGAAGCCCCGGGAGGTCGACTTCAGCGAGCACCACCCCGGCCTGCCGTGCCTGCCCGATGCCCTTGCCACCGTTGCCTGCCGCGTCAACGCGATTCACCGGGGCGGCGATCACATGATTGTGATCGGCGAGGCGCTGTCGATGTCCAGCGCCGAACGCGACGACGCGCCGTTGTTGTTCTTCCGCGGCTCCTATTCGCGCCTCGAGCGCGAGCGCCTGGCGGTGCCCAAGCAGCCGGCAAGGCGCCGGCGAGTCGCCGTGCTGGAACGCATCGGCTGAGATCCCGTGCCGAACGCGGGGAAGGCAACAGCGACTAGCGACCAATCAAATCTTCATAAAAACAATAGACATAATGAGAAAGAGAGCTCCGCAGATGGCAATCACAAGCGAGGATCCGATCAAGTTCGCCTACTGGGTGCCCAACGTCAGCGGCGGGCTTGTCGTCTCGAAGGTCGAGCAGCGCACCGACTGGGGCATCGAGTACAACCGCCAGCTCGCGCAGCTGGCGGAGCAGCGCGGGTTCGAGTACGCGCTCAGCCAGGTCCGCTACATGGCCAGCTACGGCGCCGAGTACCAGCACGAGTCAACCGGCTTCAGCCTCGCGCTGCTGCTCGCGACACAACGCCTTAAGGTCATCGCCGCGATCCACCCCGGCCTGTGGCAGCCAGGCGTGTTCGCCAAGCTTGGCGCCTCCGCCGACGTCATCTCCGGTGGGCGCTTTGCCGTCAACGTCGTCTCCGGCTGGTTCAAGGGCGAGTTTCACGCCCTCGGCGAGCCGTGGCTCGAGCACGACGAGCGCTACCGGCGCTCCGAGGAGTTCATCCGCGTTCTGAAGGCCAGCTGGACCGAGGATGAGGCGCACTTCTCCGGCGACTTCTACAACCTGCACGGTTACACGCTCAAACCCAAGCCACTGCAGAAGCCGCACCCGCAGATCTTCCAGGGCGGCAACTCAACCGCTGCACGCCAGATGGCCGCACGGGTCTCGGACTGGTACTTCATGAACGGCAACTCCTTCGAGGGCGTGCGGGCCCAGATCGAGGAGGTATCCGGTTACGCGCGAGCCGAGGGCCGCAAGCCCGGCAGCGACATCCGCTTCGGCCTCAACGCCTTCATCGTCGCCCGCGACAGCGCCTCCGAGGCGCGTGCCGTCGTCGAGGAGATCATCGCCAAGGCCGATCGCGAGGCGGTCGAGGGCTTCGGCGCCGCCGTCAAGCAGGCCGGGCAATCCTCCGCCGACGGACGCGGCATGTGGCAGGACTCCGAGTTCAAGGACCTCGTGCAGTACAACGACGGATTCCGCAGCGGCCTGATCGGCACGCCCGAGCAAGTGGCGCGACGGATCGTCGAGTACCGCAAGCTCGGCGTCGGGCTGATCCTCAGCGGCTTCCTGCACTTCCAAGAGGATGTCGACTACTTCGGCACCAAGGTGCTGCCAATCGTGCGCGAGCTCGAGGCCGAGCTCAGCATCCCAGAGTCCCCATCGATCGCGATTCCATCCCCCGTCGGCTGAGCGCAGACCACGAGCACGAGGAGCTCCACATGAGTACCGCCGAGATCCCCCGCACGCGTAGGCCAGCCATCAACGCAAGCGCGGCTCATGCCCACCGGATCGGCTCCGACGAGGAGGCTCTCACGCGCGCCCGGGCTGTGCTCGGGCAGATCGCCGCCGGCGCCGCCGAGCGCGATCGCGAGCGCCGGCTCCCCGTCGCGGCGATCGAGCTGCTCTGTGCCGAGGGACTGCTCGCGATCACCGTACCCGCTGAGTTCGGCGGCGCCGACGTATCGGTGCAGACGCTCGCCGAGCTCGTCAGCCTGATCGCTAGCGCTGACCCCAACGTCGCACAGATCCCTCAGAGCCACTTCGTCTACCTGGAGCTCGTGCGCCAGCTCGGAACCCCCGCCCAGCAGGAGCTGCTGTTCGGCGAGGTGCTCGCCGGGCGGCGCCTGGCCAACGCGCAGTCCGAGGCGGGGTCTAAGACTGTGGCCGACATCCGCACCAGCCTGCACCCGAGCGGCCACGGCACGTTCCTGCTGGCGGGCCAGAAGTTCTATTGCACCGGTTCGTTGCTCGCGCACTGGCTGACCGTGCTCGCCAAGGATCAGGACGGCCGCACCCAGGTCGCGATCGTCTCCCCCGAGGACGACGGCGTCAGCATCGTCGACGACTGGGCTGGCATGGGACAGCGAACGACCGCCAGCGGCACAGTCAAGCTCGAGGACGTGACCGTCCCCGCCGAGATGGTCATCCCCCACCACCGCCTGTTCGAAGCTCCGCAGGTCTACGGCGCCCGCGCGCAGTTGCTGCATACTGCGATCGATGTCGGCATCGCGGCCGGGGCGCTGCAAGACGCCGTCGAGTTCGTGCGCACCAGCAGCCGCCCGTGGTTCGAGGCAGGCGTTGAGCGTGCGGATGAAGATCCGCTCTTGATTCAGCGCGTCGGCGAGCTCGCGATCGGGGTGCGCGCCGCGCAAGCGCTGCTCGCCGAGGCCGCCCGCACCATCGACGCGGTCGAAGAGGATGGCGTCGACGATGCCGGCTCCGCACGGGCATCGATCGCCGTCGCCACCGCCAAGGCGTTCGCCGACCGCATCTCCGTTGCGACCACCAGCGCCCTCTTCGAGCTGGCCGGCACACGCTCCTCGACCCACGACCTGAACCTGCACCGCCACTGGCGCAACGCGCGCACGCACACGCTCCACGACCCCGTGCGCTGGAAGCTCCAGCATATCGGCCGCTACACGCTGAACGGCACCTATCCGCCCCAGCATGGACAGGTGTGAAGCTATGTCGCCAGGTGTGAAGGCGATGCCGCCAGGTGTGAAGGCGATGCCGCCAGGTGTGACAGCTCTGCCGCCAAGTGTGACGAGTTTGTGCCGAGCCGGCGGGGGGTATCGCTCCCACAAGGTCTGTATACCTATGGTTATACGGTCGTCGTGAAAGGTGTGAACACTCACGCCGCGCTCGCGTTGGACGCCGATGTGCACACCCGCCCTGACGCCGCGCTCGCGTTGGACGCCGATGCGCACACCGGCCCTGACTCCGCGCTCACGTTTCACTGGTTCCTGCCCACCCAGGGCGACGGCCGTAGGCTGATCGAGGAAGCGCGGCCTGCCGGCGTGGCGGGCCGCCCACGAGCGGCGTCGATTGGCTACCTGACCCAGGTAGCCCTGGCCGCGGAGGAACTCGGCTTCGACGGCGCCCTGACCCCCACCGGGCTGTGGTGCGACGACGCGTGGGTGAGCACTGCGATGCTCAGTCAGAGAACCGAGCGACTCAAGTTCATGATTGCCTTTCGTCCTGGCCTCATCAGCCCGACGCTCGCCGCGCAGATGGCCGCGACGTTCCAGCGCCACAGCCGCGGGCGCCTGCTGCTGAACGTGGTCACGGGCGGCGACGGCGAGGAACAGCGAGCCCTCGGCGACGCTCTCGAGAAGGCCGACCGCTACACGCGCACAGCTGAGTTCCTGCGTGTCGTGCGTGACCTCTGGCGGGGCGAGACCGTCGACTTCGATGGAGAGCACATGACCGTAGAGGCCGCCGAGCTCGAGCAACTGCCTGCGCCTGCACCGCCTGTCTACTTCGGCGGGTCCTCACCCGCGGCGCTTGCCGTGGCAGCGCACTATGTCGACGTGTACCTGAGCTGGGGGGAGCCTCCTGGACCGCTGCGCGAGAAGCTCGACACGGTCTGCAGGCTCGCCCGCGCCGAGGACCGGCGCCTACGCTTGGGGATCCGCCTGCATGTCGTCTGCCGCGACAGTGCGAGCGCGGCGTGGCGCGAGGCTGAGCGGCTGCTCGACGGCATCCACCCTGCGACTATCGAGCAAGTACAGGAGCGCCTGCGACGCAGCGAGTCCGAGGGCCAGCGGCGGATGTTGGCACTGCACAACGGCTCCGCGTCGAGCCTCGAGGTCGCCCCCAACCTATGGGCCGGCGTCGGACTCGCGCGCGGCGGCGCCGGCACCGCGCTCGTTGGTAGCCACGAGGAAGTCGCCGAGCGCATCGAGGAATATGCCGAGCTCGGGATCAGCGAGTTCGTGCTCTCCGGCTACCCGCACCTCGAGGAGGCATACTGGTTCGCTGAGGGCGTGCTGCCAATTCTTGCCGAGCGTGGGCTGTGGTCAACGCCGGCGTCGGTACCGGAGGCGAGCGTTCCGTTCGCGGCGCGAGCGGCTTTATGAGAATTTTCTTACCTTTAATGAAACCGAATGAATCGCTGGTATTTCACCCGTATGCACCTGCCAGAGGACCAGCAAAGCATTTCCCGGCAAGCCGTAACGAAGGTCCCAGAGATCACGGTCTTCTTCTGGATCACGAAGATCCTGACGACGGCGATGGGCGAGGCGACCTCGGACTTCATGAACGCGGCACTCGGGCCAGCGATCGCGGTGCCACTGATGCTCATCGGCTTGACCGTCGCACTCAAACGTCAGTTCAACGCGCCGCGCTACAACGCGTGGAGCTACTGGCTGGTGGTTGTGATGGTCGCCGTGTTCGGCACATCGGCCGCCGACGCTCTGCACGTCGGCTTCGGCATCGCCTATCCAGTATCGAGCGGCTTTTATCTAATCGTGCTCGCGGTCGTCCTCGTAGCGTGGTACCGGAGCGAGAAAACGCTCTCCATTCACAGCGTCTACACACGCCGACGCGAGCAGTTCTACTGGGCTACTGTCCTGGCGACATTCGCGCTCGGCACCGCCGCGGGTGACATGACCGCGACCAACTGGCACCTCGGTTACCTGTCTTCGGGCATCCTGTTCATCACGCTGTTTGCGTTGCCAGCCGTCGGATATTGGCGCTTCGGTCTGAA
>Ga0209275_10000356_pt1 | contig 17413 bp, 20 predicted proteins | sample HubBroMetageREF2_FD_188344 | JGI IMG/M metagenome (GOLD analysis project Ga0209275, IMG submission 188344) | Reference soil microbial communities from the Hubbard Brook experimental Forest, New Hampshire, USA - Hubbard Brook CCASE Soil... | ecosystem: Environmental > Terrestrial > Soil >... | reverse complement strand
CACCAGCGGGAAAATGAACATCCAGACCAGGTCTACGAAGTGCCAGTACAGTCCTGCGATCTCGACATCATGCGCGTCGTAAACTTTGGGTTTCAGAATCAGGATCACGGCTGCGACGATGAATCCCGCGAGCAGTGCGTGGACCCCGTAGTGGAACACACTGTTTGCCGGAATCAGCCACCACGCGACTGCCCAGACGGCCAACAGGATCGGCAGAAACGCTTTACGCAGGGAAACCACACCTAAATAAATAACTCCGATGGTCACGTGCAGCATGTGCATGCCGGTCAGGGTAAAGAACGTCCCGCCGAACTGGGGCACGTTTGCCGCCCAGGGATTCTTGAACGGAGTCATGCCTTCATCAATCAGGTGGGTCCACTCCAACCCGTGCAGCACAATGAACGCGATGCCAAAGAACATGGTGAAGAGAATCCAGTTGCGGGTCCAACTGCGATCGCCGCGCCTCGCCGCCAGCACCGCCAGAACCATGGTCAGCGAACTGGACAGCAGGCATCCGGTCATAATTGTGGCGTTGGTGATGCTTTCCTTGCCGAAGGGCGTGGGCCAGTCGGGATTCGAAATGCGTCCGTAGCTGTAGGCGAAGAGCAACGCTCCGAACGTTAGAGTGTCCGAAAGCAGGAACAGCCACATCCCGATCTTTTTCGAGTAGGTGCCAAACAGAGACGGCTCATAAACATCTGCTATCTCGTGTTGCACCGCGACTTCAGACATGTGTTCGGTCTCCTTATGTTCGTGTGGCGCGGGCGCCCTCGCCCGCGTATTCCTTTAGCGCACAAACCACAACAGCCCGAAAATGTAGAGCCACAACAAAAACATGAAATGCCAATACCAGGCAGTCACATCCACGACAACCCGACGCGCCTCTACCGGCGTGTGCAGCAGTGAAACAGCCGCCGCATAGAGCAACACTAAAATGCCTCCAATAAGGTGAACAGCGTGGGTTGCCGTCAGAAGATAAACGAACGAACTGCTAGCGCTGGTGGCCAGATAAAAGCCGCGATCTGCAAGCTCCCGCCAGGCCATCCACTGCCCAACCAGAAATCCACATCCGAGCACCACAGTGACCCCGAGCCAGGGAAAACCTTTGCCCTCTCCGAGAGAGACGCCTGGGATGGAACGAATCGGCGCGAGAGCCGCTTGCCGTGTAATCTGTCGCCGAGCCAATTCCGCCGCAATACTGCTCACGAGCAAAAGGGCCGTGTTTATGAGCAGCAGCGTGATCGGAAGATCGACGGGAATCCAATCACGCACATAGGTATTGGTGCGTTCATCGAGAGTGGGCAAGCCCCGGCGCACTACATACGCACTCGTCAGGGAAACGAAGATCATGGTGACCGAGGTTAGCCCGATCGCCAGTCCCAGCCGGAGTCGACGCAACCGCGCTCCGTAATCCGGCGAACCATCGCCCCGTCCGTCACCACCTCCGCCGTAGGCGGGCGGACGTACGCCACCGCCACCTTGGCCTGTCTTCGGTACGTCAATCGTAACTGGAGAACTCAAAGTTGCCATTCTAATGAGATGCCACAGTCGCCGGATCCGTCTGCATCACATAATCCCGCGGCGCGCCTGGCACGCTGTATTCATACGGCCCGTGATTCACCACCGGGGTGTATCCTCCAAAGTTATCGTGGGGAGGAGGCGTAGCCGTGGTCCACTCCAGGGTAGTTGCCTCCCATGGATTATCGGTTGCCTTCGGACCTTTGAACATGCTCCAGAACAAATTGAGCACAAAGATGAACTGAGCCGCGATGGTCACGATTGCAGCATAGGTCATGAAGCGATTGAGCGGCATCAAGTGTTGCAGATAGGCAAGCTCTGTGAACTGGGAGTAGCGCCGCGGTTGTCCCGCCATGCCGAGATAATGCATTGGCATGAAAATGCAATACGTGCCGACAAGCGTAATCACGAAATGCACCCGTCCCCAGGTCTCATTCATCATGCGGCCGAACATCTTCGGGAACCAGTAATACGTTCCGGCAAACATGCCAAAGATCGCCGCAACGCCCATAATGAGGTGAAAGTGACCGACCACGAAAGCCGTATCGTGCAACGGAATATCGAGCACTGGCTGGGCCAGAAATGGCCCGCTCAACCCGCCGGAGACAAACAGCGAAACGAAGCCGATGGCATAGAGCATCGGTGTTTGGAATCGCACGCGTCCGCCGTGAATAGTCCCCAGCCAGTTGAACGTCTTAATGGCCGATGGAACTCCGATGGCCATAGTCATGAGCGAGAACGCAAAAGCCGTGTATGGGCTCATGCCGCTCATAAACATATGGTGGCCCCACACCATGAATCCCAAAAAGCCGATGGCCATAATGGCATACACCATGGCCTTGTATCCGAAAATCGGCTTGCGCGAGAAGGTTGAAAGCAACTGCGAAGCCACGCCCATCCCCGGCAGAATCGCGATGTACACCTCAGGATGTCCGAAGAACCAGAACAGATGTTGCCACAGCAGCGGCGAACCACCCTTGTGGCCCATGATCTGACCGTTCACTACGACCAGCGGGACATAGAAGCTGGTGCCCAGATTGCGATCGAGCAGCAGGAGAATACCGGCGGAGAGCAGAACACCGAAAGCCAGCAGCCCGAGAATCGCTGTAACAAACCATGCCCAAACCGTGAGCGGCAGGCGCATCATCGTCATGCCCTTGGCTCGCAGGTCCAGCGTAGTGGTGATGAAGTTCAGCGCTCCCATCAGCGACGCGATGCAGAAAATTGCGATGCTCGTGATCCACAAATCGGCGCCCAATTGTTCGCCTGGTCCGGAATTAGTGAGAGCGCTCAACGGCGCGTAACCTGTCCAGCCATGCAGCGGAGCTCCCCCAGTCACAAAAAACGCAGCCAGGATCACCACGAAAGCCACAAACGTCGTCCAGAACGAAAGCATGTTGAGGACCGGGAACGCCATGTCCGGTGCCCCAATCTGGATGGGCAGAAAATAGTTTCCGAATCCTCCCTGCGGCGCCGTGGTCAACACGAAGAACACCATAATCGTGCCGTGCATAGTGAGCAGCTGCAGATAGGTCTCCGGTTTGATCTCGCCCACCAGCGGCAGCACCGCAGTTGGCCAGATCATGTGAATCCGCATGAGCAGTGACAGGAACATGCCGACAAACACCGCTACCAGCGCGAGAAAGTAATACTGCAGCCCGATTACTTTGTGGTCTAGGCTGAAAATATATTTGCGGATAAAGCCCTGAGGAGCGTGCGCGTGGATTGTAGCCGAAGTCGCCATTACTGTTTCTCCGCCTCCTTAGTTGCCAGCCACTTGTCAAAGTCTTCCTGGCTCACGACTTTCAACATGCCGTGCATCTTGTAGTGTCCGAGTCCGCAAAGCTCGGCACAGGCAATCTCGTAATCGCCAACCTCAGTCGGCGTGAAATGCATATGGATGGCAAGTCCGGGAACCGCGTCCTGTTTGAATCGCATCTGTGGAACAAAAAAGCTGTGGATTACGTCGACCGCACGCAGGGTGAGATTCACCTGCCGGTTCACCGGAAGATACATTGTGCCGGTGACGACGTCATCCTTGGCCGCAGGATCGGTCGTATCCAGCCCAAGCGCAGCTTCGTTTCCGGCCGATGGATCCATCAGCTTTACGTCGGTCCGGCCAAATTTTCCGTCAGGCCCCGGATATCGGAAGTACCAGGCAAACTGCATGCCTGTCACTTCCACCGGAACAGAGTCAGCGTCCGCTGGTGCGAAGCGCTCCGACGCCCAAATAGGACTGCCCATTAAGTTCAGCCCTATAAATAGGATGGCGGTCAACGCCGTCCAAACCACTTCCATCCTCGTATTGCCGTGAGAATATGTGACTTTACTGGCGCTTCCACGATCGCGGTACTGCCACACGAAAAGCCCGAGAGCGCCTTGGGCGGCCACGAAAACGATCCCCATGAGCACATACGTCAGCGCAAACTGATGGTCGATCCAGGGCGTCGACGTCGAGGCGCCGTGCGGAAGCCACCAGGTTTGTGCCACGAAAAAGTAAGTGCTGACAAAGGTGATCAACCAGATAATCGCGAGAAGAGCGAGGCCCATCTACAAGACCTCCAAGGGTCGGGGTTTGTGCATTGTCATAGTGCGTCAAAAAAACACAAAGCTGCGGTTGGCCCCGAAGTTTATCACACGCAAGCGCGATGGGTGCAAGCACTTGTTGTGGAAGGAACCGATTCGGGAACGTAGCCGTCGATTACGCTGAACTCCCGTTGATCGTTTGTTTCTGATTGGTTTCCTTTGTGTACCTCTGTGTCCTTCGTGGTTTAATGCTTTTGACGGTATGCGGAAGAAATTCACAGGCCAAGGCCACGACACCCCCTACATCCGCCTGCAGAAGAACTATTGCTTTGCCTGCGGGATGAACAATCCTGAAGGAATGCGCCTCAAGTTTATTTACGACGAAGAGCGCGATTGCTTTGTCTGCCGGTTCCGCCTCGGCAAACGCTACACCGGACCGCCCGGCCACGCCCACGGCGGCATTATTGCAACTATCCTCGATGAGGCCATGGGCAAGGTAAACAAGTTGCGCCACGTGATCGCATTGACCTCACAGATCACCGTAAACTACCTGAAGCCCGTGCCGCTCAACAAACCCCTGCTGGTCGAATCCCGCGAAGTGCGTGTCCACGGCCGACAGCACATCAACATGGCGGAAATCCTCAACCCCAAAGGCGAGGTTCTAGCCCGTGGCCGCGGTTTGTTCATCGCAATCGATCCCCACAAAATGTTCGCCAAGTTCGTAGATCGATAGATATCACGGAGCATGAAGAACCCGTTCAGTGAGTGAAATTGGGTATCAAGTTCGCGGTACCTGCACAGCAACAAGGTAAAAAAACATCGTTTGTTCAATGGTGGTACACCACGTAAACGACAATTCCGACGACGATTGCAACGGATATGCCAACGTAGAGTATGGCATCTCTGAGTGGAATCTTCGTTGGGCTCCGCGCACCGCCTGCGACGGCGGACGCAACAAGCATCGCAGGAATGCCGACCATGAACACGGCCGCAGTCCCGAACTTCGCAGATACGATCAGTACTGCGAAACCGGCGAACGTGATAATAGCTGGGTGTGTTACTTTTCGGCGGGATGGTTCGGAGACGGCCGTCAGAGTGACGGGCGAAACCTGCCGTAATCCGACAAATCGTTTGTAGGTCATGAGTGACAGACTAACCAAAAAGCTGAGAAGGGCAGCCACACTGCAACACATGAACGGAACGCCAAACGCGACGCCAAGCACCATTCCCCAATCCTTCTGGCCCCCTGATCCGTGCTGCCAACTCATTGCGACCGCGGTTGCAAAAAGGAAGGCGATAGATGTTCCGCTGAATACCACTCCGAGAATCGCGGCCTTTTTTGCTGTCCATTCGCTCACAGAGACATGGTACGGCAGGATGGTTGGCGAAACCAAGCCACAGCGGTCAAAACCCACCCACTCAGTGCGAATTTCAAGATGCAACCTTGAGTTTTTCCAACGCTCTAGCCAGCTGCTCCGCTCCGCGCCGAAGTTCCCGCGCATCCACCGCCGCAAACCCCAGCACAATCCCATCCCGCCTCGCTCGGCCGTAAGCATACCGGCTCAAAGGAACCACTTCGACATCGTACTTCGCGGCAGCCTGCGCCGCCCGCTCGGCCAGGATTCCGCCTTGCAGCCAACCCACTGTTCGCAGTCCTGCCTCTACCGCCGGAATCTCCAGCAGTCCCACGAGCCGCTCGCGAGCAGATTCCACCAGCACCGACAAGCGCTCGGCATACAACTCCCGCATCCGCCGAACGTGCCGCGCAAAGTGACCTTCGCGGATGAAATCGCACAGAATTGCCTGATCGATCAGCGGCGGATGATGCGTGCTCACCGACTCCGCCGCGGCAAAAATGTCCACCATGTCGGAAGGAACCACCAAATAGGCAAGCCGGAGAGCAGGGAAGAGAACGTCAGTGAAACTGCCGGCGAAGATCACGACCGCAGCCCGATCCAAACCCTGCAACGCCGGGATGGGCCGTCCGGAATAACGATATTCGCTGTCGTAGTCATCTTCAAAGATGATCGTGCGGGACCGCCTCGCCCATTCGAGCAGCGACAGCCTGCGACGCAAGCTCATAGTTACGCCCAGAGGGAACTGATGCGCCGGAGTCACATAAACCAGCCGAGGACCCGACTGTCCCGGCTTCTGCCACTGTCTTCGGCCAGCGTCGAGATTCAAGCCTTCGGAATCCACTGGCACCGGACAAATTTTCGCTCCCACCGCGCGGAAGACGACCGCAGCACCGGGATATCCCGGTTCCTCCATCCACACCGGATCGCCCGGATCCAGCAGCAAGTGCGCCGTCCGATCAAGCGCCTGTTGCACGCCCGAGATGATCAAAACCTGATCCGCCGTACACTTCACGCCCCGAGAGGTATTCAGGTATTCCGCCACGGCTTCGCGAAGCGGACGATATCCGAGCGCTTCCCCTCCAGCGAGTAAGCGTGCTGACACGCGCCGCAAACGCCGTGCTGCCACCTGAGCCCAAAGGTTCGTAGGAAAAGCATCGAGCGCAGGTTGGCTCGCGCGAAATGCCCGTGCGGGACGAGCCTCGGATCGAGGCAAAGGCCGCAGTCTTCGTGCATAGGCGGAAAGCGGAATGCCGCGCCTCCGAGTTCCCGCGGTTGATTTTGCGCGCGGCGCCTGCAACAACTCGTCGGGAAGAGTTTCGCTGACGTAGGTTCCCGAACCCACCTTGCCTTCGACATAACCCTCGGACCGCAACTGCTCGAAAGCGGTGACAATGGTCGGACGAGAAATCCGATACTGTTCTGCCAAATCCCGCGTAGCTGGCAGACGAGCCCCCGGGTGCAATCGTCCGGCAAGAATCTCCGCGCGCAGCTCTTCATAGAGCCAGCGATACAAAGGCATTCGCGGCTTCGGGCCCTTCAGGTTCAGCGGCAGTGTGCTCGACTTCTTCGCCATGAATCGCCCACGGTCACCCTCGCGCGTTTGTCATTCCGAGCGAAGCGAGGAATCTGCTGTTCGCCGGGCGCCGGTAAAATGCAAGTCCCCGCTCGCGATGCATGACAACCTCCACGAAAAGTGGTATGGAAAGAATATACGAAAATGGACATTCCAAGCTAGCCAATAAAATTGTTATCGTAAGTGAGTCGTTCCATGGAGTAACTGCTGTCATCCTGAGCGCAGCGAAGGATCTGTGCATTCTGCTTGCACAGTCCAGGCGCTACGCGTCGCCGTGAACAACACCGGATGGCGGCGACGTATTTCAGGGACGCCGACGAGCTCCACTAGAAAAGAGGACTTATGTCGAATAACAACGGAAGATCCACCAGCCTGCGCCTGAAAACAGGCCTGGCCGAAATGCTGAAGGGCGGCGTCATTATGGACGTCACCAACGCCGAGCAAGCGGTGATTGCCGAGAAGGCTGGCGCCGTGGCAGTCATGGCTCTCGAGCGCGTCCCTGCGCAAATCCGCGCCGAAGGCGGCGTAGCGCGCATGGCATCGCCGAAGAAGATTCGCGAGATTATGGCCGCAGTCTCAATCCCAGTGATGGCCAAGTGCCGCATCGGACACTTCGCGGAAGCCCAAATCCTTCAGGAACTCGGCGTCGACTACATCGACGAGTCCGAAGTGCTCACGCCCGCCGACGAAGCCCACCACGTCGACAAACACGCCTTCACGGTTCCCTTCGTCTGCGGCGCCCGCAATCTCGGAGAAGCCCTGCGCCGCATCGCCGAGGGCGCAGCCATGATTCGCACCAAGGGCGAAGCCGGCACCGGCGACGTAGTCCACGCCGTGAAACACATGCGCCAGATCGTGCAAGAAATGAAAATCCTGACCGTTCTCAGCGAAGAAGAACTCTACGCCAAAGCCAAAGAACATCAGGCCCCGTATGAATTAGTAAGAATCGTCGCCAAAGAAGGGAAGTTGCCAGTCCCCAACTTCTCTGCGGGCGGCATCGCCACACCCGCGGATGCGTCGCTGGTCATGCAACTCGGTGCCGAATCCGTATTCGTCGGCTCCGGTATCTTCATGCAAGATTCAACGACCTTCGCCAATCCCGAAGAAGCGGAGAAACGGGCGAAAGCCATTGTGCAGGCCGCGACACACTATAACGACCCTAAAGTATTACTCGAAGTTAGCGAAGACCTAACCGGAGCCATGAAGGGCCTAGCCGTAGCTGGTCTAGACGAAGCTCACATGCTGCAAACGAGGGGATGGTAGATCGAGGTGTTAGATCACGAAGGACACGAAACTTCCCCTAATGAAGTAGACCTTAGTTTTGCTTTGTGAACCTTCGTGTCCTTTGTGGTTAAGGGTTTCTTATGAAGATCGGAGTATTGGCTCTCCAGGGTGATTTTGACGCCCACCGCCTCCGGCTCGAGGCGCTGGGCGCTGAAGTTGTGCTGGTCAAGAAGCCCGAGCAACTCGACGAGATCGACGGCCTGGTAATTCCGGGAGGAGAATCAGGAACGTTTCTCAAACTGCTGGGGGAAGCCGGATTCGAAAAGCTGAAGAAATTCGTACACGTGAAGCCAACTTTCGGTACATGCGCAGGCGCAATCCTGTTAGCCAACGAAGTAGAAAACCCGAAGCAGTCCGGACTAGGCGCGCTCGACATCCGCATCCGCCGCAACGCCTACGGCCGCCAGATCGACAGTTCGATCCGCCAGGGCCGATTGGGCAATGAGCCGATCGAGATGGTCTTCATCCGCGCCCCCAAGATCGAACGCGTCGGCCCCGGAGTCGAAGTCGTCGCCACCGAAGGCAACGATCCGGTCGCCGTCCGCCAGGGAAAAGTAATGGCCGCAACTTTCCATCCTGAACTCAGCGAAGACACCCGCATCCATCAGGCATTCCTGCATTTGGTCAGCAATGGCCGCATTGTTGATTAAGGGCGAGCGTCCGAGTTATTTCGCGGGTAAGAACTCAATGGCCACATCGCGGCTGGCGGGTTTGAAGTCAAAGTCCGCGGTTACGAAGACATGCTCCGCAGAATCCGCCGCCAGTTCGATTCCAAATGCATCCACATAGGGGATTCCTCGCTTTAGCTTGACCAATGAGGCGCGGACCGCCCGATCGGCATCAGCCGAAACAATTTCCAAGCCGAAAGCATGGAGACGGGAAAGCGCAAGATCCATGCCCTGGCGGCCATGAACCTTGTGGGTGACCCCAGCGACTTCACCCCAATGTAACGCTGAAATCATTGCCTCGCACCGTCCCGCCAAGTGAGACTTAATGATCTCCGAAACGCGAACGGCACCGGGTTCGCCATCCAGATAGCGCAGAATGGCGCTCGAGTCAAGAATGTACATCACCATTTGTCCTTTTGCCGCCGTTCACGCTTTAGTTCCTCGGAAAGCGAGGGCTTGCCCGAAAAGAGTCCACGCGTTTTGTCGACCAACTCCTCCGATACGGGCTCCAGGACGATTCTCATTCCATCCTGGGTAACGGCAATACGCGTGCCCGGCTCAATTCCCAGAGACGTCCTCATCTCGGAGGGAATCACAAGTTGCCCTTTTGTGCTTACTGTAGTGATCCGACGTAGCATGTCTTACATTTTATCACTAAGTAGGTGCTTGACAAACTTTATCGCGTAACCGTACAGTTACACATTATGCGGAACCGTTCGGTTACATATTCCACGGAAGCGACTTTTCAAGTATTGGCCGATCCGACCAGACGAGCTGTGCTTGATCTTCTCAGGAGCGGAACTCAGCCGGCGGGACAAATTGCCCGGGCTTTTCCAGTTTCACGTCCGGCCATCTCCAAACATTTGCGCTTGCTTCGTCGCGCTCATCTGGTGCAGGAACGTCGGGAAGGTCGCCACCGTCTTTACCAACTCAACCCCGAACCGTTGAAAGCTGTAGATTCATGGCTGGAACAGTATCGCGTCTTCTGGCAGACCAGCCTGGCCAACTTGAAAACTTTTGTCGAAGCCGAGTACGCCAAAGAAAGTGCGCACGATCGTCCAAAACACAAATAACAGGAGGAACGAATATGAAAACACTACGAATTGCAGGTTGCATTATGTTGTTCACAACCGCCGTTTTTGCGCAGTCGGACGCGCAGAAGTCATTCGACCAACTGAAATCGCTCACCGGTTCATGGGAAGGGAAGAACTCGATCGGCCAGCCGGTGCAGGTCTCTTATCGCATGACCGCTGGAGGCTCTGCGCTGATGAGCGAAATCGTGGGACACGGCGAAACCATGATCTCAATGATTAATTTCGACGGCCCCAATCGCCTGCTCCTGACTCATTACTGTGCCGTCGGAAACCAGCCGCGCATGCAGGCCAGCGCTTCGCCGGACGGCAAAACCATTACCTTTAACTTTCTCGACGCCACCAACCTCGACAATCCGCAGTCAGGCCATATGGATCACGTAGTGATCGCCCTGCTCGGCCCCGACCACCACACCGAGGAGTGGAACTTCATCGATCACGGCAAGGAGATCAAGGAATTCTTTGACCTGACGCGCAAGAATTGAAGGACGTTTAACGTCCAGAACCAGGCAATGAGACAACTCAATTCAGGAGCCAGCTATGGCACAAGCAGTTGTTACTCCCGATCAAGATGCGATCATCAGCGAAATAGATGTCAACGCGCCGGCAGAGCGAGTATTTCAAGCTCTCACCGATCCCCGACAGCTCAAGCTCTGGTGGAATAGTGACGAGTGCCAGACCGAGTTCTTTGAAATGGATCCGCGCCCCGGAGGCAAATGGCGATTCGGAACCAGGAAGGCCAAATTGAACGTCAACGGCGTCAACCAGTTCTTTTGCGAGGGCGAGGTGCTCGAATTTTATCCGCCGCGCCTGCTGGCCTACACCTGGATTGCGAATTGGCATGACGACAAGACTCGCAGCACGCTCGTCCGCTGGGAGTTGACGCCGACCAAAGACGGCACCCATGTGAAAGTCACTCACAGCGGTTTGGCCCAGGAAGCGGTTGCCCGCAAGGATTACAGCGGCGGCTGGCCTGGAGTTGTGGAATTGCTCAAGAAATTTGTTGAGAACAAATAAACAGGAGACCTTATGGCTACGATTGAAATTACCCCCGATCAAGATGCGGTGGTTGCGGAAATCTTCATTGCCGCGCCGCCGGAGCGTGTCTTCCAGGCGATTACCGATCCCGCGCAGACCTCGCAGTGGTGGGGACAGAAAGGCGTGTATCGCATCACGGAACGGCACGCCGATTTTCGCGTCGGCGGCAAATATTCGAGTGTCGGCGTGGGCGCGGACGGTACGCCGTTTCGAGTGGACGGCGAATATTTGGAAATTGATCCGCCGCGGCTGCTGGTCCAGACGTGGACCGCCAGTTGGCGCGGAGACGTGAAGACCATTGTGCGTTGGGAGCTCGAGCCCCAAACTGTTCACGGCCTGCAACATCGCGGTCCGCAAAAAGTGGGAACGGGCACGGTGGTGCGAGTTCGTCAGCAGGGATTTGCTGGAGATCCAAAGGCGGCCGTCGATCACGCTCAGGGATGGACGCGCGTCCTCGGCTGGATGCAGGCGTTCGTCGAAAAGGGAGAGACCGTCGACACACGCGAGTAGGACGTTCAGGCCGTGTTCAGTGCCGGGTGCCCCGGTCTCGGGCTTTTCGAAGCTTTGTGGTTCCGAAACCCACATCTCAAACCGCGAGATATGGGGCACCCGGAACGCGGCAAGTCATACCGACGCTGCCAATCGCTCTCCGACACACGAGACCCTTTGTTCGCGCCAGTGGCGAGCTTGGGCGATGCAGATGATGTGCAAGATGAACAGCAACGGTACAGCGAAAGTCGGAATCAGGCTCAGAGGGAGCACGGTCATGGGACTGGTCGGGATCCCGCGCGGGTCGATCAGCCCGGCGGTGGCGCCCAGGGTCACTGCCGTCACCAGATCTGCGATCCCCAGCACCTGCCAGAGGATGAAGCTTCTGCGGTGATCGGGGTTCGCGAGTGTCATCGCAACCAGGGGCGCGGTGGCTCCGATCACGATGTCGCCCCAACCTGCGGGCAATGCGAACAGGCCCGGCAGAATGCCGTAGGTATACAACGCGAGGAAGGCGAGGCCGGCGATCCTCCAGGCCTGCAGGAACGTCAAGGTACGCGGGTTCAACGCCAGAACGAATTGGCGAAATGAATCGGAGGCTGCAAACCACAACAAGAACAGGGCGATCGGAGCCAGCGCTGCCACTCCCAAAGGAAGCGGCGGACGGCTGGGATCAGTGTCGAATACATGCAGGGCCGAGGCGGCTAGCGAAAGAATGAACCAGGCGCCAATAAGGCTCGCGGTGAGCTTTCCATAATTTGGGTTCGTCTTCGTCATAACAATTTCTCTTTGTGCTGTTGCTGCAATTCCGTTACTGCGCTGGTTAATTTGTCGGTCAGCTTCAGCAGGCTGTCGCTGAGTTCGTTTCCGAGCTTGGTGCGTAGCCGGCGTTGCACTTTCTGCCAGTGGGGCAGCGCACGTTTTAGTCGAGTTTCGCCGTGCTTCGATAGCCGCATTCGCCATTCGCGGCGGTCCTGGCCACGCCGCTTTGCGATCCAGCCGTGTTGACCCATGATCTCTAGAGTGCGAGTCAGCGTGGTGCTATCCATGGCCAGCAGCCGTCCCAGTTCGCCCTGGGAGACTTCTCCGGTAAGCGAGAGCGCTTGCAGGACCGTGAATTGCGTGGCCCGCAGCCCGACCGGACGCAAGGCCTCGTCGTAAAGCTGCGTGAGGGTCCGCGATCCGCGGCGAAGCGTGGCGCAGATGCATGGAAGGCTTGGCAGTGAATCGGCCATGCTGAATTAGATGCATATACATCTATCGGATTCACAAAATCTTTAAAAGGGGAACTTGCTTGACCGACAATGTGGGGGTCTGTTACGTTCCGCGCGACCTTTCCTTGCGAGGTGCGGTATGCGTCCACTGGGTGTGACTCTCATCGCCATCCTGCACTGGTTGCGCGGCTTCGCTTATGTGGCCATCGGACTTGCGCTGCTCGGGATTACGCACCTCAGCGCGCGCCTGATCTCGAGCGTTGCCGCCGACACCTTCTTCCAGCGCCTGATTTCTGGCCTGGGCAAGACGCTGGGATTTGCCGTGCTGATTTTTGCCCTGCTCTACATCGTCATGGGATTGGGCCTGTGGGCGATGAAAAATTGGGCTCGGACGTCGACCCTGATCTTTGCCGTGATCTGGCTGGCCTCGGCGATGGTCCGCCTGGTCTCCTACCCCACGCCTTTTCACGTGCTGCGGGCGGCGGTGGATGTGGCGATCCTCGTCTATCTGATGTTGCCGGATGTGAAGCGGGCCTTCGCAGCGTGAGGAGCGATTCGCGGGCAGCGGAATCCCGAGTTCTACTTAGCAGACAGAACACGGGTGCCCCAGGTCTCGCTCTTTTCGAGACCGGATCTGGCCAACACCGCAAGCATAACGCGAGACCCTGGGGCCTTCCGCACTACTTCATCGGCGAAAAATCCGTCGGACGCATGTACGTCGAGTCCACTTTTTCCACGGTCTTCTCAGTCTGCTCGGATTTCACCACTGCTTGAAACTCCGGATCGGCCCGCATCGCGTCCCAGTTTTTTTTAGCTTCCTCCAGGCTGGCATGCGCCAGCATAAAGACGAACGTGTTGTCCCAACCGGGAGCATCCGCGGCAACCCAGTAACCCACAACCTTCAGATCGTGTTTGGCGAGCAGTTTGGAAGTCGTATCGCGAAACCGCGCCTCTAGCGCCGGCTCTTTGCCCGGCACAGTGTGATAAATACGGAGCTCAAAGACGCGATCGCTATCGGCCCTCACTTGTTTCACGTGCGCCAGGCGCGAAGTAACGAGCGATCCAGCGACAAAGGAAAGCAGGGCGATGCCTAAGACCGTCCATCTTGTCGATTGCCAGCCTTTGAATTGCCAATTGTTGAGTGTCATGGAAGTCTCTCCTCAAAAAAAGTGAATTGGGCGGGAAGCTCCCTATGGAGTACGTACAGCATTGCATTTTGGATTGCTTACGGCACGTGTAGGACGGACACTCTTGTCCGTCGCCTTTGACTTTGGTTCTTGCAGGATCCCAGCTAAGAAATATCAAGTTCAACGTCAAATTCAAGAGCGGCGGACAGGAGTGTCCGCCCCACACCACCAGATCGTGGCGATATGCGCGGCTAGGTTGGTCTTCGGAGTCTCCGGGCCCCACACCCTCGAAAACCGCGAGATGTGGGGCACCCGGTGTCAGGGTGGTAGCTGCGCGATTTCGAGGCTCGTGCCGTCTCGTAGCCTAGCGCACGTTGTGCTGTACGCCCTCGAATCCCTTTTCAAATTGTGAGACCAGCGGAGTTTCACCGGCCTGGAGACCACCGCGTCCCATGACGCGCCAGAGAAAACTGCTATGCATGTGCGCATCGTAAACAGCTAGCAGATCTTCGGACGGCCGGCCCGTCACCAGGATGATGATGTCGGCTTGGGAGGGCTGGTACACAATAATGAGTTTGCCCCAATTCTGAATGGCATTCTGCACCGCGTTGATCGCGTTCCGATCTTCGTAAAACAGGTTCGGGTCGAACTGATCTCCGTCATAGGAGGCAACGTAGACATAGCGCGCATTCGCCAGAGTTCCCGGAAACGCTGGCACTTTCACAGTACTGGGATTGGGCGCAGCCGAGGCGGAAATCGCCACCATCGCAATGAAGCTGATCGCCACCAGAAAAAATCGTTTCATACAAGCACCTCTATTCTGTTAGATGCCTTCGGACGGGGCGGATCTTCTGGCGCTTTCGAATCAACGCCTTACGTCAAGAACTGGACGATTCCCAACATGGGAAGCGTGATGCATTTTGTTGTTTCAAGTGGCGCGGCGCGGGCTAAACTTTAACTTGGCGGATTCAGGCGCGGCCGTTGTCTCGCGATTTTAGAGCGAGACAGGGTCGCGTTTTCGTTTCTGCCACAAAATCGTTTTCGGAACAAATCTTTAGGAAAGGGAACTCAAGCGCAGTTTCACCGGCTGCGCCTTTGTCATCATGCAAACTGAAAATCACAAACACGATAGTGCATTCGCGAAACCGTCGGAAGAAGGTATCGACATCCACGCGCTCGGTGTCGATTCTCCCAGAAACAAGGGCGACATTGTGGAGGCCAAGTTCTTAGCCAAGGCTTCCAGCTTGGGCTTTGGTGTAGCTCGCCCTTGGGCCACAGAGCGATATGACTTTGTCCTCGACTCCGGATACGGCTTCTGGCGGGTGCAGGTCAAGTCCAACCGCGGCCGGGCTGACGGCGGGTACATGATAAGAGTTTCGGGGTACAAGCGGGTGGCGTACACCGAAAAAGACATTGATTTCTTGGTGGCCTACCTCCCGCCCGAGGATGTGTGGTACATCGTTCCGATAAAGATGCTCAAAGGAAGAGGTAATTTGATCTTCTTTCCGCATGGGCGAGGCACCTCGCCCTGGGAGAAGTATCGCGAAGCCTGGTGTCAGATGGCATGTCCTCACGACGAGAACGGCCCCAGCAAGATCGTAACTCCGCGCTGCTGCGACAAAGGCCCGACCCGTCTGCCGATCTGCCCCCTGAAGCTGTTGCGCTGAGGTAACCCGAAACCATCTCCAAACAACGCGAATGGCCGGGCACACCCGTCCCGGGAATAACATGAATGCCGTAGTCCGGGCCCCAGCCATTACTCCACGGTAAAATCTCTTTTACTGGCGGTCGTGCCACCTGGGTTGGTCACGCTGATTGGCCCGGTGGTCGCGCCTTGCGGCACGGTAGCCAGTATGTAGCCGCTGTTGAGCACTCTAAATGTAGCGCTTACTCCGTTGAACGTGACCGCGGTCGTGCCCACGAAGTGAGTTCCGTGAATCGCGACGCGTGTGCCCACCTTGCCGCGCGATGGATTAAAAATCACCAACTCCGGCTTCGGCGCAGCCAGACCGGCATCCAGGGCGAAAACTACGCCGTTGGCCGTCTCGCCCTGCTGGACCGTACCACCCAGTTGCGTGACGCCGAAAAGCCTGCCATCGCTGCCCTGGACCAGCGCCGCGTCCGGATATTCACCGTTGGCGCCATCGAACGTTACAGTCTGTAGCAGCGTGCCACTCAGTGAAAGGCTTACCACTTCTATGGTGTTCAAATCATAGTCCACCATAACGCACCAGAGATTGGAGTCGGACGCTTGCGTCATATACTGCACATCGTCACCGTACACCAACTGTGGAAGAAGGATATCCTCAAAATTCCTGCCCGAAAGACTGCTGGCAAACAAGCTCGGTTCAGCTTGATCCTCATATCGGCTCAAACCACCGTAGAGCGTGCCATTCGAGGCCTGGATCGGCGGACTAACCACTGTTTGGCCGTAATGAATCGTTTGCAGAGTAGTGAACTGGCCGGAAGGCGTAAGACGGTAAACGGTCGTCAAAAGCTCCTCCCCTCCAAGGGTTGCACCATAGAAGTTGCCATCAGACGCTAGCGTCATTCCCAATGTCATGGGACCCTCAACCGTGGGGTTGAGCACGTGCAGGAGAGTGTAAGCACCGCTGGGCGTGACACGGAACAAGCTGCCACCAGAAACGTTAGTGCCAAACGTGCCGCCATACAGATTGCCATCTCGGCCGACCAAAAGGGTCGAGGGTCCGTAGCCGTTATAGCCCACGGCGCTGTTTAGGACTTGAAACTTTCCCTTTTTGCTCAGCTTGAACACCAGCCCTGTGTTGGCGGGCCCACCTAGGAGGGTCGTGCCGTACAGAAACCCGTCATTGCTTTCGACCAAGCTGTTTGGGAGACTGCCGTTCGAGTACTTCCCATTCTGGTCTGCCACAAACGTGTAAAGCAACGCGAATTTACCGGCTGGCGTGATCTTGAAAACCGTGCCTCCAGCCGACACGTTTCCGGCGCCCCCCACGAGCGTCGTGCCATAGAAATTGCCGTCTGCGGATTGGATGAGGGAATTCGGATATTCGCCGTCCGGGCAGTTCTTGCCGGTTGAATCGCAGGCGAAGGCGAACAGTTGAGTAATGGTGGGCGCGGACCGTTGCGCTTGCAGCCCAGTCGTAAAGAACAGAGCCAGGAATGACGCAGCAAACAGACTGAGGGTCGGTTTCACAGTGCAGATCCTCCATTCAACGTGCTGTTCCGCTTGGTTGCGGCTGACGCTTCCACGATATAGGTACTCTGTGCCGAGGTGCATTGTGTCATCCGGTTGTCATAGGTTTGTAAAACGTTAGTCTAGGATTTCTTCTGCGACAGGTGCTGCCGATCTGCGCTTCAATGGGCAGTTGCTACAACTGAAGATTCAGGGGGCGGGCCCGGGGCTGATGAGATAACCGTGTCGGGGACAAATCCGGGGACAGACGGGTGGAGTGCACCCCAAAACTGAGACAGAGAAAATGGTGACAGTTCTCGACAAGGAGAACGCATGTCACAAAAGAAGGCGAAACAGGCGGAGTATGGAA
>Ga0209275_10000354_pt1 | contig 17414 bp, 17 predicted proteins | sample HubBroMetageREF2_FD_188344 | JGI IMG/M metagenome (GOLD analysis project Ga0209275, IMG submission 188344) | Reference soil microbial communities from the Hubbard Brook experimental Forest, New Hampshire, USA - Hubbard Brook CCASE Soil... | ecosystem: Environmental > Terrestrial > Soil >... | reverse complement strand
CTATCTGAGAAAGTGGCGATAGTGACGGGCGCCTCTAAAGGCATAGGCGCTGGGATTGCAACTGCCTTGGGAGCTGCGGGCGCGCGCGTGGCGGTGAACTATTCGTCGGACCGGGAAGGTGCCGAACGCGTCGCTCAGGTGATCATCGACAGCGGAAGGGAGGCGATCGCGGTCGGGGCGGACGTGTCCAAGGCAGCGGATGTCGCGCGGTTATTCAAAGAGGTGGATTCCGCGTTCGGAAGACTGGACATTTTGGTCAACAACGCTGGGGTCTTCCGCTTTGGCGCCTTCGCCGAGATCACGGAAGAGAGCTTTCACCTCCACTACAACATCAATGTTCTTGGGACGATTCTCACCGTGCAGGAGGCGATCAAGCGGTTCAGCGCCGACGGCGGGAGCATCATCAACCTCAGCTCTATCGTGGGCTCGCATCCGGTGGCGGGAGCTCTGCTGTATGCTTCCACGAAAGGCGCCCTCGAAACGCTGACCAAGGGATTGGCACTCGAACTTTCGCCGCGCAAGATCCGGGTCAACGCCATCGCTCCGGGGCATACAGAAACCGAAGGCAACGCGGCGGCGGGGACGTTTGCGAGTGGTGCCGGCGCCATTCTGGCTGAGAAGACGCCGCTCGGCCGGCTCGGTCGCGTAACGGATATCGCGCCGTTGGCAGTGTTCCTCGCATCAGACGAATCAGCGTGGATCACCGGAGAGGTCATTCGTGCCGCGGGCGGTCTCGTTGTAGCCACCTGAGTACAATGTGCCGACCTCGCGTAACACATTTGGGCGAACGCAGAGAGGAGAATACGATGCAAGTTCAGAGTGACTACTTCACTGCCTATCACAACCTAAGGCTGACACGAGATGACAAGGGCGTGCTGGTTGCTGAATTCCACAGCAACGGCGGACCGTTCACTATGAGCGCGAAAGCTCACACGGAATTTGTCGATGCCTTCTACCGGATTGCGCAAGATCGAGTGAACAAGATCGTAATTCTGACTGGCGCAGGTGGGGACTTCATTACTGACGTCGATTGGTCCACTTTCGGCGATGTCGCCGATCCCGGTATTTGGAGCCAAGTTCACGACGAAGGCGTTCAGGTTTTGGAAAACATAGCCAACATACGCGTGCCGGTCATCGCCGCTATCGAGGGACGTGCCCACGTGCACTCAGACTACGCGTTACTTGCAAGTGTAATTGTGGCGGCGGATGGTGCGACCTTCCAGGATGTGGCCCACTTCGCTGCGGGCGTTGCGCCCGGTGACGGAATCTTCACCACCTGGGGTTATCGCGCCGGAGCGGGACGAGCGGAGGCGTTCCTGCTGAACTCACAGCGGCTAACGGCGCGTACCGCATATGAATGGGGAGTGGTTGCCGAAGTTGTGCCGAACGGTAAGGCACTCAGCCGGGCGCGGGAATTGGCCGAGTTGTATTTGAAGGCTCCGGAAGTTACGCGCCGCAACACCCGCGTGCATTTCATCCAACCCTTGAAGGAACGCATCGTGCGAGAAGTTGGCTACGGACTTGCGCTCGAGGGAGCGTCGGCAGCCGATCTCGTCAAATCAATGCGAGCCAAGAGTGAACCTGTCGCTCGGAAAGGAAAATCCTCATGAAGACGAAGAACACTTCATCCGCCCCGGCAAGTAAGAAGACGCAGCCAGAAGAATTTGATCTGGTGATTCTCGGCGGTGGCACGGGCTCGACCATCGCTGCGTGGACCTTTGCCGGCGAAGGAAAACGCGTCGCCGTCGTCGAACGCAAATACATCGGTGGCTCCTGCCCGAACATCGCGTGCTTGCCGAGCAAGAACATCATCCACAGCGCAAAAGTCGCCTCTTACTTTCGCCGCAGCAAGGAATTCGGCATCACCCACGAGGGCTTCGCGATCGACATGGCGGGCGTGCGCGAGCGCAAGCGCAGCATGGTGCGCGGTCTGAACGATGTGTATATGGAAAATTACAGGAACACCGGAGCCGAGTTCATATTGGGAACGGGCCGATTCGTAGATGCGAGAACAGTGGAAGTCGCCCTGGCCGATGGGACCACGCGTCAACTGCGGGGCGCGAATGTGATCGTTAGTACCGGCACGCGTGCAGCGCTGGAAAAAATTCCTGGCCTTGCGGAAGCGCAGCCGCTCACGCATATCGAGGCTCTTGAACTGGGTGAAGTTCCGGAACACTTGCTCGTTGTCGGTGGGGGCTATGTGGGAGTGGAGTTGGCCCAGGCGATGCGCCGCTTCGGCAGCAAGGTGACGATAGGCGATCGCAACGGACGGCTGATGTCCAAAGAAGACCCGGACGTGTGCGAGGGTCTTCGCAGCCTGCTCGCAGATGAGGGCATCGATATTCTCCTGAATGCGGGAATCGAGGAAGTGTCTGGCAAAAGTGGCGACTCGGTAAGTGTCGTCGTCGAGCAGAATGGGAGTGAGAAAGTCCTAAAGGGTAGTCATATATTAGTCGCCACGGGCCGCAATCCGAACACGGAAGGACTGGGCCTGGAACTTACCGGCGTTGAAGTCACCGACCGGGGATACATTAAGGTTAACGAGCGGCTGCAGACGACTGCACCTGGCGTCTGGGCAATCGGGGAAGTTGCAGGTAGTCCGCAGTTCACGCACATCAGCGTCGACGATTTCCGCGTGGTCCATGCCAATTTAACTGGCGGCAACCGTGTGACCACGGGCCGTCAAGTCCCCTACTGTCTGTTTACCGACCCGGAACTTGCCCGTATCGGTCTGAATGAAACAGAAGCTGAGGCTCGGGGGATGGCGTATCGCCTATTTAAGGTCCCCATGGAAACCAACCTGCGTGCGCGTACTCTTTCGGAGACCCGCGGCTTCGTGAAGGCCCTGGTGGAGACTGATAGCGATCGCATCCTTGGATTCACGGCCTTCGGTGTCGGTGCGGGGGAGATTCTGGCCGCGGTCCAGACTGCGATGATCGCAGGCCTGCCCTACACCGCGCTGCGCGATGCGGTCCTGACTCACCCAACACTGGTCGAAGGTCTCATACCTCTGTTCTCATCCGCGGCGTCAGCGCACAACCTTGCCAAGACAAAAGGCGCTTAGATCTCCGTCGCATGAAGTGAACTGCAACCGCAATGAGAAAAGCAGGAACCCGCGATCCGGTCGCTGGGCAACATGCGGTGTCTCAATCGTGTGCAGGCCTGTGACACTGCTCACAGTGGAACGTGATTGTAGTCACCGTACATATGTAACGCGCATACGAGAATGGTCCCGCAAATGAACGCTTCCTTGTATCGGGCGACATTGACGTAACGCACCGAACCGGGTTCAGCGCAGGGGACTAGCGATGACTGACGGGTGTTTTCGCACCAAGCTGGTTCTGGGTTTCCTTACCGCGATGATTTTTCTGGGCGCATTACTAGTAAGCGTTCCGAGCGGCAAAGCGATTCCAGCGGTTTCGCGTAAGTATCAAGATCGCAACGATGCGTTTCAGATGGCCCAGGTAATGAATGATACGGAGCGCCAGGATATTCTGAATCGTTCGCTGATTTTCCTGGATGGACAGGAGTACGGACTACTATCGATTGTGGATCGCGATCCCATGGTGGTCGACACGCTTGCTCGCAACAGGGCGGTCAAGCCCAACGCGAATTCCAGTGTTTCGACTTCGAGCTCCGCTTCGCGGCTGGTGCATAGCAGCCCCTATGTGCAGCAAGCATTGCTGGTTACGGAGGGAGATGGCTCGACGGGAATGATGGGCAAGCAAGACCTGTCGCAAGCCAAGCCGGCCGCAACACAACAAGACGCGGATCGACTGAACTCACAACACGCCGTGCAACTCGACGCACTTGGAAGATTAGGCGCAGCGAAGTTTCAATTTGTGGATTACGATCCGCCGGCGTTCATTCTAGTCAGCAAACAGTTGGCCCTGCAGATGACCCTGCACAACACTCATAAGTTCGATCCCGAAAAAGCGTCGATCTACAAACGCGTGGCGCTGACCTTCGACCTTTTCCTGGCGCCAGAGATGAAAGACATCCTCGACAAGGCCCCCGACGAGCCCGCTGCTGAACTATATGTTTTCTCGATTGTGAATCCGCTTACTGTTCCCTGCAGCAAAGAACGGTCCGAAGCGGTGGATTTCGTCATTCCTAAGAAACTGGCGCATCAATTCGCAAATTCCGAAATTACCAACCAGCAGCTAATCGACAAAAGCCAGGTGCTGGTCAATGGCGTACGCATTGCCCTGACGATGCAACTCGTCGAGTAGCGGGCCCTTACTCTATGGCGTTGATTTCGTTCCCTTAGCAGCGACGGCACTACCCTGCAAGTCCGCTCGCCACATTTCGCCGGAGACATTGCATAATGCCCGGTATGCGTATTGGTGAACTCGCCAGCAAAGCGGCTGTCAGCATTCAGACCATCCGGTTCTACGAACGCAGGAAATTGCTGCCTGACCCGCAACGATCTTCTTCGGGCTATCGAAACTATGATGGCGGCGACCTCGACAACGTGGTGTTCATCAAGTGGTGCCAGCAACTGGGTTTCACGCTGAAGGAGATTGGGCAACTGCTGCAACTCCACTCCGCCGTAGCCCATAGTTCCGACTCGGGCGCGTTGCGCGGTTCGCAAGACTTGCTGGGCATCGTGAAGATGGCCGAAGAAAAGTTGTCCACCGTGCAAGAAAAAATCAAGGCCTTGCAATCCATGGAGCGCGAGATTTTCACCACGATTCGCGAATTGCAACGCAGGCCCGAGCCGGTTTGCCCCGCAGCAAAATCCTCCATGCCGCGGACCCAGCAGACGCGGAAGCGCGCCTAATCCGCCAAATAGCCCTTGACCCTATACTGTGGTACAAGCTGCAAACTTCTTACCACGAGCCCGTCGGCCGTTTGTATCGATTTGTGGGCGCGCTTCGTGGAGGCTAAACATGCAGGCAACACCAAATACCGGAGAATCGAAAAATAAATCACGTCTGGCGTGGAGCGCCATCATTGCTTTTCTGACCGTGCTGGCTGGCTTTGCCATCTGGCATTCTGCGCGAACTGCTGCATCTATGTCTGGCACCGCTTCTTCGGAAGAAAGTCAGTTCGCACAGGCGAAAGCAGGCTCCAAAGTAAAAGTGGCGATGGAGGTTGCGAGCGGTGGCGCGGATGAAACAGTGCGTGGCATTCTGCTGCAGAAAAAAACGGAGGAAAAATACGCGCGTACTTCCACGCAGGTGGTGGCCCACATCGCAGACCACACCGCGTTTGTTATGGGCAAGCGCGACGACGCCCACGCAAGCGCGATGATTTACATTACCGGCGTGGTTCAGAAAGATCGTAGCGTCGACGCCGAACAAATTGTGATTCTCACCGGCTACATCCACCTGGAGTAGCGCGTGAACACCTTCTTCTACACCAGCACATTAGGCTGGCTGGCTTCGATCCTGCTCGGCGCGGGAATACTCCTGCCGTATCTGCTGCGTCGTACCGCGCTCAGCCAGCGGCTAGGAACCGAGCAGTCCGAGAAGCCGTACTTGCGGCGGATGTGGGCTCACTACTGCATTGGCTATCTGGTAGCGCCCCTAGCTTTACTGCACGCGTGGATTCCGATGCAAGCGGGTGGTGCGCACGGCGCGAATATGGCTGGGTTGTGGATCGCAACTGCTTCACTGGTTCTACTTTTCTTACAGATCGTCCTGGGTCTCGGGCTGAAGGCTGCTACGTCGCTGGACCGTCAGCGTGACCGGCGCATTCACTACTGGGTCATGCTGGGAATCGTTGCCACCGCAGCGGCGCACGTCTGGCTGAATGGTTAGTCACGCCTGGGCGTAACCCCAGTACACAATCACGACGCTCTCAATTTTTCATAACAATATTTCTTCCCGATCAACGCGTAGTGCAGCCAAACGAAGTGTTTTTGGCGATTGTTGCAGAGCCTGTAAATTCCCCGCACAATGGACCTGCCGTTTTCCTGTGTGATTGAGAGGCTGATTGATTTTTACCACCATCGAGCAGGTTCACCGCGTCTTTCGTGTGGTCGCCGGTTTTACCCTGTTGCTGGTTGGAATCCTGATGATCTTTACGCCCGGGCCGGGCTGGCTGGTAATTCTGTTGGGCCTCACGCTGCTTGCCGCAGAGCTCATATGGGCTCGGCGCTTGATGGACCGCATGAAGCACGAAGGCAACCGCATTAAGAATACCGTGATGCGCTTCGGCAAAACTGACTCAGCAAAGGAACCGAGATGACGCAGGAATGGCGTGATAAATGGGCGCTGATCACCGGCGCGAGCTCCGGCATTGGCGTGGCACTGGCGCAGGAATTGGCTGCAGGTGGCACGCACTTAGTCTTGACGGCGCGCCGTCGCGACCGCCTGGAAAAGTTGGCCGAGACGCTGCGCGCGCAACACAAAATTAAAACCGAAGTGGTGGTCGCAGACTTGGCGAAGCCGGAAGCGCCGGAGCAAATTTATGACTTCACGCGAAGCAATGGTCTGGCGATCGATTTGCTGATTAACAACGCCGGTTTCGGCCAGTACGGCGAACTGCCGCAAGTTGAGGTGCAGCGCCTAGTCAGCATGGTCCAAGTGAATTGCACCGCAGTGGTGCACCTGACACGCCTGTACCTTGCAGACATGGTGCCGCGAAGGCGCGGCGACGTGTTGATTCTTGCTTCGACCGCAGCGTTTCAGGCGGTTCCCTACATCACGACGTACGCGGCCACCAAGGCCTTCGATTTGTTCTTCGCCGAGGGGCTGGCCGAGGAGATGAAGCCGCACGGCATTCGTGTTTGCGCGCTGTGTCCGGGGTCGACGGAATCGGAATTCCATGCCGTAGCCGAGCAGGAAGAATTCACGCAAAAGCATCAAGAAACCGCGGAAAAGGTGGCGAGAACTGGCTTGCGAGCGCTAGCTGCTGGCAAAAGCTATGTTATCTCCGGCGCTGGCAACTATCTCGGCGCCCATATGCAAAGACTAGTGTCACGCCGCATGGTGACTAGCATCGCCGCCAAAATGTTCAGTCCCAAGAAGACGACTTGAAGTCTCAACGACCTCTGATCATTGCTGAGTATTTCCTCGATCCCTCCACTTCGCCGCGCGAAAAACGGCGAGGCCGGGCAGGGATGACGACGCGTGGAGCAACGCGCCCCTGATCAAGTATCCCTGGTTTCGCGGCAACCTACGGTAAGCTTTGGGGTTCTATTAGTGGAAAGTACCGAGGTTTCGTTCCGCATCGGCAGGCGTCTACTGGTCCAGGAACTAATTTTCATTCCAACGGGAAATACCTAAGAAAGCAGGCATCGCACCAGGAGATGCAAATCGACTTACAGGAGAGAGACGACGTCTTGCTCCGGCGTTCGGCGAAGGGCGATGAAGATGCCTTCGCTGTGCTTTACCGTCGCCACCAAGCGTCTATCTACCGCTTTGCGTTGCGCATGACCGGCAACCCGTGGGCTGCTGAAGAAATTGTGCAAGACGTTTTTATGACCGTGGTGCGGGACCCGAAGAAATACGATGCAAAGCGCGGCACCTTGGGCGCGTTTCTGTATGGAGTGGCGCGTAACCGCGTGATGAAGCATCGCGAGCGCATGCCGCGCGAAACGTCGCTGGAAGATAAGAATGGCGACGTTGGCGAAGAGACTTTGGCGCGCATCACCGATCACCGCACACCCGCGCACTGGGCAGAATTTGGCGAACGTCGCGAGCACGTGCGCGCCGCGGTATTGGAGTTACCGGTGGAATTCCGCGAGGCCATTGTGCTGTGCGAACTGGAAGAACTGAGCTACGAAGAAGCCGCGAAGGCGTTGGATTGCCCGATCGGGACGATTCGTTCGCGCCTGCATCGTGGACGCGCATTGCTGTTAGCCAAACTCGAAATGCTGCGCGACGTTCCAAAACGCGCGGGAGCCGGCCGTTAAGTTTGATGAGGGAGATGTTGTCATGAATTGCGAAGAATTTGCCATGGCAGGTTTGGATCTGGGAGGCGGGAAAGTGGATGGCCCATTGCAGCAGGCGGCACGCGAGCATCTGTTGCTTTGTTCGCACTGCGCCAGCTTGCACGAAAATTGGCAAGCGCTGCGCGGCGATTTGCGCGAATTAGGCGCCGAAACCAGGGAGGCGGAAACTGCGTCGCGCGTCGAGATGCGTTTGCGACAGGAATTTCGTACCAAGCACAAAACGATGAGGTCGTATCGGGTCGCGGCGTTTGCGGGCTGGGGCTTAGCGGCAGCCGCGGTGCTGCTGGGAACTTTTTCCTGGGTCAACTGGAAGATTGAGAAGAACAGATTGCTGACGCGCAGCGGTTCGTTGCCCGCCGCGAACATCTCGAAAACAGCGAGCGTGAATGCAGCAGCAAATCAAGTGGCTTGGGCGGGCCCGGAATTGGGTGAAACCTTGATGGCGTCCAATGATTCCGGCGATTTCACCCTGCTTCCGGGAACCGTGCCCGGCACTCTTGACGACGCCATGGTAGTGCGGGTGCAAATGCAGCGCAGCGTGCTGGGCACGCTCGGGCTGACGGTGAATCAGGAGCGCGCCACCGATTGGATTCAGGTGGATTTGCTGGTTGGCGATGATGGGCAACCACAGGCGGTACGTTTGCCGGAATCCACGAATTGATTTTTTTCTATGGTATTGGGAAGCAGGAGAGAAGAGGAGAAGAAACATAATGATTACGCGGAGTTGGAAGCATTGCCTGCTTGGTGGAATATTTTTGATCGGCACAGTTGGGCTGCGCGCCCAGGAACCACCGCCGGGGCCGCCGCCGGGACCGGATGCAATGTCGATGGAAGGCGGGCCAGGAGGTTCGATCGGCGGGCGCATGGAAATTCTGGGCTTTGGCGAAATGCACCCGGGAAAAGTGGTGACTGGCGCTCCTTATAGCGCGGTTGCTGTCACGGAATCGCAACAGACTTTAGCCGATGGCAACACCATCAATCGTAAAGTGCAGTCGAATGTTTTTCGCGATGGCCAGGGACGAGTTCGCCGGGAAACCACTTTGCCTGGTGTAGGTCCGCTCGCAGCATCTGGGCAGCCACGCACCTTCGTGATGATTCATGATCCAGTAGCGTCCACCGCGTACGTGCTGCATCCGGATACGAAAATTGCTGAACAATTGCCATCTCGCGGCGCAGGCCAGGGAGCCAAGGGGCAAGGGCCGGGCAGCGCTCTGCAGGATAAATTCTCAGCGCGAATGCAACAGGAAATCGCCGACGGTACGTTGAAGAAGGAAGACTTGGGCACGCAGACGATAAATGGAATCAGCGCACAGGGCACTCGCTTCACGCGCACCATTCCTGCCGGACAAATTGGCAACAACAAAGCGATCGTGATTACGAATGAACGCTGGTATTCGTCAGACTTGCAGGTTGTGGTGAAGAGCGTTCACAGCGATCCGCGTCAAGGCCAGTCCACGTATACCCTGACGAATATTCAGCGCCAGGAACCAGCAGCCAGCTTGTTCACCGTGCCTTCGGATTACACCGTGCAGCAGGCAAAACACGGCGGCCCGCATGGCATGGGATTCCGCAAGGGTGGACCGGCTGCAGCCGATGTTCCTCCTCCAGCCCCTGCAGGCAACTAGGATTTAGCGGCATCGCAACTTAAAACAACGAGCTTCTCTCCTGAAGACGGCGCGCCCTTTCTGCAGCGACCCCCATTGCTGCGAAAGGGCGTAGTCGTGTCTGGCATAGTAATTTTTGCTGAGTAGCAGATGAGACGACGGCCTGTTTGTGAATCGCTGGATTTTTAACGACTCGCGATACAATTTGGCGCATGGAAGAACGGGACTTCGTGGCAGAGCTTACGCGAGAAGGCTTTTCGCACATTTTTGTTTGGGAAGATGGACCGAACGTGGATTACCCGGAACATACTCATCGCGCGGAGACGGCGCACATTATCTTGAGTGGCGAGATGACCCTTACGGTTGCTGGCGAGTCTAAAACGTACCGCGCTGGAGAGCGCATTGATGTCCCGGAAGGCGCCAAGCATACGGCGAAGATAGGTCCGGAGGGCTGCCGCTATGTGCTTGGCGAACGTTGAATTGCTGCGTGATGCAGTATTCTGTTTCGCACGGTTGAAATGGCTAGGCGTAATTCTGTAATCAGACTCCTCCAACAATGCGGCCCGACGCAAAGATGTTTTGCGGGTCGAAGGCGCTTTTCACGCGCATTTCCATTTCCAAGTTCAGCCCATCGCGAATCGATGCCGATAAGCTGGCCTTGAGGTTCGCGGGCACGTGCAGAACCTTCGCTTGACCTTTGTCTCGATGAACTGCGGCAACGATTTTTGTAGACGCTGTTTGCAGACTGTGTAACGCCGCATCATCAGTCAATTCCGTCATGAGCGCGATGTACGTTACAGCTGCAGCACGGACCAGAACGGCGTGGCGCAGCGATTGGGCATTTGCCAAGAGGCAAAGCGCGTCAAGAACGGTTGCGGTCATGCGTGGCACCGTAATTCGGAACAACACAACCTCAGCCGCAGACCAGCGCAACCATTCATAAGCCTCACGCAGCATTCCACCGAAATTGTTATCGACATCGGGATCGAGAACTTCCCGAGCTACGGCACCGCTGCCATGCGCCAACCGTTCAAGGTCACTCGCAATGCGAGTCAGCACGACTTCGTCTTCTGCGAAGGCGGCATAAACGCACCACCCCTGGTTTGCAGAAGAAACCGGCAGAGGCGAATTACCACGACGCAGGATCGCGCAAAGTATCGAGAGCGCTTCAGGGCTGAGAACTTCCAAGTTGGCCAACGGCAATCCTGACGCCTCCAAGCGCTGGCGATATGCCAGTGCGCCCTCCAGCGACGCGAAGTTCGCCAGATGGCCGCGCGAAACTTCCGGCATGGGAAAGATTCGAAAATTCAGCCGAGTGATGACGCCCAATGTTCCAAGCGAGCCGATCAGCAATTTGTGCAGGTCACTTCCCGTGACATTTTTGACCACAGGGCCGCCGCTTTTGCAGAGTTGCCCTTTGCCATCCACAAACTCCGCGCCGATCAACAAGTCGCGCGCAGTTCCGTATTGTTGGCGCAAAGCCGAGTCGATTCCCGAAGCGAGGGTGCCGCCTATCGTAGCAGTTTCGAAGCAGGGCACGGCCAGGGGCAGAAATTGTTTGTTCACTTCGAGGAACTCAGTCAATTGCCGCAGCGAAACGCCGGCATCCACGGCGAGCGTGAGATCGCCCGCATCGTAGTGAGCGATTGTTTGCAAGTCAGTCATGTCCAAGGCGATGTCATAGCGCTCCGGAGTCATCCCAATATCGATCTTGCTGCGCGAGCCACAAGGCACCACCGCGAGCTTCTCCGAAATCGCAAATCGCACCAGCTCTACCACTTCGTCTGCGCAACAAGGCCGTACAACAGCGCCTGGAACTATGCCATCGATCGCATAGTCTGGCGATCCATCGTCGACGCGCAGCACCCGATCCGCGCCCAGCAGCGATTCCAGTCGCGCCATCAGATTCGCCGGAGCGCTCATCGCTTCATTGCCGCCATACCCGGAACCAGCAACAAATCTTGTTTTTCGCTCAAAACGTTGGAGGGGTCGAGCAGCGACTTGAGTTCAGGGGCTAGAGAAGAAATAGTGGATTCGGGAAACGCGCTCACCTTGCCACTATAGTTACACTCGCGCTATGCGGCAATGCCCCGATGTCTGCGGCCGGTTCTGCTGTGCTAGTGTAGTGCGTTCCATCTGAGGACTTCGAATGACGAGACCGAAAGTGTACTCCACTCACGCACTGTTTCCCGACGCACGCAAAATTCTAGACGCAGCCTGCGATGTGGAATATTGGACGCAGCCTGAACGGCCGCCGCGCGAGGAAGTGACCCGGCGCGTAAAGGATAAAGAAGGCCTAATTTGCCTGCTCACCGAAAAGGTGAATGAGGAACTGTTGCGTGGCGCACCCAAGCTGCGCATCGCCGCCAACGTAGCGGTGGGTTACGACAACATCGACGTCGATGCGTGCAGCAAGCGCGGCGTGGTGGCCACGAACACGCCCGGCGTGCTGGACGAAACCACCGCAGATTTTGCCTGGACGCTGCTGATGGCCGTGGCGCGTCGCCTGGGCGAAGGTGAGCAATTGGCGCGTTCCGGGAATTGGAAAGGCTGGAATCTCGATCAGCTCTGCGGCGCCGATGTGTGGGGGAAAACGCTGGGTCTGGTTGGATTTGGAAGGATTGGCCGCGCGGTCGCCCGTCGCGCCTCGGGATTTCAAATGAAGGTGTTGTACACCGACGCAGTTCGGGTAACAGAAGAAGTGGAGAAATCCGTGAACGCGGAATATCGCGACTTGAATACGCTTCTCGCCGAATCGGACTTCGTCAGCCTGCACGTTCCGCTGCTGCCAGAGACGCGAGCGCTGCTCGATGCGCCGAAGTTTTATCGTATGAAGTCGACGGCCTATCTCATCAACACATCGCGCGGCCCGGTTGTCGACGAAGCCGCCCTGGTCGCCGCGCTGGAGGCCAAAAAAATCGCCGGAGCAGCACTGGACGTCTACGAAAATGAGCCGTTCATTCATCCTGGTCTGAAGCGGCCAAACGTGGTGTTAGCCCCACATCTCGCCTCTGCTTCTATCGAGACACGCACCAAGATGGCGATCATGGCGGCGGAAAATGTCACGGCGCTCTTTAAGGGCCAAATGCCTGCGAACATGCTAAATCCCGCGATGCTAAAAAAATCCTAAGCGTTGGCGTTGAAAAAATGGCATCAGGTAAGCACATCGCGCGACACATCTTCCAGCAGACGCTTGCCTCCATTGATATTCCTCGAGTGATGGAATGGAAACTCGCACTACGCGGCATGGAGTTGTGGCTTCCAGATTGCCGCATCGACCTGTCGACTGTCTCGCACGTGCAGGTAGTTGCGATCGGCAAAGCCGCGCACGCGATGGTCAGCGGCCTGTTAAATATTTTCCCGGCGAACCTACCGTGTGCGGGAATCGTGGCTGCACCAACGCCACCTGCAACTGCGCTGCAGAATTTTGAATATTTTGTAGCCGGACATCCTATTCCGAATATCGATAGTTGGCGCGCAGCGGAAGCGATCCTCCGCTTGCTGCAGACTGCCGACGAACGCACCCTCGTTTTCTTTTTGCTTTCCGGTGGCGGCTCGGCGCTGGTCGAACTACCGTTGCACTCCGAGTTGGACCTCTCCGATGTCCAACGATTGAATCACGCGCTGGTTACCTGCGGCGCCCCCATCGAAGCGATTAATACGATTCGGCGCCACATCTCCGCGATAAAAGGTGGACGCCTGGCAGTGGCCGCGCAGCGCGCCACGAAAATCACCGTTGCCGTAACGGATGTGCCTGCGGGAAAAGAAACCGCGCTCGCTTCCGGGCCGTCGCTTCCCGATCCAACGACCGTCGCGCATGCCGAAAACATCCTCACGCAATATTCGCTGCGTGAGAAATTACCGCTTCGCCTCGTCGAGTGGCTTCGCGCCGGGAAAATGCCTGAAACGCCGAAACGCGACCATCCGGCTTTTCTGAACTCCTATTTTTGTTTGCTGCTCGGCATGGACGATCTCTTCCATGCGGCGCATCAGGCGGTCGAGGCACAAGGCTACGTCGCATGTTGCGATAATTCCACCGACGAGTGGCCGGTTGAGAAAGCTGCTAGCTACTTGCTGGAGCAACTCGACGGCTGGCAAAGGGAAAATCCGGGCCATCGAGTGGCTCTCATTGCCGATGGTGAAGTCAGTTCTCCGGTTACCGGCAATGGAATTGGTGGCAGAAATGCCGCCTTCGTTTTGGCGTGTGTAGAAAAAATAGCGGGGAGAAAAATCACCGTGCTGAGCGCCGGCACGGACGGCATCGACGGCAACAGTCCGGCCGCCGGCGCGGTTACAGACGGTGAGACTCTGGCGCGCGCCAAAGCGCAGAATCTGGATCCAGCAGCGGCCTTCGCGCAGAGCGACGCGTCCACATTTTTCGACAAGCTAGGCGATGCCGTTGTGACAGGCCCTACTGGCAATAATTTGCGAGACCTTCGCATCCTTCTCGCCGAACCGTAACATGCGCGGTTGGCTCCTCGGTAGCCAGCCAACTAAGGCTTCGAGGTTGCCGGCGGCAAGCGGTTCTCAATGGTCTTCAGCCGCTCATTCATTTCTTTCACCAGTTCTTCCAGATGGGCAAATCGCTGGTCGCTCGGCGTTTTTGCCCCCGACCCCGTGGAAGCAGTCATGTCGCCGCCACTTTCGCCACCTTCTTCGTCAATATCCATTCTGAAGTTGCTCTTCGCTGAAGGATTCTTCAAGTGTTCGATCTGATCCTTAATCATCGGCGCCATCTCGATGCTCAGGTCATTACTATTCAGCAGCGCTTCGAGCGCCGGAATAGCCGATGCATCGCCACGCGTCCCCAACGCAAAGATGGACGCGGCACGTACCTGGAAGTGCGGCTCCATCAAATAACCCGCGATTTGACTGGTGATTTCCTTGTTGCCCTTCTCCAGCCGCCCCAGGCTGCTTATTGCTGCCTGTCGCGAATCGAGCTCCTTACCGGGCGCCGCCCATGCGCGCAGGATCGGCACAGCCCGGTCATCTCCCAATGAGCCAAGCGCGCGCAACGCCGCGTTTCGCAGAAAGCCATCTGGCGAATCGCTTTTCACCGCTCCGGTCAGCGTTTCGAAAGCATCGGGTGTTTTCAATTTTCCAAGCGATTGCAGTGCGGAACCACGCGCACGAAACGAACTATCATCGCGCGCCACCGAATCAAGCTTAGCCGTCACCACTGGATCATCCTTGAAATTTCCTAATGCCTGCACGATTTTCGCGCGTAGCCACGGTTCCTTCGCCGCCGCGAGTCCATCGAGCAATTGTTTGCCGGCGGCCGTTCCGCCCTGTTCGCCAAGCGATTCCGCCGCGACCTCGCGCAGTTCCCAGGTCTTGTCATTGCGCAGCGCAGCGCCAAGAGCCGCCGTCGCTTCCTCATCCTTCTTCATCTTGCCTAATGCCGAAGCGGCATCGGCGCGATCAGCCAACTCCGAAGCATTCTTCAGTTGATACAGCAATTCCGACTTTTCTTTCTTGAACTCCACCGATTTCAGGAACTGATTGCCTTTATCAAACAGCACCATCTGCGGCGCCGATTCCGAAGGTAGCGTAAACACTTCCGATTCTTTGCTCACCACAATAGGATAAAGCTTTCGCCCGGTTCCATTGGTGATTTCCACGTCCACCGGCAGCCGGAACAATCCCACGCGCCCCTCGCGCTTTTGTGTTTGATTGACTAGCAACGCCACTTGCTTCTTATCTTTATCGTAAGTGTAGCTCACTTCTAGCTTTGGCGCGCCTGCCCCGTAGATCCATTGATCAAAAAATTGATCCACATTCGTGTGTGTGGCTTCTTCGATGGCCTTGGTCAAATCTGCGGTGACCACATTTTTGCCGCGATTCACTTCCAGGTAATGCTTGAGTCCCGCATAGAACGTCTCATCGCGCAGTTGATGCCGCAACATGTACAGCACCCAGCCGCCCTTATCGTAGGCATTGCCGTCAAACTCGCTGGAATCGTCGAAGTCGTGGCGCACAATCGGCTTCGCGTACAGATTTTTCATCGCGAACCAGCCGCGCGCCGTCTGCCAGCGTTCGTAATCCGCCTGGTCCTTGCCAAAATGCGATTCGATCCACAGATATTCCATGAACGTCGCGAAACCCTCGTTCAGCCAGATGTTGGCCCAGTCTTTGGTGGTAACCAGGTCGCCGAACCATTGGTGACCCAGTTCGTGTGCGATCAGCGGATCTTCATCCGTTGGATATTCGGGAACCAGCTTTGGATTACGCAAAGAACTGGAGGTATTCGTCGTCGCGCTGGAATTCTCCATGCCGCCTGCCACGAAATCGTCCACCATCGACTGCGCGTATTTCTCCCACGGATAATCAACGCCCAGTTTGCTGCTGAAAAGATCGATCATCGCCGGCGTGCGGCCGTAATTCACGGTCAAACGGTCGCCGCGATCCTTGGGCGCGTAGTAGGTGACCGGGATATTTCTCCACGTGTCTTTTGCTTCCGTAAATTCGCCTGCGACGATAGTGATCAAGTACGTCGAACTCAGTTGCGACTCGCGCCACGTCCAGGTCTTCAATCCCTCGCCAGCCTCCGCCACGCCGATAAGCTTTCCATTGGCCACGGTGGTCCAACTCGCGGGCACGGTGACGATCGTTTCCGTGGTGAGCCGGTCATTTGGATAGTCGTAGGTCGGCAAATAGTAGCGGGTATCTTCGGATTCGCCCTGGGTCCATACTTGCGCTGGACGATTCGGGTAATCCTTGTCTGGCAAAATGAAGTACAGGCCTTTGGACGGCTTGCCATCGTACTTAATTTCGATGTCGAATTTTTCGCCAACCTTCGCGGGCTTAGCGAGCGCCACATTTAACTTGCAGTCCGTTGCCTCGAACTTCGCATTGGCTCGGTTGACCTTGACGCTCTGAATCTGCAGTCCGCACGAATCAAACGAAACTTTCTCGGTGTTGTCTCGCAGAATGGCCAAGGTGTGAGTAACATCGCCGATTACTTTCCGTTGCTCCAGATCGAAGCGCAGCGCAATGCGCGAATGCTGCAGATCATAGTCTTTGCTGCGCGCATACGGTTCATCCCCGCGCGACGGCACGACCAACATCACTGCCGCCAAAAAGACAGCCAGCACGCCCGAAATCATCGCTTTATTTGCGTGCGGCACAAGGGTTCTCATCTTCATCCGAATTGTTCCTCGTCTTTCTAACTCTGTCTTTTTTTTAAGGTGTAGCCGAGGAGCTTGTAACTCGGTGCCCCTCGTTTTCTAACGCGGAAATCGCTGCATCACATTGCTGCTCATTGATCAGCAAATAATCCGTATCGTACGTGGAAATCACAAAAATGCTGATTGCTGCTTTACTCAGTGGTGCAGCCAGTGTTGCAAGCACGCCAACTTCATTGAGCGCGAATGGCCCGTGCACCTTAAGCACGCGCCACTTGCTTTCGCTGTTCATTTGCGCCGGAACATTTTTGAACGAGGTGACAATCGAAAGTTCATCGCGGGTCCGCGTCACCGAGAAAAATTCGCCATTCGACGCCCACGCTGGAGTTTCCGCATCGGCGGCCAGCTTGAGAATCAGGTATTCATTGGGAAGCAGCGACAGGTGGAAGGAACGCTCGTTCGTCATACGCGCTTACAGCAGACTCCTGGTTGTTCCACCATCGATGGTCAGCGAAACTCCGTTCACATAACTGGCGCGCTCCGAAGCCAAAAAAGTCACGACCGAGGCAAATTCTTCTGGGGTTCCTAACCGCCCCGCCGGAATCAATTTCTTCCAGCCAGCAAAAACGTCATCCGTACTGCCGCCGGTGCGCGCTGCCATCATGCCGGCAAGATCATCCAGGCGATCCGTTCGGGTGTAACCGGGGCAGACATTATTTGCTGTGATCCCAAACGCGCCGTATTCATTGGCCAGCGTTCGCACCAACCCCGTCACACCGGCTC
>Ga0209275_10000353_pt1 | contig 17417 bp, 13 predicted proteins | sample HubBroMetageREF2_FD_188344 | JGI IMG/M metagenome (GOLD analysis project Ga0209275, IMG submission 188344) | Reference soil microbial communities from the Hubbard Brook experimental Forest, New Hampshire, USA - Hubbard Brook CCASE Soil... | ecosystem: Environmental > Terrestrial > Soil >... | reverse complement strand
GCGGAGGTGGTGGCGGCTTTGGTGGATTTGGCGGCGGCGGCAGCGGAGGCGGCGGTGCTGGGGGTAGCTGGTAACTTCGGACTTCTGGGAAGATAGGTGCGGCGATGGAAGGAAAACTAAACGAGTTTGTGAGTCGCATAAAAGAGGCGGCTGGCAAGAACCTGGAGTCGGTGATTCTCTATGGTTCCGGCGCGCGCGGCGACTACCGACCCGAGTCTTCGGATCTGAACCTATTGTGCACGCTGGTGACGATTAACGTGGATGAATTGCAGCGCGTGTCGCCGGTAGTGGCGTGGTGGACCAAGGAATTAAAGGAGCCCGCGCCGTTATTTTTCGTGACCGAGGAGTTGCGACGCTCAACCGACGTGTTTGCCATTGAGAGCCTGGACGTAAAGATGTCGCACCGCGTTTTGTTTGGCCCGGATGTGGTAAAGGACCTGGAAATTCCTATGAACCTGCATCGCGTCGAGGTGGAACACGAGTTGCGCTTGCTGCTACTGCGTTTGCGGCAGCATATTGTGCACGTAGGCCAGAGCGAACTGGAATTTGTGCGCGTTTTGAAACGAACCATTTCCGGAGCGGTGGCATTGCTGCGCCACACGCTGATTGCTTTGGGCGAGGATGCACCAGAGGATGCCCGCAAGCTTTTTGCGAAGATCGAGGACTCGACCGGGGCGAGTGCCAGCGCGTTTGCGCGCGTATATGACTATCGGGAGAAAGATGGGGCGAGCGAGGATTCCGTAGCCGTGTACGACGATTACATGCGAGCGCTGGAAAAAGTGATTCTGAAGTTGGATGGAGCGGTTCCGAAGAAACAGTGGCAACGGGTGCCATCGTAGAATTTCAATCTCAAACGAGGTGGCGGCTATGAAAGCGGTCGTTTTGCTGTTGGTAGTGCTTCTGGTGGTTGGGCTGATTTTTGGCAGCATGTTTGTGAGCCGGCGAAATCAGATGGCGATAAAAAGAGAATCGGTGAATGCGGCGTGGGCGCAGGTGGACGTAGTTCTGCAACGGCGCGCTGACCTGATTCCAAATTTGGTGCAAACGGTGAAAGGCTACGCGGTGCAGGAGCAGACCGTATTTGGGGATATTGCTGCGGCGCGCGCTGCGTTGATTGGCGCGAAAACACCTTCGGATAAGATCGCGGCGAACGGGCAGTTGGATTCGGCATTGAGCCGATTGCTGGTAATCGTGGAAAATTATCCGCAATTGAAATCCAATGAAAATTTCATGCGCTTGCAGGACGAATTGGCGGGCACGGAAAATCGCATCGCGGTGGAACGTCGGAGATACAACGACACGGTGCAGGACTACAACACGTACATTTCGCTGTTTCCGAATAGCGTCATTGCGGGTATGGCGGGCTTCGCGCGCAACGATGCGTACTTCAAGACCGAAGAAGGTGCGCGGCAAGCTCCTAAGGTGAATTTTGACTTCAACAAGCCGGCACCTGCCCCAGCGCCGTCGCAACAGCCTGCCCCGGCTCATCCATAGAAAGAAGCGCGGTGTCGTAATAGCGCCACCGGGCTGCCGCGTGCACCTGCTTGTTCGCGACGTGGCAGCCCTCTCGTTTAGCTGAGGAACTCGCTGAGCAGCATGTGGAAGTGGTGCACGCCATTTTCGCGTTTTACGGAATAGCGGCCGCGATCGTAGGTGGAAGAATGAAGGCCACGCTGCACCGCTTCGCAGATGCTGATGTCTTCCTGTTGCACTTCTTCACTGAAGGCGGTGACTGTTTTCACGCGTTCGCGCACTTTTTCCGACGTCGCATCATGAAAATACCATTCGAAAATGGTCAGTGTTTTGTCGTGGGAAATGGGTACGATTAGATTGAGCTGAATATTGTCGGGATAGATGTTGAGCATCAGGTTGGGAAACACCCAGAAATACAAGGCGTCTTTCAAGCCTATACCGGGTGGATAGATGCGTTGCTCAGTATCGTTCGGCTTCAACGCTTTGACCGGACCTAGCTGCTGCGAATGGTAGCGAAACGTATCGGTACGATATTTCGGGTAGTCAATTTCCTTCATCAAGCCGGGATGGACGATAGGAATGTGGTACGCATCCAGGTAGTTGTCGACGTAGACCTTCCAGTTGCAATCGACGTAATAATCACGGCGTTCGGCGAGCTGCAGACCAGCGAAGGAAAATTCTTTCGCTAGCTCCGGGATGTTACCCAGGAATGCGGAAAGTGGCGGGGCATCTGCGTCGAAATTGACGAACAGAAATTGCTCCCAGGTTTCCAGTCCCAGCGGCACCATGCCCATGGTGGAGCGATCGAAAAACGCGACGCCATCTGCTTCGGGCGTGCCAATCAGCCGACCATCCAGCGTGTACGTCCATCCGTGATAGGCGCACTGAAACACATGACGGCAGCCATTACCCTGAGCGATTGGTCCGGCACGGTGCCGGCAAACGTTGCTGAACGCGCGAAGGATGCTCTCTTTGTCGCGGACAACTACCACCGGCTCACCAGACACATCGGCGGTAAAAAACGATTCTGGATCGGCGATGGTGTGAGCCGTACCGTTCACATTGCCGCAAGGTTGGCTGAGCGTGCCGACCCACTGCCAAGTACGGTGAAAGACGCGATCTTTCTCTATCTGTAAAATTCGAGGATCAGTATAAAAACGCGAGGCCAGGGTCTCCGCGCATTCCACCTGCGGATTGATGTTCAACGATTGCGGTTGGGAAGTCATAGACGTGCCTGGAAAACGTAGGGGCACGATATATCGTGCGCCAGGTGAACGTCAAATTGTCGGTACTTAAAAAGTGGCAAATTAGAACTTGCGCGTTTCCTGCCGCGACCACCGCTCCACCACGATCTTGGATTCGGTATAAAACTCCACGCCATCTTTCCCCTGCGCGTGCAAAATGCCAAAGAAGCTTTCTTTCCAGCCGTTGAACGGGAAATAGGCCATCGGCGCCGCGACACCGATGTTGATGCCGATGTTCCCCGCCGGAGCTTCGTAGCGGAACTTCCTCGCGGCAGCGCCGCTAGTGGTGAAGAGCGAAGCCTGATTGCCGTAGGGGCTCTTGCGAATGAATTCGATGGCTTCATCGATGGAATTGGCATGAATCAGGCTCAGCACCGGGCCAAAGATTTCTGTGTTGGCCAACGCACTGGACGCGGGCACACCGTCGAGAATGGTGGGATTCAGGAAATTGCCATTTTCGTAGCTGGCCACTTTCAGATTGCGTCCATCAACGATTGGCTTCGCGCCATCGCCGATACCGGTGGCGATCAGCGATTCCACGCGCTGCTTACTCTCCTTGGAAATCACCGGGCCCATCTGGATTCCGCTATCCAAGCCAAAACCAACTTTGATCGAGGAGGCTGCCTCGGCAATCGCGTCGCGAAACTTCTTCTGCGCGTCGCCAATGGTTACTGCCACTGATACCGCGAGGCAACGTTGGCCTGCGCAACCAAACGCAGAATCGCTGATGATCTGCTTGGCCAGATCCATGTCGGCATCAGGCAAAACGATGACGTGATTTTTTGCTCCGCCCTGACACTGCATGCGCTTGCCTGCCGCGGCGGAACGCATGTAGACATGTTTCGCTACGGGCGTGGAGCCGACAAAACTAATCGCGCGAATCGTAGGATGGTCGCACAAAGCGTCGACCACTTCGCGACCGCCATTCACCAGATTCACGATGCCTTTGGGAATTCCGGTCTTCTCGATCAGTTCCATTGTGCGGCGCATGGTGAGCGGCACGCGCTCGCTGGGCTTCAACACAATGGTGTTGCCGCAAGCGATGGCGTAAGGAAGAAACCAGAACGGAATCATCGCAGGAAAATTGAAGGGCACAATGGCCGCAACCACGCCAAGCGGCTGCCTAATCAACGTTTCGTCGACACCTGGAGTAATGTCTTCCAGATTATAGCCTTGCATCATGGTGGGGATGCCGCAGGCTACTTCCACATTTTCAATGCCGCGGCGCAGTTCGGCCTTGGCTTCGCCAAACGTCTTGCCATTCTCGGTGGTGATGATCCTGGAGAGTTCGTCGATGTGCTCTTCCAGCACGAATTTCAGCTTGAACAAATATTGAATACGCTCGCCGGGAGGCGTACACCGCCATGCTGGGAAAGCATCGGCGGCAGCCTGCACCGCCGCGTCGACATCCGCTTTGGTCGAGACCGGCGTGCGCGCGAGCAATTCACCGGACGCGGGGTTGGTAACATTGACAAATTCGGTAGCCGAGGATTTTCTCCACTCTCCGCCAAAATAGTTCTGCAAATCGGTAACGGGTGAGGTAACGGTACTGCTCATCAGAAGACTCCATGCCTCCGGAAGCGCTCCGGCAGGGCTTGCGATATGAAGGATAACGGCCAATGAAGACCGTGCTGCGAGGCACTAGTCTATCAAGGTTTGGCGCAGGTGAGCAGGCAGAAAGGGCCGAGAAACGGTGGGGCAGAATACAGCTAACTTCAGCGCCCTAATTTGCGGGCGGCCAACGCTTCGTAGGCGGCTCCAATAAGCGGCGCCGATTCGTTCAGCACGATGGAGACGGGAACATCTTCCAGCATCGCGGTGAAATGCCATTTATCCTTGAAAGAGGCAAAGAACGCCCCATCTTGCATCTTTGACAGAATCTTTACGGCGATGCCGCCGGCGACGTAAACGCCGCCAAGAGCCAGCACCTTCAACGCGAGATTGCCAGCTTCGCCACCGTAAATGGTGGTCCACAGATCGAGCGCTTCCACGCAAACCGGGCACGACTTGTCCACCGCACTCTTGGTGATGTACGGCGCGGGATCGGCGTCCGGATCTTCGAAGATCGGATGCTTGACGCTAGGCGCAATGAATTCATGCAGCGTGCGAAAACCGCGGCCGGAAAGAATCAATTCCCAACTGACTTGCGGGTAGCGACGGCGCATGAAACGCAGCAATTCAATTTGCTGGTCGGTGCGCGGCGCGAAATCGGTGTGACCACCTTCGGAAGGAACGACTTTATAGCGTCTGCCTTCCCAAAACAAAATCCCTTCGCCCAATCCTGTGCCGGCGGCAAGCAGCGCGCGCGTCCCACCCTTTACGGGAGTGCCCTGGTTCAAGACGCAGAAATCTTCGGGCGGCAAGTGTTCCAGGCTGTGTCCGGTCGCGCCCAGATCGTTCATCAGGACGATGGGTTCCACGGCAAGCTCTCTCGCCAAAGTATCCGCGTCGACAACCCAGGGAAGATTCGTAGCATGGATACGATTGTTGACCACTGGCCCCGCAACGCCGAAACCGGCAGCCGTCACTTTCTGGTCGTTAAGATAAGGAGCGGCCTGGCGGGAGAATTCCTTGACGATCAGGTCAAACTGGGCAAATTCCTTGCTGGCAAAACGGCGACGATAAACGAACTCGAGCTTGCCATCCCTCTCAGCAAATAACGCGAGATTACACTTTGTACCACCCACATCGCCGGCCAGGATCACCTTGCCCCCTTGCAAATCGCTTCTATTGAACCGATTTAAGGGTTATACCACTGACCGCCGTCGCGTTCCAATAACTGGTCAGACTCTTTCGGGCCCCAGGTGCCTGCGGGATAAAGGGGGACACCTTGCGTTTTGGCGGCGCTCCAAACATCGAGGATGGGATCGACCAGCGACCATGCTGCTTCTACCGAGTCGCCGCGATCGAATAGCGTGGCATCGCCGCGCAGACAGTCATTCAGCAAGGTGGCATAAGCGCTGCGGGTGCCGTTGCCGAAGCTCTGCTGATAACTGAAATTCATGGTCACGTTGCCGATGTTCATTTCCGTGCCGGGCTTCTTGGCGCCAAAGGAAACAGAGATGCCCTCGTCGGGCTGTATATTTAGGACCAGCCGGTTGGGCTTCACGTCGCGCTCGCGAAAGACGATGTGCGGCGCACAGCGAAACTGAATCATGATTTCCGTGGTGCGTTTCGCCAGGCGCTTGCCGGTGCGCAGGTAAAAGGGCACGCCCGCCCAGCGCCAGTTGTCGATCAAGAGCTTCATGGCCACGAACGTCTCGGTGCGCGAATTGGGGTTGACGTTTGGTTCGTCGCGATAGCCCGGTACCGGCTTACCATCGGTCGTTCCGGGAGCATACTGCCCGCGGACCACGTCTTGCGCCACCATTTCCAGGTTAAAAGGTCTGATGGATTGGAGCACTTTCAACTTCTCATTGCGAACAGCGGTGGCATCAAAGGATGCGGGTGGCTCGACGGATACTAAAGACGTGAGTTGTAAGACGTGGCTCTGAATCATGTCGCGCAGCGCGCCAGCCGTCTCATAGAACCCGCCACGACGTTCGACACCGAGAGTTTCCGCGGCGGTAATTTGCACGTGATCTACGTAATTACGATTCCAGAGCGGCTCGAAAATACCATTACTGAAACGAAGCACGAGCAGGTTTTGCACCGTGTCTTTGCCAAGGTAGTGATCGATGCGGTAGACCTGCTTTTCTTCGAACACACTCAATACAATTTTGTTCAATTCCTTGGCGGATGCCAAATCGCGGCCGAAGGGCTTCTCAATGATGATGCGCGTCCAAGCGGTTGGGCCTGCGGGATGATTCAGTCCGGCTCGGCCAACTTGTTCCACGATGTCGGGATAAACCTCCGGCGGCGTGGACAAGTACAAAAGGCGATTCCCGCCAAGCTTCTTTTCTTCGTCTAACTCTCCCAAGCGCTTAGCCAGGGCCACGTAGGCATCCTGGTCGTTGTATTCGCCAGTGACGTAATAAAGATTGGCGGCAAACTGTTCCCATTTCGCAGGATCAATGGGCCCGACCTCGGAGATGGTCTTGGCGGCCTCGCTCAATGTCGCGCGGAAAGTCTCGTCGGTCATGTGAGTGCGCGCAAAGCCGATGATGGCGTAGCGTTCGCCCAGCGAATTGTGTTGAGCCAGATCGTACAACGCGGGAATCACTTTGCGTTTGGCGAGATCTCCCGATGCTCCGAAGATGACAACGGCGCACGGCTCAGCTACACCGCCGTATACCGAACCTGAGCGTTTGGTTTCCTCGGCCATCACTTACCTCCAGGTAAGTCGAAACTAAAAACAAATACAGTCGGAACGACTATACCGCAATCCCTAAAGCTTTCAGGTCGGCCGCAAGCTGCGATGCGCACTGATGGTGAACCACATTCATACCCATGCGGCGCGGATTTTCCAGGTTCAGTGCGCGATCATCGATGAACACGCACGTCTCCGGGGCGCGCTGCGTCACTTCCAGCGCGACGCGATAAATCGGTTCTTCCGGCTTGCGAGCATGCAGGTAGCAGGAGCTGAAGAAAAGCTGAAAGTCATTGCACAGGTGAAAGGCTTCGATGCGATATTGATTCAGCTCCCGCGGCTCGTTGTTGATGGCTCCAATCAGGTATTTGCCGGTACGCGCTATCGAAGAGAGCACCCCGCGGGTATCCGGATACTCTTTGGATTGCGCGAACATGAAAGCCGTAAACTCCTCGCGGGAAAAATCTCGCGGGCGGTAGAAAACCGTGCGGCCAAGATACTGATCAAGACTGATCTGGCCAGCGTCGAACGCGGGAAAGGTCAAGTCGTGACGCTCACGAAATTCGTCCCAATCCAGGTCGAAGGTCTTGGCCGCTTCAAGGCGAGACCCATGGTCCCAGCCGTTGGTAAGAATGACCCCGCCAATGTCCCAGAAGAGAGTGGTAATCACGATTAGGTCAGCCTTCCGTAGAAGCAACTGGAAATCTTTGATGCCGGATGAGCCTAGAAGAGTGCAAACAAAAAGGAGTCTACAGGGCGACCCGTAGCCTAGCACAAGCGCAAGATGGGGTTGAAGTAAGTTCGCTTCGCCGCGTTCTACGAGGCAGCGCACAAGCCCCGGCTCCGCTTGCAACATCCCTACCTGTAGCGGAGAATGTGATTTGCCTAGGAGGCCAGCATGGCTAATGAAGATTGTGGGCCGACACCCACACCCAGCCAACCCGCACAACCAGGAGCGCGCATGGTGCACTGCGTGAAATTTGATAAGGACCTGCCCGGACTGGATCGCGTGCCGTGGAAAGGGGAATTGGGCAAGCGCGTGTTCGAGAATGTGTCGAAGGATGCGTGGAAATTGTGGCTTGAGCATTCCAAGATGGTTATGAATGAATACCGGCTGAACCCGCTCGACCCGAATTCTCAGAAAATTATGGAAGAGCAGATGGAACAATTCTTTTTTGGCGAAGGGGCGAAGCTGCCGGAAGGCTACGTGGCGCCAAAAGCCAAAGGTTAATGTTGTAGGTTTTCGATATTCAAAAGTTCCGAAGCGCCTCTCAGTTTGGGGCGCTTTTCGTTTTTAGTCCTAGACGTCCGCCGGTGAAAGTTTGTGGGAGATCGGATGCTCCACCGGAAGGCGTGGCGTTAAGGAAAATTTGAGTTTGGAGTGGGCTGAACGTAACGCTTCTTCGACTTGTTGAGAAGTTGCGGCGCTCGCGAATAGGAAGCCCAGGTAGCTTGAGCCTTCCGGCCACGCAGCGATGAAGTCGCGGAGCCGGGCGGTAATTTCGACGTTGGTGATTTTGGGAGTTTGCCTCGCTGCGTCTTCGCCTTCCACCTTTTCGAAAATTCCGCTGTTGGGAACTGGAATCATCATCACGCCGGAGGCTTGCGACTCGCGTGGTGCATCGCTGCCCGGCAATCCCAGTGAATGGCGCAGTAACAATTCTTCCAGGCCAATGGTTTCCGTTTCGTTAGCCGGAATGAAGCGGAGAGACTTGGAACAGAGGCCACCGATGGGACGCGGTGCAATTTCCAAGGCCCAGATACCATTGTCGTTCAAGCGAAATTCGGAATGGACCGGTCCGTGGCCCAGGCCTAGTGCTTGAATGGATGCGAGCAACGATTTTTCGATGGCTTGTTGGTCGGCAATGGGCAGCCGGCTTGGAGTAACGTAGATGGTCTCTTCAAAATACGGGCCTTCCAGCGGATCGGGCTTGTCGAATATTGCCAGAACGCGGAGGGACCCTTCAGTCAACAGCGCTTCGACGGCGACTTCCCTTCCCGGCAGGTATCCTTCGACGATCAATTGATCCAGATTCGGCTCGCGCGTGGCGCGGATTTCTGCAGATTGCAGCAGGCGTTTCAGTCGTGCTGCGCCAGCTTGGAATTCCTGGCGATTGTTGACGCGGACTACGCCCTGACTGGCGGAGAGAGATAGCGGCTTCAGCACGCAAGGGTACGAAATTCGGAGCAGTGCTGGCTCCGGAAGCGGGTCCAGGGGGACGGCGCGGAACCACGGCGTGGGAATACCAGCTTCGCGAAAAACTTCGCGCATTCGCAATTTGCTGCGGCAGGCTTCAACGCTAGCTGGATGATTGTGCAAGATGCCCAAGCCGCGCGCCACGTAAGCCGCGGTGAGAGCGGGGCGATCGCCGAGCGCGAGGATTCCGTCGACCTGCAAATCGCGTTGCGCTTGCATCACTTCGAAAGCCGCGGCTTCCGGCCTTTCGAAATGAGCTGCTAGTGCGTGGTCATTCCAGGGATCGTCGAGGCGCTGGCAGCGGTCGGTGACGAAGACGAGTTCCACGCCGAGTTTTTCTGCAGCCGCGTTGAAAGAGCGCGTCTGGTAGCCCAGCTTGGTCGCAAATAATACAACTCGCTTCTTGCGTGTCATTACTTAACGATTCCTAAGGCTGCCGCATTCGCGGTTGGACTGCCTAAACAAATGACTCTGCTTGCCGTACCGCTTCCCGGGCTTTCGCGATGGGGACCAACTGGTCCGCCGTGGGCTCCGCTCAACAGTACCAAGGCTCGTTGAGATACGGCACGCTGGCGCGGGACGCCATAACGGGCATGGCCGGATATTCGATGCTTCGATCCGCAGCGCGGTTTGCGGCGCGCCACAACTGTTCGAACGCCGCCGCGCGGCCCGTTTTCATTTTTTCTGCCGAGGCCACAAGGTCCTGCAAATCCGCGGCAAGCTGATCGATCTTCGGATCTTCGTGTTTCCAGGGATAGACCAGAAGTTTCGAATCGAATGTACCGACTTGTTCGCGCACGGCGGGCAATTCCAACAGCCGCGACTGAGGCGGAATTAACAGTCGAATTGCCAACTGAATAGGAGCGACCGCTTCGATCAGTTGTAGCCGACGTAGTTGATGCAAGAGGTCGAGATAGTTTTCGAACGTGGTCCACGGTGTGAATGGCACAAACGTCGGCGAAAAGTGAATGTCGGCATGCCGACATAATTCGACGGCGCGGAACAAATCGTCGCGGGTATGATTCTTCTGTAATTTGTCGAGCGTGACCGCATCCAGAGACTCCACCGCCGACACAATGAACAAGCAACCGGTTCGCCGCAAAGTGGCAAGAAGATCGGCATTTTTCAGCAGATGCTCAATCTTAATCGTCACGTCGTAGCTCAAGCCGGGGAATTCGCGATGCAGCGCTTCTACCAACGGAATGGCGTGCCCTACGCCGTTGAAGAAATCAGGGTCGCCAAAGGTAATATGTTGCGCGCCTGCGGCAATTTGTTGGCGGATATCGGCCAGCACCACATCGCGATCGACGACCCGAAACACGCCGTCATACACGGGCACGATGGGGCAGTGCCGGCACAAATGTTTGCAGCCGCGACTCGCTTCGGTATAGCCCACAGTGCGATGTTCGCCGCCAGGCATCACCAGGTGCGCATAAGTTTCCAAGGCCGGAAGGCCGGCCCGATCGGGCGTGAGAAAGCGCAGCCGCGCCAGCGAAATGGGAGAATCGAGCGGATGAATCTGAGGAGAAGCGGAAAGGCCGGACAAATGTTCCGCAAGGTCGACCAGCGCCTGTTCGAACTCACCGCTGAATAAGCTGTCCACACGCAGCGCATGGAAACTCTCTGCGGTCAGTGCGGCATACAAACCATAAGCACAAAGATGGGCTTGCGGATTCAACCGCCGTATCGGCTCGACAAGATCTAGAGTCAGCCGCGTAGCGGTGTGCATCGGCACATAAAAAGCAATCAGTCGCGCATCACGCAGTGCCGCTTCGTTCAGCAATTCGCGCGAAAGGTCCAGGCAAGTGACCGAGTGGCCGCGCTTACGTAGCCAAGCTGCCGGCGATGCCAGTCCGAAGGGCTGCCGGCCCAATTCGTAGGTCGAGATAAGAACAATATTCACGACGGTTCATTATAGCCTCCCCGCGTGACTGCGCGATTTCGGTTATCATAGATGCTCAACCATCGCGAGAAAGGACCTTTAGTATGCCCATCTCTGCATTGAATTCTTTTCGCACCCGGGACAAGTTGAATGTGGGTGCGCAGCCGTTTGAAATTCAACGCCTCGAGAAACTGGAAGAAGATGGCATAGCAGTACTCGCGCACCTCCCCTTTTCCCTGCGTATTTTGCTGGAAAATCTGCTGCGTTTTGAAGATGGACGCTCGGTGCGCGCTGAAGATATTCAGTCTGTGGCGCAGTGGAAGCCCGGCGTGGCGCAAAAAGAAATCGCGTTTATGCCGGCCCGTGTGCTGTTGCAGGATTTTACCGGAGTGCCCGCGGTCGTCGATCTGGCCACCATGCGCGAAGCGGTGCAACGCATGGGCGGCAATCCCAAGCGCATCAATCCGTTGTTTCCCGCAGAACTGGTCATCGACCATTCGGTGCAAGTTGATAATTTTGGTACCGTGAATGCCTTTGGCTTGAATGCCGAACTCGAGTTTCAACGCAACGTAGAGCGTTACCAATTCCTACGCTGGGGTCAGGATGCGTTTCGCAATTTTAAAGTGGTGCCACCCGACACCGGCATCTGTCACCAGGTAAATATTGAATATCTTGCCCGCGTGGTCTGTGCCATGCCGAACGGTAATCGACTGGAAGCGTTTCCCGATTCTCTGGTGGGGACAGACTCGCACACCACGATGGTGAATTCGCTGGGCGTATTCGGCTGGGGCGTCGGTGGGATTGAAGCCGAAGCAGCGATGCTGGGACAGCCGCTGTCGATGCTGGTGCCGGAAGTCGTTGGCTTCAAATTGCACGGACAATTGCCGGAAGGCACTACGGCTACTGACCTCGTTCTGACCGTGACGGAAATGCTTCGGAAAAAAGGGGTCGTCGGGAAATTTGTTGAGTTCTATGGCTCGGGCTTGTCGACACTGAGCGTGCCGGACCGCGCCACGATTGCGAATATGGCGCCGGAATATGGCGCGACCATGGGCTTTTTCCCTGTGGACGATGAAACGCTCGCTTATCTGCAATTCACCGGGCGTTCGCAGGAACAAGTGGCGCTGGTCGAAGCGTATTGCAAAGAACAATTTTTGTTCCGCACAAATTCCACGGCCGACCCAGCGTTCAGCGATACTTTGTCGCTAGATTTGGGAACGGTCGAGCCCACTGTGGCTGGTCCAAAGCGGCCACAGGATCGCGTGTCGCTGAAGAACGCCAAGAGCTCGTTTGCGAAGGTGATAGAAAATACGCCGGCGAAACATGCGGCGGTGAAAAATAACGGCGACTCGTTTGATTTGTCGAGCGGCGCAGTGGTGATTGCCGCAATTACCAGTTGCACTAACACTTCGAATCCGTCGTTGATGCTTGGTGCGGGCTTGTTGGCCAAAAAAGCGGTGGAACGCGGACTGGAGATTAAGCCCTGGGTAAAGACCAGTCTTGCTCCCGGATCCAAAGTTGTAACCGATTATCTGAACGCCTCGGGTTTGATGCCTTTTCTTGAGAAGCTGAAATTCCATCTGGTTGGCTACGGCTGCACCACCTGCATCGGTAACAGCGGACCGCTGCCCGACGCGATAGGCGCCGCAATCAAAGAAAACAATATGGTGGCGGTAGCGGTCCTCAGTGGCAATCGCAATTTCGAAGGCCGCATTCATCCACTGGTGCGCGCTAACTATCTGGCCTCCCCACCGCTGGTGGTGGCGTATGCGCTGGCTGGCCGCATGGATCTTGATTTGACGACTGAACCGCTAGGTACGGATAAAGCTGGAAAGCCGGTTTTCCTGAGCGATGTGTGGCCGACTCCGCAAGAAGTGGAAAGCACGGTGCGCGCCGCGGTGACTACCGAGCAATATCGTAAGCAGTACAGCGAAGTGTTCGAAGGCGACGCACGCTGGAAAGGCATGCCGGTTCCGGCGGGCGACCTTTATAAGTGGGATCCTAATTCCACCTACATCAAGCTACCTCCTTATTTCGATAACATGCCAAAAACGCCGCCGCCACTGGCCGATATTCATGACGCGCGTGTGTTGGCAGTGCTTGGCGACAGCGTGACCACCGACCATATTTCTCCTGCCGGTTCGATCGCGGTCGATTCGCCGGCAGGTAAATATTTGATTGCACATGGAGTGAAGCCGCACGAATTTAACTCGTATGGCGCGCGGCGCGGCAATCATGAAGTAATGATGCGCGGAACATTTGCGAATATTCGCCTGCGCAATCAGCTCGCGCCCGGCACTGAAGGCAGTTGGACATTGCACTTGCCGGACGGCGAGAAGCTGTACATCTACGATGCAGCAGTGAAATATCGCGAGGCGGGAGTTCCGCTGATTGTGATCGCCGGCAAAGAATATGGTTCGGGATCGTCGCGCGACTGGGCAGCAAAAGGCACGCGCCTTCTCGGAGTGCGCGCAGTGATTGCGGAAAGCTACGAACGCATACATCGCAGCAATCTGGTTGGCATGGGCGTGCTTCCACTGGAATTCAAGCCCGGCGAAAATCGCGAAAGCCTTGGCCTGACAGGCCACGAAGTATTTTCGATAGAAGGTGTCTCGACGCTGTCGCCGCGGAAACAGACAACGGTTCACGCGAAGTCGGCGGATGGGAAAGAAAAGACATTTTCCGTGATGGTTCGCGTGGATACGCCGGAAGAAGTTTCGTATTACCAACACGGAGGAATCCTGCAATACGTTCTGCGGCAAATGTTGGAATAGCAGATCGCATACGAATAAATTTTAAAGCCCCGGAAACTTCAAGGTTCCAGGGCTTTTTCTTTTCTGCGAACGAGCGGAACTACAAGTGCCGATGTAAACAGATTTACAGGTTAGCTGCGGCCTTCGCGCTTTTGGGCCAAGACTAAGCCTCGAGGAGTCGGTAGGAGAAGAACCGACAACAAGCCTTCTGCTTCAAGGCGCAGCGCACCTTCACGGACGCTCTTCATGTGCGAACTGGCGTCGTGAATCAGAATCACTCCATACGGATTCATCTGTGGAAGAAAGTGTCGAACTTCCTTTTCGCGAAGTTCTGGATCGCTGTCGCAAAAAAGCATGTCAATTTGCCCCGACACTTTCATTTCCAGGCTGGACTCGTTTCGCGCGTCGATCCATTTGCCCAAGCCAGACTCGGCAAAGCGCTTTTTCGCAGCGTCAAAAACTTTTTTGTCCCACTCGCAAGTAATCACGCGCCCCACGTCGTTCTGCTTCAATCCTTCCGCGATGCGCAATGTGCTCAGGCCAGAGAATGTGCCCGTCTCGACGACGAGCTCCGGCTTGACGGTGTTCACAATCGACTTCAGAAAATCGAGGACTTCCACTTCTGCGCTCATCGAATCATACATGTGCCACCGTTCTGGATGCGGACATTCGGGAGTGGGCCGGTGATATTCGGGCTGAAGAACGTCACCGTGCGAAAGAATATGGTCTACGGTGCGATGCTCTTTTTTAAGCGTGTGGAATTGGCTTTTAATACGCCAAAGTAACACCGCGCCCGCAAGGATAGACAAAACGCTGGCAACCTGAGCATTAGACATGCCAAGGAACGAGCGCGGATTGATGCGGATAATCTCCACCAGGAAGCGAGCAATTCCGGTGAGAATTAGATAATTGCAGAAAATTTCGCCCTTAGCCTTGGGCCCGCGTATCGCCTTGGTGCCCATGTGCCAAAGAAACGCGCCAATCGCGCACCAAATAAAAAATTCGTAGAGGGGAGTGGGATGCACGCGATCGGTTGTGGGCACGACGCCATTGGGAAAACTCATGCCCCACGGCAGCGATGTGGGCCGGCCGTAATCGCCATCACCCGAGAGCAAGCACCCGATGCGGCCGATGGCGTAACCGAAGCAGGCGGCTGGAGAACATGCGTCGAGAAATTCGAGTGTAGGAAGCTTGGCGAACCGCCCCTGCAACAGCAGGGCGCCAAAACCGCCCAGGAATCCGCCAAACCATGCGAATCCTAAACGAAACGAGTCGAGACTTTGGCGGCTGAAGAGCCACTGCCGATCGAATAGTAGGTCCAGAGGAATGCGGTCGGACGGCGTATCGATCAGATGATACAGTTTCGCGCCCAAAATTCCCGCCAGGCCCGCGACGGTGATCATCGTGAAGGCATCGGCCTTCCATCCACGTCGCTGGAAATCGGCTTGAAGAAAATATGCGGAGGTAATCAGCGCCAACGCGACCATGAGACCGAAGGTGGGAATGGTTAAAGGACCGAGGTGGAGATACGGAATCATCGCGTCAGCGGGTTGGTCTCACATCAAAAGTATACACGAGCGCCAACTTCAAGCCGGGCGGCGCCGATAAAACGCCAGGCCGAGCGCAAGCCAGATGGCCAAGGCAATCCACTCGGCAAGCGAAAAGTGTCCAGGGAAGGCTGGGACCAGCTTCATCAATGTAAGCAGCAGCGAAATGGCAATGCCCAGCGCGGCGATGAGGCGCAACCGAGAACTCGTTGTGACGAGAAAAAATGAGGAGCAGGCCGCAAGCCATCCCAACGAGGACGCGAGTGCGCCGACTTCGGTGACCGGCACAAGGAGAGCGTCGCCAATCAGCAAACCGATCAGTGTGCCAACGCACGCCCCAAAGATGGCTACCGTCGGGGTAAGATATACGGCGTGGACCGCGGCAAATTGTTTGGGTATTGTGCCGCGCCGTCCGAACGCAAAGAGCAGCCGCGTAGCCGCCACGAAGTTGCCGTTGAACACTTGAAATAGCGCGACCAACGAAATCGCCAGGATCAGGCGGACGAGCCATACGGAGTGCGTGCCGTGCTCGAACGCGATGGCGGTAGCGAAGCGCTTGCCGAGCAGGCTTTGCCAGGGAGCCACGTAGGAGACAGCGCCGATCGCGAGAACGAGAAAACCTGCGCCAATCAACAATGCCAGAGCGATAGCTCTGAAAAAGTCGCGCTTGTCGAAGCCGGGATGCGCCTCCTCGGCAACTTTCGGCACCGATTCGAAGCCGGTGACGAAGTACGGCACGATTTGCAGCGTCAGGAGAATCGAAGCCAACGGAGCGTGGCTGAACAGCGGCTTCATGTGCGCGACGGAACCTGTGCGCGCGCTGACCAGCACCAGCAGCGCGAAGACCAGCAACACCGCCGAAGTAGCCCAGGTTTGAAACACGCTGCTAGCGCGAATACCGCGGTAATTCAAATAGCCCAGAAACACGGTGAGCGCGATGCCCAGCACCAAGCGTGGAAGAAAGACCGGTTGATCGGCGACGCGATAGAGTTCGAACGTATCTAACTGCGGAAACAGGTACGCGGCCAGTTTGCCAACCGCCACCGCTTCCCACGGGCACACGATGAAGTAGGCCAGAAGCATCATCCATCCGGTGAAATAGCTGACCAGCGGGGGGAAGACTTGTGCCGTGTAAGCAGCTTCACCCGCAGCGTCGGGCAAGCGCGCCACCCACTGTCCATAGACGTAGCCCACCGGTAATAAGAGGATGCCGCCGATTCCGAATCCCAACATTGCGCCCAGCGGGCCGCCACGCGCCAGCCAATCGTCCATTACGACGACCCAGCCGCTGCCAATCATGGTGCCAAATCCCAGCGCAAAATAATTCCAGAGTGTCAGTTTGCGCGCGAGCGTCGGCATTTAGAGGATGCAGAGCAGTTCGTAGAGGAGATTGGCAGCCAGCAGCGACGTGATTTCGCCGGTATCGAATGGTGGCGAGACCTCGACCAGGTCGCACCCAACGATGTTTAATCCTTTTAAGGCGCGCACCAGGTTCAGGATCTGAATGCTGGTGAAGCCGCCAACCTGCGGCGTACCGGTGCCGGGCGCGTAGGCCGGATCGACACAGTCGATATCCAGGGTGATATAGACGGGCAGGTTATGGAAGGCGCGCAGTTGCCGCAAGAAAATGGGCATGTCCTTTTCGTGGAAGTCCTCTGCAGTAATCATTTTGACTTTGTGTTTGCGTGCAAAGTCGAAATCATCTTCGGCATAAAGTTGGCCGCGCAAGCCGACTTGCAGGAACTTGCCTGGCCGGATCAGGCCTTCTTCGATGGCGCGGCGAAACGGCGTGCCGTGGGAATATCGACTGCCAAAATACGAGTCCCACAGGTCGTTGTGGGCGTCGAACTGAATCACCGCGACAGGCCCGTGCTTTTTAGCAATGGCGCGCAGGATGGGCAGGCTGAGGGAATGATCGCCGCCTACTGCAGCGCATCGCGCTTCTGCGTTCAATATGGTCCGCACCTGATCTTCAACGCGCTCGAAAGTGTCTTCTATGGAAAGCGGATTGACCGAGAAATCGCCGTAATCGGCGACGCGATACTTCGAAAAGGGATCGACTTTAACCACCG
>Ga0209275_10000349_pt1 | contig 17517 bp, 15 predicted proteins | sample HubBroMetageREF2_FD_188344 | JGI IMG/M metagenome (GOLD analysis project Ga0209275, IMG submission 188344) | Reference soil microbial communities from the Hubbard Brook experimental Forest, New Hampshire, USA - Hubbard Brook CCASE Soil... | ecosystem: Environmental > Terrestrial > Soil >... | reverse complement strand
GGAAGCGGTTGCGCAGCTTCCCGAGCTGCCTATGGCCTCCGTGGAAGCCAGTCCGGCAGAAGAACCTGCTGCCGCAGAGATCGAAATTATCGAAGACGAGCCCGTCGCCACTGCGCAGGAAGAAGAAGTCGACCTCTCCTCGGAATGGGCCACACTGCTCGAGGAAACCAAGGAGCCTGCGCCACACGCACCAGCGAAACCTGCGCCACCCGCGCCGGTCGTTCCTCCCCCGGCTGCGAAGTCTGCTCCGCCGCCACCGCCAGTCGAAGAATTTGATTTGCCTGAGTTCAGCATCGAAGAGCCTGCGGCCGCCGCATCCGAGCCAACGCACGCTGCAGCACACGCTGAACAGCAGCCAGCAGCACAAGAGCTACAAGTCCCCGCCGCGGCCGCGCCTGCCGAGGACGAAGGCTTCAATCCCTTTGCTGAAATTTCCGCGGAGATTCCTTCCATCGAATCGCATACCGTGGAAGACGAAATCGCGTCCCACGCGGAAGAGCAATTGCTGCCAGATGAAGAACTGACCGCTCTTCCCGTTCCACCTCACGCGGAAGTTGCCGCAGAGGGCGTCGAGCCGGCGTTGGAAGTCCCGCAAGCTGCGATTCCGGAAACGCCCGCGCCGGAGCCCGAATTTGAAGTCCAGCAGGATTTCGAACTGGTGCTGGAGCCCGAAGCGGTCGTTCCGCTCCACGAAATGATGGCGTCGCCTCCGCCGCCCATTCCGGCGGCCAAAGACCAGCCCGAAAAAGTGGGAAAGCCGGCCAACGGCCACACCTTTTCTTCCGACCAGTTTCTTTCCGACCTTGCCGCCGAAATCGATCACCTCGGCATGGGCGAGCTGACACCGCCTCCAGATCGCGCGCCAGAACATCTGGCTGACGAGCAAGCGGTGGCCAACAAGGCCAAGGAAGCCGCTGGAGAACCTGGACCTTTGCGTGAAGTGTTCGAAGAATTCCGCGCCGAACTTGGCGAAATGGGTGCCGAAGACGAAGATCTGGAAACCCACTACAACCTGGGCGTGGCCTTCCGCGAAATGGGTTTGCTCGAAGAAGCTATTGGCGAGTTCCAGAAAGTGGCCAAAGCCAGCGACCGTGGCAAGGCGTTTCGCTACGCCATGCAGTGCAGCACACTGCTCGGACTGGCGTTCATGGAAAAGGGCCAGCCCAGCATCGCTGCCATCTGGTATGAGCGGGCGCTGCTGACCCCCGGCATCGACTCGGAAAGTAAACTCGCGTTGCGGTATGATTTGGGAGTGGCTCAAGAATCGGCTGGCGATATGGATGCGGCACTGAAGAGTTTCTCGCAGGTCTATGCCGTCAACATTGATTATCGCGATGTGGCAGAGCGCATCGCCTCGCTGCAGAAACCAGCGCGCTGACGATTAGCCCATTCTCAAACAAAGGTCGATCCTTCTGAAATGAACCGGGTGTTGCGCGCAATGATGGTGGTGTTGTTGTTTGAGATGGGGGCTCTGCTGCTATATTTGCCGTGGTCCATGCTCTGGGAACAGAACTATTTCCTGCACCACTTTCCCAGCCTGGCGCCTATTGTGTTACATCCCTCGTTTCGCGGAATGGTCAGCGGCATCGGCGTGCTCGACATTTTCGTGGCCTTTGGCTTCTTCAATTCCCGCCCGGCGAATGCCACTGCTGTGCGCATTCCTCCTCCGCAATCGAATTAATCAGGCGTAGCGCCACAATTTTGCCGCGACCCCCCGCACGGGAAGGGACATGACTATTTGTCGTCGTCCATCAGCCGGCGCAACAGGCGAATCTGCCCTGCGTGGTAAACATCGTGGAAAGCAACTCCGTAGAGTGCGGGCAATAGTTTCTTGGCGCGTGCCGTGCCAACGACTTCACGCATCGCGCTCACTAGTGTTTGGTGTTCCTTTTCGAGCAAATCGCGATCGATCTTCCATGCGGCTTCCGTTGCCTTACCTTCTTCCGGCCGGGCGAAAAAATTGCTGCCCTTCAGAACGAACGACCCACGCTTGCCGCCTTCAATTTTGCGCCGCACTGCATACTTCCAATAAGCGGCGTGGACCGTCAGCTCCCAGATGTTGTGACGGTCCGGAGCCGGTCGCCAAGCTGCCTGCTCCACGCTTATCCCTTTAATCGATTGGCGCAGATTCGGACCGTGCCATGTTTTCTTCGAGTAACCCTCTTCGATCAATGCCATGAGCAATGCATCAGCGTTCACAAATCCCTCCGCAAAGTGGTCAGAATGGCGCGAAAGTGCCTTGGTTCGTCCCGCACGCGTAGGTCGTCAGCCACCTTCTTCAGTGGTTCTTAAATCTGTCGACAGGTGTTGATAAATCCGGGCAATGCCAGTTGCAACCTAGTTGCATGTGATATGGGACTAAGCTAGTCTTATATCATGCTTATTTCAGATTCCTCACTCCTTAAGTCTCACCGCTTCACCCTTCCGTCCGCTTGGTTATGTGCCCTGTTTGCCTTCGTGTTACTTACCTGCGGCTCGACCACACCAGCCCAGGAAAACCCGTACATCGTTGCCTACGACCACAACCTGGAAGAACCCGGCAGCCTGGAGGTCGAATACTTCTCCACCTTCGGCACCCAGCGTGGCGGGCCCAACTTCCACGCCTTCTGGGGCGAGTTCGAATACGGAGCGACCGCATGGTGGACGACCGAAGTTTATTTAGACGGCCAGACCACCTATGGCGACAGCACCCTGTTCACCGGCTACCGTTGGGAAAACCGCATTCGCCCGCTAAAAAATGAACACTTCATCAATCCGGTGCTCTACGTGGAGTACGAAAACATTAACGGCGCTGACAAGATCCTCAAAGAAGTGGAGGGGCACGACGTGGAATCGGACTATGCGGAACCAAACTCGGTGCTGCGGAAGGAAACAGTTCGCGAACTGGAGCTCAAGCTGATTCTGTCGAGCAACTACAAGGGCTGGAACTTCACGGAAAACACCATTGCCACCAAGAACCTCTCCAACCAGCCGTGGGAATTCGGCTACGCAATGGCTGCCAGCCGCCCGCTGGCATTGAAAGGCGCGACGCACAAGTGCACTGTCTGCGCGCAACGGTTTGTGGCCGGAGTTGAAATGTACGGAGGGCTTGGCGATCGATACAGTTTCGGGCTGCATAACACTTCGCAGTACCTGGCGCCCGAGGTCGCGTGGAACCTGCCATCGGGGTGGACGTTGCGGCTGGCGCCCAGCTTCGGCTTGAACGGGAACAGCCATCAATTATTGCTGCGCTGGGGCGTGTCCTACGAAGTCTCAGGGTTCGGGCGAATGGTCGCAAGCCTGTTTCAGGGGCATCCGTAAATGAAAGTTCAACGATTTGCGCTCGCATCGATGCTGGTATGTTTCCTGGCGACTGTGGCGGCCAGCCAACAAAAATCTGTCGCGAGCAAGAACAGCAACGGTAACTACGACTACACCGAACTCAGCAAAGCTCCGAATAAATTTCTTAGCAAACCCAATCCGATGGCGACCGATCCGCAGGCCGCGACGGCCGGCAAAGTTCTCTTTGAGGAACACTGCGGCGAGTGCCATGGAGACGATGCGCTGGGAACCAAACGTGCTCCCAGCCTGCGGGCTCCTGAAGTGCAGGATGCGTCGCCAGGAGCAATTTACTGGATTCTCTCCAATGGAATTGTGCGGAAACGCATGCCGGTCTGGTCGAAACTTCCGGAACCACAGCGCTGGCAGCTGGTTAGTTTCATCAAGTCGCTAGGAACAGAGCAGGGTGGCGTCCCCGCACCCGCGCACCAAAACAATTGACTTAGGGCTGCAGCGACTTTACCGCGTCGTTGAGGATCATCGCCAAACGCACGCCAGCCAGCTCCAATCGCTCTTCGACCACTGGTGCGGCAATTTCCTGGTAATTCTGCCCGGCGTAGAAGTGCATCTGCAGCATGCGCTCGCCAATGTTGTTGTCGTCGGCGCAACTGTGCACGGCGACGGGTGCCTCGATCGCCATCGCTGGGACGAGCTCTCCGTACACATACGACTCCGCAACGTTGTGGCTTTCCCACGCCCAATCGTCCACGTGAATGCCGGCCTTTTGCCAGCGATCCACGTCGCCACTGAAAATTTGTTCCAGGTACTCGGAATATTCCGGAGGCTCCGCGCCCTCCATATCGCGTTCGACAATCGCAGTATCCCAAAGCGAATGCAGGTTGGGAGAATACGAGCGACCTTGTTCGTGGGGCCGCCGCCGGAAATAGCGCACTGGCACGCAGTTACCACCCTCGTCGTCGTTGGTGGTGGCGTGCAGCGGCATATGCAGATCGCCGACAAAGTGAATGATGTAGCGAACGGCGTCGGCGCGTTTGAGCGGATCAGCGGTCTTATCTTTGAAGATCGCCAGTTGCTCGGCGATCGCCCGCGTAATGCAACCCTCGGTGCCGCAGTATTCCTCGATCGAATTGCCGCGGGTCACACCGCGCGGAATATCAATGTAATGCCACGGGCCATTTTTCCTATCATTACGCACGTCGTCGGGCCAAGTCGAAACGTCGGCAAGAATATCGCGCGAAGCATTCCCACAGTAGCGCTTGAGTTGCGGGTCCACCGGATTTTCGCTTAGAAGCTTTTCGATCAGTTGACGCGCCTCAGGGCTTAAATGCTTTTCGGCAATCAACGCCACGGTCTGGTGGCCCTTACAACCCCATGCGCGCACCAGCGAATTTCCGAGGAGCATCGTGAAGAGGCAGCACAGCAGCACGGCACGTCCGATACGGATACGGTTCATTGCATATTCTCCGGTTAATCTGAAGATTTGGCTTCGCCCGTCAAGCACTAAGCCATCGCGCCACGGGTTTCCACGATTCGGTATGGTCGCAAATGACCCGCAACGCCGCGGTGATAGGAATCGCCAGAATCAATCCCATACCGCCCCACACCCATCCCCAAAAAAGAAGCGAGATGGTGATGGCCACAGCGTTCAGCTGCACCTGGCGCCCCACCAGTTGCGGCGCAATCAGATTCTGCGCGATCACATGAATACTAGTAAGCACCACGGCAATCAAAGCGAAATTGCTAACGGTTTTATACTTGATAATGGCCAGCAAGAACGCCGGTAACCACGCCAGCACGGCGCCGATATACGGCACCATATTGAACAAGCCCGACACAATGCCGATGAGACCGGGATAATCCAGGCCCAGCGCCCAAAAGAAAAGACTGCTGCAGGCGATCACCACCAAAGTCACCACGGTCATGCCGATCAGGTAATCACGCAACACGTCGCGCAAATCTTCCAGTGTCTCCTTCACTTGGGTGCGGCGACCCACGGGAAACAGTTGTAGCGTGCCGTGCCATACCTCGCGTTTGCCCGCCAGCATGAAGAAAACCAGGAAGGGCACGAACGTGCCTTCCAGAATCAGTGCGTAAAGCGAACCGATACTGCGCACCACTAAGTTGTGAATCGCACCGCTATCTGAATTCACATTGACGGGCTTCGATGACCCGTCGGAGGTCGTAAGATCATTCACGCCGCCTTCAAATCCGCGCAGTTTTCCTTGCACCGAGCCGGTGGCGTCGCGCAGAATGTCGCGATACTTCGGCCAATTAGCGGCGAAATCCGAAGTGCGCTGCCACAAACCGTAACCCACCGCCACGATCACCAGAATCATGATCAACACCATGATCAGCGCGCCAATCGTGCGTGGCACGCGGAAACGTTCGAGAAATTCCACGGCGGGATCGAGGAAGTACGCAATGAGCACGGAAAGCAGCAGCGTGATGACCACGCCTGCGGCGTAGTAGAAGAACAAAAGGATGATGGCGGCCGCAATAATCCGCAAACTGAACGTGGAACCAGATACGCGAAAGACTGTCGGCGGAGTTTCCGTCGTGGACACCCAACACCCCTTTCGTCCATCACGGTAACACACTCAGACTCGTTCGCAGCCGCTACCCGCCGCGGGTGTCACACAAGATTAACAAGCAGAGATGGGCTTCCCGCGTCGACGCCAAGCCCGCGTGCACTTCTCGCAACGCAGCAGCGCTCCCCGATCAGGCCAAAGGAGTCCCTATGCTAGACTGCCTTGAGGCCGCTACCCATCCGCGCGCGCCCGTACAAACATGGCCAAAGAGCTCTTCGGTACCGACGGCATTCGCGGCATTCCGGGAACACCTCCTCTCGACGATAAGACCCTGTACGCCCTGGGCCGCGCCCTGGGCTCCTTTCTCCAACGCGATCACGGCGCGGGCCACGTGATGATTGGCATGGATACCCGTGAGTCCGGACCGCACATCGCTTCGCTGCTCGCGGCGGGAATTCAGAAGGCAGGCGGCAAGGTTTCGTTTGCCGGCATTTTGACTACTCCGGGTGTCGCGTGCCTGGTGCGCCAGAACGATTATCAAGCAGGCGTGGTGATTTCGGCATCGCACAATCCTTACCACGACAATGGCGTGAAGCTCTTCTCGCATGCCGGCATGAAGTTTCCCGACGCGGAAGAAGAAAAGATCGAAGCTGAAATTTTGCGGCTGCGCCATGAAGAGCCGCCCGCAATTTCTTCGCGACCGGCGCTGGTCGCTGATCATGCGCTGCATGTGGAGTATCTGGACTTTCTGCGTTCGAAAATCCTTCCGGGCGCCGCGCTGCGCGGATTTCGCGTGGTTGTGGATTGCGCCAATGGCGCCGCCTATCAGCTCGGCCCGGAATTGTTCCGTTCGTTTGGAGCGGACGTGGTCGCGATGGGCACCCATCCCGACGGGCGCAACATCAACGCAGGTTGCGGATCCTTGCATCTTGAAGGCTTGCAGAAACGCGTAGTCGCGGAAGGTGCGGCGTTAGGTGTCGCGTTCGATGGCGACGCGGATCGCGCGCTTTTTGTGTGCGGAAGCGGGCGCATCGTCAATGGCGATGGCGTGTTGTTGGCTGTTGCTCGTTACCTGAAATCCCAGAATCTTTTGAAGAGCGCTCGCGTGGTTGCAACGTCCATGTCTAACCTCGGCTTGGAACGCGTTCTCGCTCGCGAAGGCATTTCCCTGGCGCGTGCAGCCGTCGGTGACCGTTACGTGCTCGAAGAAATGGTCAAGTCCGGAAATAATCTCGGCGGCGAGCAGTCTGGCCACATTATTTTTCTGGACGATAGCCCTGCAGGAGATGGGCTGCTGACTGCCGTCAAAATCGCTTCGCTGGTTTCCATGCATGGGCCGCTGGAAACGCTGGTCGAAGGGCTGAAGGACTATCCTCAAGTCATCGTAAACGTAAAGGTGAAGTCCAAGCCCGCCCTGGAGACTTTGCCGGAAGTCGCTGATGCCCTTGCCAAGGCCCAGTCGATCCTCGGAGAAAATGGACGGGTCGTGCTGCGCTATTCAGGCACCGAGCCGCTCGCCCGAGTCATGGTCGAAGCCGAGCACGATGCCGACGTCCAGCGCTTCTCCCAATCCATAGCCTCCGCCCTGCGCACCGCCATCGGCGCCTGAGGTCCTCAACTGACTCTGCAAGAATTTCGAAGCTCTCCGTTCTAACCAGGAAGGTTAACGGTTAAGGAGAGCTCCATGACAAGCTGGCTGGCATCTTTGTATTCGCAATTTCGCTCACTTTCGATAGGGCGAAAAGCTTTGTGGTCAGTCTCGGTTCTGATCGGCTTCGCTTTTGTAATCCTGTCCTTCATTCCTCGCATCGGGCCCGCTGGTGTCAAACCCCTTGCGCCACATTCCCCCTCGCATCAAGCGGAAAGGCAACGGCCAGATCCGGGCACTGATTTTGCGCCAACCGCAAATGTCGCCAAAATGGCGCTGCCTCCAGGCAGTCCTCAGGCGATCTCGGCCACTGACGCTAGTATTCCGGGAGCCCTGGCCTCACCCCGGATCGAACACGCCGCTGACATCGCACTCGCTACCAAAGAATTTTCTCGTTCGCGCTCTTCATTGGAAGACATCATCGACCGCCACCATGGCTACACCGCAAAACTCCGCATGCTCGGCGAACCCACCGGCAGCAGCCTTTCCGCGACGATACGTGTTCCGGCCTGGGAACTGGCAAAAACGCTCGCTGAACTGAAAACTCTGGGACGCGTCGAGCACGAAGAGCAATCCGCCGACGAAGTCACAATGCAACGAGCGGATTTCGATGCGCGCTGGGCCAATGCCCAAGACGCTCTCAAGAGACTCCAGGAGCGTTTGCGAGACTTCACCGTTAAGGACTACGAGTATGCGGAGATTCAGCGGCAGATTGCGAAGTTGCGCGGGCAAATCGAATGGATGAAGGCGGAGCGCCGTGCGGTGGAAACTCGCGTAATGTTCTCTAACGTTCAATTCTCGATGCGCGAAGAGCGCGAGGTTCCCGTCGAGACCCTGAGTGCTCAATTGCGAAGCGCCCTGGCTGCCGGTCTTGGGGACGCCTTTGCCAGCTTCTCTGGAATTCTGTTGGTGGTCGCTTCCCACGGACCGATCCTCTTGCTGTGGGCCCTCCTGCTCTTTCTCCCGGCGAGATTTATCTGGCGGCGTCGCTCCAGAATTCCCGCCCGGGTCGGGTAGTCACTTCCAAGAAGCAGAAGCTTGGTGGCTCTTGGTGAGCGCCAAGCGTGCAATAACGATATTGCAAACACCGTCAATTCAGTTGTTTAGGCAAACTCCTGAGGACAACTTCCAAAAGACTGTAGGACGCGATGGTTAGTCTGTGGGATTTGGTAGATCGGCGAAATGGAAAATGCCCGGCGAGCGCGGTCGTAATTGGCTAAGTCTTTTTGGCTCAATGAAAATTTGTTCACATCCGCCGCGATGGAGGAGTGGCAAAGCGCGTGCATTCTATCGAATTAATTCATGAGATTGGCTTCCCGGGGTGGCCGGATCTTAACCTCGACTGAGTATCCGGTTATTGGGGGGTCGAATCCGATATAAGGGGGGCTTGCACCGGCCCCCTTTTTTTATTGCGTCAACACTCTATTTTCCGCAAACCCACAAAAAGGTTCCTGCACTTCTCGATAGCTTCCATTGCTGGGTGAAAAAAAAAGTGAGCGGCCGGTGGGGGTGCCGGCCGCTCTGGCGTGGGGGATGGAGGGTACTGTGCCTGAAGCTCAGTTCGTCTTTGAATTTTCTGGAGGAGCAGGCCGTTCAACTGCGCTCGCGAGCAGCAGAACGACACACAGGAGCAAGATGCCGATTACCATTCCGCTCTCTCCAGGAGCCGAACTCAACTCCCGATCACGTAGACGATTCTGCCTGTAGGCCCTGTTCGCGTCACTAGAACCCAGGGCACATTCGCACCGGTACTTCGCGCCGGCACTTTTGGTACTGCTCCTTGTTAGTACCGCAGCACAGAGGGAAATTCCGTGCCGCTCGTCACTGGTCACTCCCCACTCGCCTAAGTTATTCTTCTAAGACCATGCATGATCTGAGTTATTTCCGTGAGCACCTGGACGTCTTCGCCGAAATGGCGAAGAAGCGCAACACCACCCTGGATCTCGATGGCTTCCGCGAACTCGACAAGGAGCGCCGCGAGCTCATCACTGAAAACGAACAGCGCAAAGCGCAGCGCAACAAAGCCAGCGATGAGATCGTCCGCTTGAAGAAAGAAAAGCAAAGCGCCGACGCGATCCTGGCGGAGATGAAGCTGGTTTCCGAGCGCATTAAGCAGGCGGACGAGCGCATAACAGAGCTCGACGCAAGGCAGCGCGATCTTTTGCTGACCTTGCCTAACATCCCCGATTCCAGCGTTCCGGTGGGCAAAGGCGCGGAAGACAATCAGGAAGTTCGCCGCTGGGGCGCGCCTACTAAGATGGATTTTCAGCCCAAGCCTCATTGGGAAGTCGGTGAACGCGCGGGAATCCTCGACTTGGATGCCGCCGCCAAGATCACTGGTGCGCGATTCGCGGTTTACAAAGGCTGGGGAGCACGGCTGGAGCGGGCGCTGGCCAATTTCTTCCTGGACGTTCACACCCGCGAGCACGGCTACACGGAAATCCTGCCGCCATTCCTGGTGAATACCGCGTCGTTGATGGGTGCTGGCCAATTGCCGAAATTTGCCGCCGATCTTTTTAAGATTCAAGACACGGATTTCTGGCTGACGCCCACGTCCGAAGTCGAACTTCACAATTTGTATCGCGATACCACCCTCACCGAAGATCAATTGCCAATTCTCGTCACCGCGTGGACGGCATGTTTCCGCTCCGAAGCCGGCGCTGCTGGAAAAGACACCCGCGGCATTCTGCGCCAGCACCAGTTTCAAAAGGTGGAATTGTTCAAGTTCACGCAGCCCGACAAAAGCTACCACGAACACGAAGCTTTGGTGCGCAACGCCGAGACCATACTCGAGAAACTTGGGTTGCACTACCGCACTATGCTGCTCTGCACTGGAGATATGGGCTTCGCCTCCGCGAAAACGTATGACCTGGAAGTTTGGCTGCCCTCCAGCAATGAGTTTCGCGAGATTTCTTCCTGTTCAAACTGTGAAGCGTTTCAGGCACGTCGTGCCGGAATCCGCTTTAAGCCTAAGGGTGGCGGAAAAAGTGAGTTTGTTCACACGCTGAACGGCTCGGGGCTTGCCGTCGGCCGTACCTGGATCGCGGTCGTGGAGAACTACCAGCAGGCTGACGGCTCCATTGTGATTCCCGAGGTTCTCCGCTCCTACATGGGAATCGACCGAATCCCGACGCCGTAAGCTGCCTTTCCGCGGCGCACGGCGCGGCAAGCCATAGTTTGCCCATATCTGCAAGAAACAAAGCCAGATAGCTGCGATCGCACCCTTCTGCCAGGGGTCCGGGCGAAACCAATAGGTCGCGCAACCCCTTGAATTCACAGCTTTTCGTTTGACTCCCTGTGGGGCCCTGCATACACTCGGCTCAACGCCATAATTCGGTAGAAGCGTACCATCTATCGAAAGCGTTAAATTCCTCATGGCCTTTCTTGCACGCATTTTTCGTTTCGTTTTCTGGATGCTCATTGTTTCCTGGAGCGTCGCGATTCTGCGCCGCATTGTCAGGAACATGGGCCGCGGTGTTAGCCCGGGGTCGGCGAAGAATTCGTCTATGGATATTCCGTCCGATGCGGTTTCACGCAAACTGGTACGCGATCCGATGTGCGGTATGCATATCGCCGAAGGCTTGGCGCTGCCCGTTAAGCAGGGTTCAGAGGTTCTTCACTTTTGTTCGGCGGAATGCCGCGATCGCTATCTAAGTAAATCGCAAAAATTAGCCGCCAACGCGTAATCGAAAATTTATCGCTGTCGAAATGAGTCGTTCGTAGTGTAGCAGCAGGAATCCAGCGCAACCGAAAGGACCGAAGCTGATGGCCACGGTCACAAAACCTCCAGTACCTAATCGCCCCACGGGGATGCCCCCGATGGTGCCGCGCATCGCTCCACGCGAAGAACTCAATCCGTTTCGCATCGCCCAGATCCAGTTTGATATGGCGGCCGAAACGCTGAAGCTTGATCCCGGACTGCGCCAGGTGTTGCGCACTCCGAAGCGCATCTTGGAAGTATCGCTGCCGACCAAGATGGACAATGGCCAGCTGAAAGTTCTGACCGGCTTCCGCGTACAGCACAACATCGCTCGCGGCCCGGGCAAGGGCGGAATTCGTTTTCATCCCAACGTCACGCTGGATGAGGTGAAAGCACTGGCTGCCTGGATGACTTGGAAGACCGCGGTCGTCAACGTGCCGTTTGGTGGCGCCAAGGGCGGCGTGATTTGCGATCCTAAAAGAATGTCGAAGAGCGAGCTGGAAAGGCTAACCCGACGTTTCGCCAGTGAGATTCTTCCGCTGATCGGCCCGGATCAGGATATTCCCGCGCCCGATGTGTACACCGATTCACAAACCATGGCCTGGATCATGGATACCTATTCCATGATGGCTGGCCACACCGTGCCCGGCGTAGTAACCGGGAAGCCCATCTCCATCGGCGGTTCGCTTGGACGGGCGGAAGCTACGGCACAAGGTTTGGTGTACGTGGTGGAAGAAGCCTGCAAGATGAAGAAGATATCGTTGCGTGGGGCCACCGTGGCGGTACAAGGCTTCGGCAATGCTGGCGCTACGGCGGCGCGCCTGCTGTTCGATAAGAAGGCTAAGATCATTGCGCTCAGCGATACGCGTGGCGGGGTCACCAACTCTCGCGGCATCGATCCCATGAAAGCGATCCGTTATAAAGAGCGTTCCGGGACCGTAGTTGGCATGCCTGGCGCCTCGCGTATCTCTAATGAAGATTTGCTGACCATGAAGTGCGACATCCTGATTCCCGCGGCGTTGGAAAACATGATTACTCTCCAGAATGCCGAAGCGGTCAAGGCGCGCATCGTGGCCGAAGCAGCCAACGGCCCCACCACTCCCCATGCAGATGAGATTTTGGCACGCCGCGGAATTACGGTCCTTCCGGACATTCTGGCGAATGCCGGCGGCGTCACCGTGAGCTATTTCGAGTGGGTGCAGAACCAGGAAGGCCTGCTGTGGGATTCCGAAGAAGTGAATGTGCGGCTACAAAAGATTATGGTTCGCGCGTTTCACGACATGATCGAGATGATGCGTAAGCATCACGTTCCGCCTCGCGCCGCTGCCATGGCGTTGGCAGTTGGCCGTGTAGCCGAAGCGACGCTGGTGCGCGGTCTCTTTCCGTGATGAGCTGAAACTGCGCGCTGAAAGTCGCGGCGCGAAGAGCAGCGCAACAAAATTCAGCTCCAATTTCTCGACTTCGGGGAATTCCTGACAATCGCTACAGTCTTTTCTAAGAAAATTTCCTTGCGCACAAAATTCAGGGCGCGTACATTCGCAGATGCCGGCCGTTTTCCGTCGTGAACCAGCAAAATGGTTCACGAACTAAAAAACGTGTCCGGCTATTTTCTTCACCGAATGAGGTAAGGCGCCAACCATCATGAGCACCCTCCACACCCAGACAGTTGTTACTCCACCCATTCTTCTGACCATTTCTGGATTTGACCCAAGCTGCGGAGCGGGCGTCGCCGCGGATCTAAAAACTTTTGCGGCCTATGGTTGCTACGGCGTTGCGGCAATTACTTCCATCACTATACAGAACACCCAGGGCGTTGAAGCGATTCACAACACGCCCAGCGCGGAATTGCGCGCCCAGTTAGAAGTTCTGGCGAAAGATTGCGACATCGCGGCCGTGAAGATTGGCATGCTGGGCAATCGCGGGAATGCCGTGGTCGTATCGGAATTCCTCGATGCGCACAAATTCGCGCACGTGGTTCAGGATCCAGTTATGCGTTCCTCCAGTAACTCCGAATTACTGGACGGCGGCGGTATCAAATATATGGCCGCTGAGCTTTTGCGACGCTCCACGGTGATCATGCCCAATGTGTTGGAAGCCGAGACCTTGACCGGAATGTCCATTAAGGACGTCAATGACATGGAAGCGGCCGCCCGGAAAATTGTTGAAATGGGTGCGCATGCCGTGATCGTCAAAGGCGGTCACATGGACAAGGCCGTGGACGTACTCTTTGATGGCGTGGAAATGCATCAGCTGAGTGGCGACAAGATCAAGTTGGAGCAGACCCACGGTGCCGGATGCACCTTTGCTTCGGCGATTACCGCGCAGCTTGCCGCCGGCCGGTCCTTAGTGGAGTCCACCATGCTCGCGAAAGCCTACGTGGTGAAAGCCATCGAGAAGGCCTATTCGGTGGGCCGAGGCAATGTGCCGCTGGATCACTTCTATCGCATGAAGATTGAGCCCATGGCCCGCGGAACTCACGAAGTTCCCCAGCACGGATTGCACCCAGCCGCGGAGCCGGCCGCCCACTGATATTTGCTGGCAACGAGTTTTCGAAGGCTCGACCTCCCGAGTTAAATCCCCTAGCAAGGAGGAAAAATGCAGAAGGTCTTCCGCTGTAGAAGATGTCAGCGAGGCATGCGGGTGGTTGGCTCAACCGGGCTAGCCAAAGACGTAGAAAAAGTTGCGGTCTGCCCTTACTGTAAATCCAAAAACAAAGTGATGTGGCCGCGCGGCGATCCGTTTCGTATCCAGCGGATTGCTACCCGTTAGCCTGAGCAGAAACGCCAGGCTGAAGGCGGTGGATCCGCAAGCCGGCCAAACAAAACTCGGATTGGCTCGTTCACCAGCCCCCTCCCCCTCCTCCTCCGCCCCCGCCCCCGGAACCTCCCCCTCCACCGCCGCCGCCCGAGCCAGGTGCCGAACTGGACGAAGAGATGGCACTGGTGAAGGAGTCCGTAAACGAAGAGGAAAACCCCGAGCCCGTAAACGCATTGCCGTACGCAGCAGAATAGAACGAAGGCGTGTACGCGACGTTGCTGTCCTCGTGAGCGGTTCCCGCCATAGCCAAAGCGCCGGAGAATTTCTCCGCCCAGTCCTGCTCCACGTCCAGAGCCAGCGCATACGGCAAGAATTTTTCGAACGTTTCGGGAGTGTGTTCCGGCGGATTCGCTCGGTTCAAACGGTCGCCATCCACTTTGCCTAGAAACAATTTAAAGCCTTCCACTTGATCTAGCAGTTGACGCCCGGCAATCGTCGGAGCTTTCAGGAGAAAAGCATACAAGAAGTGAAGGAGAACCGTGGCTACCAGGAAGACGACTAACGAAATGGAAGCGAGCTTGGCCATGAATCCCAAGGCCATCACTTCGAAGCCGACAAACGGAATGGAGAACAGCGTTAAAAATATTGTCAGACCGATATTTCCGACCGGCGCCTTTTGCCCACGGAGCACCGCCTTCCAGTTTTTGAACACGGTGAAAATCAGCCCAGCGCAGCCCAACGTCCAGAAAGTCAGCCAGAAACATAGGAAGCCGACCATCACCACTTGGGGAATGCCGAAGGTCAGCAGGTAAACGACGATGATCGCGAACGAAAGCAGCACCGGAAAAATGAGATAACGCGAGTTGGTGACGAAATACACTTTTTGCTCGTCGCTCTTGAGCCACTTTTTCAGGGCCTGTTGCGCCGCCTGCATGATGGTGTGATTTTCCTGGTGCAGCCACAGTTCGGAGCGTCCATCAAACAGTTCGCTGGCGACCTGCTTTTCGTCTGGAGAGAGAAGCCGGTCGTCTTTTCCAGTGGCGTACAGCGTGTATGAGCCTGCCTGCTCCTTAATTGTCAGATAGCCGCGAGCGCCCATGTCCAGAATGGCCGCGGCAAATGTCTTGTCGTCGTAACCCATGCGCACCAGATAGCGCATCGCCGCAGGGGAGAGATTGGACGGGGGCTCGTAGAGCGGCATGATCACGCCGCGCGCCGGATCGCGGCCCACGGCCATCCAGGCAATCAGGTAGTAAAGAAAGATAGCAACGAAGCCGCCGGCCAGCACCAAGGCATCGGCGTTATCCAGAAAGAAGAAATGTACCCTTTCTGAAAAAGTTGGCGGTGTCACGTAGCCCTTCGGCCACATCAGTAGCACGCTCAGCCCTTCGTGCCGGCCGAGCCGACGGCTAGCGGCAAATTCGAACGAAGCTACTTCACGTGACGAAGTCAGCTCCGTTTCGCGGGAGCCTTGCGGACCTGTGAAACCCGCAAGCGTTACCTGATCGACGGGGATCCGCGAAGGGAGATGAACCGTTGCCCAAGCGTGATCAATCAGGAAATCCCAGCCGTTTCCTGTGGCATTCCAGAAAAGTTCATCGTGATCTTTGTAGAAGCCTAGTTGTCGTGTGGTGACGTAGGTGATCGTGTAGGTATGACGTCCTCTTGCGATCAGCGCGTTAGGATTGCCAAGATAAATGCGCTTGCCGTTGGCCACAGCTTCAACGCGGAATGGCTCGTCGGCGGAATCGCGCGTGGCCGCTTGCATCTGGAAGCCTACGACGTAGCGATTGTTATAGGGATCCTGGTAACGCGTCGGAAAATCCCGGAAGATGCCGTGGCGAATCTTATTCCCGCTGGCGTATACGGTAATTATTTCCGTGACCAGCAGCGAAGAATCGTCCTGCAGCGTAATATCACTGTGAAAGTCGAGGATCCGCTCGGTTGGCGTTGAATTCGCGTAGGCCGACAAGCTCGCCACTGCGAAAATCAGCGTTAAAAATACCGCCCGAATTTGCCAGCGCGTAAGCATGCGTGCTCGTCGTTACCACTAGCATAACGAGGAGCAGCGCGAGTTCCTGGCGAGTGCGGCTAGCTGGTTATTTGGTGATTGGCCACATCGTATGGCTATGTCTAGGTCAACGGCGGGTGGCGAGACTAGTCTTGCGAAGGGTTAAGCTCGTCCTCAACTAGCCTATAAATGTTTGGAGAAAACACGCGTGACGCCACGCTGGAGTGTCCGAGTACTTTTGGCCCTGACGTTGATCGTGACCATTGCAGGCGTTATGGGGCCCCGCGTTGCGCAACCCGCCTCGTACCACGATTTCGCCGATCGCCGCGTCTGGCTCGGAGTTGCAAACTTTGAGGATGTGGGGTCAAACGCCGCATTTCTCGTGGCGGGAATTTGCGGTTTGTGGACTGTGTTGCGAAAGCCTGCGCGCGTTGAGTTCATTGAATCGCGTGAACGCTGGCCGTATTTGGTTTTATTCGTCGGGTTGATCTTAACCGCGTGCGGCTCGGCCTACTACCATCTCGCGCCTGACAATACCCGGCTGGTTTGGGACAGATTGCCGATGGCCGTCGGATTTATGTCGTTGGTGGCTGCAATCATCATGGAAAGAATCGATGTGAAATGGGGACTTTATTTGTTGCCCATCTTGCTTGCTGTGGGAATTGCGAGCGTGATTCTGTGGCACCTAAGCGAGGAGCAAGGTCGAGGCGACTTGCGATTTTATGCTGCGGTACAAGTCTATGCGGTATTGGTGGTGCTGCTCTCGCTGGTGATGCAGCCGCGCTACACCCGTTCGTATGATCTAGCCATTGTCGGCGCCTTTTATGTGGCAGCAAAAATATTCGAAACCGAAGACCGGCGAATTTTGTCGATTAATCACATCGTAAGTGGGCACACGTTGAAGCATCTCGCCGCAGCAGGTGCGGGATTTTGGATTTTACGCATGTTAGTCAAACGGAAGCCTGTTCGTACCTTCGCTCGGCCCTAGGCGAAGTCGACTACTGTTTGTGAACGAGTTTGCCGCCAACGATGGTGGCTACCGGCCCACCTTTGAAAGCGCGACCGTCGAAGGGCGAGTTGCGCGACTTGCTGGCGGATTCCTTTACGCTGTATGTCCAGGGACGATCAGCAGAAAAAATAGTCAGGTCCGCCGGCTCGCCGATGGCAAGTTTGCGTTCTTTGCCAAGCACGCGAGCAGGCCCGGAGGTGAAAAGTTCGACCATGCGCATCAGCGAGATTCTTCCGGAGTGCACCAGTTGTTCCAGCGCTAACGCCAGCGCCGTATCAAAGCCAAGAATGCCGAAGGGCGCTTTATCGAACTCAACATCTTTTAGCGCCGGTTCGTGCGGGGCGTGATCGGTCGCAATAGCATCCACGGTGCCGTCGGCCAATCCTTCGAGCAGTGCTTGTCGATCTTCCCGCGCGGCTAGAGGCGGATTCATTTTGTAGCGCGAATCGTAGGTGACATCTTCGTCGATTAGCGTGAAGTGGTGCGGCGTCACTTCGCAAGTCACTCGCAGGCCGTTTTGCTTGGCGAAGCGCACCTGTTCCAGAGAAGCCTTCGCCGACAAATGGGCGATATGCAAACGCGCGC
>Ga0209275_10000348_pt1 | contig 17518 bp, 14 predicted proteins | sample HubBroMetageREF2_FD_188344 | JGI IMG/M metagenome (GOLD analysis project Ga0209275, IMG submission 188344) | Reference soil microbial communities from the Hubbard Brook experimental Forest, New Hampshire, USA - Hubbard Brook CCASE Soil... | ecosystem: Environmental > Terrestrial > Soil >... | reverse complement strand
GGCTTGCAACAGAAATACGCCGTTCCAACGATCGCCAACGGCAGAGTCTACATAGGAACCCAAACTGAGCTCGATGCGTACGGGCTATTACGCTAAGCAAACCGCGCGACATGTTGCTGTAAACAATGCACTGATTTTGCTCCCGCCACGTTAGGCGAAGTCGCCAACAATCCGAATGGCGATGAGCGGAATCTAATGCACATGCGAGTGCGAAAAGGCCTAATCGGTTTCATCGTAATTATTCAGTCAGTTCTTTTCTTGATGCATTTTCTCCTCTACGAGACGTGGACTTTTTCGCCCTCAGGAGACGGTGCTCCCTCCGTCCTCTGGATCAAGCTGATGCTTGGGTTTTTATCGGTGAGCTTCGTGGCCGCTTCGCTCCTCGCGTTTCGCTATACAAACCCTGCCTTGCGCGCGTTGTATAGGGCTGCCGCGGTTTGGTTAGGTCTGTTGACGTTCCTCTTCTTTGCCATGATTCTCTCCTGGATTATTTTCGGGGTCGTGCGTCTGGCAGGCCTCGGCATGAACTTCCATCGGATGGTGGAATTGCTCTTCGGCGCTGCAACCGTCGCTGGACTCTACGGGGTTTTCAATGCGAGCTGGACACGAGTCACGCGAACGACGGTGCGACTCGCAAATTTGCCGGAGACGTGGCGTGGGCGAAAGGCAGCGCTGATCAGTGATGTGCACCTCGGGCATGTCCGAAATGGCAGTTTTCTGCGGCGCATGGTTGCTAAGATTTTGCGCGAAGCTCCGGATGCAATCTTTATTGCTGGCGATTTATATGACGGCACAGCCATCGACGCCGCGCGGGCAGCGGAGCCATTGAACAGGCTAACCGCGCCTCACGGCGTATATTTTGTCGCGGGAAATCACGAGCAATTTGGGGACGACAGCAAATACCTGCATGCCATTGCCGCCACTGGAGTGCGCGTGCTCACCAATGAGAAAGTAGAAGTGGACGGTTTACAGATTGCGGGTGTGCCCTACAGAAACGCGGCGCAGGAAGGGGCTTTTAGGTCGGCGCTTAACGGGATCCGGTTGGATCGCGACCGCGCCAGCATTTTGCTGACGCATGCACCTGACCATCCAGAAATCGCCGAGTCTGCTGGCGTTTCATTGCAATTGTCCGGGCACACGCACCTTGGTCAATTCATCCCCTGGAGCTGGATGGCCCGGCGAATCTATCGCCAGTTTGTGTATGGCCTGAGCCGGATCGGCAAGATGCAGGTTTTCACTTCGAGCGGAGCGGGAACCTGGGGACCGCCGCTGCGACTCGGATCGAATCCCGAGATCGTAGTGTTGGAGTTCGAGTAAAAGTTTGTTGCACTTGGACTTACATAAAAAGGCACCGCGACGCTCTGGGGTGCAACATCGTCAAAATCCGCATTTTTCGTAGACTGGAATGTAGTGCCACCCCTCTTCTGGCATAGAATGGCGACATGCAGCCCCGCCTTCGTGGAACCCTCCGGGCCTACCTGATGTCGATTGGCTTCTGGTGCGGGATTTCGCTGCTAATGGGCCTGCAGTATAAGCCTCTCGATGGACACAATCTTTTGTCCTCTTTTATCGAGCTCGCGATCCTGGCGGGAGCTCACGCTTTTGCGTTTGTCCTGTGGACGCCACCGATTTTCTACCTCGTGGCGAAATATCTGAGCTTTTCGAGAAACCGTTTTCGCTACGTGCTGCTGTGGTGCCTCGGAGCGGTGACGTTCGTACTGTTTTACTCGGGGATCGTCCTGCTGCTAACTCCGCCCTACGATGACGTGACGCAAAAGTACGTCTCGTGGTCTATCCATTCATGGCTTCAAATCATTCGATCCGGATTTGCCGACGAGACGTTCTCCTACCTCGCAATAGTCGTAGCCGCTCATGCCTATGAGTATTTGAAACGCGTTCGAAGACAAGAAGCTGAGAGATCTGAGTATCAGCGAGCGCTCGCCGCCAGCGAGTTGCAGGCGCTGAAGATGCAGCTTCAGCCTCACTTCCTTTTCAATACCCTGCATGGAATTGCAACCCTGGTTGACGGTGACGCCAAGAATGCCAAGGCGATGATCATCAAGCTGTCGAATCTGTTGCGGACGGCGCTCGATAGCGACAGCGCCGATCTGATTCCCATCGAGGACGAATTACGGTTTGTGAGGGAATATTTGGATCTCGAAAAGATGCGCTTTGGCAGCCGGCTCAAAGTCGAGTGGCAGGTCGCCCCAGAGACTGGTCGATTGCTGGTGCCACAGATGATTCTCCAGCCGCTGGTGGAAAACGCGATCCGGCACGGAGTTGCCTCCTCACGCGAGGGAGGGTGGGTCGAAGTTGCGGCGAGCACTCGCAATGGAACGGTCGATATCGAGGTCCGCAACAGCTCTAGTGGCACGACATCCAATGGAACCGGAGTGGGATTGCGAAACGTTGAGACCCGTTTGAAGTATTTGTATTCGGGGGACGCGAGTGTGCGTTTTACGGTTGCTGACGACCACACGGCGACCGTGAGTTTGTCGCTGCCCGCGTTGCATTCCCAGCCTGCCAACATGCAAAAGCGCAACGTACAGAATGTCCTCGAGGGGAAGGACCGGTTATGCGAGTTCTCATCGTCGACGACGAACCCTTAGCCCGTACTGCTTTGGCGCAGATTTTGGCTGCCAGGCCCGATGTCGAACGCTTCGATTCTGCCCGCGACGCGGTTGAGGCTCAGGAGCGTCTTTCCAAAGAGAGTTATGACGTGATGCTGCTCGACATCAGTATGCCAGAGCTATCCGGTCTTGACTTACTGGGGCGTCTGCAGAGTTATGGGCGACCGCTGCCGTCCGTCGTCCTGGTAACCGCGCACGCTCAGCATGCCGTAGAGGCCTTCGAAAAGCATGCCGTCGACTACGTGTTGAAACCTTTTTCAAGTGAACGCGTAAACCAGGCGTTGGAGTTTGCCTGCCGAAGAACCGCGAGCGAACGAGCGGCACGATTAGTTGAGTTAATGCCCCATCTGTCAACGCTGACACAACCGAATTCGACCAAGATCGGTATCAAGAGCAATGGGAGAATTCTCTTTATCAACCCTCATGATGTAGTCGTAGTACAGGCGGAGGGTAATTATGTCTTGCTTCAGCAGGAGACCGGTTCGTCCCTGCTGCGGGAATCGATTTCGACGATTGCAGAGAAGCTCAAACCATATAGATTCGTGCGAATTCACCGGTCAGTGTTGATAAATGCATCGTTCGTGCAAGAGATCCGCCCGTGCGCAACAGGAGAATACGAGCTTCGCATGAAGGGCGGAAAAGAGTACGCGGTCACGCGCACCTATAAGAAGAATCTGAAGTCGCTCGCAGAATTCTGGATCGGCACTGGAACTTTCCTCGACGACTGAACGCTGCTCCGTACGAGTCCCGGTCCGGCGCGGTCTTCTGGTGTGCGCCGGGCCGGGACTCGAATCGCTTAAGGGTTCCGTAAGAAGCCGTGAAAGCCACCGTTCGTGTCAATTTCGTATCCAGTAATCGCATCCTCAGCACTATGGAGCAGCGGGAAAGTGCCCTGACCGGCGCCCGTGCCTGCGCCGGGAGCGTCGAACTTAATGACGGCCCCGTGGCGACCGAGCAAGAATCCGTGGCTCACACTGCTGGCGTCAATGTAGCTGCCCGTGATCGCTCCTTCGGAGTTGATCACATCGTTGGCCCCGTACTTGGCGCGAAATTTATCGACCACGGATGCCACCTGTTTGCCGTCGGTGATGGGAACGGCCTTAAATTCAGCCTCTGCGCCTCCTCCCTTGATATGAAGCGAGGTGTTCTTGAGCACATTCTTGTACCACTGTGTATCCGACCCCTGTACCGGCACTAGATAAACCGTGTCATCCTCCAACACGAACCAGACCGGAATTGAGATGGTGCGTCCAGACTTTCTGCCGATTACACTGATATTAATTTCACGAGACCGGGCAATCCGGGCTTTCAGAGTATCGCTTTGTGCTGGCTTATTGCTCATCCGAACCTCCTCTATTTCGCGGCGCGGTATTGTTTACGAGGCTCACTTCTTGTGCATCCAGACGCCCCAGGTGATCGGCCCAGCTTTCTCATCAGTCATTGGGCGGCCCACCAGCTTGAGGGCCAGCTTGATTTGACCGTGATGGTAGCCCTCATGCCAGAGCATGTGCTGGAGCAGCAGGACCGGATGGTCATAGTGGAGGTCCATGTTCTGTCCAGCCTGCAGCCGGCCCTTCACCGCATCGCGCACCGTCTTGGCGCTGTCGTTCAGCATCTGCGCGATGTGACCAGGATCACACTCGGCCACCCACTCTTCCTTGGGAAGCTCTCTGGCGAACTCAGGGGCGTCCTCGAAGACGAACACAAGTCGCACATAGTGGATGTGGGTAAACAGCTGTGCGATCGATGGACTGTCCTCCATTGCCCTAACCTCCAGCCCGCCCTCCGGCAGGGCGCGGAGAAGGTTGAGCAGGATGGTGTTGTTTCGCTCCCAAGAATCCAGCAGAGCCTCAAGGAGAGTTTGGCTCGGTGCGTCCGACATATCCACCCCGTTTGTTGGTGTGACACTTCTGTATCAGCTTACCGGTCAGTGACCGCTCATCTGTTCGATGTGTTGGGATACCCAAGCCCCTTGCACCGTAATCTCTGAGGGTGATACCGATATGCAAAGACCCGACCGAAAGAAGTCTTTTCGTGTTCATATCAGCAACCGCCTTACTCACTCTTGAGCGAAGCCATATCAATCGAGAATCGGTACTTCACATCCGACTTGAGCAGTCTTTCGTACGCTTCGTTGACCTTCTGGATCGGGATGACTTCGACATCGGCAGTGATGTTGTGCTTACCGCAGAAATCGAGCATCTCTTGAGTTTCTGCAAGGCCGCCGATGGGAGAGCCGGACAGACTGCGACGGCGCATAATCAGCCCTAAGGCGGAGACGGCGAGAGGTTTCGGTGGTGCACCGACAATAGTCAGGTTGCCGTCGCGGCGGAGCAGGTTGATATAGGCATTAATGTCGTGGTCGGCGGAGACAGTGTCGAGGATGAAGTCGAAGCTCTCGGTGTGCTTTAGCATCTCGTCGGCGTTTCGTGAGACGACGATCTCGTCCGCTCCCAGGCGCACGGCGTCTTCCTTTTTGTTCGGCGAAGTCGTGAAGACTACGACGTGGGCTCCGAAGGCGTGGGCAAACTTGACTCCCATGTGACCCAATCCGCCGAGCCCAACCACCCCAACCTTCTTTGCCTTGGTCACGCCCCAGCGGCGCATAGGTGAGTAAGTTGTGATTCCAGCGCAGAGCAGAGGCGCGGTTCCGGCGAGCTTAAGATTCGGCGGGACGCGCAGAACGAAACGCTGGTCTACGACGATGGCCTCGGAGTAGCCGCCGTAGGTGACACCGCCCAGGTGCTTGTCCGGGGAATTGAATGTCAGCACCATGTTTGGGCAGAACTGCTGAAAGCCCGCACGGCATTCCCGACATGTGCCGTCCGAATCGACCAGACAGCCAACCGCTGCGTGGTCGCCGGACTTGAACGTCGTGACTGCTGAGCCGACTTTGGTCACACGGCCGACGATCTCATGGCCCGGAACAATGGGGTATACCGTTGGCATGAATTCGCTCCACTCATTACGCACCGAGTGAAGATCGGAATGGCAGATGCCGCAAAACAGGATTTCGATCTGCACATCGTTTTCGGTTAGATCGCGCCGCGGGATCGTAGTCGAGGCCATCGGCGATGTCGCACTGGCAGCGGAATAAGCTTTGGCTTTGTACATTGACTTTCCTTTCAGCGGCCTACCAGTTTTTGCAGCTCTTCGGGATACCGAGCGCCTTGTACAGCGATCTTCGAGGCGGCGATGTCCAGTTCGCGGAGATCATTTGGCGAAAGTTGGACGTTAACGGCGCCGAGGTTTTCTTCCAGCCGATGCAGCTTAGTCGTGCCCGGAATCGGCACGATCCACGCTTTCTGTGCAAGCAGCCAAGCCAGTGCGATCTGCGCCGGTGTCGCTTTCTGCTGTTGGGCGAACCTGCCAACCAGATCAACCACCGCCTGATTCGCTTTTCGATTCTCTTCGCTAAAGCGAGGGACAATGTTGCGGAAATCGCTTTTGTCGAACTTCGTATCTTCGCTGATCTTGCCCGTGAGGAAGCCTTTGCCCAAAGGGCTAAACGGAACGAATCCAATCCCGAGTTCTTGGAGCGTCGGGATCACCTCCGCTTCAGGTTCTCTCCACCATACCGAATATTCGCTCTGCAGCGCAGTGACGGGCTGAACTTTGTGTGCGCGACGGATCGTCTGTACCCCCGCTTCAGAAAGTCCGAAGTGCTTCACCTTGCCTTGCTGAATCAGATCCTTCACGGCTCCAGCGACATCTTCAATCGGTACGTTCGGATCAACACGGTGTTGATAGAACAAATCGATGACATTGGTCTTGAGACGCTTCAGCGAAGCCTCAGCGACTTCCTTGATGTGCTCTGGACGGCTGTCCAGTCCGGCCTGTTTGCCGGTGGCGGGATCCAACTTGAACCCGAACTTGGTGGCGATCACCACTTTTCCACGGAACGGACCCAGGGCTTCGCCCACGAGTTCTTCGTTGGTAAACGGGCCGTAGACTTCAGCCGTGTCGAAGAATGTGACGCCTCGCTCCACAGCGGCGCGGATGACCGAGATCATTTCCTGCGGGTCTCCGGCGGGGCCGTAGCCAAAGCTCATTCCCATGCAGCCGAGCCCAAGAGCCGAGACCTCCAAGTTGCCTTTTCCAAGTTTTCGTGTCTGCATTGTCTCTCCTAATTGCTTGCCCTACGCTGCCAGATTTAGTCTGCCTTAAGGGTAGCGTAAGCTAAGCATAGTTTCCTGGACATTGGCCCGCTTGCCTATTTCGATGAAGTTCTTGCCCGATTCTCCGAAGTCACAGCACGAGTGCCGCCCGTTCACGATACTGCCCGCCCAAAAGCACACAGTAGGTTCCTGGCAGTGAGCGCGTGACGACACTCACGCTCCACTGTTATAGTCATCTGTTCTTGTGATGTGTTACCAGCCGTTCTGTTTGCTCAAGGAGCTAAATGAGTTTACCTTCCCGCCGTCTCGGCTTGTGGCTAACCTTAGTTTGCGCAATCGTACTGCCGGTTGCGGCGCAGAAAAACAAGACCAACCCAAAATCAGTGGCTCCGACCATCACTGTCTCCGTCGATGCCAGCGAGGCCCCGCGCAAAATCTTTCACGCTCAACTCACGATTCCAGCCGCTCCAGGGACGCTCACTCTCTACTATCCCCAGTGGATTCCGGGTGAACACGGCCCCACCGGGCCGATCCAGGATCTGGCCGGACTGAAGTTTACCGCTAATGGACAGACCTTGAAATGGCGGCGCGATCTGCTCGACGGTTGGAAGTTCCACGTCGAAGTGCCCGCCGGCGTTTCCACTGTGAATGCATCGCTGGACTTTATTTCGCCCACAGGCGAGGAGGGCCTTTTCACCGGCGGGGCTTCCGCTACCGACAAGATGACAGTGTTGAGTTGGAACACGGTGCTGCTCTATCCGGAGGGATGGACCTCCGATGAACTCACTTACCTGGCCAGGTTGCGCTTGCCCGAAGCCTGGAAGTTTGGCACGCCGCTGCCTGTCGCTTCGCAATCGGGAGCCGAACTCAAGTTCAATCCAGTCTCGCTAACCACGCTGGTAGATTCTCCCGTGATCGCGGGAGAATATCTGCGCGTTGTTCCGTTGAGCGAGAACCCGCGGCAGGAAATGGACATCGCGGCCGATAGCCCCGGGGATCTCGATGCGGCGCAAGACGAGCTTGACCATTACAAAACTCTGACTGATCAAGCTCTCAAACTTTTCGGCGCGCAGCATTTTCGCGATTATCACTTTCTTTATAGCTTAAGCAATCACGTGGCGCACTTCGGGCTGGAGCATCATGAATCGAACGACAGCCGGAGTTCGGAACGCTCTCTGGTTGACGCCGATCCGCGCCTTCTCGCATCTGGATTGCTCTCACACGAATATGTTCACTCCTGGAACGGAAAGTATCGGCGTCCGGCAGACCTGGCAACCCCGAATTATGAAAAGCCCATGCAGGACGACCTGCTCTGGGTGTATGAAGGACTGACCTCATATCTCGGGGATACACTGGGCGCTCGCAGCAGCATTCGAACCCCCGATCAGTTCCGCGACAACCTGGCCTTCATGGCCGCGCGCTTGGATCATGTTCCCGGCCGCACCTGGCGCAATCTGCAAGACACCGCCGACGGAGTGCCTTCCATGCAGGGTGCCCCAACCCAGTGGGAATCCTGGCGAAGGACGGTCGATTATTACGACGAAGATGTTCTGAACTGGCTGTGGGTGGATACGATCATCCGCGAGCAGACCCACGGCCAGAAGTCCATGGACGATTTCTGCCATCTGTTTCACGGAGGCCAGAGCGGCCCACCTGAAGTGAAAACTTACTCATTCGATGATGTAGTCGCGGCGTTGAATCAGGTTGCTTCTTACGACTGGCGTGGATTCTGGACCGAACGACTTACTAACCACGGGCCCGGCGCCCCCCTTACCGGGATCGAGCGAAGCGGCTGGAAATTGGTTTATGACGATACTCCCTCGGAACTGGTAAAAGCGCGCAAGCGCGAGTACAAGGAGATCAATGCGGAATACTCGATTGGCCTCCTGCTGGACGAGAACGGAAAGATCATCGACACCGTTGAAGGAATGCTTGCGGCGAAGGCCGGTATCGGGCCGGGCATGAAGCTGGTTGCGGTGAACGGACTTCGCTTCACGGGCGACAATTTGAGCGACGCGCTCAGGGCTGGAAAGAACAGCGCCGAGCCACTAGAGCTTCTCATCGAGAACACCGATCACTACAAGACCTTCAAACTCGACTATCACGGCGGAGAAAAATATCCACACCTGGTCCGAGACGAGTCCAAGCCCGATGTGCTGAGCGAGATTATTACGGCGAAGTAGCGACTGTATAATTAACAGTAGGCCTCATCCAACCGCCTATCTGAAAGGTGATTTCTTGAATACACCCACTACTCCCCGTCCCGGGCAGGCCCCGCAAGGACCGCAGCCTCTTCCGGGTGTCGAAACGATTATCGCCGTCGGTTCCGGCAAAGGCGGCGTCGGAAAAACTACGCTTGCAGTGAATCTGGCGCTCGCCCTGGCGAAGCTCGGCCACAAGGTCGGTCTGCTCGACGCTGACGTCTATGGTCCCAACGTCCCGCTCATGCTCGGTACGTCCGTCCAGCCCAAAGTCCTCGGAGACAATCGCATCGAGCCGATCGAGGCTCACGGACTGAAAGTAATTTCGGTCGGCCTGCTGAATCCTGGCGACAAGCCCCTGATCTGGCGCGGGCCGATGCTGCACTCCATCATCAAGCAGTTTCTGGGTTCGGTGGTGTGGGGGCAGCTCGATTACCTCGTCGTGGACCTGCCGCCGGGCACGGGTGACGTTTCGCTCTCTCTCATTCAAACCGTACCCCTCACAGGCGCGATCGTTGTTTCTACTCCATCGGACGTTTCACTGCAGGACGCGCGCAAAGCCATCGAAATGTTTCGCCAGATGAAAGTCGACATCGTGGGCATGGTGGAGAATATGAGCTACTTCGTGTGCCCGCACTGCAATCATGAGATCGATATTTTTTCTCGCGGCGGAGCAGAGAAAACGGCGAAGCAGTTCGACGTTTCCTTCCTGGGAAATGTGCAACTCGATCCCGACATCCGTAAAGCAGGTGACAGCGGCAAGCCCACGGTTCTCGAGGGCGAAAACTCTCCCCACGCCAAGTCACTGTATGAGTTTGCCCGCAAGGTCATCGCGCGCGTGGACGAGATCAAATCGAGTGCCGGCGAGAGCGTGATCCAGATCCAATAAGCAAGAAGTGTTCCACGTGAAACACTTTGTTGGTATGTCATTGTATGTATCAATGTGTATTGACAAAACCCGCAGCCCCATCAGTACGTGGGGGTTAAGCGGTTCTCCGCGGGTCCCTATTCGCCGAGACGCGAGAGTTGGAATATCGGGTTGGAGTCTTTGCCCTCCATCACCGACTCTGCCACCATTTCGCCGACCACTGGCCCGTGTTTGAATCCGTGACCGGAGCCGCCTCCTACCAGCCAAACGTTGTTCGCCTGTGGATGCCGGTGGATGATTAGATGATTGTCGGGGCTATTTTCGTACTGGCAGACGCGGGTTTCGATCAGCGGTGCATCTTTCATCGCGGGAAAGCGGAAAGCGACGTAGTCGCGAATCGTTTTCAATCCTTCATTGCTCACCACTCGTTCTCCAGAAGTCGGATCGAACTCGGGGCCTCGCGTATCGTCGGCAACCTTGAATCCACGTCCGTCGGCGGCTGGGATGCCATAAATAAACCGTTCGTGATTGTCGGCCCAGACCGGCAGCTTCGGTTCCGCAAATCGATCGTCTCCAGCGGGCGATCCGAAGAAAAACACATCTTGCTTCGTAGGGCGGATACGGGCGCCGATAGTCTCTGGAAAGAGTTTGCTTAACCATGGCCCACAGGCGAAGACATATTGATCGGCCGTCAGCCTAGAGCCGTCCGAAAGCAATAAGCCGTTGGGGACTCCGCTTTCGAGATCGCGCGGCAAGACGGCGGTTTGCTTGTACTCGCCGCCTTCCGCTAGAAATCCTTTTACTACTGCCTGGCAAGCCATTCGCGCGCTCAGAAAACCACTTCCTGACTCGTAGATTGCCCAGCGGACGTCTTCAACGTTCATCTGAGGCCAGCGTTTCCCGACTTCACGCACGGATAATTCCTGATAGGCGACGCCAGCCTCTTGTAGCATTGGCAATGAACTGCGTTCGTATTGATCGTTCTCGGAAGTTGCTATCCACAAAACGCCACTGCGATGAAAAAGTTGCTGCTTCCAGCGGGCCTGGTTTTCCGTCCACAATCGCAAGGCGCGAGCGGCCATTTTTGTGTAAGGCTGGTTTGGACCGTAGGTGCCACGGATGATGCGAGTTTCGCCGCCGGAAGAAGATCTCGAGTTGCCTGGTCCCCATGCGTCCAGCAGAGTCACTTGGGCGCCGCGACGCAGCAGATACAGAGCGGTCCATCCGCCAAACGCGCCAGCTCCGATTACCGCAACGTGGGCTTTGGAATGCATGCTGATCGAGGAACGTCTAGGATAATGTTCCGTGCTGGAGGTTTGTGGATTAATTTTGGCGGATGCGGCGCGTGTGTCAGGATAAAGCCGAAGTATCTTTGGAACCTTCGGGTTCAGCGGAAGCCCCGCCCTTTCACAGCAGTTCGGCCCGTTAGGTTTGCTGCAAAGAACGCGGAAAGAATGAGCCACCCAGCTTCCCGGCAATAGTTCGACAACCACCGCGAGCTGAGGCTTAGCGGCAATTATGTCATACTTATGAGAGCACGAAAGCAAGGTGTCGCTCTTAGTCGGGATGTCGTGAATTTCTTGTGACACCCTCCCGAACGCTGGGATCGCCGCCTACTTAGCGGTCGTCGGATGAGCGGCAATACGCCCTGGACTCTTGACAGGCTTCACGGTGGTTCCTAGAATTCAAGCTGGCCATTCTTGCATCCTGCGATGTAAGTGTTGCATCTACATAGCTTAGCAATCAGTAACATAAACGAACGAGAAGCGGGCTGGCCCCGTCGGCTCGATATGATACAAGGGAGTGTATGCCTGCGGGACCACCCATCGGCGAGCGCGAGCGCGAAATCCTGACCGCAATTGTGGAGACGTTTATTGCCACGGGCGAGCCGGTCGGATCGCGTACGCTTGCACGAGCCAACCGTGAGGGGTTGAGTCCGGCGACGATTCGCAACGTGATGTCGGATCTGGCGGACTCGGGTTTTCTGGAGCAGCCGCATACTTCGGCAGGGCGGGTACCCAGCACCGAGGCGTATCGGTATTACGTCGAGCAACTTTCGGGCAAGGCGCGGTTGTCTAATAACGACGAGAATATTATTCAGGAGTCGTTTCACGGCGTCTCGGATGTGCAGGAGTTCATGGAGCGTACCTCGCATGTGCTCTCGCTGATCTCGCGCAATGTGGGGGTCGCGGTGGCCGTTGGCGGACCTAAGAACGCGCTGGAACACGTTTATTTTTCGCGGTTGGGCGATCAGAAAGTGCTGGCTGTGCTGGTGACGAAGTCGGGCTTGGTCCGCGATCGCTTGCTGCGCCTTGATCTTCCGCAGGCCGATTTGGACGCGGCTGCGCGCTTCCTCAATGAGAACTTTCGCGGCTGGACCATGGAAGCGATGCGGGTCGAGTTGGCACGGCGGCTGGAACAGGAACGCAGTGAATACGACCGCTTGATGGCTTCGGTTGAGCAGCTTTATAAGCAAGGCGCTCTGGCAGCGGATGATGGCGCGCAGACGGTGTACGTTGAGGGTGCGTCCAATCTTGTGGCGGGGGAGCAGGATCGAGAACGCTTACAGGAATTGTTGAAGACGCTGGAAGAGAAGCAGAAGATTGTAGGACTGCTGGGTGCATATCTCGATGCCAAGCAGGAGGCGGTGCGGGTGGTGATTGGACTCGACCAGACCTTGCCCTCCATGCGCAATTTCGTATTGATTGGCGCGCCGGCGCGCGTAGGCGGCGAGGTGATGGGGTCGCTCGCGGTGATAGGGCCGACGCGAATCGATTATGAACATACCATGACGGCGGTTTCTTATATTGCCCGCCTGTTCGACAAAATCTTGAACGAGTCTGAGTAATCGGCTTGAGTGGAAAGCTTTATGGCAAGAACAAACGGGAAATCAGAAGTGGATCCCCAGGAACTCGATACAGAACACGAATTGCCCGCTGCGGAGAAAGCGGAAGGCGAAGCCGTGGCCATTGACTCCTCCAGTCGTGCGTCGACTGAAGGCAGCGAGTTACAGAAACTCAGGGTGGAACGGGATACATTGATCGACCGCTTGGCCCGTCTGCAGGCTGAGTTCGAGAACGCCCGCAAGCGCACTGCCCGCGAGCAGCATGACTTTCGCGAATACGCAGTGGCGGACGCAGTCAAAGCTTTGCTGCCAATTCTTGACAGTTTCGAGCGCGCGCTGCAAACCAGTGCTGCAGACAGATCCGAGTTCCGCGGTGGAGTTGAACTTATCTACAAGCAATTGCAGGATGCTTTACAGAAATTGGGCCTGCGCGCCATCCCGGCGAAAGGCGAACTCTTCGACCCGCATCTGCATGAGGCGATCGAGATGGTGGATACAACCGCCGCCACCGATCATCAAATATTGGAGGAGTTGCAGCGCGGCTACAAGTTGAAGGATCGCCTGCTGCGTCCCTCGATGGTCAAGGTTGCGCGCAACTCGAAACACTAACCTACAAGAAATTTGAAAGGACTTGGAACCATTCTGGCCAGCAACGTAAAACGCGACTACTACGAAGTGCTCGGAGTAACCCGTGAATCCGGCGAGCAGGAAATCAAAAGCGCCTATCGCAAGCTGGCGCTGCAATTTCATCCTGACCGCAACCCGAATAATCCCGACGCGGAGGAGAGATTCAAAGAGTGCAGTGAAGCCTATGCGATCCTGGCGGACGCGGACAAGCGAGCGGCATACGACCGCTTTGGGCATGCGGCGGTGGGCGGTGCAGGATCCGGTGGTTTCGATCCTACGGTTTTCCAGGATGTCAGTGAGATCTTCGGGGATTTTTTCGGCTTCGGAGATCTTTTCGGCGGCGGTTCGCGGCGGGGCAGTCGGGCCCAGCGCGGTCCCGATCTGCGTGAAGATGTCACGCTGGAATTCGAAGAGGCAGTATTCGGAACAGAAACCAACGTTGTAGTTCGTCGCCACGAGACTTGTGAGGACTGCCGCGGCTCCGGTGCCGCTCCCGGTAAATCTCCTGTCCCTTGCCGATCATGCGGGGGGCGCGGCCAAGTTCGCTATCAGCAAGGATTCTTCTCCATGGCTCGCACTTGCCCCACCTGTCAGGGAGCGGGCAGCGTGATCACCGATCCATGCGTCAAATGTAAAGGTGAAGGCCGGGTGCTGCGTCAGCGGACGGTGGATGCAAAAGTTCCTGCCGGAGTTGAAGACGGGACGCGCATCCGTTTTTCTGGGTTCGGCGAAGCTGGCGCTCATGGCGGGCCAGCGGGCGATCTCTACGTGGTATTGCACGTTAAAGAACATCCGTTTTTCGAGCGCGAAGGGAACGACTTGCACTGCGTGATTCCGGTTTCATTTGCCCAGGCAGCGTTAGGCACTGAGATTCGGGTGCCGACGCTTGAAGGTGAACACACGCTAAAAGTTCCTGACGGGACCCAGTCTGGCACGACGATGCGGGTTCGCGGCAAAGGTGTGCCAGTGCTCAACGGTCACGGCAAAGGAGACCTGTTTGTGGAGGTGCGCGTGCAGACTCCAGGAAAGCTCAGCAAACGACAACGAGAATTGTTGCAAGAGTTGGAAGGAACGACAAAAGTGGAAAATAAGCCCCAGCGTAGAACATTGCTCGGCAAGGTGAAAGACATCTTCGGGTAGTAAACCCGCGGCGTGCTAGTTTCCAATCAACCCTTTCTGTACCTTCGTGTCCCCAGTGGTTTAAGCTTTCCATCCATGACCCGCCGACGCTGGATTGCCGACGAAGTCTCGGGTACGCGCGCGGTTTTAGTGGGCGACCACGCGAACCATTTATCCCGCGTGCTTCGTGCCCGCGTCGGCCAGGAATTCGACGTCACTACCGGAGACCAAGTGCGTCGCGGGCGCATTTCGGCCATCGCACAGGACCGAGTTGAATTTGAACTTGGGGCGGAGGTTCCAGCCCGGTTTGCGGTTCAGGTTACGATCGCTCTTTCCATTTTCAAGTTCGATCGCATGGAGTGGGCGATTGAAAAATGCACGGAACTGGGAGCGACTCGCATCGTCCCAGTGATCGCCCGGCGAACTGAACCTCATCTTGCGTCCGCGGCTGCCAGACGCGTCGAGCGCTGGCGGCGGATTGCCTTGCAGGCCGCGGAACAGTCCCGCAGAGTGTCGCCGCCCGACGTATCAGACCCGCTCAAATTCAAAGACGCGGTGGCCTTGCCGGGAAGCTTACGCATTGTGCTCTCCGAGTCCGAAACAAGCGTGATGTTGATAGAAGTTTTCCAATCTGCTTCGCGCCAGGGCGAGGTTGTGCTCGCGCTCGGTCCCGAGGGCGGCTGGACGGACGAAGAATTGAAATCATTTCAGGATGCCGGCTGGATTTCAGCGTCACTGGGAAATAGAATCTTGCGCGCTGAAACCGCCGCCATCGCTGCAATGGCGGTCGTCATCGCAGAGATTGAATAGTCGAATTCTCGTCGATCATAACGTTTTGACCCCAAGTGCGGACGTTTCCAAAATATCCTCAACCATCTCTGATATGCTCCTGCCCAGTGGCTGTTGCAAAACCCATCCCGGCTATACGAGCCTTCGAACCTGACGAGCGCCAGAGCAAAGCCATTGAACACGTACAAGGGCCAATGCTCGTTGTCGCTGGCGCGGGCACGGGGAAAACCACGGTTCTCACCCGGCGCATTGCGCGGCTAATCCGCGACGGACACGCTCGTGCGGACGAAATCCTAGCGGTCACCTACACCAAAAATGCAGTTCAAGAGATGCGTGAACGAGTACGCGACGAACTGCGCGGGACGAATGTATCCGGTCTGCAGATCGCCACTTTTCATGAATATTGCAACGAGCTTCTGAGCCGATACGGCAAACAGTTTGGAGTGCTCGATGACCAGGACCTCTGGATTTATCTGCGGAAGCGTATTCCCGAGTTGCACCTGAAGTACTTCGTGCGCGCAGCCAACGTCAGCCAGTTTCTCCACGATCTGCTTGGCTTCATGAGGCGATGCCAGGACGATTTGGTCGGCCCCGAGAAATACGCCGCCTATGCGCGTCAGCTGGAGCGGGGAGAAGTCAGCATTCCTCGAGTGAGCAAATCAAAAGATGCCGACGACCTGTCGGACGAAGAAGTCATTGGCCGCTGCCACGAAATCGCCAGCGTATTTGCCACGGTCGAGCGCATGTTGCACGAGGATAACCTCGGCACATTCGGACACATGATCACTCACGCCCATGCATTGCTGGAAGGGAATCCTGAACTGCTAGCTGCCGAGCGGCGCCGCACGCGCTTTATCCTCGCCGACGAATTTCAGGACGTCAATTTCGCTCAAGTCAAGATTCTCAAGCAGCTAGCCGGGGAAGAACGAAATGTCTTCGCCGTGGGAGATCCCGATCAGGCGATCTATCGCTTCCGGGGTGCGTCCAGTGCTGCATTCGGACTTTTTCAGGAACAGTTTCCAGACGCGAAGATGGTTATCCTGGAAAAGAACCGTCGTTCCACTAATACCATCTTGAAGTCCGCCTTCGCGCTGATTTCCAGGAACCCGGATGTGTTTCCTCCCGGACAGAGCCCAACGTCGAGCTATCAACGTTCTCCGCTGATTTCCGCCCGCGAAGAAGAAGCCTCGCGGGACGGGAGATTCTTGGCTAGTCCGCCGGTTGACGCAGTTGTGCTGGCGGCGAAGGAAGTTGAATGTGCTGATCTGGTAGCCACTATCCGTGACCGGCAACGCAAACTGCGTTGCAAGTGGAACGACTTCGCAATCCTTTACCGCCAACATTTTCATCGAGAGCAAATTGTGGCAGAGCTGGTCGAGCAGGGTATCCCGTTCGCGATCGAGAACATGGACGTCATGGATACGCCCGAAGCCCGTGACTTGTTCGCCTGCCTGGGAGCCGTCGTCTCGATCAACGATAGCGCCAGCCTTTTCCGAGTCGCGTCCTTTCCTCAATTTGCCATCGACCCGGAGAAACTGCGTGCGGGAATAAAAGCAATACCGAGGGAAGAACGAAAATCTGGAATGGCGTCGGTGCTGGCCAAGATCGAAAACGGCTCGGTCGTTTTAGGTGCTTTGCAGCAGGTCCGGGACGACGAAGTGATTCGCGCTGGCACCACAAGCAGCGGCGTGTTAGACATCATCATTCGACGGTTCGGCTTGAACCGCGCTTCACCTGCCATCGGCGCCGTCCTCGAGTTCGTCAAGCGATGGGAAGAGAAGCCAAAGGCAATCACCAAGACTGGCGAGATTGGCGAATTCATTGATTACCTTCAGTATTTCCGCACCGCCGGCGGTGTGATCCCGATCTCTACCGGGGCAGAGAACGCCGTTCGCCTGATGACCGCGCACGTCGCTAAAGGACTTGAGTTTAATCACGTCTTCATCATCCGCGCGAACTCGAATTCGTTCCCGTCGTCCTACAAAGAGCCGCTCGTGGATTTTCCTCGTGAGTTGCAAGGTGCAGGGTCGATACCGCCGTTCGACGACAAGGAACTGAACCGGCAGGAAGAGCGCCGGTTGTTCTACGTTGCCATGACTCGCGCGCGCGACTCGCTGACGATCTATGCTAAACAGGGAACTGGCAAGAAAGACCCCACTCCGAATGGATTTCTGCGCGACCTGCTCAAAGACCTGAGTTTGAAACTCGCGCTACGTCAACGTCACGCGCTCGAGTTTCAAACTGACCTATTTGCCGAAGCTGCTCCTGCACTTCCTGGCTCGCCTGTGACTGAATGGCTCAAACTGCCGCCAGCCTTGGAT
>Ga0209275_10000347_pt1 | contig 17519 bp, 15 predicted proteins | sample HubBroMetageREF2_FD_188344 | JGI IMG/M metagenome (GOLD analysis project Ga0209275, IMG submission 188344) | Reference soil microbial communities from the Hubbard Brook experimental Forest, New Hampshire, USA - Hubbard Brook CCASE Soil... | ecosystem: Environmental > Terrestrial > Soil >... | reverse complement strand
ACGGTCACAGGCCTATCCAGTGGGAGCGTGTTAAGCCGCGTCATGCACATCAATTTCGGCATACCATTGATTTCGGCCGAGCACGAGCCGCATTTTCCCGCCTTGCAGTTCCAGCGAACCGCAAGATCGCCGGCTTGTTCCGCCTGTATTTGATGCACGGCATCGAGGACCACCATGCCCGCTGAGACTTCTGTAGTGTAGTCTTGGAACTTCCCCTGGCCTTTTTCCCCACGCCATATCCGAAACGTGGCCGTCGCCATTACTTCATCTCCTGGATGATTTGCTGCAGATCCTCTCGCATCGGGGGAATGGGCTCGCGTGTGAGCTGCATTTCTCCACCGGCGCGTTTTCGCACCACGATGTTGAAGCCGTCGTACTGCTTGTCCTTGGCGGGAAAATCATCGCGGAAATGCGCCCCACGGCTCTCTTTCCGTTCCAGCGCCGCCCGGGTAACAATTTCCGAGACAGTCAGCAGGCTGTGCAAGTCGAGCGCCGTGTGCCAGCCTCCATTGTATTCCCGGTTTCCCTCCACGCTGACCCGCTCGCTGGCGCCTTTCAACTCTCGAAGGCGCTCGAGCGCTTGCAGCATCTCCTGTTCCTGACGTACGATCCCCACCAGTTCCTGCATCACGTCCTGCAATGTATGTTGTACGGCGTACGGATTGTCGGACCCCTTGCGCTCGAAGGCCTGCAGCGCCCACTTTTCCGCGGATCCGAGTTCATCCGTTTTCACCGTGCCCAGCGAGTTCTCTTTTGCATAGGCCGCGGCGTACTCACCGGCCCGCTTGCCGAAGACTAATAAATCGGAAAGTGAATTCCCGCCGAGCCGGTTGGCGCCATGCAGACCAGCCGCGCACTCTCCCGCTGCAAACAGGCCTGCCACGTCCGACATTTGGGAATCAGCGTCCACCTTGACACCTCCCATCATGTAGTGGGTCGTAGGACCAACTTCCATCGGCTCCTGGGTAATGTCAATGTCGGCAAGCTGCTTGAACTGGTGATACATACTGGGAAGCTTCTTCTTTATATACTCGGCCGCGTTCGGAATTCTCTCCTTGATCCACGCGATGTCCAGGAACACACCGCCGTGAGGACTGCCCCGCCCTTCTCGAACCTCCTGCCGGATGCAGCGGGCCACGTGGTCGCGGGTCAGCAGTTCGGGCGGGCGTTTCGCGTTCTTGTCCCCCTGCGTGTACCGCCAGCCTTCTTCTTCCGTATCGGCGGTCTGGTTGGTGTACAACGGCGGAATATCTTTGAACATGAATCTCTCGCCATTCCGATTACGCAGCACCCCTCCCTCGCCGCGCACTCCTTCCGTGACCAGGATGCCGCGCACGCTGGGTGGCCAAATCATTCCCGTAGGGTGGAACTGCACAAATTCCATGTCCATCAGCGCCGCACCGGCATGGTAGGCGAGCGAATGGCCGTCGCCCGTATATTCCCAACTGTTGCTGGTGATTTTGTAAGCCCTTCCAATTCCTCCCGTCGCCAGCACTACGGCTTTGGCGCGGAACAAGTGAAATCGGCCGCGCTCGCGGTCGTATCCAAACGCGCCTGCGATGCGGCTGCCGTCCTTCAACAGCGTGACGACTGTGTGTTCCATGAAAACGTCGAGCCCCAAATGGATTCCATGGTCTTGAAGAGTGCGGATCATTTCCAGGCCGGTACGGTCGCCCACATGGGCAAGCCGAGGATACCGATGGCCGCCGAAATTCCGCTGGAGAATTCGGCCGTCGCTCGTGCGATCAAAAAGTGCGCCCCAGGCCTCCAGTTCGCGCACGCATACCGGAGCTTCCTTGGCATGCAGTTCCGCCATCCGCCAGTTACTCAGGTATTGACCGCCGCGCATCGTGTCGGCAAAGTGAACGCGCCAGTTGTCCCGGTCGTCCACATTTCCCATCGCCGCGGCTATGCCGCCCTCGGCCATGACGGTGTGCGCTTTGCCAAGAAGAGATTTCGAAATGACCGCGACCTTTCCTCCAGCGGCCGACACCTCGACGGCAGCCCGCAGCCCGGCACCCCCGGCTCCGATGATCAGAACGTCGTGCTCATGCGTGATGTACTCGCTCACTAGACGATTCTCCAATCTGTCCAGATACCCATCGAGCACATCCGCACGTACAAATCAGAAAACGCAACAGAGAAGAGGCTGCACCAGGCGAACAGCATGTGGCGCCGATTCAGGCAACTCACGCAATCGTAGACTCGCTTGCGGGCCGGCGCCCCCTCCAACCGATCGCGTAAACCGCCGACCAGATGTCGAAAGGAGTGGCATCCCGTAGTGTAGGAACTCAGCAGCACGAGGTTCGTCAACAAGACGAGTGTGCCGACCCGGACGCCAAACCGGCCGTCGAACCAGAACGCATCCCACACGTCCCGCGTCAGAATTACGAGAAACACGAGGGCCAGATATAGAAAATACCGGTGGAGGTTTTGCAGGATCAGAGGGAACGATCGTTCGCCGAGATATGTCTTCCGCGGCTCACCCACGGTGCAGGAAGGCGGATCGGCCCAAAAAGCCTTGTAATATGCCCCGCGATAGTAGTAGCACGTCACTCGAAATCCGCCCGGCGCCCACAGAATCAACACCGCTCCTGTGACCCAAGCAGGCATCCAACTTGGGTTCGGACCAAACCAACCTTCGTGGGCGGGGCCGAACAATTCGGGCGAATAAAACGGTGAGAGATATGGTCCGAACCTGAAATGCTGCCCCTGCAGCGCAGCCCACGTGGAGTAAACGACGAATGCCGACAAACCAAGAAACACAACCAGCGGCTGTACCCACCAATTGTCGGCTCGCCGCGTCTGTCCAAAGCCCGTGGGCAACAACGGGACGTCAATCTGAGACATCGAGCCTCCTCACGCGTCGGTGCGGACGTTGCGTCCGCGGTCAACCGCTAGCCTGATGCTATTGAATTCGGGCGGTAGCCATGATACAGCGAAATTCATTGTTATTGTTCTCGGAAACGATGCCTCAAGTACGGTTTGAAGCAATAATGAACCCGAAAGCACAGACGCCAAAACGCAATCGAACTCCGGTAGGAGCGCGCTATGGTACAGTTTTCGTGACCGTCAGTTTGAAGACTGGCCGTCCAGTTGGGCGGAACGATGAGTACGGGACGTGAGATTCGCAGTTACGACTATGTGAACCGGCCCTACGAGCGCGTCCGCGATGCGTTGAGGCAGAACGCACTAACGGTGTTCCAGTCGGCTACGAAGGCGGCTGCGTCCCGGGCGCAATCGATCGCGGCTGAACTGCACGTCGATTTTGGCGGTATTGGCGTTAAGACCGACATCAATATTTCTGTGAGAAACATTGAGGAAAAGGTCGTTGACACCACTTCAACTCCTACCACGCGGTTGCTGCTGGAGTGGGAGGCAGCGACCATGCCGAGATTGTTTCCGCTCATGAAGGGCGAGCTTTCCGTGTATCCGCTGACGTCGACCGAAACGCAATTGGATTTCTCCGGGATTTACGAACCACCTTTCGGCGCCGTGGGAAAAACCATGAACGCGATCATCGGCCACCGCATCGCGGAAGTGTCGGTGCATCGCTTCGTCAGCGACGTGGCAGGATATCTCCGGCAGGCCCTTGCCCAGATAATTATCGCTCGACTCGCAGCGCTCAAAAAAGGGGCCTCATGTTGACCGCCGCGTTGAAACGAAACGGGCTTGTGGGAGATCAATTCATGATGTCCTCGAAGCCGAATTCTGGACAACGTTGTCGGAGTCGGCGTTAAAACGTAACTTCCGGTTTGCCCGTCACTCGCGCCTTGATTAAGGAACACCTGACGGCAGCCGAGGAGTTGAACTAAAAACACACGACAGCGCCGAACAGAAATCGCGGTTCGAGCCCCGTGCTCCGATCAGGTCGAGAGTGCTGCCACCGGATGGAACAGTCCAAATTGGTGGATTGTCGGCGAATCCGGAAACTGTCCAGAAACGGGCTTGGGGGACATCAATGGCGATCTCCCAGAAGCCGACTTCTTGCCCGGAATGACTTCCGGTTTTGCCGTCAACCCGACGCCCTCTATCAGGGTAACCGAGCGGGGTTGAAGCCTCCACTCAATTACGTGCAGACGCCAATGTTCCTGGCAACACCGCTAAGGTGAAACACCTGCGCGGAAAAGATGCCCACCAAGTTGATGATGTCGTCTCCCATCCCTTTCGGGCAAAAGGCGAAAGCGCCTGTCACGATGGGGCTAACCTATTGGTTCCTCCGATAGATGATGGTTTTTGGGCCGCCATCGACAATCTTGAAATCTGCCGGCACTGTGAATAACGAAGGGTCGGGCTCTGCGCGCACGATGTTCGTTAACCGGAATGTTTGCTCGCCCATTCGCGGATCGTTCCGCTTGCTGGAGATAATCGTCTTGAGGTCAGTCGAAGTCCAGACCTCGGTAACAATGCTGATCGGTCGATCGTTACCGATTTGGCCGGCCGGAATTGTGTGCGTGGTACGCACCCCATTCACAACGACACCTTCCATCGTCTGAGAGCCAAGGGATTCTGTGTTTGCTTCCAGCGGCTCATCCGTCGCCAGATGCTTCGTCAGGGCAATCATGGGAGGTGCCGGTGGGGGGACTGGGGGCGGCCCGCTCGCCGTCTGTATGAAAAATGTGCCAACGGCTGCGCCGGGGCCACCAGTTTCGCCGGGGGACATCGAGTTTTTCCACGCAGTCTTATCGGACAAATTCAGCGTATAGGAAGTGCCCGCCACCGGATCTTGAATGAAGACGAGGTGCGGGGCGCTAGCGGCCGATAGATTGCCGATCGCCGGCAACGCCGCATCTTGACGTGTGCGTCCTTGGGAATCCCTGGAGACCGTCCCGGTGTTGGTCTGAACGATACGATTGCCATCCGCGAATGTCTGGATGGATTCGTTATTAATAGTGGCGGAATAGGGCGCACTCTTAACCGGAGCAGTGGACCCTTTTTCAAAGGAGCCCCAAGCGATCGCACCCGCCGGGCCGGCGCTTTGGTACATTACGTTTCCGCCCTCTTGCGCGAATGCGCAGAATGAGGCCGCGAGAATAAGGATCAGTGTGCGTTTCATGTTAGGTCGGTCTCCTTTTCTATCTAAAGCAAATCATGGCTGCAGACGGAGTCCTTTAACCGATCCGTCGGCTGCCATACTGACGTCCGCGATCAATGTGATCCCCTCGGGGACGGCACCGGGAGGAAACATTGCTTCGACCGGAATGGCGATCTGGATCGCGGTTTCAGGTAGCGCCCAATTCGCGTTTGGAGTCTTCGCGGGCGGAATCCCACGTCGTCGATGAACTGTCTTGACCGGCTTTGGCGCAGTTTCCAGGATGATGGCCGGGGAGGCGCCCGCCACTGGCGGGCGAACAGGAATCTGCTTGACGGATGCTGGCTGGAACACCAGGAACAGCACGGCCACCGCCGCTGTCGCGCTCGCTAGGACGGGCACCCAGCGCGGCCTGCGACTTGTTGTTCCCTCCATCACCGCATCGCAGTGCTCCACGAATGCGCGGCTCACTTGCTTATAGGTATCGACGCGCCTCCGGCATTCTGAACAGTCTCGAACATGCCGCTCCGCATCCGCGGCTTCGTTGTCAGGAAGCTCACGATCCATCCAGGCAACCAATCTTCCTGAAAAGTCACACATTGCATTTCTCCGCTAATTTCTTGATCGCCCGATCCACCGTATCGCTCACCGTGGAAGTTGGAATCCCGAGAACTTCAGCGATTTCCCGATAGCGCAATCCTCCCGCACGCAACAGGAGGCACTCACGTTCGGATTCCGTCAATAACAGGATTGCCTTTCCCAGCAGACGAAACTTTTCCTTCTCCAATACGACTTGCTCCGGCGTCGCTTCGTCTGCAATCGAGTCAAGCTGGGGATCGAGTGGCTTGCCGAAACGACGATCATAGCTATGCTGACGATTTCTGGCGCCATTGTGGGCGACGCGAAACAGCCAGCTACGAATGTTCTCCTACGACCCGCCCGAAGCCAAGTGCCTGTGCAGGCTGACAAAAGCGTCCTGCACGACATCCTGCGCTTCGTCAGCCGAGAGCCCGAGACATACCAGATATCGCAGCAGAGGTTTGCGTAGTTCGCGGTACAGAGTGGTAGCCTCGCACGAGTCAGCCGCAAAGCGCGCGAGTGGCAGTGGTAACGGTAAGGAATCGCCACTCATAAGGACCTCGGCATCGCGCCTCTATGCATAGAACAAATGAGGCCTGCGGTTTTCCGACTCGCGTCAGAAGATTCAGTTTATCAACACAACTGACCCACTCTGTTCCCAACACCCGTTGTGTATGCCTGTGATTCTGCGATTGAAGGAGAATCAATATAGAGCTTTCATGCACTGGGATGCTGGGGACGACAACATCATAGGAAGTGATCGGATCGCGCTGCCAACTCCCGGTTTGTCGGCAATCGGAAGTTGTCCAGAAACGCTCTTGGGGAGATTGATGGATATCTCCCCCAAGCCGACTTCAGGCACCGGAATACCTCCCCTCCAGAAGGCGGTTCGGGCAAGCGAGAGCTAGACGGAGGCGACGGCTTCACCTTTGAGGAATTTGGTGTCGGCAGCGATACCGAAGGCTTCCAGCAAGCTGGCTTGCACTTGTCTCGAGAGGGCGTTGATCTCGTCAACGCCGAAGCTTGCGGCGCTAATCCGATACCTGAGCTGCTTCTCGCCCGCGGGAGTTTCAAGAATCCGCAGAACGGCGTCCGCGACTTCTTGAGCGTTGCCGGCCGTGGATAAAAGTGCCCCGTTTAGCTTCGCCGGAAAGTCCTTGGCAGCGCCATACGTATGGGTGCGAGCCACATCGGCAGCTGTCACGCTGTTGCCGAAGACAGCAGTCTCATAAGCCCCGGGTTCGACAATCACCGATTCAATTCCTTGCGCGGCAAGTTCGTAGCTATACGACTCGGCCAGCGCCTCGAGTGCAAATTTACTGGCGCAATAGAAACCCGCGGAAGGAAGAACCACGCGGCCGGCTCCGCTGCTGATGTGCATGAGCAGGCCGCTGCGTTGGCGCCGCATGTGCGGAAGCACCGCGCGATTTACACGCACCGGGCCAAGAAAATTCGTGTCCATCAGGCGCTGCGCTTGTTCGGTCGTGACCGCTTCGGCCAGTCCCCCGAGGTAATAGCCAGCGTTGTTGATAGCCACGTCGATGCGTCCTGCTTTGGCGGCGGCGGCATCCACGGCCCGCACCACCGAAGCATCATCGGTCACGTCTAATTCAAGGACGTCAATTGGCAGTGATTCCTTTTGCCCAAGCGTGCGTAATTCGGCGGCATTTTTGGCATTCCGACCTCCGGGATCACGCATCGTGGCGAAAACGGTATGCCCTTTACGCGCCAGGGTTTCCGTGAACAGTCTGCCGAAGCCGGTGCTGGAGCCGGTGATGAGAACCACGTGGCTGGACTTCATGCTTATCACTCCTTGCCTGTTGTGACCATATCGTGCTGTAGCTAATTCGATGCCGGAAGCAAAGTTTGGATACAGAAATGAATTCAGCTGATTGCCTAGTGGGCAAAATGAAACGCAAGCGGTTCCTGGGTCCACCGGGCGCGCCTATCCTTTATCGACGGCATCTCGAAGCAGTGTCGGAACAAAGCTTATTCTGATAGTTTATCGGCGAATCGGAAACGCTCTTCGCGGAGATCGGAACACCGCAGACGGTCAACAGCATCACGCTTCCTCCGAGCCGACTTCTGGCCCGGAACAACTTCCGGTGTGCCCGTTACTCGGGGCGGGATGCCGACTAGTGGCTGTCGCAGTGAGTTCGTTACTGCACATGCAGCAGGACGACACTGTGGATGCCGAATACTGCTGTTGAGCGAGCAAAAGGGTTCGCTTCGGCGACGTAACGACTGATGCGAAGTCTGGGAATGGTTGCTCCGCGACAGGCTACTAGTGCCGACGATGGGTTGCGGAAGATGCCAATTCTGCGTATAGCCGACCTTAGAAAGAATCGGACACGCGAAGGGTAATGCCAGACTGCTTGTTGTCCCCGGAGGGTTCGCGAATCAAACGAACGCGAATCTCAGAGTGCGCAATTCGCGTTCTTAACGCAAAGCGTGGCCCCATATTTATCGGACGAACAGCATTGCGAGCAGGATGCCGACGACTGGAAGCATAAAGACTGGCGTAAAATTCCTAGCCGTTGTTCCGACATCTTTTTACCGATTCTGTGGACGGTGTGCCTATAATGGGCGTCTTCGAATTGCCTGAGTAAGAGAGCATGTCCTCCTCTGCCCGCAATCCGTGGTGGGTTTGGTTGATCGCAGCGTCTTTCATCGCCTGCTTCGTAGTGGGCTTTCTCTATTTACCTCTCAAACTTCCTGAGGCAACTGGGATCAATCCCAACCTCCGCGACAGTAGCGTAGCGAGTGTGAAGCCGGGTAGCGCGGGCGACGCCGCCGGCGTGAAGCAGGATGACAAAATCATCGGCGTAGATGGCCGAGCTGTGCACAGCCCAATCGAGGTCATCAGTGCGTTAAGCAACACGGTATTCGACCATCCGGTTTCGATTGTTGTGTCGCGCGGGACCCAGCAAGTTCATTTGCAGTTGATTCTCAATCAGACGCTCACCCACGCTCGTACCTCGCAAGAAACCCTGGGCTGGTGGGTGGAGGTCGCCGTCAGCCTGATCCAGTTGCTGGTGGGGTTGCTCGTTCTCTTCAAGAGGCCGCGCGACCTCACCGCCGTGGCCGCCGGCATCTTCCTCTGCAGTCTGGGCACAGGCAATTTTTACTTTGTGTCCCCAAATGCGGCGGTGGTTTGGAGAAACCTGCCACTGGCCCTCCAGTGGCTCATCTTCCCCGCCCTGATACTCGGTATCAATGGCCTACCGGTTGCGCCGATGGTGTTGTTTTCGCTTTCATTCCCCAAGCCTCTGCTACATCGCCGCTGGGCATGGATGATACTGGCGGTGCTCACCACGCCTCTGTTGGCCTTTGCGACGATTTTTGACTACATCGTATTGTTCGCCCCAGAGCGCGCTGCGGGAGTCTTCCCAGCCTGGCTGGGGGTAATACTGGGGATTGATGCTCCGGTTGCTTTTCTCGCCCCCATGGTGATCCTGGCAGTCAATTACTTCAGGCTACGGGAGGTGAACGAAAGGCGCCGAATACGGCTGGTGATTCTCGGCCTGCTGCTGTTCTTTGTAGAATTGCTTGCGGCTTTTGTGTTCTCCCTGTCTCCAAAGACGTTGTGGCTTTCTGCGATTGCCGTCTCACCACTCGTGTTTGGGCTATCGCAGGTTCCTTTCACAATTTGTGTAGCCCACGCGGTCCTTAGGCAGCGGCTGTTCCAGGTAAGTTTCATTTTTCGTCAGAGTCTGCAATACGCCGTGGCGCGCGGCGTCCTCCTCATCCCCGTCCCGATCCTGGCAGGAATCCTCATCTTCGATCTGGTTGTGCACAAAGACCAACCGTTCGGAGTGCTGCTCTCCGCGCACGGCTGGGCCTACGCGCTCATGGGAGTGGCTGGAATCGTTGCCCACAAGAAACAGTCACAATGGATGGAGGTGCTGGACCGCCGCTTTTATCGCGAGCACTACAACGCGCAGCACTTGCTGCGTCAAACGGTGGATGAGATTCGCGCCTCTTCCAACCTCGCAGAGGTTGCGCCCAAAGCGGTTGCACGCATCGAGCAGGCGCTGCATCCAGAGTTTGTCGCAATCCTGATGCGCGAGGCCACCGAGCCGCTCTATCGTTGCATCGCTGCGGCGCCGCCTGAAATTTATCCTCGTGGCCTCAGCGCCGACAGCAAACTAATGTCCGCTTTTCGCCTTTTTGCCAGGCCCTTGCAGATATCGCTGGCCGAAAGCGGGTGGCTCAAGCAACAGCTTCCCTCAGAGGATACGAACTTCCTGCGGGATGCGCGCATCGATTTGATGGTGCCCATCGCCATCGCGCCTCACGGTCGCGAGGCGCTTATGGTTCTGGGCCCGAAAAAATCAGAGGAGCCCTATGGCAGCGAAGACCAGGAACTTCTCTCTGGGATTGGCAGCGCGCTGGCGTTGCTCTTGGAGCGTCCGATTACGAGCGCGCTTGGCGGATTTGAAGAGTGTCCCCGTTGCGGCGTGTGCTACGATAGCGGCATTGGCCGCTGCGGCAACGAAAGTGCCCAACTCACGCGAATGCCTTTTAACCGGCTGCTGACCTCGCGTTACCGCCTGGAACGCAGGCTCGGCCGGGGCGGAATGGGCACCGTTTACAAGGCCACGGATACATCCTTGGAACGCGCCGTGGCCGTCAAGTTGATACGTGAAGACCTCGTCGCCAGTAGCGAAGCAGCGGAACGCTTCCGGCGTGAAGCCAAAGCGGCGGCGGCATTCGCGCACCCCAATCTGGTTACCGTACACGACTTTGGCGTAGATTTGGACACCCGCGTGTTTCTGGTGATGGAGTTGCTCGAAGGCTTCACCCTGCGGCAGCGATTCGAGCAGCAAAAGAACTTTACGCCGCAACAAATCTTGGAGGTTCTTGGAGGCGTATGCGCGGGTCTTCAGGCTGCCCACGAAAACGGATTAGTCCATCGCGATCTGAAGCCAGAGAATATTTTCCTTGCCCAGGGCGGTGCGGGTGAAGTGGCTAAGATCCTGGACTTCGGCCTGGCGAAGTTTCTGGTTTCGACGGCCAACTCAGCGGCGGCGACAGTTGACACTCTTCCCGGCGTGCTGATGGGTACACCGCAGTATATGTCGCCGGACCAACTCAGCGGTGAAGCCGCGTCTGCCGCGTGGGATGTGTGGACGCTGGCAGTGATCACTTACGAGATGCTGACCGGGATGCATCCCTTTCCCGCAACCTCCGTGGGCCAGATGCACCATTCCATAATCTCTGGCCGGTTCACCCCGCTTTCCACTCATTTGCCCGATGCACCTGCGGAATGGCAGCGGTTTTTCGAGCGGGCTCTGAGTCCCAAGGCCGCCATTCGACCGCACTCAGCAAGAGAATTTATTTTCACTCTAAGAAAAGCATTTGCCTTTGTTGGGACGAGTTCTTCCGAATGAGCCATCCCTACAGGTTCTGTCGTCCTCTTGGGCGGGCTCCGTAGGTGTCCCGTGCTCGGACTTTCGAGTCGTGCCATCCGCGATGGTCGGCCATGCGGAAAGAAATCGCCGAGCCCGCTTTCTTGGAAGATGCGTGAGCGCTCGTCTCCCGGTCCAGAAACGGGCTTGGAGGAAATGTCCCAGAAGCCGACTTATGGGAGTCAGCGAGATTTCTTTTGTCCGATTACAGACTTGTGGCCGGCATAACTGCCGGGTTGCGGCACGGGAGGGGCCCGACGAGGATGTGATCGACGACGTGAGCATTTCGACGGTCCACGTCCTCATCAGTTTCACGGCTTGTAGTCTCAAAGCAAAGCCGCCCGGAACTCGGGCGGCTTTTTGTCTCGTCTGGTGAGAAGCGCTGTGATCTACGGCGTCATCTCGAAAACGACGCCGCAACCTTGCTGCACCGTGTTGCAACTGAGGTTGCCACCACGGAACGTCGTGCCATACAAATTACCCGTGGCGTCAACCATGATGTTCCCGTAGGGATATCCGCCATCGCTGCCGGTGAAGTCCTGCAATGTCTTCTCATGGTAGCCCGATTTTTGCTTCGCCAGCTTGATCACGGCTCCATAATTGCCGGTTCCGTAGTATGCAGCCGCGCCGAAGATATTGCCGACCGGGTCCAACGTCACACCCGCGAACACCTGTCCTCCGTCGTTACCGCCTGTGAAGTCATACAGCGTCGTCTGGCTCCAAGTGCCATTGGAGCGTTTGAGCAAATAAACCACGCCCTGATTGTAAGAGCCGCCGGCGCCGGTAGTGCCATAGATTTCGCCTGACTTGGGAATGGTGACCGAGCCGAATTCCGGCCAGCAGCCATCGCTACCGCCGGTGAAGTTATAGATCACGCTTTCCTTCCATCCCTTCGTCTGGTGCGCGAGTTCAAACACCGCGCCGCAGCCATCGGCGCCACCACCCACCGTAGCGCCGTAGAGATTGCCGGACTTGTCCCAGGTCAGCCCCATCAACGGATCCTGGGCATCCGCGCCTGCGGCAAAGTTATAGAGGATCGTCTTATGCCACTTACTGGCCACGCGCGAAAGCTTGAAAATCGTGCCAAAGCCAGCCGTACCGCCCATCTCCGTCATGCCATAAAGATGGCCGGCTTGATCGAGCACCAAACCACTGACGCCAATACCGACAATTCCGTCATCTCCTCCGTGAAAGGTGTGGATCACCTTGAAAGTCCAGCCGGCCTTTGAGGGGCTGAGTTCATACACGGTGCCGTAACCGGCACCGCCGCCGTTAGCAATGCCGTAGAGATTGCCTTCTGTATCGAAAACCAACTGCCCCATAGGGCCGCCTCCGTCGGCGCCACCTTTAAACTTGTAGAGCACAATTTCCCTCCAGCCGCTCGTGGTGTGCTTGAGTTCGTAGACCAGGCCATTGAAATTGTCGCCACCTTGCTGGGTCGTGCCATAAAGATTGTGTGCTTTATCAGAAATTACGCCGGCGTACGGATAGGCACCGTCCGCGCAGTTTTGTTGGGAGCAGAAGGCGTACAGCACCTTCTCGGTGCCTGCCCAGGCTTCGGTCAAGAGCAGAATGAGCGCCACACAGACCGCGGTGATTTTCATCAGATTCTCCTTATCAAGATGGCGCCACGGACTTGCGCCTGCACTTCGCCTCGCAATCGCTCCACAGAGTTCTCCTCTGCGGAACAAATCCTAGCATGTTTGAGGAAGCTACGGCGACTGGGCGGGAAGATCGACAAACGAGCGATGCGACCGGTATTTCGGCGAAGCGCGTCACCTTGAACCGTTAAATCTCCTTATATTCCCCAACTGAGGCCCGTCTCAAAAAAGGAAACTCCGCGACGACCAAACAGAGTCTGGTGAAAGAGAAGGTTTTGCTGGTGGGAGTTAATTCAAAAACTTGTCTTCTTAGCTGAGGTCCCCAGCCTGAATAGTGTTCGCGGATACTTGAGGCCAATAATTCCTCGAATGCCTTCGGCCAAAAGCGGGCGATGGCTGCTCCGGGGACGCGAATTAGAGAGCCCTATTTTGCTACGAATACCAATGTAAGTTCTGGTTGGTTGATTGAATCTCCGTTTGATGCTTCTTGGGTTTTTGCGTGACGAGTCTTTGCGTGGTTGGCAGCAAAGGGTGTCACCGACTCGATGCCGACCGCCTGAATTCGGAAGGAGACCGGCCATAAGTCCCGCGGAATGCGGCGCTGAAATGGCTGTGACTGGAAAAGCCCAACTCCTGGCTTAGATCCGTCAAGTCGTCATAGTGGGCGAGAAGATCCAGCGCCCGTGCAAGCCGCAGGCGCAATTGATAGCGGTATAGGGGTAGCCCTTCCACCTGTTGAAATACTTGTGTGAGATAAACCGGAGAGCCGCGCACTTCAGCGGCAATTTCGGCCAACGTCCAGCGCCGCGCCAGATCGCTCGCCAACACAATTTTCACTCGGTCCACCAACCGCTGCCGTCCGAGAGTGGCTCCCGCAACGTGAGTGGTGCGCGGACCCAGGGCCCTTCGTACGAGGGTCAAGGATAAGGTCTCGGCTTCCAGGGGTTCCGCGATTTTCTGGCGCAGACTGTGCCGTAACAACGCGACCAGTGCTTGGGTCCGTGCGTCAATCCGCAGGCGCGGCGGGCGAAACAAAAGGTTCGCGCCGTCGCGCAGAAAGGAAGTCGGCGCTAACTCACGCAGCATTGCTTCGCTGATAACCAAGGTCAGACTGGCGTCACCACCCAGAACAGGGTGACTGATCCGGTAACCTTCAAAGGCATTGAAAAACAGGACCTGATTCGCTTCGGCTACTGCCTGGTCATGTCCAACGTGCCGCACGTATACGCCGCGGTAGGGAAAGACCAGTTGCGTGGTAGTCGTGCACTCTTCGGTGCTTTGATGACGGCACGTACCCAAGCAGTACGTGTCCCGAATAATAACGGCTGGAGATTTGAGCAAGGAATCAAGAACAAATTCGGGGACTGGTTTGGTGTCGTTTATTACCGCCATACTCTCGACCAAAAACGGATGGGCAATTTTCCTTGCGTGACAGCAGCTAAGAACCAAATTTAAGAGTATCACGCCGCTTTGACCGTACCTTGTGTGCAAATCTCATCTGCGATTGTCCAATCTCCCATGGCCGCCGTTGCGAGCAGATCACCAAGACCACCGTAAAATGCCATCGCGGGTATAATCACAATGCCTCCCTCGCGCGCTCGATCTGCATACTCGGAAACGACAAAGCGTCCGGTGTGGCCATAGGCGCCAAAAACGGTGACACTCTTATTGGATGTCACCGGAGCGCTCCTTTCGTAGCGAGCGATTTGTCGTTCCACAGCCTAGCCGCCTCTTCCGCAATCAGGTCGGGCATTTCTTCGGGGAAGAAGAGATTTGCGCCTTCCACTTTTCTTATGCCGCGCGAGCCTGGGAAAGTGTGGTCGAGCCACTCGGCCCACTTCACACCGAAGAGCACGTCTTTCAGTCCCCAAACCATGCGGGCTGGCCCTTTCCATTGATGGAGGTTCTCGCGTATTGCTACGAGGGAGTTTGTTCCCATGGAAACGGCGTACTCGTTTACTTGCGATTTCTTGAGTGGCGTTTCGACGAGCGGGCGGAAATAAGTCTCGATCGTTTCGTCTACAAGATTTTCGGGGTGCGTGAAGGCGAGGCCGCCCATTCCTTGGGGCGAGCGGGCGAGTTGCTTGTCTTTCAATTGGGGAAGGATGAATTCGTCCACGAAGGTGCCTTTCTTCGCCTGTTCGATGAACGGGAGAAACTGTGGCGGAGGGCTGTTTTCGTCCACGTCGCAATTGGTCAGGAGCAATGTTCTGACGCGACCGGGATACTTTGCCAGGAACAACTGGGCGACCAGCCCGCCACTGTCATTGGCAACCAGATCCACAGCGTCGACGTGAAGCGAGTCCAACAACATGGCCAACATGGTCGCCTGGGTTCCAGGAGAGATCTTTTGGCCCTTTGGGGTTTGCGTATATCCCATGCCCATGACATCGGGCGCGATACAGCGGCGGTATGCTTGAAGCCTCTCGATCGCTCCGCGCCACTGGAAGCCGTTGAGGGGATATCCGTGGATGAATAGCGCCACTGGCGCATAACCGCGTTCCACATAGGCCACACGGCTGAGAGGCAGATCGGCGAATCGGCGCGACGTGTGAAAAGCTTTGGCGTCGATGGTTGTTGAGTTTGCCGGTTTTGCAAAGGGCGCGGCTCGCGATGAGAGCACCCCGCCCGCTGCCGCAAGAGAAGCATACAGAAAGTCTCGGCGTTTCATTGACTCTGTCTCCGATCTCGAATCACGGAACCGCGGACTCCGTCCGCGGTCCTTGCGGCCTGTGCAGTCGAGGTTTACGGAGGACCTTAAGGGGCGGTCGCCAGTTCTCTTTTCGACGCTTGCTCTTCCGCTAGCAACCAGTGTGCACGCAGCTCCTTGTCGAATTCTTCCCAGCGTTCTTCAGGGAAAAAGATTCTGGCATCCTTGAATTCGACCCGACGCCGGGTGCCCGGGATGTTCTGCGCCAGCCAATGCGACCACTTCACTGGGAAGTACACGTCATCCGTGCCCCAGACGACCAAGGTTGGTGCGTTCAAGGTTTTTAGCTGACGCTCAATAGCAAGGGTGTGCTTATTGTCAAAAGCTGCGAGGAAGCGCTCCAGGTCGTGCGTTCGCTGGGGGTTCTTAACGAATGGACGCAAGTAGGTCTCGATGCTATCGTCGCTTAGCTGTTCGGGATGCTCGTAGGCTGGTCCCAAGGCCTGCGGCGATCGATAGACACTCTTGTCCGCCAACATTGCATCGAGCGTTCCGCGTAAGCCCCCACCGGCGGCCATCGCGAGAAATGGCCTGAAGGCCTCGGGCGGCCAGTTATCGTGAGTGTCACAGTCGGTAAGTGTGAGGCTCCGCACCCGTTCCGGATACAGCGCTGCGAAGATCTGTGAAATGCCTCCACCGCTGTCATTGCCTACGAGATCCACCTGATCGATGTCCAAAGCATCGAGAAATTCCTTGAGCATCTTCGCATTGGCGTTGACCGACACGTCTTGATTCGGCGCGATTTCGGTGTCGCCGTGCGCCAGCAAGTCCACGGCGATGGAGCGCCTGATATCCGACAAATCTGCTAACTGGTGACGCCACAAATGGCTGTTCAGCAAAACTCCGTGAACGAATAATGCGACCGGTCCAGAGTGAGTACATTGGCTGTATTCAAGCCCGGATCGGTGGCCAACAGCTTGGCTGCACTGTTGCCCAGCAGGATGGCGCAGAAAAGCAGCGCCGTACTCATTCCTATTTCGGCCACTACAAGCGCGGAACGCAGTGTGCGATGTGAAGTCACAGACAGGCCAGCAGCGCGAAGCGAATCGAATGTATTCGACCGAAAGGCATGAGCCATCGGCGCCAGGCTCAGCAGGACAGCGATCAGCAATACCAGGCCTGCTGTGCCAGCAAGGACGCTCGCATCCACATGGATGAATTGGGCACGGGGAACCTCCGTCGGTCCTGGACGCAGCGCCGTATCACGCAGCCGCCCCATGCCCGCGAAAGCCAGCAGCATTCCCAGGGCTCCGCCCAAGGACGCCAGCACCAGGCCCTCGGCGAAGAAATGCAGTCCCAAGTGTGAATATGATGCGCCCAGTGCCACCCGAATCGCTACCTCGCGCTGGCGTGATGCCGATCGAGCCAGCATCAAGTTTGCTACGTTCGCACAGGCGATGGTCAGAAGCAGGCCCACGGCCACCATCAACACCATCAGAGTAGGGCGAATATTCTCAACTTGACTGTCCTTGAGCCGAACTACCTGGATGCTTCGTTGCTCTCCGGTGGGATTCTCACGTTCCAAGTCTCCCATGAGCGCGTTCATCTCTGCCTCAGCCGATCGTGGCGATAGACCTGACTTAAGCTTGCCAAAGACCAGGATAGAGTGGTCCCTGCGGCTGTTGCCGGGCGTCATCACAAACGGCATCCAGATGTCGTAGGAGCGAGTGGTGCCAAACAGATTGAAGTCCGGCCGCAGTACGCCAACGATCGTGTAGGCAGCGTCATCGACCGTGATCGTCGCGCCGATGACACCGGGAGACGATGCGTACCGGCGCTGCCACAACGCGTGGCTAATCACAACCACGTGATCGCGCCCGGGGCTGTCGTCGCCCGGCAAAAAAGTTCGGCCTAACTTAGGCTCCACTCCCAGAATCTCGAAGAATCCAGCGGAGGCGTGCACCCCCCAGACCTGTTCCGGTGCGCCGTTTCCGTGCAGTGTGTAGAACCAGGTGCGCCAGGCGGCTAGGTGTTCAAAGGAGCGAGTGCGCCGCATCCATTCGAGATAATCCGCCGGCGAAATAATTCCGCGGGTTATGCCGCGATTGGTTTGTGATTCCCAAAGCACTACAATGCGGTCCTGATCTCGGAACGGTAGAGGTTTGGAGAGCACAGCGAAAATTATGCTGAACACCAGACTGTTGGCGCCGATACCAAGGGCGAGAATCAATGCAACGGAGAAAGTA
>Ga0209275_10000345_pt1 | contig 17536 bp, 17 predicted proteins | sample HubBroMetageREF2_FD_188344 | JGI IMG/M metagenome (GOLD analysis project Ga0209275, IMG submission 188344) | Reference soil microbial communities from the Hubbard Brook experimental Forest, New Hampshire, USA - Hubbard Brook CCASE Soil... | ecosystem: Environmental > Terrestrial > Soil >... | reverse complement strand
TTCTACCGTCGGCGCGGCGAGGTCAAAGTGCGTTTGGACCCGGAAGCCCTCAAACGGGCCAAGGAACAGATCCGCAGGTTGACCAGCCGCACCTGGGGTGTCTCGATGCAGCGGAGGATCACTGAGATCAACCGCTTCACGGTCGGCTGGACGGCGTATTTCGCGTTCGCGGATACACCCACGCCGTTCACCGAGCTCGATGGCTGGCTCAGAGGCAGGATGCGACAGGCACGGTGGAAGGAATGGCAGCGCATCAGAACACGATGGAGCCGCCTGCAAGCGCTCGGGATGCCCGACAGGGAGGCCCGCGAGTGGGCCATGACCAACAAGGGCTCCTGGCGCGCAGCACGCACCTTCCTCAGACGCGCCCTACCAGACGCCTACTGGACCCAGCAAGGCCTGACTGGATTCACCGACCCTTACCGCCGTTTCCGGGAGAGCTAGCGAACCGCCGGATGCGGACCCGCACGTCCGGTGGTGTGGGAGGGGCCGGGGCGAGCCCGGCCCCCACCCGATCCGAGAGTTCAAGCTCCCGGCGCAGAGGCAGCCTACCGAGCCTGGTCAGGTGCCTTCCTCGCCAAAGCTGCCTCCCGGAGCCTCCAACCAACAGGAGGAACCGACGATGAGCACCACCCTGACCGTCCCCGCCGAGATCGTGGAGCACCTGCGCTGTGGCCTACACATGGAACTCGGCCACGCAACCGAGGAGATCGCGACTCTCAGCACGCTAAGCGACCGCGAAACGTATCCCGACTGGTATGCCGAGCCGCTAGAACAGTTGGACGCCGCAAGGGCGCTGCTCGACGCCGTCGGATGGAGCACGACCGACAATCCCGAGCCCGTCGAGATCGACCTCGACCAGCACCAGCCGATACTTGTGGCGGCACTCGCCGGCCTGCTCGAAATCGAGCGCGACCTGATGGACGTCGATCCCTCCTTCGAGGGGGCCGAACGCCAGCACAAGCGCGCCAGCCGAGCGGTCCACGAGATCGAGAGCTTTCTCGCGGACCACGATCTCCAGCTACCGGAGAGCGACTGATGCCGAGGCCAACTACGGGAAAGGTGCTTGAACACGTCGGCGTAGACGGGCTCACATATCGATCGCTGCGATTCGTGGCGTTTGGCAAGCGGCGCTACGTCTCACTCGGGCCGGTGTCCGCCGAGGCTGCTGAGCAGGCTCTACGTCACACGATCGCCGATGTGGAGCGTGGATCATGGGAGCCGCCGAGACAGGCGGCTTCCGAGCACGAGCCGATACCAACGTTCCACGCGTACGCCGAGGACTGGTGGCTGCGCAACGAGAAGCAGCTTGCGCCGAGCACGCAGCTGGACTATCGCTGGCGTCTTGAAACGCACCTGCTGCCGTTCTTTGCTCGTCATCGGCTGGACGAGATCACGTTCGATCAGGTCGAGCGGTACATCGCACGGAAGCTCGATGAGTCGCATCCGTTGTCGCCGAGGTCGATCAACATGACCGTGACCTTGCTGGGCGCAATCCTGGAGGGTGCGGTTGAGCGAGAGCTGATCCCGCGTAACCCGGCAAGAGGCCGTGGTCGTCGGGTCCGTGAACGTGCTCCGCGTCGTAGCTACCTGGAGACTGCCGAGCAGATTGGTGCCCTGCTCGACGCGGCGGCTCGCTTGGACGCCAGTGCTCGCAAAGGTCGTCAGCACGTCGAGCGGCGGGGCGATGATCGCCGTGCTCGTGTTCGCGGGTCTGCGCGTGGGTGAGTTGTTGGCGCTGCGGTGGCGTGACATCGATATGACCGGCAGCTGGATGTACGTCGAGGAATCCAAGACCGACGCCGGGCGACGGCGTATCAAGATCAGAGGCGCGCTCAAAGCAGAGCTGGTCGGCGTGCGTGAGCGCCAGCCCAACGCCGGGCCGGATCGAGTCATGTTCGCCACCTCCACCGGCAGGCAGCAGAGCGCCGACAACTTTCGCTCTCGGGTGCTCAGACCCTCTGTGACCGATGCCAATCGGGCTCTGACGGCACGGCAATCGCCCCCGCTACCGGAAGGGATCACGCCCCACTCTCTCCGGCGAACATTCGCAAGCGTGCTGTATGCGCTCGGCGAGGACCCAGGAATCGTCATGGACGAGATGGGTCACACCGACCCCGCGCTCGCGCTGCGTGTCTACCGTCAGGCAATGCGTAGAGGAGAGGCGGAGAAGGCGGCTCTCGAGGCACTGGTTGAGGGCTTGAAATGGCAGTCGGTGGCAGACGAGCGTTCTGATAGCCGACCTCAAGCCTCTGACGACAAAGCCGCTTGACCCCAAATCTCCTCCAGCAAAGGCGATCCGACCCGGCACCTGACGCGATGGGTTAGCCTGGTTCGGTATCCAGCATGTCGGCGATTTTGACGTACGCCATGAGATTTGGCCGTTCGTCGGGGCTGGCGGCAAGCTGAGCCCACAGGAGGGCAAGGAACATTCCCCAGGCACCGTGTTCCGCACCAGCTGGTGCGTGCCCGTAATCGTCGAACTCACGATGGTCAGGCCGCCCGTCCTTTGTCGGCAAGATGAGGCCCTTGTCCAACACACAGATAGAGTTGATTATCGCGCCCTCGTGAGGGGCGACAGCCTTCGCATGGTGCATGAGCGTTGGCAGGGTAAGCCCCTTGAACCCGAATACATAGACGGGCGGACTGAGCCATGGCTCTCGCTCGTGCCGTTTCGTCGCGGCGCGCGACATTTCACGAAGCTGGGTCGCTGCCTGAGCGGCGTTCGCGAGCGCGTCTTTGTTCACCGTGCTCTTGACGCTGATGGCTGCGAGCACGCCCTCTATCGGCAGGACGGTTGCCGCCGGAGTGTTGTACAGCCGGGGCGTGTCGAGCCGGCTGTAGATGAGAACGTCCCACTGGCTGGAGATGGTGTTGTCCGCGGCAAGCACTTGGCCGCCCGCCACTCCATAGCGGTACGGCAATACGTCTTCCAACGGCTTCCGCAGGATCCACTCACGTGCTGCACCTGTGGTTGGCCCGTGTTCGAAGAACCCGGCTTGTTCGGCATTGGCCCGGATCTCACGTGACTGATCACGCAAGAACTCGCGGTAGCGCTCAGAACCAGGAAGGGGTGCAGCGTCGTCGACCATTCCGAGCACTCTACGCAGGAGCATGTCTACGGTGAGGAGATGAGGAGACGACGGCTCTCGTGGCGGCTGGTGGAGCGCTTGAAATGGCAGTCGGTGGCAGACGAGCCCTCCAACGACCGACCTCAAGCCTCAACCAACGAACCCACCTAACCCCGAATCCCGCTCCAGCAAAGGCCTCCCAACCACGCGCCCGGCAAGATTCGAACTTGCGACCTCTCGCTCCGGAGGCGAGCGCTCTATCCACTGAGCTACGGGCGCAGACGACGTCAAACGGACGACATCCTCGGACCCGGAGCTTAGCGTCGCTCAGGCTTCTCGCGGGCCGCGCATCCTCGCCGTGCACTTGAGGCCGCACAGCCCGCGATCATCGCTCCACCGCTACCGTTGCGCCCATGGATCTGTCGCTGTTCTTCGCTGGCACGGCCGGCTCGGTGCCGAGCGCACGGCGCGGGCTGCCTGCGATCCTGATCCGCCGTGGCGGCGATCGTTTGCTGTTCGACTGCGGGGAAGGCACGCAGCGTCAGTTGCTGCGCTCGGTCGGGCTGCTTGACCTGGACAGCGTGTTCATCACTCACTTCCATGCCGATCACTGGCTGGGGCTGCCGGGCATGCTGAAGTCGTTTGCGCTGCGTGAACGTAGCGACCCGCTGACGGTCTATGGGCCGGTTGGCTTGAAGGCGCTGATGGTGGAGATGCGTGTGATCTTTGGTCGGCTCCCGTACAAATGCGACATCGTCGAGCTTGAGCCGGCAGCGACGGTTAGGCGCGACGGCTACCTGATTGCCGCGATCCCCGTCCGTCACAAGGCCGAGTCAGCGTTCGGCTACGCGCTTGTCGAGGACGCGCGGCCCGGCCATCTCGACCCGCAGCTGGCCGAGCGGCTTGGGGTCAAACCTGGGCCCGACTTCGGCCGGCTGCAGCGGGGGGAGACGGTCGCTGGTGTGAAACCCGAGCAGGTCATGGGCCCGACGCGAGAGGGGCGCAAGGTTGTGCTGTCGGGTGACACAGCCCCGTGTGAGGCGCTCGCGATCGCCTCACACCAGGCGGACGTGCTGGTACACGAGGCGACGTTCCTGCACGAGGAGTCCGAGCGCGCGCGCCAAACCCAGCACAGCACAGCCCGTCAGGCCGCTGAGCTCGCGCGGAGGGCGGAGGTTCGGTTGCTCGCGCTTACGCACGTCTCCAGTCGCTACGCCGGCGGTGAGCTTCGCGACGAGGCGCGTGCCGTGTTCGCAGCCACCGAGGCGGCTCGCGATTTCGACACGGTCGACGTGCCGTTCCCCGAGCGCGGCCTCGCCACGCTCGAGCGCTGGTCGGAGCGTCTGGCCCGCGAGCGCGCGCAGGCGGGTGCAGCGGCTGCGCCCGGTGAGGGAACGCCAGCCCAGCGGACGTCGGCTCCCGCATCGTCCCCCCAGGGCGAGCCTGTCGCATCCCCCTGATACATTCTCGGTGCTCCTTTAACCCGGTCCCGTGAGGCCAGGAAGGAAACGATGACAGCAGACGAGAAGGTCGTCCTCCACGAGGAGGAAGTAGGGCGGGCGCTCACGCGCATCGCGCATGAGATCCTCGAGCGCAACGCCTCAGGACCGGTGCCAGCGCTGGTCGGTATCCACCGTCGCGGCGCCTTTCTCGCGCGGCGACTGCACGGGCTACTCGAGGAGCTGTTCGGCACGGATGTTCCGCTTGGCGACCTCGACATCGGCTTCTACCGCGACGATGTGGCAACGCGCCCAGACGCTCCAGTGCTGCACGCCTCGCACATCAACTTCGACTGACTGGGGTGACGGTGGTGATCGTCGACGACGTGCTGTTCACCGGGCGCACGGTGCGCGCCGCGATCGAGGCACTGTTCGCCTATGGACGCCCGCAGCGCGTGCAGCTGGCGGTGCTCGCCGACCGCGGCCATCGCGAGCTGCCGATACGCCCCGACTATGTAGGCAAGAACCTGCCCACCTCCAGCAGCGAGCACGTGCATGTACGCCTGCGCGAGCTAGACGGCGTAGATGAGGTCAGCATCGCCCTGGGGCCGCATGCCGGCGCTGGATCTGCGTCCTACCGATCTGAGATCGACGGGATCTCCGATCGTCCAGCACGAGTGCAAGGCACGCCACGCGGGGTGGGCGGGCCTTCGATTCCCGGACCAGCTTGCCCTGCGACCCCAGGAGGGCTTGCAGCATGAACCACCTCATCTCGATCGAGGATCTCGAGCGCTCAGACATCGAACGGATCGTCAGCCAGGCGGAGCGCTTCGCTGAGGTTTCAGACCGCGAGATCAAGACATTGCCGACGCTGCGCGGGCGAATGGTGCTGAATCTCTTCTATGAGTCCTCCACACGCACCCGCAGCTCGTTTGAGCTCGCTGCCAAGCGCCTGTCGGCAGATGTCGTCAACTTTGCCGCCAGTGGCTCTAGCGTCGAGAAGGGCGAGTCGTTGAAGGACACCGTGCTCACGCTCAGTGCGCACAAGCCCGATGCGATCGTGCTGCGCACCCCGTGGGCGGGTGCCGCGGAGCTCGTCTCCAGATGGTGTAGCGCCGCGATCGTCAACGCAGGCGACGGCAAGCACGAGCACCCCACGCAGGCGCTGCTGGACGTGTACACGCTACGCCGGCGCGTGGGCGCGATCGACGGCTGCTCGATCTGGATCGTGGGCGACGTCACGCACTCGCGCGTCGCGCGCTCGAACGTGCTTGCGTTCCAGCGCATGGGTGCCAAGGTGACGGTCGTCGGTCCACCCACGCTGATCCCGCGCGGCATCGAGGCGCTCGGCTGCGACGTGCGCTACACGCTCGACGAGCTCGATACGGCTGACGTCGTCTACGCGCTGCGCATGCAGAACGAGCGCATGAGCGAGATGTGGATCCCGTCGATCCGCGAGTACGCCGCGTGGTATCAGATCAACGGAAGGCGGCTCTCGTCACACCAGGTGCTGATGCATCCCGGTCCAGTCAACCGCGGCGTGGAGCTGTCCGGCGAGGTGGTCGACTCCCCACAGGCTGTGATCACCGCCCAGGTAGAAGCGGGCGTGGTCGTGCGCATGGCCGTACTGTTCGAGTTGCTGGCTGGTACCAGGGGGCCGCGTACTGTGGCTGGGCCACTTGGCGCCGATGCGCCCGCCGGGTTGCCTTCGCCGGAGCCGGTGGCCGCGGGCCGGCTGGCATGAACGCCACCGAGCTACTCATCGGTGGGCGCCAGCCGCCTGCCGAGCTACTGCTGCGCGACGTGCACGTGCTCGACCCGCGTGCTGGAATCGACACGCGTCGCGATTTGCGCGTACGTGGCGGGCGGATCACAGAGATCGGCGAGCCGGGAACGCTGGAGCCCGCGCCCAACAGCGCTTGCGGTAGCGGTAACGGAGTTGAGAAGGAGGGCAACGAGGAGCTGATCGACGGCGCCGGTCGCCTGCGGCTGCTGCCGTCGTTCTTCGACCCGCACGTGCACCTGCGCACGCCCGGGCAAGAGCACAAGGAGGATCTCGTGACGGGCACGCGCGCAGCCGCGGCGGGCGGCTTCGGCGCGGTGATCGCGATGCCGAACACCGACCCGGTGCTCGACTCTGCGCCGCTGCTGCGCTCGCTACGCGACGCTGCCGCCCGCGAGGCGTGCATCCCAGTGGGCTTTCTGCCGGCGATCACCCGGGGGCTGGCGGGCGAGCAGCTCTCGGAGATGGCTGAGCTGCGGCAGGAGGGTGCGCTTGGTTTCACCGACGACGGCAAGCCGGTGTACAGCGCCGGGATGTTGCGCAAGGCGCTGCAGTACCAGCGTCTGTGCGGCGGCGTGCTCGCGCTGCACGAGGAGGACCCTACGCTCTCGCGCGGTGGCTCGATGCACGAGGGTGCCGTCAGCGCAGCGTTAGGGCTATCGGGAATCCCCACGATCGCCGAGTCGACGATGGTCGCCCGTGACGCCGCGCTGGCCGGCTATGAGGACGGTCGCGTGCACTTCCAGCATCTCTCCTGCGCCGCTTCCGTCGATGCGGTCGCCGCCGCCAAGGCACGCGGCTGGAGGGTCAGTGCCGAGGTTTGTCCGCACCACCTGCTGCTCACCGAGCAGGACGTGCGCGGCATGGACACGAGCATGAAGATGCACCCGCCGCTCGCCAGTGAGGCCGACCGTCTGGCGCTGATCGAGGGTCTGCGCACCGGCATGATCGACTGCGTGGCCACCGATCACGCACCACATGCGCGCAACGAGAAGGAGGTGCCGTTCGAGCAGGCACCAATGGGTAGCACCGGCCTGGAGACGGCGTTCGCCGCGCTTTACACGGGGCTCGTGCTTGCCGGCATCCTCGACCTGGCGTTGCTCATCGAACGCATGACCGCCGGCGCTGAGCTGTTCGAGCTGCCCACGCCGACGGTTGCCGTAGGGGAGATCGCCAATCTGACGCTTGTGGACCTCGACGCCGAGTGGGTGGCCGGCGAGCATGGTTGGGCGAGCCGCTCCGAGAACTGCTGCTTCGCCGGCCGGCGGCTCACCGGTCGCGTGCTGATGACGCTGGCCGCAGGCGCGATCGCGCACCGCGACCGGGCGCTCCAGATGGTGGGCGCCTGATGGGGCTGCTGACGCGCGACCGTACCGCGCTGATCGTCGTGGACGTACAGCAGGGCTTTCGTCCGTACGCATCCTTCGAGAGCGTCGCCAGCGCATGCGCAACGCTGCTGGAGGCCGCGCGCATCCTCGGCGTGCACACGCTCGTCAGCGAGCAGTACCCGAAAGGGCTCGGCCACTCAGCGCCCGAGCTGGGCCTGCAGCATGAGCAGCCGATCGAGAAGACCGTGTTCTCCGCGGCGCGCGCCACGGGCTTCGACCTCGCTGGCGCTGAGCAGGCGATCGTGTGCGGGATCGAGACGCACGTGTGCGTCAGCCAAACCGTGCACGACCTGCTCGCCGACGGGATCGAAGTGCACGTCCCCGCCGACGCTGTAGGCTCGCGTCACCACATCGACTACGAGTGCGGGTTGGAGCGCATGGTCGGTGCCGGTGCCGTGCTCAGCACCGTCGAGACGGCGCTGTTCGAGCTGCTCGAGCGGGCCGGCACGCCAGAGTTCAAAGCCATCCAGAAGCTCATCCTCTGAGATGAGTACCGCCTACATCCTGCTGGAGGACGGCACGCGCTTCGACGGCGAGGCGTGCGGCGCTGAGGGCCATGCGGTTGGCGAGATCGTGTTCACGACTGGCATGTCCGGCTACCAGGAGTCGATGACCGACCCGTCGTTCGCCGGTCAGCTGATCGCCTACACATATCCCCACATCGGCAATTACGGCGCGAGCGCGCAGGCGATGGAGTCAGAGCGCGCGTGGGCGCGCGCGGCGATCATGCGCGAGGCGTGTAACCGTGAGGACGCGCCCACCGCCGAGCGCGGCTGGCTCGACTGGCTCACCGACTGCGGCGTGCAGGCGATCAGCGGCGTCGACACGCGCTCGCTCGTGCAGCACATCCGTGAGGCCGGCGCCATGCGCGGCGGCGTGTTCGGAGCAGCGATCACAGAGGTGCAGGCACGCGAGCTGATCGACGCTGAGCCGCCGATGGCGGGGCAGGATCTTGCCAAGCTCGTTACACCTGAGCTCCTCAGCCGTCATGGCGGCGGTGACGGGCCGCGCATCGCCGTGATCGATACCGGCATCAAGGCATCGATGGTGCGCGAGCTCGTCGCGCGCGGCGCGCGCGTGTCTCTGCACCCGTGTACGAGCAGCGCCGAGGAGCTGCTCGCGGAGGATCCTGACGCGGTGTTCCTCTCCAACGGACCCGGCGACCCCGCTGCGCTGTCCTACATCGTCGAAACGGTTCGCGCCGTCGTCGGCAAGAAGCCCGTGTGGGGCATCTGCCTTGGTCATCAGCTGCTGTGCCGCGCGGTCGGCCTTGAGACGTTCAAGCTGCCGTTCGGCCACCACGGCGCCAACCATCCCGTTCGTGACCTGCAGACCGGGCGTGTGGAGATCACCTCGCAGAACCACGGCTTCGCCGCGCTCGGCCCCGGCGGCTCGCACACGATCGATAGCGACGAGCCCGTGCGCTGGGAGACCGACTTTGGCGCCGCCGCGCTCTCGCACGTCAACCTGTATGACCGCACCGTCGAGGGGCTAGAGCTGCTCGACGTTCCCGGCGGCACCGTCCAGTACCACCCCGAGGCTGGTCCCGGTCCGCACGACAGCCTCTACCTGTTCGACCGTTTCCTCTCGCGGATCGCCGAGGCCGCGTGATGGACGCTCGTCATCTTCGGGAGACGCGTGCGCGCGTGTCCTCTACAGCCGTAGCGGCGCCGGTCACCACAGCCTCCGAGCTCGCGGGCACGGGGGAGAGTCGCTGATGCCACGCCGAGATGACATCCACAAGATCCTGATTCTCGGCTCCGGGCCGATCGTGATCGGCCAGGCCGCGGAGTTCGACTACTCCGGCGTGCAGGCGTGCAAGGTGCTGCGCGAGGAGGGCTATGAGGTCGTGCTCGTCAACTCCAACCCCGCCACGATCATGACCGACCCGGAGTTCGCCGACGCCACCTACATCGAGCCGCTGCTGGCCGGGCCGGTGGCGCAGGTGATCGAGCGCGAGCGCCCCGACGCGCTGCTCGGCACGCTCGGCGGGCAGACCGCATTGAACCTGTCGAAGGAGCTGCACGATGACGGCACGCTCGAGCGTTTCGGCGTGGAGCTGATCGGCGCCAACTACGACGCAATCGCCTGCGCCGAGGACCGCGACCTATTCCGCGAGGCGATGGCCAAGGCGGGCCTGCGCATGCCCAACAGCGAGATCGTCACCACCGTCGAGGAAGCACGCGCCGCGATGACCGGCGCCAATGGCCAGAAGGGCTCGCTCGGGCTGCCGTGCATCGTGCGCCCCGCGTTCACGCTCGGCGGTCGCGGCGGTGGCATCGCCCGCACCGAGGAGGAGTTCGAGCGGATCGTCGCGCAGGGCCTTGAGGCTTCGCCGATCGGTCAGGTGCTGCTCGACGAGTCGGTCATCGGCTGGGGCGAGTTCGAGCTGGAGGTGATGCGAGACAGCGCCGACAACGTCGTGATCGTGTGCTCGATCGAGAACGTCGACCCGATGGGCGTGCACACGGGCGACTCCGTCACGGTCGCGCCGCAGCAGACGCTCACCGACCATCTCTACCAGCAGCTGCGCGACCAGGCCATCGCCGTGATCCGCGCCGTCGGCGTCGAGACCGGCGGCTCCAACGTGCAGTTCGCGGTCAACCCCGACACCGACGAGATCCTCGTGATCGAGATGAACCCCCGCGTCTCGCGCTCCTCCGCGCTCGCCTCCAAGGCGACCGGCTTCCCGATCGCCAAGATCGCCGCGCGGCTGGCAGTCGGCTATCGGCTGGATGAGATCGACAACGACATCACCGGCGCTACCCCCGCTTGCTTCGAGCCCACGATCGACTACGTCGTCGTCAAGTGGCCGCGCTTTGCCTTCGAGAAGTTCCCCAGCACCGACCCCACGCTCACCACGCACATGAAGTCCGTGGGGGAGGTCATGGCGATCGGGCGCACCTTCCAGCAGGCGTTCGCCAAGGCGCTGCGCTCGCGCGAGCTCGACAAGACACCGTCTCTGTCCGCCGTAGCCGACGAGCAGTTGCTCGAGAGTCTCGCGAGGCCCGCCGCGGACCGTTACGAGATGGTGCTCGAGCTGCTGCGCAGGGGTACCAGCATCGAGCAGGTACACGGGCACACACGCATAGACCGATGGTTTCTCCACGAGCTGCGCCAGCTCGCGCTCGAACCCGAAGCGCCGTTTGCCGGCGAGCGCTCGTTCCGCTCGGTGGACACGTGTGCCGCTGAGTTCCCCGCGCGCACGCCCTACTACTACTCAGGCTGGGAGCGCGGCCCGGTCACCGCTGGCGGTCCACCCGTGGATGGCGCCAGCGCGGCACGGGTCTCTTCGAGCGAGGTCAGGCGCGGCCAGCGCGAGTCGGTTGTGATCCTGGGCTCGGGGCCCAACCGCATCGGCCAGGGCATCGAGTTCGACTACTGCTGCGTGCACGCAGCCATGACCGTGCGCGCCTCCGGGCGCGACGCCGTGATGATCAACTGCAACCCCGAGACCGTCTCCACCGACTACGACACGTCCGATCGCCTGTACTTCGAGCCGCTGACGCTGGGGGACGTGCTGGCTGTCGTCGCGGTCGAGCAACCGCTCGGGGTGATCGTGCAGTTCGGCGGGCAGACGCCGCTGAAGCTCGCCGCCGGCCTGGTGGACGCCGGCGTGCCGCTACTCGGCACGAGCGTCGATGCGATCGACCTCGCCGAGGACCGCGCGCGCTTCGGCGCGCTGCTCGACCGGCTCGGCTACAAGGCGCCGCCGTACGCCACCGCACGCTCGTTGCAGCAGGCGCTCAAGTGCGCCGACCTCGTCGGCTTCCCACTGATCGTGCGCCCCTCCTATGTGCTCGGCGGGCGCGCCATGGAGATCGTCTACGCCCACGACGGCCTTGCCGACTACCTGCGCCGCGAGGTCGCAGGCGGCGCCTCTGGCGACGCCGGAGCTCACGAGGCGACGGGCGGCCACGACGCTGCCAACCAGAGCCCGGAGGGCTCCCCATCAATCTTCCTCGACAGGTTTCTCGAGGACGCGACGGAGGTCGACGTCGACGCCCTGTGCGACGGCCACGAGGTGTGGATCGGCGGCATCATGCAGCACGTCGAGGAGGCCGGCGTGCACTCCGGCGACAGCGCCTGCGTGCTGCCGCCGCACTCGCTCGGCGAGGAGATGCTCGAGCAAATCCGCACCGCCACACGCGAGATCGCGCTCGCGCTCGGCGTCGTCGGGCTGCTCAACGTCCAGTACGCCGTCGCCGCCGGGGAGCTGTATGTGATCGAGGCCAACCCGCGCGCCTCCCGCACCGTCCCGTTCGTGTCCAAGGCGATCGGCCTGCCGCTCGCCAAGCTCGCCTGCCGCGTCATGCTCGGCGAGCGCATCGGCGAGCTCGGGCTGCCACAGGAGCGTCAGGGCATCGGCTTCGGCGAGCACGTCTCCGTCAAGGAGGCCGTGCTGCCGTTCGATCGCTTCGAGGGATCGGACGCCCTGCTCGGCCCCGAGATGCGCTCCACCGGCGAGGTCATGGGCATCGCCCGCGACTTCCCCACCGCGTTCGCCAAGGCGCAGGCCGCCGCCGGCGTGCCGCTGCCAAGCGAGGGAACCGTGTTCATCACCGTCACCGACTCCGACAAGGCCGGCGCGTTCGCCGTCGCACAGAGCCTGCACGAATGCGGCTTTCGCATCGTCGCCACGCGCGGCACCGCCGAGGCGATCGCGCGCATGGGCGTGCCCGCGCAGGCGATCAACAAGATCGCCGAGGGCTCGCCGCACGTGCTCGACTGGATCGAGCGCGGCGACGTGCACCTCGTCGTCAACACGCCCACCGGCGTGGGCGCGCGCACCGATGGCTATGAGATCCGCCGCGCCGCCGTCGCGCACGGCATCCCCTGTCTGACCACGCTCGCCGCCGGCATCTCCGCCGCGCGCGCGATCGCGAGCGCCCACCGCAGCGGCGCACCCGAGGTCCTCTGCCTGCAGGAGCTGCACGGCATGACGCGCACCGTGCGCGGCGAGCATGGCATCCCTCGCACCGCCGAGGTGCAGCAGCGCTCGGCCAGCCCCGATGGGGCCGGGGTGGCGTGAGCCAGGCTCCGTTCGGCCGCCGCCCGCTGACGGTCACAGGCATCGATGAGCTCGGCGCATACCGCGTGCTGCGGGTCGCTGACACCGACGGTCCGCGGGCCGGCTGGGAGGAGCAGGGGTCGCTGGTTCCCGGCCAGTTCGCGATGCTCGCCGCCGCCGAGCGCTGGGGTGGCGGTGACGGGGAGCGGCCCTACCTTCCCCGAGCTTTCTCGATCGCGCGGCGCACCGACAGCGAGTCGCACTTCCTGCTCGAGGACGTCGGCCCGGGTACGCGGCGCCTGTGCGAGCTGCGCGCCGGGGACGGGCTGTGGGTGCTCGGGCCGCTCGGCCGTGGCTTCACCGCGGGGGGGCGGGATCTCGATCGCCGCCGCGCGCTGCTCGTGGGCGGGGGGGTTGGCATCGCGCCACTAGCCATCCTCCAGGACACGTTCGCGGCCGATGCCGCCGCCACCGAGGTGACCGTGCTGCTCGGCTTCCGCGACAGCGCACGCGCCCACGGTGCCGCGCTGCTCAGCGACGCGCAAGTCGCCACCGACGACGGCTCCGTCGGCCATCACGGTCTCGTCACCGAGCTGCTCGCCACCGAGCTCGAGCGCGACCCTCACGCGGTCGTCTACGCCTGTGGGCCTGCCGGCATGCTCGAGGGCGTCAGGGCGCTGTGCGCCGACACCGGCACGCCCGCCCAGCTTGCTCTCGAGGCCGGCATGGCCTGCGGCTTTGGCGCCTGCTTTGGCTGCGTCGTGCCAAAGCGCGGCGGCGGCTACCTGCGGGTATGCGTCGACGGGCCCGTCGTCGATGCCGCCGAGCTCGAGCATGTGGAGCATCACGCTGGAGCTCCCGCGTGAGCGTCCAGTTCTGCGGCCTGACGCTCGCGCACCCGATCATCAACGGCTCGGGGACGTTCGATGCGATCGCCGCCCGGCGCGCGTTTGGCGAGCAGTTGCTGAACGCGTTCCCGTTCTCCGCATATGTCTCGAAGACGATCACGCTCGAGCCGCGCATCGGCAACCCGCCGCCGCGGCTGTGGGAGACGCCGGCGGGACTGATCAACTCGATCGGCCTGCCCAACAAGGGCCTTGACGGCTATCTCCGCGAGGACCTTCCGCAGTTGGCCGAGCTGATCGCCGGCGCCCGCATCGAAGGCGGCGACGGGACGCCCGTGCAGCTGATCACCAACGTGATGGGCGCCAGCGCCGAGGAGCTGGCGCGGCTGGTGCAGGCGTGCGACGGGCGGGCGGAGATCGCGGCGATCGAGCTGAACGTGTCCTGCCCCAACGTCAAGACCGGCCTGGACATCGGCGCAGACCCAGCCCAGCTCGAGCAGGTCGTGCGTGCGGTACGGGGAGCCACAGCCAAGCCGCTGATCGTCAAGCTGACCCCCAACACGGCCGCTGTGCCGGTCTGTGCGCAGGCAGCCGAGGAGGCTGGGGCCGACGCCGTGTCGCTGATCAACACGCTGCGCGCCACCGCGCTCGCGCCACGCAAGGCCGGGCAGCGGCTGAGCGATCGCTCCGATCGCTGGCTGGGTGGCGGTAGCGGCGGCCAGTCCGGCCCCGCTATCCGTGCCGTCGCGCTTGCGCAGGTGGCCGCCGTTGCCGCGCGCGTGGCTGTGCCCGTCATTGGTATGGGCGGGGTGCAGAGCTCAGCTCACGCGCGCGATCTGCTGGACGTCGGCGCGACGCTCGTCGCGGTCGGAACCGAGAGCTTTCGCGACCCCGCGGCAGGCTCGAGGATTGCGCAGGGTTTGTAAGAGATGCAGCGGTTTCTGTGTTGGCGTAAACGCCCGCCGGGAGCTATCCGCGCGCACCCCAGTGCCGCTTGTGCCGTGTCGTTGGTTGAACCATGCGAGATCAATAAAAACCCCTGCAAACGCGCCTCGATACCGTCCAGCAGCCTCGATGTATCTATACCTCAAGCTGAGGTAGAGGTGAATTCTGCGATTTCTATTGATCGTCGCTCGCTGGTGTGTAGACTCGCCGCCCATGGCGCCGGCGACCGGAACGACGTCCGCAAACACCTCAACTGCTCCCGAGCGCTCCCTCAACCAGAGGATGGATGCGCTCGCCAGGGCAAACCAGATTCGCATCCAGCGTGCGCAGCTCAAGCGCGACCTGAAGTCCGGTCGCCGCTCGATCCACTCACTGCTGCTCGACCCGCCTGAATTCGTCGAGACCGCCAAGGTCTTCGACATGCTGCTAGCCGTGCCCAAGTACGGCCGCGTGAAGGTCAACAAGATCCTCGCGCACTGCCGCATCGCCCCCAGCAAGACCATCGGTGGGCTATCCGAGCGCCAGCGCTCCGAGCTGATCTCACTGCTCCACCACTAACTCGCCCGCCGGTTCCCGCCGCAGCCGACACTAGGGTCCCAGCCGTGGCGCGCGTGTTCGTGATTACTGGACCTTCGGGGGTGGGCAAGGGAACGCTCATCCGCGGGCTGATGGAGCGGTTGCCCAAGCTCGAGCTCTCCGTTTCAGCGACCACGCGCGCGCCGCGCCCCGGCGAGCACGATGGCGTCGACTACCACTTCCTGACGCGCGAGGACTTCGACCGCAGGGTCGCGCAAGCGGACTTCGTCGAGCACGCCGACTATGCGGGGCGCAGCTATGGCACGCTGCGCTCCGAGCTGGAGGCCAGAGTCCGCGCCGGGGTGCCCGTCGTGCTCGAGATCGAGGTCCAGGGTGCCCGCCAGGTGCGCGCCGCGATGCCCGAGGCTGTGCAGGTGTTCATCGCACCTCCATCGCTGCCAGCGCTGCGCACGCGCCTGATCGGGCGCGGCACCGACGACCCCGAGGAGGTCGAGCGGCGCCTGCTGGTAGCCGAGCAGGAGCTCGACGCACAGCCCGAGTTCGCCCACGTCGTCGTCAACGACCGACTCGACGAGGCGCTCGATCGTCTCACCGCGATCATCTCCGAGCAGCTCGACTGACCAGCTGCAAGCTGCCGCGCATTGACAACTCCGCCGTCATGCAATGCCCTGTCGCGAACGCTGTATAGCCATCGCGATACAGCGACCACGAGGGGACACATGCCGCGGGCCACTACACTGCAAGCTCAACAAGGAAAGGCAATACACCCGTGATCTCTCCCCGCATCGACCGCCTGCTTGAGCAGGTCGACTCCAACTACGCCGGCGTGATCGTGGCCGCCAAGCGCGCCCGCCAGATCAACAGCTACTACCACAACCTCGGCGAGGGGACCTTCGACGAGTTTCCGCCCCCAATGGTCGAAACCGCCTCTAAAAACTACCTCACGATCGCCCTCGAGGAGGTAGCAGCAGGAAAGATGAAGTACCACTACAGGTAGCCACGGGCGGGGCGCGTCGTCTGGCCCACTTCCTTGGGCGCAATGGCCCGGCCAGGGCTTGCTAGTCGCGCCCACCCGCTCTACAACCTCTAGTTATGTCCCGGATTCTGCTTGGCGTCAGCGGTGGCATCGCGGCGTATAAGGCGCTCGAGCTCGTGCGCTTGGCGACGGCGGATGGGCATGTCGTCCGGGTGGTGCAGACGCCGGCTAGCCGGAGGTTCGTTGGTGAGGCGTCGTTTGCCGCGTTGAGCGGTGCGCCGGTGCTGACGAGTGAGTTTGAGCGTGATCCTGCGCGCGGGGCGTTTCCTGACCAGGTGACGCAGGCGCATCAGCCGCTCAGTCACCTCGAGCTGGTCGCCAACGCCGACGTGTATGTGATTGCGCCGGCATCGGCGAACACGATTGCCAAGCTCGCCGCGGGGCTCGCCGACAACCTGCTGAGTAGTTGTGCGTTGGCGGCGACCTGTCCGCTGGTGCTCGCGCCGGCGATGAACAACCGCATGTACGAGCACCCAGCTACCCAGGCGAACCTGCGGACGCTGCGCCAACGAGGGGCGGTCGTCGTCGCACCCGACGTCGGCCGGCTGGCGTCGAAAGGCGAGGAGGGGGTGGGGCGCCTGGCCGAGCCCGCACGCGTACTCCGTGCATGCATGCAGGCGCTGAGCGAGCGCGCGGCTGAGGCACCGACCGAGAGCATGTCGCCGGAGGCGGGGGAGCGCTCCAGTCACGCCAAGCTCCTACAGGGACTGAAGGTGCTGGTCACCGCTGGGGGCACCCGCGAGCCGATCGACAGCGTTCGCTTCGTCGGCAACAGCTCCTCCGGGCGGATGGGCTTCGCGCTCGCGCAGGTTGCGCGCGATCGTGGTGCGCAGGTGACGCTGATCGCCGCCAACGTCGCGCTGCCCACGCCCGACGGCGTCGCGCGGCGGGAGGTCGTCACCGCGGCGGAGCTCAAGGCGGCCTGCGAGCTCGAGTTTCCCGCCTGCGACGTGCTGCTGATGAGCGCGGCCGTCGCGGATTTCACACCGGCTGTGCCCGCGGACGGCAAGATCAAGAAGGCCGGACGCCAGCGCTTGGAGCTCCTACTGGAGCCGACCGCCGATGTGCTCGCTGGGCTGGCAGCGGTACGACGGCGGGACCAGACGCTCGTGGGCTTCGCCGCTGAGCATGGCGAGGGTGCCGTCGAGTGCGCGCGCGGCAAGCTGACCGACAAGGGGCTCGACGCGCTTGTCGTCAACGACATCTCTCGCTCTGACATCGGCTTTGACGTGGATGCCAACGAGGTCACGATTCTCAGTGCCGGCCGCAACGGGAGCGCGCAGATCGAGCAGCGTCACGTCCCGCGTGTGAGCAAGGCGCAGGTCGCCGAGGCGATCCTCGACGCCGTGGAGAGCCTCCGCGACAGTCGTTAAACTGCCGGTGATGGAGAGTGTCTATGACCTCTACCAGCGAGGCTGTGAGCTGCTCGACCACGGCGACCATCAGGCCGCGATCGTGCCACTGAGCAAGGCGCGCGACCG
>Ga0209275_10000344_pt1 | contig 17537 bp, 17 predicted proteins | sample HubBroMetageREF2_FD_188344 | JGI IMG/M metagenome (GOLD analysis project Ga0209275, IMG submission 188344) | Reference soil microbial communities from the Hubbard Brook experimental Forest, New Hampshire, USA - Hubbard Brook CCASE Soil... | ecosystem: Environmental > Terrestrial > Soil >... | reverse complement strand
AGCAACATTTTTATGTTGCAATAGCAACATATCTATGTTGTAATGGCAACATGGAGGTGACGAAATGAAAATGAACCAGACTTTGGACGCGATCTTCCAAAGGCGAGCGGTTAAGGTCTTTGAACCCGTAGAAATTTCCGAAGAGCTGCGCGAGCAACTTCTCAATGCAGCCCGGCATGCTCCCTCAAGCTTTAACAGCCAGCCTTACAAATTTTACTGGGTGCGGTCCGAGGCCAAGAAGGGTGCAGTCGCGAAACTGTGCCTGGGACAGAAGCCCGCGGAAACCGCCTCCGCGCTGGTCGTGGCCGTTGCAGACCTGGGATCGCTGTCTGCCACGGCGAAAGGCCAGCTGGAGTGGATGCGCAGGAGCAACTTCATCGAAGAAAAAATTTGCGACTACGAACGGAACGCAAAGATCGGCCGGATCCTGTTCATGCCTGGGCCATTCGGAATGTTTGCTGCGATCAAACGGGTCTTCTTCCGGCTGCTGAATCTGCGGATGGTAATGGGGATGCCGCCGCTGTCCCGGCAGGACTTGTTCAAATGGGCGACAAAGAGCACATCGTTGGCTTGCCAGAATCTGATGATTGCTGCCGAAGCGCTGGGAATGAACACTTGTCCGATGGAAGGCTTTGATGGCCGCAGGCTTTGTCGATATCTGGGGTTGTCCGGCCGGCACCACGAGATTGTGATGGTGATAGCGATCGGGAAGAAATCGAGTGGCTACAACGAGCCACCGCAATGGCGAAGGCCGCTCGATGCAACGGTGACCGTCCTATGAACATCCTCCCTCGGAGAGAGATTCCTGATGACATTCTGAAAGAGTCGGTACTCGCGCATATCGCAGCGGCGTATTTCTCGGTGGGAAGGAGACTGGAGCGAAAAACCCAGTGCTCGGCGACACGCGGCTTTATCCTGTCGACATTGCGTGGCGGAACGATCCTGAATCAGAATCAGATCGCCACGCTCCTGGGTTTCGACCGGACGGTCGTGCATCGGGCTATCAAGTCACTGGCCCAGGAAGGGCTCGTATCGGAGCGCAGGGCAAAATTGGGCAGAACAATTCAAGTCCAGCTGACAGCCAAGGGAAGGAAGTACCGAGAACGGTTAATCGAAGCTCGGCAGACCGCCGATGAGAGTGTCCGGCGGCAAATGACCTCGGAGGAACGCGTGACGCTTCTTCGGCTTTTGAAGCTAGTCGCGGAATGTGAGTTTTGAGCACGATTCGCCTTAGGCCCATACGGACAAGAGCAGCGAGGCAAGTTGGCGTAAATGGGCGATTTCAGTCATTGACCCCGGCGGGCCACTGCCGTGCTAATGTATCCAGTCGCGGCCTCAGGACCGCTGACGCGTTATGAGCCTCAGTCCGACCGAATTCCGAAAAGCGATGGGATGTTTCGGCACGGGGGTGACCATCCTCACTCTTGATCTTGAAGGCGAAGTGCATGGCATGACCGCCAATGCTTTTGCCTCCGTGTCGCTCGATCCGCCTCTGGTGCTGGTATGCGTGGACCACAGTGCGCGCACGCATGCCCATCTGCATGCCAAGAAGCGTTTTGGGGTCAACGTTCTGGCCGAGAACCAGCGCGTGATTTCCGAATACTACGCGCGGCCAGTACATATCCACGAACATGCCGAAGAGGAAGCTGGCGCGCGCTTTGACCGCACGGCGCAGGGAACTCCGATCTTGCACGGGGCGCTGGCCTATCTGGAGTGCCGGCTGCAATCGGCCGAGGAGGCTGGCGACCATACCATCTTCATCGCGGAGGTCGAGGACGTAGTCGTACGCGAGGGCGAACCGCTGCTGTTTTTCCGAGGCAAGTATCGCAAGATCGGGGAGCAAGTGGCGGGCTAGATCGTAGAACGCCCGGCGCCTCGTTGGAGGGGTCGCCGGGCGGGGGGAGTTCGCAGACGTTCCCTTCAGTCTGGGGTTGCGGCCGGGTGGAAGGCAAGGTTAGATGTCACAATGACCCTGTGACGGATGTCACAGACAAAAACAGTGATCAGTGGCCAGTGGCCAGTAAAACCGGGCTCCCTTTAGCTACCTTTCCGTTCGCGGAACATCTAAGGACAGTGGTCAGTGACCAGTGGCTAGTGGCCAGTAAGTAGAGCCTGGTTTGAGTTTTACTGACCACTGATCACTGGCCACTGGCCACTGATTTGGAGGCATTCATGGCAGAAAAGATGGCAAAGAGCGAGTCTGAGTGGAAGCAGCAGCTTACGCCGGAGCAGTATCACGTGACTCGGGAAGCGGGAACGGAGCCGGCCTTCACCGGCAAGTACTGGAAGACCAAGGACGCGGGGACGTATCACTGCGTTTGCTGCGGAGAACCGCTGTTTGATTCCTCGACAAAATTCGATTCTGGCACAGGCTGGCCGAGTTTCTTCAAGCCGGCGGACGACAGCAAGGTCGAGGAACACAAAGATTCTGCCTACGGGATGGTGCGCACCGAGGCGCGTTGCGCGAAGTGCGGCGCCCACCTGGGACACGTGTTTGAGGATGGTCCTGCGCCGACCGGGCTGAGGTACTGCATGAACTCGGCGTCGCTGGACTTGAAGCCTAAAGATAAAGAGAAGAAGTAGTGGTTGATGCAGGACTTGTCTGCCTGATCGCCAAACTGTCATCCCGAGCGGAGCGAGGGATCCTGGTTCATGCTCGGGGCGGCCAGTTTGGCCGGCGCGTGCGAAAACCAAGATCCCTCGCTTCGCTCGGGATGACAATCTTTGGTGACGACAGCCTTAGTGCTCCGGACGACAACTTTAATACTCGCGTGCGGTGCTTAAGCGCTGGCGGTTGCGGCCATTGCCTTCGGCGTTTCTACCGCGGCAGACTTTGGCGCCTCTGCCTTTGAGTGCGCCGGGTTCTGCTGCTTGTGATCGGCGCTCCGCACCTGGATGCCGCCTTTGAGCATGGCGCCGTCTTCCACGCTGATGCGTACGGTGGAAACGTCTCCCGTGACCGAGCCTTCGCTGCGGATATCCACGCGGTCGCTGCAATCAATATTTCCGCTCACCTTGCCCATTACCACAACCTCGCGGGCGGTGATGTTGGCCTGCACGCTGCCGTTGCGTCCGATGGTGACGCGGTTATCCGGCAGGCTGATCTTGCCTTCGATGCGGCCATCGATATAAAGCGCCTCTGCACCGCTGATTTCGCCCTTGATGACGAGCGTGCGGCCAATGGTGGCCTGCTCGATGGGCGCGCTGACGGTCTTGACTGGATTAAAAGCGTTGGGGTTGGAGGCTGGAGAACTGGACTTCCCGCCGTGCGTGTAGTCTGAGGACTGGAGCATGCGACCTTCCTTCATCCCGCGCGGCACATCCTTTCGGAGCCGCTCCTGCGGTTGGCCTGAATTTTTAGGCCTCGGGTCGGTTGTTGTCCCTTTGGCCATGCTCACTATCGCACAGAGGTAAGTAATCCTCCGAGATTACGGAAGAAGCTGTACGGTTGCGCGGAGGGGCTGGCCATTTGTTAAGTTCTCTTTAGTCGGCTGCCTGCAGAGATTGGCTGAGATCTTCCCATTCCTTGATGAGGGCGGCGTGTGCCGCTTTGCGCTGGCCGAGTTCCTGGGACTGGCGCTGGCTTTCCTCGGCACTCACGAAGTCCTGCAAAGCGGTTTCACACTGCGCGATCACGGTTTCAGCGCGGCTGATTTCTCCCTCAAGTTCACGGATGCGGTCTTCCATCTTCTTGCGTTTGATGGGGTTCAGGCGCTTCGGCTTGGCCGCGGGACTAGCTTCGCCGGACGCCTGGTTGCCGTTGGAAGGGCTCAGCGGAGCGAGCTCGGCTGCGCCTAATTGCTGGCGGATGGCCTCATTCTGCTTCGCGCTGCCGCCCTGCTTGCGCCAGAGATAGTCTTCGTAATTGCCGGGATAGACCTCGACCTTGCCGTCGCCAATCTCGAAAACCCTGGTGGCCAGCTTGTCGATGAAGTAACGGTCGTGCGAAACGAAGACGACCGTGCCCGTATATTCCATGAGCGACTCGAGCAGGACATCTTTGGCCCGCAGGTCGAGGTGGTTGGTGGGTTCGTCGAGCAGCAGGAAATTTGCTGGATGCAGCAACAGGCGGAGCAGGGCGTAGCGGCCGCGCTCGCCGCCGGAGAGCACTCCGATCTTCTTGAACATCATCTTCTGAAAACAGAAAACAGCCGAGCAGGCTCCGCAGTTCTGTCTGCGTCGAGCGGGGGGACGCGTTGCCCAGATCGTCGATCATTCGCGCGTCTGCATCCAGCTCTTTGTACTGATCCTGCGCAAAGTAGTCGGCTTCGACGTTATGGCCCAACTTGAATTCGCCGCGGGTGGTTTTCTCTTCGCCTGCCAGCAATTTGATCAGCGTGGATTTGCCGGCTCCGTTCACTCCCACAAGCGCAATGCGGTCGCCCTTCTCGATGAGGAAGCTGACGTCGCGGAAGACTTCTTTTTCGCCTCCGTCGGGTTTGGGATAGCTCTTGGCGACTCCCTCGAACTCGGCCACGATGCGGCCGCTGGGCTTGGGCTGGGGGAACGAGAAGTGAATCGTTTTTTCTTCCGCCGGAACTTCGATCCGCTCGATCTTTTCCAGCTCCTTGATGCGGCTCTGCACCTGCTTGGCCTTGGTGGCCTGGTAGCGGAAGCGGTTGATGAATACTTCCAGCTGCTCGATGCGGTCGCGCTGGTTGCGGTAAGCGGCCTGCAGCTGCTCGTTGCGCTGCGTCTTCTGCGTCAGAAATTTGTCGTAGTTGCCGGTGTAGAACCAGAACCGCTTGTTCCAGATTTCCGCGATCTTGTTGACCACTACATCGAGGAAGTAGCGGTCGTGAGAGATCAACACCAATGCATGCGGATAATCGTGCAGATATTCTTCCAGCCAGTTGCGCGCTTCGAGATCGAGGTGGTTGGTGGGTTCGTCCAACAAGAGCAGGTTCGGCTTCTGCAGGAGCAGTTTGGCGAGCGCCAGCCGCATCTGCCAGCCGCCAGAAAATTCGTCGGTCTGGCGCTCCCAGTCTTCTTTGCGAAAGCCCAGCCCCTGCAGCACGCGCCCCACTTCAGCTTCGATCGAGTAGCCGTCGCGGGTGCGGAATTCGTGCTCCAGGCTGTGATAGCGGTCGGCGACGTCGGCGTACTCCGGGCTGGTGTGATCGAGCTCCGAGATTTTATGAGTGAGCTCTTCCAGTTCCCGCTCGATGGCGTGCAATCCGGTGAACACCGTCATGCATTCGGCAAACACAGTGCGGCCGGAAAGCGAGAGGCCATCCTGCGGGAGATATCCTGCGGTCGTTCCCTTGGCGATGATGAGCGAGCCGTAGTCGAAGGTGTCGAGGCCTGCGAGAACCTTCATCAGCGTGGATTTGCCGGTGCCGTTCGCGCCCACCAGTCCGACGCGGTCGTGGGGCGTGATCAGCCAGTCGGTGTTTTCAAAAAGAAGTTTGTGGCCGAAACGTTTTCCGGCGCCGGAGAGCTGAATCATGGGCTGGAATCATCGTCTCATAAAACGGCAGTACCCAGTACCTAGTACCGAATCTAAGCTGGTGTGGGACGGGCGCCTTCGCCCGTCCAGGTCTGGGCGAATCCCGGCCGCATGCGGCGTTGGGGTTGTCTGCCGCGTCGGCGGCGGCAGCAGAGTACACAGGTCCTTCGTCGGGAGTCCTTCGCTAACGCGAAGGACTCCGCTTCCTCAGGATGACAAGGCGTTTTTTGGATGACAAGGCGTTTGCTGGATACGAAATCTAGGAATGGGCTGCTGCCCGGCCGTTGCGGCTTTCTGGATGTTTACCCCACAACTGGTTGTGGAACTGAATGCGCTCGAGGGCGCGATCGATCACTGATTCCAGTTCATGCGCGTACTTTACTTCGCGGCCTTTGGCCAGCCGTTGCCGGGCTTCTTCCGGGCTGAACCAGGTGGGATGGCGCATCGGCTCATCGGGCCGGCGCATTTCCTGGACTTCCATCAGAAAGGCTTTGACCACAAATTCCTGCACCCCGCCCGGCTGCCAGAACACGCCCTTGGAATGAATGTAGAGGTGAAAATGACGAGGCTCGATGGTGCCGAGGGCGCCGGCTTCTTCCGCAGCTTCGCGTTCGGCCGCCTGGCTATGCGAGAGTCGGGCCTCCGGTGATCCTTTGGGGAAGGTCCACTTGTTTCCGCCGTTGGTGTTCACCAGCAGGAATTCCACTGCTGCGCCCCGCCTGCGGTAGCAGATCGCAGCCACCTGCAACGGCAGCGATTTCGCAGTGCGCGGCGAACCCATGGGGCACCTTCCTGTATCAATCCTAGTTCCCGGACATTTCAGGAATGTTAAAGTGCCACAGAAATTGTGCAATTAGGGAGTTACTGTAGTTACCAAAATGGGACAAGAACCCTAGGAGCCAGCTAAGGCCGTCGATGCCAGGAAAGCCAAGGCGGATGACAAGATTGCCGCTTACGGAACCACTTAAGGAACGACGACCTCTACGCGGTTCGAGTAAGCGCTCTGCTGCCCGGTCGTGCTCACCGCTGTAGTTGCGTAGTAATAGGTGGTGCCGCTCACTATCGTTGCATCGGTGTAGGTGGTCTCCGGATCAAGCTTTGAATTGATCCGGATCAGAGCACCGGTGGGAGAAGTGCTCCGGAAAACGTTGTATCCGGACACCTCCGAGGCGCTGGGGTTCCAGGAGAGCGTGACATAAAGCGCGGTGCCCGCACCGGCCAAAGGCTCGGATGAAGGGGAGTTCTCGGCATTGCTGGCAAACGAGAGCGTAGCTGATTTGCTCCCGCTGTTCTGCGGCGTAAAGGTGACATTGAGTGACAGTTCGTGTCCCGCTGGAATGGTCACAGGAAACTCCACTCCCGGGACGGCAAACTGCGAACTGCTGCTGGAGACCGAAGAAATGGTTACGGCTTCGCCGGTTGCGCCCAGCCCGAGTGTCAGAGTCTTAGTGGTTCCCACACCCACATTGCCGAAGGTGAGTGTGGCGGGGGCAACGGTCAGTACCGGTTTGCTCGCGACTGTGCCACTGCCTGTGCCTGTAAGCGGTATGGTCACGGCGGGACCGAAGATGAAAAAGCTGCCGTAGGTAAGCCCCTCCACCTTCGGTTTGAAGGCGACCTCCAACCTCACTGTTTGACCACGCGTCAGGATTAGGGGAAACTTCGCGCCGGTCACGGAGAACGCGCTGCCGGTAATTTTCATGCTCTGCAGTCTCACGCTAGACGGGCCGGTGTTGGTCACCATTACCGGCGACGTTGAGCCCTCTCCCAGGCTCACCTTGCCAAACGATAGGCTCGTCGGACTGACGGTCACTTTGCTGGTCACCCCAGTGCCTCCCACTTCAAGGGTAAGTACCCGGTCGGTGGCACTGCTGACAATGGTGACGTGCGCTCCCACCCAACCCTCCGCCGTAGGGACGAAACTTACATTCAGCCCAAGCTTTGCCCCTGCGGCCAGAATCTTCGGCAGCTTTAATGGCGAGACTACGAAGTTGCTAGCGCTCGACTCTATGCCTGAAATCGTTACGTTCGATTTGCCGTGATTGGTCACTACGACGTAAGCAGATAAGGTCCGCCCTACCTCAACCTGGCCATACATCACGCTGGTTGGCGAGAAGCCCAATTCGTTCACGGCGGCCCGCGCGCGCAAGGGCAGGAGTGTCAGCAAGCACAGCACGATCGCTGGGACGACCGTCGCGAACAGGCGCTTTGTCGTTCGGGGGAGGCGCACGAAGCAGACAGTCTATAGCCAACAGGGCAATCTGGGTAGAGTCAGAAGTACATGGTAAACAATCTTGCTTGGGCGCGCCTTTGAGCGTAGCTTCCTTCGCCATCGTGTGCGCCACTGCGTGCGCAACTGCTGCTGGCGGATCGAAGGGGAGGGTGCAATTCCGTGCGGGGGAATCGGCCTTTGGTCTCTGCTTGCTATCGGTCTTCAGGTCGAGATCGTCAAAGATACAATGGTTGTGATCATGCGCATGATCCTGGACATCTTCGGGCAAATCTTCCGCACGCTGTGGGCGCACAAGCTGCGTTCCTTCCTCACGATGTTTGGGGTCGCCTGGGGTGTGGGCTCGTTGCTGCTGCTGGTCGGCCTGGGCGAAGGTTTCCGCTCGGCAAACAAGCGTGGTTTGGCCGAATACGGGGAGAACATCATGTTTATCTTCCCCGGCCGCGCCCCCGTGGTTGCCGGCAGCATGAACTCCGCCCGCAACTACCGGCTTACCTACCAGGACTATTTGGACATTCGCAGGGAAGCTCCCCACGTCCACAATGCTGCGCCACTTCTGGATCGGGATGACTTGCACGCGGTGAGCGAATTCGCCAGCGCCAACGGGCAGACAGTGGGCGTCGAGGCGCAGTATTCGGCCATGCGATTCCTGCCGATCCAGCAGGGACGATGGCTGAATGGCCTGGACGACGCTCAAAGACGTAACGTCATCGTGCTCGGCGACGAACTGACCCGGAACCTTTTTTCCGGGCGACCCGCGCTGGGTGCATTCATTTTGCTCAATGACATACGGTTTGAAGTGATCGGCACGCTGAAGCGCATCGGGCGGGGCGACGAAAACATGACCAACATGCGCGGCTACATTCCCTTCCAGACGATGGCAACCTCATTCCCGCTCAAGGGTGAAAACCAGCAGAATTCCATCTCCCTCATCAACTATCAGCCGAGCGTGGCAGCGGAGCACATGCTGGCGAGGGAAGAAGTCCACAAGATCATCGCCCGCAATCACGGTTTCGACTACCGCGATGAAGATGCATTCGAAAATCTGGATACGGTTGAGCAGGCTGAGATGATGGGCAAGATCTTCGATGCCATGAACATGTTTCTGGGCACTGTGGGGTTGGTGACCCTGGGCTTGGGTGCGATTGGCGTCATCAACATCATGCTGGTTGCGGTCAGTGAGCGCACGCGTGAGATCGGATTGCGCAAGGCATTGGGGGCTACCAACCGTAGCATTCTGCTTCAGTTTTTTCTGGAAGGAACTCTTCTCACGTTACTGAGTGGACTGATCGGCATGGGGATGGCCGGCGGGCTGATGGTGCTATTGGGTACGCAGCAGTCGCCGGGGGGTTTTGATCCTCCCAAGCTGGTGCCCGCCTCGGCCATTCTGGCGATCGGCTGCTTGACGCTGGCGGGCGTGGTTGCGGGACTTTATCCGGCGCGCAAGGCTGCCATGCTGCCGCCTGTGGAAGCGCTCCGGCAGGATTGAGAATTAAAGAGAAGGATCGAAGAGCAAGATTTTAAATAGACAAGATAAGAAGATTTTAGACAGATATGTTCAGTGATTTGCTTAACGAAGCCTATGGCGCCATGCTTCACAACCGCCGCCGCACCACCCTCACCATGCTCGGGATGGCCTGGGGCATAGCCACGGTTGTCATGCTGCTCTCCTATGGCAACGGCTTCGGGCAGGCCTGTGCCAACATCTTCGCCAACTTCGGCACCAAGGTGATGATTCTGGCCCCGGGCCGCAGCTCAATGCAGGCTGGTGGCCAGAAAGCAGGCGTGCCCATACGCTTTACCATCGACGATCTAGAGACGCTTACGACTAACGTTCCGCAGATTGCCCAGATCACACCAGAAGCCGACAAGCAGGCCAACATCCAATACGAGACGCGAACGTTCACCTTCGAAACCACCGGCAACTATCCCAACGTCTTTTCCATCCGCGCGCTCAAACTGGAGAAGGGCCGTTTCTACAATCCGGAAGATGAGATACAGCACGCCCGAGTCGCCGTCATTGGCTCCGAGGCCAAAGAAAAGCTTTTTTCAGGACGGAACGCATTGGGCGAACGCATCCGCGTCGATGGCCTTAGCGTTGAGGTTATCGGGATCCTGAGCCCCAAGTTGCAGGGGGGAGGAGGGGGTCTGGGAGGCGATGCCAACATCAACCGCGTGGTCTATCTCCCCTTCTCGACCATGAGCGACATTAAAGATGCGCACTACCTCGACGCCATCTGGTTCACCTACGAGACTCCTGCGTATGAGGATCTGGAACATACCGTTCGCTCCGTCATGGCGATAGAACACAGGTTCGACCCCACCGACCGGCGAGCCGTGTATGTGTTTAACGTCATGAAACAGATCCACCAGTTCGAAATGATTACCCTCGGCCTGAAGATTCTGCTGGGCTTCATCGGCACCCTTACGCTCGGCATCGGCGGAGTTGGCCTGATGAACATCATGCTGGTTTCGGTGACTCAACGCACTCGCGAAATTGGCGTGGAAAAGGCGTTGGGTGCGCGCAGGAAAGACATCCTGCTGCAGTTCCTGGCTGAATCCCTGACCATCACTTTCACCGGCGGCGCACTCGGAGTCCTCCTGGCCTACGGAGTCGCATTTTCGGTGGGAAGGCTCACTCTGTACAGTGCGATCGCGAAGAATGGGGAAGCCGGCGACATCCGCCTGGTCATTGCTCCGAGTACGCTGATCGTGGCCACGCTCATCCTCGCTGCGGTGGGGCTGGTGAGCGGAATGGTGCCCGCCGTCCGGGCCTCGCGTCTCGATCCCATTGAGGCTCTCCGGTACGAATAGCACGAGTGGTGAAGCCAGATTCGCCGATGGACTATACTTCTCGGCCTATGCGAAAGCTCATCTTCCAATATCTGTTGCTGCCAGGTTTCTGTCTTGGACTGCTCCCCGTGAGTGTCACCGGTCAGACATTGCTCGTAGTCAATCAGGCCGACATCAATGTGAGCATCATTGACCCTGTTTCCGCGCGAGAGGTTGCGACCATTCCACAGAAGACAGTCGGGGTTAACGGACATGAAATTGCCGCTTCCGCGGATGGGCGCACTGCATTTGTGCCCATCTATGGCAGCTCCGGTGTGGGAAAGCCGGGTATCGATGGACACGAGATGCTGGTCATCGATCTGCCAGCACGGTCGATCGTCGGCGACATCGACTTCGGTCATGGAGTCCGACCGCATCTTCCAGTTCTAGACCCTGTGAGCGGGTTGCTCTATGTCACCACCGAACTGGATAAGACCGTGACCGTGATCGACCCGGCAACAAGGAAGATCGTGGGCGCGGTTCCAACCGGGCAGGAGCAGTCGCACATGCTCGCCTTGTCGCATGACGGGCGGCTCGGCTACACCGCAAACGTTGGACCGGGCACGGTCTCCGTACTCGACCTGGTGGGCCGGAAGACGGTTGCGGTGATTCCGGTGTCAGGACAGGTACAGCGGATTGCAATCTCAGTCGACGACAAACTGGTGTTTACGTCCGATCAAACCAAGCCGCAACTCGCTGTGATCGACACGGCCGCCAATCGTGTGAAGACATGGGTGGCGCTCCCCGGCTTGGGTTACGGGACAGCCGCAACGCCGGACGGCCGCTGGCTGCTGGTCGCGATCCCTTCTACAGACCAAGTGGCTGTGGTGGACCTGGGAAGCATGCAGGTGACGCGCCGCATCGATGTCGCAACATTCCCGCAGGAAATCCTGATTCGTCCGGACGGCAAGATGGCCTATGTCTCGTGCAGCAAGGCCGGGAAGGTTGCGGCGATTGATCTGGCACAATGGAATGTCCAGAATCTGATCGTTGCTGGCAAGTTTGCGGACGGTCTCGCGTGGGCGAAGTGATCCGAGAGAAGTGTGTCTAACTGGACGTTCGATTGCTCCACGGCTTCACTCTTACTGCCCTTCGCCGAGCTCACGAATCCAAATATTCCGGAAGCGTACCGGGTTGCCGTGATCCTGCAGGCTCAGCGGTAGCTTGTCTGGCGTCGGCTTGTAGGGCGGGCGATCGTGGTGGGCCGTGGGGCCGGATAACTCCACATTGTCCTGCACCAGCACTCCATTGTGCAGCACAGTCTCCCGCGCCGGACTGAGCACCTTGCCATCTTTGTCGAAGCGGGGACGGTGAAAAATGATGTCATACGTCTGCCACTGTCCCGGCGGCCGCGAGGCATTCACCTGCGGGGGAAATTGCCCGTACACCGCCGACGCCTGACCATCCGCGTAGGTCTTGTTCTGATACGAATCCAGCACTTGGACTTCGTAGAGGCCCATCAAGAACACGCCGCTATTGCCGCGATCCTGACTCTCGCCAACCGGTGGCACAGGCTCGGCGAACTCGACGTGCAATTGACAGTCACCGAACGGCTGGCGCGTATGGATATAGCCGCTGTGTAGCACCACTTCCATGTAGCCATCGGCGACTTTCCACTTTGCTGCCTGGCCGTCCTCGCCCGCCCACTGGGAAATGTCCTTACCGCCGAACAGCACTACGGCATCGGAAGGAGGCTGTCCCGGCGCATCCTGGGTGCTCGCCGTTGCCGGCTCAATCACTGGCGGCAGCGGACGGTCCGGATCGTTCGGCTTCCACCGCGGATCCACCTGCGCCATGGAAAGCTGAGCCAGACAAAGGGCCAAGGCCAGTACAGAGAAAATTGTTTTCATGGATAAAAACCTCGTCGCCCAAGATACACAAGTTCGCACTAGCTGGAAAATGGAAAAGCCCCGGTACTCGACCGAGGCTTGAAAATATTATCGCGCGCGCTAGCGTTTCATCAGGCAGCCTTCTTTTCGCGCTTGACTCTTGACCACCTCGCACGCTGCGCCGCCGCGATTCTCCGCCGACCGTCCGCTGAAATGGTTCGCCTCGGACTCGCCTTCTGTTTGGCCCATCGTGCCTTCTGTGCCAGACTGATCTTCCGACGAGCGCCTGCGGACATCGAGTGCCGTCCCGACGAACCGTTGGAACTGACACCTCCCAAGGCTGCCAGGGCCGCATCGATACGTTGCGCTTCCTTTTGCACGCGTTCGCGTTCTTTCCTCAACCGCTGTACGACAATAGTCAAGTTTCCCATTTTCAGATTCCCCCCTCGGGCACCGATGATAGCAGGACAAACGAAGAAAAGGCACGATTGGGCGCGGCCATGGCCGGGGAGCAAAGCATTGGTCAGCCAGCACGCTCAGCCAGCACGCGAACAGAAGAAGTAATTGGTCGGGGCGCGCGGATTTGAACCGCGGACCCCCTGCGCCCAAGGCAGGTGCGCTACCAGGCTGCGCTACGCCCCGACATTATTAGGAACGACTCTGCTGAATCAACGACTGTTCTGATTATAAACGACGGAACGCGCTATAATTTTTCTCTGGATATGCAGAGCCTGCGGTATGCGTTGGTTGCGTACGTGAAGAGTCCATTGGGAGAGTTCGTGGAGAACCTCCGGCGGGAGCTGCATCCCAACCTACCTCATCTCGCGGCCCACATCACTTTTCTGCCACCGCGGCTTCTGCGCGGGACCGAAGCCGCCGCCCTGCAGATGCTGGCGGGGATATGCAGCCAGGCCGAGCCTTTTGAAGTGACCCTGGGCGACATGCAATCCTTTGTTCCCACCACAGCTACGGTCTATATCCGCGTGACCTTGGGCGCGTCGCGCCTGCAGGAGTTGCATGACCAGTTGAACAAGCAAACACTCGCCTTCGAGGAGGAATGGCCTTACATTCCCCACCTCACGGTTGTGAAAATGGCCTCCGAGCCAATGGCGGAACAAGCCCTGCGCATCGCCCGCGAACGCTGGCAGCAGTATGCAGGCAGCCGGCGCATCCTGCTCGACCGGCTCACGTTCGTGCGGGAAGACGCACAAAACTGCTGGGTGGACCTGGCCCCGGTGCTGCTTGGCGGCAATCTAGTTTCACCCTAGACAGTTTGCGAGGATGCGCCGGCTCCGCGTCTTTCGTTGACTTGCCGGTTTTGCCCACGTAAGATTTTCCGCCAGTGACCAGTCCAACACCCGCACGCGGTGTCATCCTGTCTATACGGTTTCGCTGGTGAAATGAAGCGGAGAGAACCTATGCCAATTCAGAGTCGCTTGCACTTTCTTTTGGTCGGAGCGCTGGTCGCCTGCGCGATGTCTGGGCCCATTGCGGCGCAGTCCAATGCATCTTTTTCGCTGGACGTGACCGCGGCGACGTCGAGTCCGACCGAAGGTGCATCGGGATACAACCAGCCTCCGAAAAACATTCTGGATGTGATGCATGCGCCCTCACCACCAGTACCCAGGATGAGCCCGACCCAGGACGCGATTCTGCTGGTGTCGTGGCAGGACTATCCCTCGATCGCGCGGGTGTCGACACCTTTTCTGCGCCTGGCTGGCGTGCGCGTGGAGCCAAGAAACCACAGCAAGCACGACACTCCGGGCGGTTACGGCATCACCCCCTGCGCCCGGACCCTCGAACTGGTGCACGTCGCTGATGCTCGGCCCACCGATGGGGCTCGGATTCCTGTCGCGCTTCCCGAGGGCGGATGCGCGGGCGGGCCCATGTGGTCGGCTGACGGAAAGCGATTCGCGTTCGTGAATCTCGCTTCCGAGGCGGTCGAACTGTGGATCGGCGATGGTAAGACCGGCAAAGTACATAAAGTGTCAGGAGCGCGTCTCAACCCCATGTTCAATGACGAGATGCAATGGATGCCTGACCAGAAAATGCTTTTGGTCAAGCTGGTGCCGGAGGGGATGGGCGCACCGCCGCCCGAACCCGTGGTGCCGGCCGGTCCAAGCATCCAGGAAACCACTGGCGAAAAAGGACAGAGCAGCACCTATGAAAACCGCGACACCCTCGGCAACAAACACGATGAAGATGTTTTCGATTACTACGCGGCCTCGCAGCTCGCGCTGGTCGATGCAGCCACCGGAGCGATCACGCCCGTGGGAAAGCCGGGGAATTACGAATTGGTTGATGCCGCGCCGGATGGGCAGCACATACTCGTGGCTGCGATCCACAAGCCCTACTCTTACGTCACCACTTATGATCGCTTCCCGCACGAAGTCGAAGTCTGGGACACATCTGATCTTTCACATATTCGGGTTCAGACCATCGCTTCGGTTCCCCTGGCAGATCGCGTTCCCATCGCGGGGGTTCCGGTAGGTCCGCGCGATTTTTCCTGGCGCGCTACCGAGCCGGCGACGCTGGTCTGGGCGGAAGCGCTAGATGGCGGCGACTGGAAAGTTCAAGTTCCCGCTCGCGACAAGATCGTGCTGCAGAAGGCGCCGTTCAACTCACCCGCCGTCGAAATCACCCGCACCGAACAGCGTTATGTCAGCTTTGCCTGGGGCGAGCAAGCGGGCACCGCTCTTTTGAACGAGTACGATGAGAATCGGCACTGGAGACGGACCTTCGTCATCAACGTTGACGATCAGCAGTCGAAGCAGCGCTTGCTTTGGGATCTCTCCTCGGACGAGAAGTATGCGAACCCCGGCAATCCGGTGAAACGCGAGCTCGCGAACGGGGCTACGGTGGTGCGGCAGGAGGGGGATTCGATCTATCTTGCGGGCATTGGTTCTTCGCCGGATGGGGATCGGCCGTTTCTCAACCGGCTCGATCTGAAGACGTTGAAATCCGACCGTCTGTTTCGCAGCGATAAGACTTGCTACGAGCAGTTTCTTTCCTTCACCGGACCGGACACCAAGACGTTTCTCACCTGGCATCAATCGCCGACTGACCCGCCGAATGCGTTTGCACGAACGCTGGGGACCGCCGTCATCAACGATGCGCCCGCCGGAGAAGCTCTGTATGCCTCAACCAGCGTCGCGATCACTCACATTCCTGATCCGGCGCCGGAGGTGCGAGCGATCAAGAAGCGGTTGGTCAAGTACAAGCGCGCGGACGGCCTCGACTTGTCGTTCACCCTCTATACGCCGCCCGGTTATAAAGAGGGCACGCGCGTCCCCGCCATTCTTTATGCCTATCCCCTTGACTATGCCGACGCATCGAAAGCTGGCCAAGTTGCAGGCTCGCAGGAAACCTTCACCCAGCTGCGGCAATACCGGCTGCTGTTGCTCGCGGGCTACGCGATCATCGACAACGCCGCGTTCCCCATCGTGGGCGATCCGAAAAAGGCCTATGACACATATCTGGAACAACTGGTCGCCGATGCCAAGGCGGCGGTCGATGAAGCGGTGCGGCTGGGCGTTGCCGACCCCGACCGCATCGGAGTCACCGGACACAGCCATGGCGCTTTAATGACCGCGAATCTGGTTGCCCATTCCGACCTGTTCCGGGCCGGTGTCGCTACCAGCGGTTCGTATAACAAGACGCTCACGCCTTTCGGTTTCCAGAATGAGCGGCGATCGGTTTGGGAAGCCACGGATGTCTATCTGAAAGTCTCCCCATTTTTCTCCGCCGACAAATTGAAGACGCCGCTGCTCCTCATGCACGGGGCGGAAGACGCGAATCCCGGGACTACGCCGATCCAGTCGCAAAGGCTTTACGAAGCGATTCGCGGCAACGGAGGCATCACTCGCCTGGTGATGCTCCCGCACGAACCCCATTGGTATACCGCGATGGAGTCGAACGAACAGGAGGTTTACGAGATGCTTCGCTGGTTTGACAAATACGTGAAGAACGCGCCCCCGAGGCCGGTTGCGGGGACCCAATAGAAGCTGCACATCTTAGCTGGACATCTCAGCTGCACATTGGATGGCGCGCTACTTGTGAATGAGGTCGATTCACAAATCAGAAATCAGGGATCAGAAAGGATTCGCTAATGCTGGAGATTCAGACCAAACACTTGCCGCCTGACATTGTCGTCCTGGAAATCACAGGCAGAATCACAATCGGCCGGGAGTGCAAGCAACTAGAATGGGCCGCCGACACGCTGGTGCGGGAAAAACAAGAAAAGAAGATCATCTTTGATTTGACTGGAGTCACTCATTTGGACAGCACCGGGGTCGGAATCATCGTGATGTCTGCCGGACAAGCGAAACAGGCCGGCGGAGAACTCCGGCTGGCCGGCGCCAACAAACACATTGAATCCGTATTGAAAGTAACCAGCATGGACAAACTGGTCTCCTGGGCCCCCACGGTGACTGAGGCTGCTGCGGGGTTCTAGGGGATCACACGTGCCACATCAGGCCCGTCCGCAGCCGGGTCGTCGAGCGACTTCCGACGCCGTTCCCTCGTTCTCTGACGTTGTTGTCTACCCTCGCTGTCCAACCTTGTCCTCCAACCTTGGCGTAACCTCGCCATGGTTACTCCGGCGTTACGTTACTGACTGCCCAGTCCGCACGGCCCCTGGTACATCTCCCTCCCGTGCGTTGCGCGGGGGTTGTCTGGCCTGTAAATACTAAAGATAGGGAACTGCGGAAATCCCGCGCTGGGAGCCACTTGGGCGCGGGTTTTAGGGAAAGCCGGAGGGCAAGAATGCAGATCGGAGTCTACGGTTCGGGTTACCTGGGAACAGTGATTTCGGCCTGTCTGGCAGATTTTGGCACTCCCGTTTCGTGCTGTCACCCTGACCGTTCGCGCATGGTGGAAATGGCGCAAGGCAACATCCCATTCTTTGAGAAGAACCTGAAGGAAATCATCCGGCGTAATGTGCGGGCGGGACGGCTGGCGTACTCCACCGATATCGAATCCTTTGCGCGCAAGACCCAAGTCATTTTCCTCGCGGAAGATGGAGCGGAAAACCTGGTCGACGTGGCGATGCGGATTGCGCGGCTCGCGACCAAGCCTCCGATTCTGACCATCGTCACGCCGGTGGCCGTGGGCACGGCGACTGCACTCGAGAAATCGCTGAAAGATGCGGGCGTGCATGGGACGATCGTTTCCCAGCCCATGTTCTTCACCGACGGCT
>Ga0209275_10000342_pt1 | contig 17613 bp, 15 predicted proteins | sample HubBroMetageREF2_FD_188344 | JGI IMG/M metagenome (GOLD analysis project Ga0209275, IMG submission 188344) | Reference soil microbial communities from the Hubbard Brook experimental Forest, New Hampshire, USA - Hubbard Brook CCASE Soil... | ecosystem: Environmental > Terrestrial > Soil >... | reverse complement strand
GGACGACCTGCGCGCCCGGCTCGGCGACGGCCTCCACCGACGGCAGCTGGCCCCCGGTGACCGCGAGCCTGGCCGGGTCGTCGGAGGCCAGCACCCAGCTGCCGTCGCGGGTGATACCGACCGGGACGACCTCGTACTTGTCGCGGTCGATTGACCCGAGCATGTTGCCGCCGCCCATGCACGACACCGCGTGCTCGGGCCCCTTGCCGCCGAAGATAACCGCGACCCGGATCTTGCGCTGCTTGTTCACGCTGCTCCTTCAGACGCCGTAACGCTCGGGCTTCGCCGAACGGCTCGTCAGCAGGGTCGCCACCTTGCTGACTTCCAGGCCATGGTGCATGACCGCGACCATCACCTCCGTGATCGGCATCTCCACGCCGTGCCGCTTGGCCAGTTCCAGCACGGACTGCGACGACTTCACCCCCTCGGCCGTCTGCCTGGTAATAGCGATCACGTCCTCGATGGCCATTCCCTGGCCCAGGTTCTCGCCGAACGTGCGGTTGCGGGACAGCGGTGAACTGCAGGTCGCGACCAGGTCGCCCATGCCGGCGAGCCCAGAGAACGTGTGCGGGTCTGCCCCGAGCGCAGCGCCGAGCCTGGCCGTCTCGGCCAGGCCGCGGGTGATCAGCGACGCCCGTGCGTTGTCGCCGAGCCCCATGCCGACCGACATCCCGACCCCGAGCGCGATCACGTTTTTCACCGCGCCGCCCAGCTCGCAGCCGGTCACGTCCGGGTTCGTGTACGGGCGGAAGTAGCCGGTGTGGCACGCTTGCTGCAGCCGCTCGGCGGCGGCGTTGTCGGTGCACGCGACGACTGTCGCCGCGTGTTCGCGCCGGGCGATCTCGCGGGACAGGTTCGGGCCGGAGACCACGGCGATCCGCTCCGGCGGAGCGCCGGCGACCTGGCTGATCACCTCGCTCATCCGGTTGCAGGTGCCCAGCTCGATCCCCTTCATCAGGCTGACGAGCAGTGCGTTGGAGGGCAGCAGCGGCGCCCAGCGAGCGAGGTTCTCGCGTAGCGACTGCGCCGGAACGGCGAGCACCACCAGGTCGGCTCCGTCCAGTGCTTCGGCCGGGTCGGCGGTCGCCCGCAGCGCGTCGGTGAGCGTGATCCCCGGCAGGTAGGCCGGGTTCTCCCGGCTGGTGCTGATCACCTTCGCCAGTTCCGCGTTCCGGGCAAAGAGCACGGCTGGGGTGCCCGCGTCGCAGAGCACCTGGGCGAACGTGGTTCCCCACGACCCGGCGCCCATGACCGCGGCTTTCACGTCGAGCTGGCCTCGGTGCCAGAGTCGGCGACGGCTTCCGTTACGGCCCCTTCGGCGCCGCGCGCTGCCTGTCGTGCCTTGCGGCGGGCGACCGCCGGATGGTACGGCTCATCCGGGGGAGTCTCGCCGCGGATCCCGCCGAGCAGACCGGTGATGTCTTTCATGATCACTTGGGCGGCGTCGCGGAGTACCTGGGTGCTCAGCGGCTTTCCCTCGAACTCGGACAGGTCGACGGGCGGGCCCGCGGCGATCTGAATGGTGGTCCGCGGCAACAGGTGCGGGTGCATGCTGCCGTAGGGCAGGATCCGCTGCGCGCCCCATTGCGCCACCGGGATCACCGGCACGCCCGTGGCCAGTGCCGCCCTCGCCACGCCGGTCCGTGGCACCATCGGCCACAGGTCGGGATCCCTGGTTGCGGTGCCCTCCGGGTAGAAGATCACGCAGGCGCCGTCGCGCAGGCCCTGCTCGACGTCCCGCAGGACCAGGGCCGCGTCGGACTGGCCGCGGTAGACCGGCAATTGGCCGGTGCCGCGCATCACCGCGCCGAGTCCTTTGATCTCGAACAGCGATGACTTGGCAAGGAACACCGGGTAGCGGCCGGCCCGGTGGGTGAACAGGCAGAGCGGCAGCGGGTCGGCGTAGGACAGATGGTTGGCGGCCAGGATCACCCCGCTGCTGGATGAGACGCCCCTGATGTAGTCCTGGCCGTGCCACTCGTGCTTGGTGGTGGCGGCGAGCAGCGCCGGTACGACGATCTTGGTTAGCCCGCGCCAGGCGGATGAGTAGCTGCCGTCCGCGCGTTTGCTCATAAGGACAGCCTCCCGCTCGTGCCGCTCGTCACTGGAGCCAGTGTCGCGGCTCGCGCAACACCGTGTCGAGGCAGGATCAGGTGCATATGCTCGAGACCTCGCTCCGCTGGTCGCTGGTAATCCCCGTCAAGGTACTTGCCCTGGCGAAATCCAGGCTCACCGGACTGCCGGGCGCACGCCGCGCCGAGCTGGCGCTGGCCATGGCGGCGGACGCCGTCACGGCCGCCTCCGCCTGCCCGGCCGTGGACACGGTGATCGTGGTGACCGACGACCCCGCGGCGGGCGCCGAGCTGTCCGGGCTTGGGGCGCTCGTGCTGCCCGACGAGCCGGGCGATGGCCTCAATCCCGCACTGGCGTTCGGCGCTGCGTACGCCGACGAGCGGTGGCCGGGCCGGGGGAGGGCCGGGATGGCCGCGGACCTGCCCGCGCTCGGCGCCGCCGAGCTGGCCCGGGCGCTCGGCGAGGCGGCCCAGGCCAGGCAGGCTTTCGTGGCCGACACGGCCGGCACCGGCACGACGCTGTACACGGCGGGGCCGGGGGTCGTGTTCTCGCCGCGGTTCGGGCCGGGATCGCGCGAGGCGCACCGGTCCGCCGGGGCGGTCGAACTGCTGCTCCCGGGGCTTGACGGGCTACGCCGCGACGTGGACACGATCGCCGACCTCCGTGACGCAGCCCGCATCGGTCTCGGGCCGTATACCTCGGCAGCGGCCGGAGCGCTGACGTAACTGGAGCAGCGCAAGCAGCGGAACTGGCCCGTTAGATGTGGACGATCGGGCAGGTCAGCGTCCTGGTGATCCCGGAGACGCCCTGGATCTGGGCGACGACGAGCTTGCCGAGGTCGTCGACGTTGTCCGCCTCGGCCCGGACGATCACGTCGTAGGGACCGGTTACGTCTTCCGCCTGGGTTACGCCGGATATCTGCCCGATCTGCACGGCGACGTCGGCAGCCTTGCCGACCTCTGTCTGGACGAGGATATAAGCGTGAACCATGCCGTCCTCCCAGCCGCCATCTGAGGTTGCAACGCTACCTTAGGTACCCGGCGGTTGGCTTCATGATTGTGCCGGGACTGAACCTGTCTGGCATGCGGGCCGCGGGCTGGCGATTTCGGGAGGCTCTCCATCACCGTCGCAGACCTGGGTGAATTCGGTCTTATCGCCGCGATCAGGGCGCTGCTGCCGCCCAGCGACGGCGATGTCGTCGGCAACGGGGACGACGCGGCCGTCCTGCGCGCCCCCGACGGCCGGGTGGTCGCGACCACCGACCTGCTCGTGGAGGGGCGGCATTTCCGCCGCGACTGGTCTGGCCCGTTCGACATCGGCTGCAAGGCGGCGGCGCAGAACCTCGCTGATGTCGCGGCCATGGGAGCGTCGCCCACCGCGCTGCTCGTGGGGTTCGCGACTCCGGGTGACCTGGCGGTGGCCTGGGCGGAGGACCTGGCCCGCGGGATCGCCGAGGAATGCGGCAGGGCCGGAGCGCACGTGGCCGGGGGAGACGTGAGCAGCGCCGACTCGATCATGATCGCGATAACGGCCCTCGGTGACCTCGGCGGCCGGGAACCGGTCACCAGGGGCGGGGCGCACCCCGGCGACCGGCTGGCCGTCGCTGGCCGGCTTGGCCGTTCGGCCGCCGGCCTGGCTCTGCTCGAGGCCGGGCGCGCTGGGTCCGGGCTTGCCGGGGCCGAGGGTCGCGAGTTCGGGCGCGCCGAGTTCGGGCGCGCCGGGGCCGGGCACGCTGAGGGCGGGCACGCTGAGGGCGGGCACGCTGAGGGCGATGATCCGGCTGAGCCGGGCGGCCTGGCTGGTCTTCTGGCCAGCCACCGGCGGCCGCGGCCGCCGTATCCGTGCGGGCCCGAGGCAGCGGACCTCGGCGCCACCTCGATGATCGACGTCAGCGACGGCCTGCTAGCCGACCTGAGTCACGTGGCCGATGCCAGCGGAGTGCTGATCGACGTCGAGACCGCGCGGCTGCCGGTTGACCCGGCGCTCCCGGTGGCCGCCAAGGCGCTCGGAGCGGACTGGCTGCGCTGGGTGCTGACGGGCGGCGAGGATCACGCGCTGGCCGCCACCTTCCCGCCGGGAACGGGGCTGCCGGGCCACTGGACGGTGATCGGCACGGTCCGTGCGGGGCGCGGCGTGACGGTGGATTCCAGGCCCGCCGAGGGCCGGGGCGGCTGGGACCACTTCCCCTGACACACGAAATCACGTTAAGTAATGGTCTATAACCTCTGCGTGACTAGCCGCAGGCCGCATTGCTTGGTATAAACCCCTTGATGCCAAGACATCGCCGGGAGCGCGGGCGCACGCGCCGGGCGCAGCGTGGGGAGGGTGGCTCCTGGCGCGGCGTTCTTTCTGGCCGCCGTGGGCCAAGCGGACCAAGTGGGGCAAGCGGGATAAGTGAGGCCAGCGGGCCGAGTACGGCCAGCGGGCCGAGCAGGGCGAGCGCAGCTGGCGGGACCAGGGGGCCCGGTGGGGCGCACGGCCGGCGGCGCCGCAAACCCGCCCGCGGTTCCTGCCGTCAGCGGTTCAGGCTGGTGCGCTCGCTGTTGCTGACCCCGTGGTTCGCGGCAGGGGCGGGCATCGTGATCGCCGCCGCGGTGGCGGTGGGCTCGCCGGCGGCGCTCACTTACAGCCAGGCTGGCCCCAGCGTGCCCTGCTCGGCAAGCTGCAGGGGTCCGGCACCCCAGCGGCCCGGCGTGGCCACCGCGAGCCCTGGCGTGGCGCTCAACGTCTCCGGCGGGCACCGGCGCGGCGCGGCCTCGGCCGGTTCGGCGCCCCCAGGCGCAGCGGAGTCTGGCGGCGGAGCCGGGTATCAGCTCGGCTATCAGGTGATCGGGCACCGGCGGCGCGCCTTCATCGCCATCATCACGATGCCCGGCGACCTGAAGCCAGGGACCTGGAGCCTGGCATTCGTCTTTCCCTCGGCCCACGTGGAACGGGTCTGGGGGGCGCTGTGGCAGCCGTCGGGCAGCGGCAAGGGGGGAACGGCACTCGGGCCGGCGCAGTGGGCCGCACGCCCCCCAGGGGCGGCAGGTGCCCGTCAGTTCCTGGTTCTGGCGAGGGGCGCGTCAAAAACCCCGTTGAACTGCACGCTCAACGGGGTCAGCTGCAGCTTCGGGTGAGGCGCGGTCAGGTCAGCGCTCGACCTTGCCGGCCTTGATGCACGAGGTGCACACGTACAGCCGCCTGGGCGACCCGTCGACCTTCGCGCGGATGCGCTGGATGTTCGGGTTCCAGCGGCGCGGGGTGCGGCGGTGCGAGTGCGACACGTTGTTGCCGAAGCCGGGCCGCTTGCCGCAGACGTCGCAGACGGAAGCCACGGGACGCTCCATTGGGTGATAGCCAGATAGGTCATCGTCCCGGTCGCCGACCGGAACGGTCGCTGAAGGATAACTGACGAACGGGCCGTCACGCGAACCAGGCGGATTCCGGGGCGGGTCACGCAGCAGCGAGAGCGTCTGCCGGAGTGTCTTGGCTGCGTGCCCGGCCCGGGTCAGCCGAGCGCGGAGCGGGCGGCGCGGTCGGCGGTTGGGTGCCCAGGACTCGGAGCCGCCGAGGCGGCCAGCCGCGGCGGCGACCGAGGGTAATGAGCAGGCCGACCAGCGCGGCGTCCGCGATCGTGGGCCAGGCCGCCGCTCACGGCGCTGATGGTGGCCGATGTCGGCGATGTCACGGCCCCTGCGCAGCAGTCACGGATTGCGCCACGCTCATTTGCGATTTATGCGCTCTGTCGTCTCCGCAGTGCTCATGCCCGGTAAAGGCATGCCATTGCGAGTTCTGCGGACAAAGTATTCCCGGTGGCGTTGTCAATAGCGGCAGTTTGCGGAGAACTTTCCGTGAATAAGGCATCGGCCTCTTCAATTGTGGACTGCTAAATATTACCTTTCTGGCTACCGGGTATATGGTTGGGATCAACGCCCGGGACTAACTGGCTCGAGCACGATAAAAGGAGAATAGCGTGACACGAATGCGTATAGCGCGTGTCTTATGCCTCGTCGCGGCAGGTGCCGCAGCGGGTTCCCTGGCGCTAGCCGGCGCCGGCCCCGCCAGCGCCGCACCGCAGGCCGCTAGCACGGCGGCTGGTGGCCGGGCCACCGCTCCGGCCGGGCTTACCGCCACCGGGCCAGGCCCGGTGACCGCTTATGTCAGCGACGAGGGGTCAGGCACGGTAACCCCGATCCAGACCGCCACCAACACCGCCGGCAGCCCGATCAGGGTCGGGAGCATTCCCGAAGCCATAGCGATCATGCCAGACGCGAAATACGCCTACGTCACCGTCCTCGACGGCGTCACGCCGATCCGGACCACCACCAGCACCCGACGCAGCACGATCTCCGCCGGGGGTGCCCCCGTTGCCGTCGCAATCACGCCGAACGGGAAGACCGCCTACGTCGCCAACTACAACTCGGGCACGGTCACCCCGATCCAGACCGCGACCGACACCGCCGGCAGCCCCATCCCCGTCGGGATCAACCCCAATGCCATTGCGATCACCCCGAACGGGAAGACCGCTTACGTCGTCAATAACGGTTCGGACACCGTAACCCCGATCCAGACCGCCACCAACACCGCCGGCAGCCCCATCGCCACCGGGGACAATCCGTGGGCCATCGCGATCACGCCGAATGGGGAGACCGCCTACGTCACGAACTACAACTCGGGCACGGTCACCCCGATCAAGACCGCCACCAACACGGCGGGCAAACCCATCCCCACCGGGAACGTCCCCTACGCCATCGCGATCACGCCGAACGGGAGGACCGCCTACGTCGCCAATTTGCTCTCGGGCACAGTCACCCCGATCCGGACCGCCACCAACACCGCCGGCAGTCCCATCTCCACCGGGATCTACCCCGTTGTCGTCGCGATCACGCCGAACGGGAAGACCGCTTACGTCGCCAATACCATGTCGAACACAGTCACCCCGATCAGCACCGCCACCAACACCGCCGGCAGCCCCATCCCAACCGGAGTCAGCCCCAGAGCCATCGCGATTACGCCGAACGGGAAGACCGCCTACGTCGCCAATGACAGCTCTAACACGGTCACCCCGATCCAGACCGCGACCAACACAGCGGGCACACCCATCCCCGTCGGGAAAACCCCCTGGTTCATCGCGATCACGCCGTAACGACCGGAAACATCCTGCCGGCACAGGGACGCATTTCCGGCCTTCGTCTGGCTTCCCGACTTGGCCTGTTCCTTCTTCAGGGCGATCTCGGCTGAATTCGGACCACAGCCGGATCTCGCCGGCTGCCTCCTCGATGCCTGGCCACCCGGCGGTGGTCTTGGCCGCAGGGTCGTTCATCAGGGTTGTCCTTCCGGCAGAGCGGATGGGTGACCAAAGGGCCGCCGGATGCGTTCGCACGCATGCGGCGGCCCGGGATGCAAGCGGCGGGAGCCGTGAGGAGCCAAACCCGCGGAGCCACCCGGCCGCGACGGGCCAGGATTCGGGCGGACCTGGCTGGATCACGGGTCCTGGAGAGCGCGACGCGCCCGGAGGCTTGTGCTCCCCCTCAGACGGGTTCCACGTACTCTGCCGGTATGGCGGCGGAGGTCCTGGACGGCGAGACCGTGATCGGCGTGGAGTACGTGGAGTAGCGGCCATGGCGATCCTTGAAGACCCGCTGCGCCTGGTGATCGGCGACAAGGCGGCCAAGCCGCTGGAGAAGGCGCTGGAGCTGCGGGCCGTGGGCGACCTCATGCGGCACTACCCGCGGCGGTATGAGACCAGGGGCGAGCTGACCGACCTCGCCTCGCTGACCGACGGCGAGTACGTGACCGTTCAGGCCGAGGTCGCGAAAGTGACCAGCCGTCCCATGCGCAACAGGCGGGGCAGCATCTTCGAGGCGACCGTGACCGACGGGCACGGGATGCTCGTGCTCACTTTCTTCGGCCGGGGCCGGCAGGACTGGCGCGAACGGCAGCTCACGCCCGGGGTGCTTGGCCTGTTCTCCGGCCAGGTCTCGACGTTCCGGGGCAAGCGCCAGCTCGCCCATCCCGAATACGAGCTGCTCGATGCCGGCGAGGACGCCGCCCACGCGGCCGCCGAGTACGCCGCCGAGATGATCCCGGTCTACCCGGCGGCGAAGGAGATCACCTCCTGGCAGATCGCCCGCTCGGTGCGGGTCGTCCTCGATGTCCTGGACGTCGAGGACCCGATGCCGCGCGCGATCCGTGACCGTCACGGCCTGTGCGGGCTGGCCGACGCGCTCCGCGGGATTCACCGCCCGGTGGACTGGGCCGACGTCCAGCGCTCCCGGCACCGGCTGAAGTGGGACGAGGCGTTCCTGCTGCAGGTGGTGCTCGCGCAGCGGCGGCTTGCGGCCGCCGCGTACTCGGCGACGCCGCGCCCCCGCACGCCCGGGGGCCTGCTCGACGCCTACGACGCCCGGCTGCCGTTCGAGCTGACCGTGGGGCAGCAGCTGGCCGGCGCTCAGATAGCCGATGAGCTCGCTCTCGACCACGCCATGCACCGGCTGCTGCAGGGCGAGGTCGGTTCCGGCAAGACGGTCATCGCGGTGCGGGCGATGCTCCAGGTCGTGGACGGCGGCGGGCAGGCGGCCCTGCTCGCGCCGACAGAGGTGCTGGCGCAGCAGCACTACCGGTCGATCACCGAGCAGCTCGGGCCGCTGGGCCAGGCCGGAGAGCTCGGCGGAGCCGAGACGGCCACCCGCGTCGCGCTGCTGACCGGCTCCCTGGGCGCTGCGGCGCGCCGGCGCGCCCTGCTCGAGGCGGCGTCGGGCACGGCCGGAATCGTGATCGGCACCCACGCGCTGCTCGAGGAGCAGGTGCAGTTCGCAGATCTCGGCCTCGTCGTGATCGACGAGCAGCACCGGTTCGGCGTGGAGCAGCGCGACGCGCTGCGGGCCAAGGCGGGCGAGGGCCGTCCGCACCTTCTCGTCATGACCGCCACCCCGATACCCCGGACCGTGGCGATGACGGTCTTCGGCGACCTGGAGATGTCCACGCTGACCGAGCTGCCCGCCGGGCGCTCGCCGATCGCCACGCACGTGGTCCCGGCGGCCGAGAAGCCGCACTACCTCGAGCGGACCTGGCACCGGGTGCGCGAGGAGGCCGGACGCGGCCGCCAGTGCTACGTGGTCTGCCCGCGGATCGGCGACGGGCCGGGCAGCGTTTCCGGTCCGGATACCGAGGACGCCGGCCAGGCCGATACCGCCCAGGACGACGCCGAGCAGGCAGGCGGCGGGCGCCCGCCGATCGCGGTCCTGGATCTTGCAGACGACCTGGAACGGGGCGCGCTGGCGGGATTGCGTGTGGCAGTGCTGCACGGCAGGCTCCCGCCCGACGAGAAGGATTCCGTGATGCTCGCGTTCGCGGCCGGCTCGGTGGACGTGCTGGTCACGACCACGGTCGTCGAGGTTGGCGTGGACGTGCCGAACGCCACCGTCATGGTGATCATGGACGCCGACCGGTTCGGCGTCTCCCAGCTGCACCAGCTTCGCGGCAGGGTTGGCCGGGGCAGGCACGAGGGCCTGTGCCTGCTGGTCACCGAGGCCGAGGCGGGCGGCAAGTCGCGGCAGCGCCTCGATGCGGTCGCCGCCACCCTGGACGGGTTCAAGCTGTCCCGGCTCGACCTCGAGCAGCGCCGCGAGGGCGATGTGCTCGGCGCCGCCCAGGCGGGGCGCAGGTCGAGCCTGAAGCTGCTGACGCTGCTCCAGGACGAGGACCTGATCGGCGATGCCCGCAAGGAGGCGCAGCACCTGGTCGAGGCGGATCCGGCGCTCGCCGGGCAGCCGACGCTGGCCACCGCCGTCCGCGTCCTGCTCGAACGAGAGCAGGCGGAGTACCTCGAGAAGGCCTGAGTCACGGCCGTGACCCGCATCATCGCAGGCGCCGCCGGCGGCAGACGGCTGGCCGTGCCAGCCGGCCGCGGGACCAGGCCCACGTCGGACCGGGCCCGCGAGGGCCTGTTCGCGACGATCCTGGCGATCCGCGGCCCGCTCGACGGAGCCAGCGCGCTCGACCTGTACGCGGGCTCGGGCGCGGTGGGGCTCGAGGCGCTGTCGCGGGGGGCGTCCGACGTGATCCTCGTCGAGGCGGACGCGCGGGCGGCCCGGGTGATCCGCGGCAATATCGAGGCGCTGCGGCTGCCGGGGGCGCGGCTGGCCGCGGGCACGGTCGAGCGGGTGCTCGCCCGCGGGCCCGGGGAACAGCAGCCCCGCGACCTCGTCTTCGCCGACCCGCCTTACGCCGTGACCGACGCGGAGGTGCGCCAGGCGCTGGCGGCACTGCGGGAACGTGGCTGGCTCGCGCCCGGCGCCCTGATCGTCGTGGAGCGGGCCACCAGAGCCGGCCCATTCACCTGGCCAGCCGGGTATACGCCCGACCGGTCCCGCGGTTACGGTGAGGCCACGTTCTGGTACGGTCTGGCCGCAGGCGCGGGGCCTGCGGCAACGTCACCGCCTGGAGGGGGAGTCAGCGTGCGCCGTGTGGTCTGCCCAGGATCATTTGACCCGGTCACCAACGGACATCTCGACATCGTCACCCGCGCGGCAAAGCTCCATGACGAGGTCGTCGTCGCCGTCTTGCGCAACCCGAACAAGAGCCCGCTGTTCAGCGTCGACGAGCGGGTGGAGATGCTGCGCGAGGTCACCAAGGAGCTGGAGAACGTCCAGGTAACCAAGTTCGAGGGCCTGATCGTCGACTTCTGCAAGGCCAATGACGTCTCGGCCATCGTCAAGGGCCTGCGCGCGGTCAGCGACTTCGACTATGAGCTGCAGATGGCCCAGATGAACTACAACCAGGCAGGCGTGGAGACGCTGTTCATCTCCACGAACCCGCTCTACGCGTTCCTGTCGTCGAGCCTGGTCAAGGATTTCGCCAAGTATGGCGGCGATGTCACCAGCCTGGTGCCCGGCCCCGTGCTCGACCGGCTCAAGGTGCGGGCGGCCGACGCGCCCTGAGCCCGGGTCGGCGGTGCGGGGCGGGCCGGGTTGCCGGCGCAGCGTAACGGCTGGTGCTGCGCCGCAGCACAGCGGCCTGGCACCGGCCGTGCCCGGCGCCGACTTGGGTTTCACGCAGGCAGCCAGGTATGCTGACCGCCCGAATACCTGTCCGTACCTTTGCCTGCCATGCCAAAAGCCAAGCCCAACCATTCCAAGCGCCTGGACCCGCGGTTGCCGTTCGTGTTCGACACCCGGAGCCTAGGTTTTGCCGACGTGCGCTCCGTGATCCGGACCGTACCGGCGCCCGCGAGCCTTGGCGTCGAGTTGGTCAGCGTTCCCGAGGGTGCCGATCTCGAGCTGGATGTCCGGCTCGAGAGGATCACCGACGGCGTGGTGGTGACCGCAACGGTGCGGGCGCCGCTGGTGGGGGAGTGCGCGCGTTGTCTGGATCTGTTCACTTCTGCGACAGAGATACAGTTCACCGAGCTGTTCTCCCATGACGCGAGCGACGAGGACGCTGACGGGTATCTTCTGGACGGGGACCTGCTCGACCTCGAGCCGGCCCTGCGCGACGCGCTGGTGCTCGAGCTGCCGCTCGCGCCGCTGTGCGCCGAGGATTGCCCGGGTCTGTGCCCCGAATGCGGAGCGCGGCTTGCGGACGCGGGAGCTGGACATGCCCACGCCGACGCGGGCACCACAGAACCAACGCCGGACGGTTCCCCCGTGCCGGAGACAAGGAAGGAGAGCTGACGTGGCCGTCCCAAAGCGGAGAATGTCGCGCAGCAACACCAGGTCACGCCGTGCCCAGTGGAAGACCACGGCACCGCAGCTGGTGACCTGCCCCCAGTGCCGTGAGCAAAAGCTGCCGCACACCGCGTGCCCGACCTGTGGCACGTACAACCGGCGCCAGGTGATCACCCCCTCCTGATCCCGGAGAGTCGGGGCGCGGGCCCGGTGACTCGGGCTCCGCGGGAAAGGAGGGAAGCGTGATTGGCGCAGCAGGTGACGGCAGTCCGGCAGTTCCCGACGCCGCGAGTTCCGTGACCGCCGAGTTGCTGGACGCCCTCGGGGCGCCGCTTGACCCCGAGTTGCTGGAGCGCGCCCTCACCCACCGCTCGTTTGCGTACGAGAACGGCGGGCTGCCGACCAACGAGCGGCTGGAGTTCCTTGGTGACTCTGTGCTCGGCCTGATCGTCACCGACACCCTCTTCAACGAGTATCCCGACCTCCCCGAGGGGCAGCTGGCGAAGCTGCGCGCCGCGGTGGTCAACATGCGGGCGCTGGCCGGGGTGGCCCGGGGGCTGCACCTCGGCGATTACATCCGTCTTGGCAAGGGTGAGGAGGGGACCGGCGGCAGGGACAAGTCGTCGATCCTGGCGGACACGCTCGAGGCGGTGCTCGGCGCCGTCTACCTCGACCGCGGGCTGGTCGAGGCCGACGCGCTGGTGCATCGCCTGTTCGACCCCGTCATCGCCCGCTCGGCCCGGCTGGGAGCGGGTCTTGACTGGAAGACGTCGCTGCAGGAGCTGACCGCAGCGGAGATCCTCGGCGTGCCCGAGTACCACGTCGAGGAGAGCGGGCCCGACCACCAGAAGTCGTTCCGTGCCTCGGTCCGGATCGCCGGCCGCACCTACGGCGAGGGCGAGGGGCGCTCCAAGAAGGAAGCCGAGCAGCAGGCCGCCGAGGCGGCATGGACTTCGATCACGGAGAGCAACTCCATGGCGGCGGGAGCCGCAGCGGACGGCGGCGATGCGGCCGGCGATTCCGACGACCGTAACGAGCCCGGCGCCGGCGGCCGCGGCACGCCGCGCCGGGGCTGAGCGTGCCGGAGCTCCCTGAAGTCGAGATCGTCCGGCGGGGGCTCGAGCGGCATGTCGTAGGCCGCACCATCGACTCGGTGCAGATGCTGCATCCCCGGGCACTGCGCCGCCATGTGGCCGGGCCCGACGACTTCGCCGCTGCCGTGCGCGGGCGCGAGATCACCGGTGCGCTGCGCCGCGGCAAGTACCTGTGGCTGCCGGTCGGCGATGACGCGCTGCTCGCGCACCTCGGCATGAGCGGGCAGCTGCTGGTCGGGGATCCGTCACGCCCGCTGTCGCCGCACGTCCGGGTCCGCCTGGCCTTCGCCGACTCCGGACCTGACCTGCGCTTCAGCGATCAGCGGACGTTCGGCCACCTGTCCCTGGCGGTGGGGGGAGCCTCGCTGCCCGCCGCGATCGCCCACATCGCTCCCGATCCGCTCGAGCCCGTCTTCGACCTGGCGGCAGTGACGGCCAGGATCCGCGGCCGGCGCACCGGGATCAAGCGCGCCCTGCTCGACCAGTCGCTGGTCAGCGGCATCGGCAACATCTACGCCGACGAGGCGCTGTGGCGGGCGCGCCTGCACTGGGCGCGCGAGTCACAGACGCTCCGCCCGGTCCAGGTCACCAAGCTGTTCGCGGCAGTCCAGGAGGTGTTCGCCGAGTCGCTCAGCGCCGGCGGCACCACGTTCGACAGCCTGTACGTCAACGTGAACGGACAGAGCGGCTACTTCGAGCGGTCGCTCAACGTGTACGGGCGCGCGGGCCAGCCGTGCCGCAGGTGCGGCACGCCGGTGCGCCGGGATCCGTTCATGAACAGATCGGCTTTCAGCTGCCCCAAATGCCAGCCGCGACCGCGGGCGCGGCCGTGACCCCCGGAGAGCAGGCCCGGCTCACCGCGTGGGTGGAGGGCCGGGTTCAGGGTGTCGGCTTTCGCTGGTGGGCGCGGGCGCGCGCGCTGGAACTCGGCCTCGCGGGCTGGGCGGAGAACCTCGAAGACGGCCGGGTACGGGTGATTGCCGAAGGTGCCTCCGCGGCCTGCGGCGAGCTTCTGGCCCTGCTCGAGGGCACGGAGGCCCCGGGGCGCGTGGTCCGGGTGACGCATCGGTGGGACAAGCCGCACGGCGGCCTCACCGGGTTCTCCGAACGCTGACGCTCCCGCGCCTTAATTTAGCGGCCGTCTGACCTGCACAATTGTCAACTTGACCTGATACCCGTCGCAGTGGGACCATGGATATCGTTACCCGCGCGCAGGGCTGCGCTTTCTCCGCGTCTGTGCATGCGCGCCCACTCTGGTCACTCAGTGTGGAGGACCTCACAAAATGGCGAAGGCTATATATGGCCACGTCGGCGGCCCGGATCCGCGCATGGTCTCAGAGATGCGCCGCCTGCAACAGCGAGTACGTGATCTCGAAGCCGAGCTTGCCAGGCTGCACGAGGAGAACGACGTGCTTGCCGCGGAGGTAAGGCACGACCTGATGCTTCCGGTCCGCGAGCCTGCGCTCACCTGACGAGCGCCGGCTGGCCGCAGGTACAGAGGGACGCCTGTACCAGGCGTCCCTCTTTGGCTGCCCTGGCCAGATATTCCATGATCCACGCCCATAACCTGCGCGATATCCGTAATCCGCGCACCGATCGTGAAACATGGGCGCTTCGGCCTGCGTGGACGCCACCGTCGCGCCAGACCGGCCTGGGTCGGCGTGGCTGGCCAGCCGTGCCGCGTTTTGGCCGCAGAATGGTACATAAGATGACCGGTCCTGGGCAGTCTGCCGCTCGAATCCACAGGAGCGACAGCCGCTCGCGGTAAGGTGCGAGCGGAGCCGCGCCGTGGCGGGCAGGATCGGCAGCGCTGCCGGGCAAAGGGAAACACGGCCGGTGCGGCGGCGCGGACGGACGCGCGGACGGGGCGACCACTTGAGGAGGAGAGCTGCCAGGTGTACCTGAAAGCGCTCACTCTGCGTGGGTTCAAGTCGTTCGCCTCCGCCACGACGCTCCGGTTTGAGCGGGGGATCACCTGCGTCGTCGGCCCCAACGGGTCTGGCAAGTCCAACGTGGTCGACGCGTTCTCCTGGGTCATGGGCGAGCAGGGCGTCAAGCCGCTGCGCGGCGGCAAGATGGAGGACGTCGTGTTCGCCGGGACTGCGGGCCGGCCGCCGCTGGGCCGGGCCGAGGTCTCGCTGACGATCGACAACAGCGATGGCGCGCTGCCGATCGACTACGCCGAGGTGACGATCAGCCGGCTGCTGTTCCGGTCTGGCCAGAGCGAATACGCGATCAATGGCGATCAGTGCCGCCTGCTCGACGTCGCCGAGCTGCTCTCCGACACCGGCCTCGGCAGGGAAATGCACGTGATCGTGGGCCAGGGCCAGCTGGACCAGGTACTGAACAGCGGGCCGGACGCGCGGCGGGCGCTGATCGAGGAGGCTGCCGGGGTACTCAAGCACCGCAGGCGCAAGGAGAAGGCGCTGCGCAAGCTGGAGGCGATGCAGGCCAACCTCACCCGGCTGGTCGACTTGACCGCGGAGATCGGCCGCCGGCTCAAGCCGCTCGGCCGGCAGGCGGAGATCGCCCGCAAGGCCGCGGTGATCCAGGCCGACCTGCGCGACGCCAGGCTGCGGCTGCTGGCCGACGACTATGCCACGCTGGCCGCCGAGCTCGAGCGCGACGAGACCGACGAGGCAGCGACCACGGCCCGGCGGGCCGTGCTGGAGACCGGGCTGACCGAGGCCCGCACCACCGAGGCGGAGCTGGAGACCGCCGAGCAGCAGCACGCGCCGCGCCTCGCCGCCGCGCAGGACGCGTTCTTCGGGCTCTCCAGCCTGTCCGAGCGGCTGCGCGGAGTGCTCAGCCTCGCCACCGAGCGGCACCGGCACCTTTCCGCTCCGCCGGAGCCGCCACGGCCCGGCCGCGATCCGGACGAACTGGACCGAGAGGCCGTAACGCTGCGCGAGCAGGAGGCCGGGCTGCGCGAGGAGCTTGACGTCGGCCGCGATCAACTGGGCGAGGTCGTGGCCGAGCGGTCCGCCGCCGAGGCCGCGCTCGCCGAGACGGAGCGGCGTCTCGCCGCCGAGTCGCGCGCGGCCGCGCAGCGCGCGGAACGGCTGGCCCAGCTGCGCAACCAGGTCGGTGCGTTGCGCAGCAGGGTGGCCGCGGCCCAGGAGGAGGCCGGCCGGCTGAACGCGGCCTACGAGCAGGCGCTCGCGCGCGCCGAGGAGGCGCAGCGCGATCACGCGGAATTGCAGGACGTCGTGTCCGGCCGTGAGCAGGGCAGGGCCGACCTGGCCGCCACGCACGAGATGGCGGCGGCCGCGCTCGCCCAGGCCACGGACCGCGTGGCGCGGCTGCGCGCCGCCGAGCACGGGGCCAGCGACGCCCGGGCGGCTATGGGGGCGCGTACCGAGGCGCTGCAGGAGGCGATCCGGCGGGGCGCCGACGCGTCGGGCGCGCTGCTGGCCGAGCCGGGCAAGTTCGCCGGAGTGCTCGGCTCGGTGGCCGACCTGCTGACCGTGCAAGACGGAGCGGCCGACGCGATCGCAGCGGCGCTCGGCGCCGCCGCGACGGCCGTCGCCGTGGCCGACCTCGACGCCGCCGTGGCCATTCTGGCCACGCTGAAGGGCGAGGACGCCGGGCAGGCGGCGTTGATGATCGCCGCCGACCGGTCGCTGCCCGGGCAGCCGGCGGCACCAGACGAGTGGGACGGCGCTCGGGAGATTGCGGCGAGGCTTTCCGTCCCCTACGCACTTGACCTGGTCAAGGCCCCCGCAGAGCTGGCCGGGGCGGTCGAGGCGGTGCTGGCCGGGATCCTCGTTGCCGAGGACCTGCGGCAGGGCCTTGACCTGGTGCGCGAAGATCCGCAACTGCGGGTGGTGACCAGGGACGGCGACCTGATCGGCGCACACTGGGCTCGCGGGGGATCGGCCGGGGCGCCGAGTCTGCTCGGGCTGCGCGCGGCCGCCCAGGACGCGGCCGGCCAGCTCGCCGAGGCCGAGCGCCGCTGCCAGCGAGCTGAGCGGGAACTGGCCGACGCAGTCGAGGACGAGAGCTCGGCCCGGCAGGCGCTGGCCGAGGCGCTGGCCGGGCTGCAGGAGGCCGACTCCGCCGCGGCCGCGACGTCCGGCAAGCTGGGCACGCTGGCGGGAGCCGCGCGGGCGGCTCAGGACGAGGCCGGGCGCCTGTCCGCCGCGATCGCCTCGGCAGAGCGTGCGCGGGAAAAGGACCTTGCCCAGCTCGCCGACCTGCAGGGCAGGCTCGCGGCCTGCGAGGCCGAGGCCCCGGATGGCCTCGGCGCCGGAGCAGAGGATGGCGCCGAAGAGCCAGCCGACCGCGGCCCGGTCGACAAGAACACTCTGGCCGCGGCCGCTATGGCGGCGAGGAACGCCGAGATGGAGGCCAGGCTCCAGGTCCGTACGCTGGAGGAGCGGCTGCGCGCCGTCGCTGGGCGTGGTGACGCGCTCGCCGCCGCGGCCGCGGCGGAGCGCCAGGCCATCCAGCGTGCCAGGGAGCGGAGCGAGCGGCGGGCGCGGGAGGCGGCCGTGGCGGAAGCGGTCGCGTCGGGTGCCACGATCGCCCTGGCCGCCATCGAGCGATCACGGGCCATGGCGGACGCGGAGCGGCAGGCGGCCGAGCGGGACAGCCACGGCCGCGACGAGAAGCTCAAGGCCGTCCGGGCCAGGATCCGCGAGCTGACCGCCGAGCTCGAGACGGCGGTCAGCACCGCGCACGGCGCCGAGATGGAACGGGCCGCCCGCCGGATGAAGCTCGAGCAGGTCGCCGTGCGGGCAACGGAGGAATTCGCGATCGAACCCGACGCGCTGCTGGCGGAGTACGGCCCCGAC
>Ga0209275_10000341_pt1 | contig 17622 bp, 17 predicted proteins | sample HubBroMetageREF2_FD_188344 | JGI IMG/M metagenome (GOLD analysis project Ga0209275, IMG submission 188344) | Reference soil microbial communities from the Hubbard Brook experimental Forest, New Hampshire, USA - Hubbard Brook CCASE Soil... | ecosystem: Environmental > Terrestrial > Soil >... | reverse complement strand
TCGCTGCGCTGCGTTGCTGCTCCCCCGGGCCGGCCCTTCGCTCGCGGGCGGTGTGCCCAGGATACGGTGGCCCGGTCCCGCGGAAGACTAGGCGCCCTCCCATAGCGTGGCGATGCCCTGGCCGACGCCGATGCACATGGTCGCGGCGGCCCGCGGCACGCCACGCCGCCGCAGCTCATGCAGCAGTGTTGTGGTGATCCTGGCCCCGGAGCAGCCGAGCGGGTGCCCGATGGCGATCGCGCCGCCGTTCACGTTCACCAGGTCCGGGTCGAGCTTGAGCTCGTCGATAACCGCCACCGCCTGCGCCGCGAAGGCCTCGTTGACTTCCACCAGGCCGAGGTCGTCCGCCTGCCAGCCGGCCCTGGCCAGCAGCCGGGTCATCGCGGGCACCGGGCCGATCCCCATGTAATCCGGGTGCACCCCGGCCGCGGCCGCCCCGGCGTATCTGGCGATCGGTTGCGCGCCTGCGTCGGCCACCGCCCGCTCGGACATCAGCAGCAGGCCGGCCGCGCCGTCGTTCAGCGGCGATGAGTTGCCACCGGTCACGGTCCCGCCGGCGCGGAACGCGGGTTTGCGCGAGGCCAGGTCCTCGAGAGTCAGATCCGTACGGATCCCCTCGTCGGCGGTCACCTCACCGCCCGGCGCGGTCACCGGGACGATCTCCTCGGCCAGCAGCCCGGCGGCCGCCGCGCGCCCGGCCCGCTGGTGGCTCTGCAGCGCGAACCTGTCCTGCCGCTCCCGGTCCACTGCGTAGCGCTCGGCGACGTTCTCCGCGGTCTCGCCGAGGCTGATCGGCGGGTAGAGCTGCTGCATGAGCGGGCTCACCAGCCGCCAGCCGAGCCTGGTGTCGGCCAGCCCCGCGTCGCGGGGAAACGGCTCGGCCGTGCGCGGCAGCACAAACGGCGCCCGGGTCATCGACTCGGTCCCGCCCGCCAGGCAGATGTCGGCATCGCCGGCCGCGATCGCCCGCGCGGCGCCAGAAATCGCTTCCATGCCCGACCCGCAGAGCCGGTTCACCGTCGCGCCGGGGATCTCGACCGGCAGGCCGGCCAGCAGCACGCCCATCCGGGCGACGTTCCTGTTGTCCTCGCCGGCCTGGTTGGCCGCGCCCCAGTAGACGTCGTCGATCCGGGCCGGGTCAAGCCACGCATTCCTGGCGATCAGCGCCCGGATCACGTCCGCCGTCAGGTGGTCCGGGCGGACGCCGGCCAGCGCTCCCTTGATCTTGCCTACCGGGGTCCGGCACGCGTCGACTGCGAAGACCGCGTTCATGCCGCTCATGCCTTGAATGTACCGTCGGTGGCGCTATTGACCAGAGGGCCGTACCCGGACTACGCGGTGCGCTCTTCGATGAACGCGGCCAGCGTGCCGAGCGTGGCCAGCGCGTCGAGGTTGAGGTCCTCGCCGGCGACGTCGACGCCGAATCGCCGGTGCACCTCGCGCAGCAGCAGCGTTCCGGTCAGTGAGTCCAGGCCCACGCCGGCCCCGAACAGCGGCACCTGCTCGCCCACGCCGGCGAGTTCCGCGCGCCCGGTCGCCTCGGTCAGGATCTCGCGGAGCTCGGCGATGATCTCGGGCCCGCCGTCGCGTCTCACCGGCCGGTCATCCCGCTGCCACCGCCGTCAGACCGCCGTCGCCCACTCGGGCAGCTCGGGCAGCGGCCCGTCCAGAGCCCGGGTGAACACCGCGGCCGGCTGGTCCGGCGTGCCGCCCTCGGCCGCCCGGAAGCCGGAACCGGCCAGAGCGAGCCGCAGCGGCACGTTTCTGGGGCTGGCCAGGCACGGGACGGCCAGCGTCGCTGCGCCGGCCTGCGCGGCCGACCGCGCGAGCCACGCGAGCAGCGCCTCGATGACGCCGCGGCCCATGGCCCGGCACGACATCATCAGCAGCGAGACCGTCCAGGCATCCCCGGCGGTCTCGACGACGCTGCCGCCGACCAGCCCGTCGTCTCCGAACCTGTCGTGCAGCCGAACCGTCGCGACCCGGTGCGCGGGCGAGCCGGTCAGCGCGGCCAGCTCCGCCTCGGTCATGCCCCGCCCGGCCGAGTTGAACTGATGCGTGCGCACCGACAGCTCGTGCAGCCGCGGCACGTCCCCGGGCGTGGCAGGGCCGATCGACACCCGGGTGCCGCAGTACCGCAGGAACTCGTCTCGGGATCCGCCGAACGCCCGGGCCTCCTCCTGCCGGAGCCGCCGCTCGGCGTACATCTCGCCGCGGCGGCGCGCCTCGTCCGTCACCACCGGGGGGCTGAACTCCGCCCAGCCGACGGCGTCCGCCATGTCCTCGGGCGACAGCACCAGCGCCTCGGGCACCCGGAACGAGACCTCGGCCCGCTCGTACAGGTCGTCGTCGACGAACGCGACCGCGTCGGGTGCCATGGCCAGATCGGCGACGATCCGGCTCACCGCGTCCGACTTGCGGTCCCAGCCGCACTCGACGGCCGCGAATTGCAGGCCGGTGGCCTTCTCGGCGTACTCTGCGGCCTCCTGCGGGTTCCGGCTCGCGATCGCGTGCAGGATGCCCCGGTCGGCTAGCTCCGCCGCGACCGAGACCATCGCGGGATCGGGCGGTGGCGGCTGGGACCCGGACTCCAGATACACCCCGGACAGCATCGTGTTGTCAAGGTCCCAAATGACGCATTTGATCATCATGCCCGGCTGCCTTCCCCGTGTGAGCTGGTCATTTTGCCGCCCTCCCCGCCCCGCCCGAGCGCCCCGCCTGGCCGGGCCCACCCGCTCCGGCCACCCGCTTCTCCATCGTGACGTGGGTCGCCTCGAACCCGAACTTCCGGTACAGCGCGCGCATGCCGAGGTTCCGCGCGTGCACCTTCCCGGTGAGCTGGCGCAGCCCGGCCTCGTCGGCCGCCCGCAGCACCGCGGCCAGCAGCAGCTCACCTATCCGGCTGCGGCCAGCGACGTCGGCAACGGCCAGCGACCTGAAGTTCCCGTACCGCGCGCCGGTCAGCGAGTTGGTCCTGCCAGACAGCCAGGCCCAGCCGACCGGCTCGCCCGGCGCCGCCTCGGCGGCGGCCACGAGCGTGATCTCTCCCGGCTTGCCCAGCGCAGCACCGACCCGCCTGCGGTGCAGCCCAGCGTCGGTGACCGCCTCGTCGCCGAACGACACCTGCGCGATCTCCACCTCGAAGTTGGCGATCGCGTCAAGATCGTCGGCCGTGGCCTCCCGGACCAGGTATCTGGGCAGACCGGAACTCCCCGGACCTGCCTCGCCGCTCATCGCTCTCCCGTTCCCGTTCCCGTGCGCGCCCGCAGCGGCATTGGCCGGAACACCGTGCCGCCGCACTGCGGGCACCCGGCCTCCTGCAGCGCCGCGATGCGCGGCCACCGGCCACCCGGGCCGACCTCGTGCACGGCCCGGCACCCCGCGCAACGGTACGGCCGGGCCGCGGTCGCCCGGGCCTCGGCCGTGTACAGCGGCCCGGTGGCGTCGCCCTCGACGAGCGGCGCGGCAGCCGCCGTGCTGCGCAGATAGTACAGGTGGCTGGTGCCGGCCAGGATGCCTGCGCCGAGGTATTCGTTGAAGTTGGGCCACAGCGCGCGCACGGCGAGCCCCATGGAGCCGATCAGCTGCTGTACCTGCAGCGTCTCGTCGGGCCTGCGAGCGCCGAACGAGAAGAACACGTGCTTGCCGGGCTCGGGTGCCAGCGCGCTGACCGCTCGGGACAGGAACAGCTCAGCCCCGGCGACGGTGTACGGCGGGTCGGTGCAGGCCACGTCGAACCCGCCGACCAGGCTGCCGGGCAGCGGGTGGCGCAGGTCATGCTCGACCAGTTCCGCGTCGATTCCGGTGCCCGAGATCTGGTCGGCGGCCCAGGCCAGCACGTCGGGATCGGAGTCGATGACGGTCATCCGCTCGATCGCGGCCGTGGCACCGACGGCAGCGGCGAAGGCGCTGATCGCGACCGACATCAGGTCGTCGTCGCCGAGCAGCAGGATCCTGCGGCCGAGCAGCGCGCCCTCCTCGTGCATCGCCAGCACCCGCCGGATCTTCGTGGCGACCGTGCAGTGCGTCTGGTCCAGCTCCGGCTTTGCCGAGGGAGCCCCCGCCGCCGCCCGGTCCAGCAGCGCGGCCAGCCCGGCCAGGGCGGCGGGGACGACGAACCCGCTGCCCGCGCACTCCGGGCAGGCCACGTTCAGGTCCGCGTGGTAGGCGGCGAGCAGCTCCCGGCCGGCGGTGGTCAGCCGGACTGGCCGTGCCCGGTCGACCACGCCGCGCCGCCGCAGCTCGTTGCAGACCGCGGCGACGATGGGCACCGGCAGCTCGGCCATCCGGCTCACCTCGCGGACGGCCACGGGCTCGCTGCGGGCGATGGCGCGCAGCACGTCGCCCACCCCGGACGGTCCCTCGGCCAGTCCCACAGCCGACGCGACGTCGGCGATGACCGAGTCCATGTCCATGAGGGTGTACGGTATCCTCCCGCATCATGCCCGGCATCGACGCGGCGCGCCGCTATCCGCAACTGCCCAGGCAGGAGCCGCTGGCGCCAAAGTTCCTTTACGCCGTCGACGCGAGGCTCACCCGCTCCTCGCCGGTGGCCGACATCACCCGGCTGACGTCGCTCACGGCCGCCGCGGTGGAGGCGGGCAACGGCCACGTGCTCGACACCAGTCACGTGATCTTCCCGAACGGCGCGATCACGCTGGTGCTGATCCTCGCCGAGTCGCACCTGTCCATTCACACCTGGCCGGAAGAGAACCTGATCGCGATCGACCTGTTCAGCTGCGGCCGGATCGACGGCGACGCCGTGATCTCCGGGCTCACCCGGTCGCTCCGGCTCGAGGCAGTCTCGGTGCGCAAGATGGCCCGCGGCATGCCGGCCGACCGCGGCCGCGCCACCGGCCAGGGTATTTAACCGAACGTTAACTATCTGTATCCCTGATAGCCGTCCTTACTCTAAGTGCTTGAAATATTGCTGTCCGTAGTGTGGCCTGATGGGGGCGCAAACAGGATCAGCGGCCGCACCGGGCAGGTTCGATTCGCTCGATGACGCCAAGATCAACCGGTTCCAGCTGAAGATCATGTTCGTGTCGGGCATGGGGTTCTTCACCGATGCCTACGACCTGTTCGTGATCGGGATCGTCGTCGCGCTGCTGAAACCCGAGTGGAACCTTTCCACCGGCCAGGTCTCCTGGCTGAACTCGGCGACGCTGCTGGCCTCGGCGGTCGGCGCGGTTGTCTTCGGCCGGATTGCCGACATCCTCGGCCGCAAGCGCATCTACGGCTACGAGGTGCTGATCCTCGCCATCGGCGCGCTGGCGTCGGCGTTCGCGCCGAACTACACGTTCCTGCTGATCTGCCGGATCATCCTGGGGATCGGCATCGGGGGTGACTACCCGGTGTCGGCGACGATCATGAGCGAGTACTCGGGCAAGCAGACCCGGGGCCGGATGGTCGGCCTGGTGTTCGCGATGCAGGGCGCGGGCCTGATCGTCGGCCCGCTGGTGGCCTCGATCCTGCTGGGCTCCGGCATATCGAACGACTACACCTGGCGGATCCTTCTCGCGCTCGGCGCGATACCGGGGCTGGCGGTCTTCTACCTGCGGCGCCAGATCCACGAGACGCCCCGGTTCGCGGCGGCGGGCGGCGCCCACGAGGAGGCCGCTGCCGCGATCGGGGCGGCGACCGGCAGCGCCCCGGCCCCGCGGTCGGCCGTGGAATCGAAGGCGAGGAATCCGCAGAGTGTGCTCGGCGGCTTCATGATCCTGGCCAGGAGCCGCCGGATGCTGCTGTGGCTGATTGGCACCGCGGGCTGCTGGGCGCTGCTGGACTTCTGCTACTACGGCAACACGATCTCCACGCCCGAGATCCTCAAGCTGCTCAACCCGCACGCCTCTCTGCTGCACAATACGCTGGTCCAGCTGGGGATCTTCGTGGTGTTTGCGGTGCCCGGCTACATCGTCGCGATCCTGCTCCTGGACAAGACCGGGCGGCGCAGCATCCAGATACTGGGGTTCGGGATGATGGCGCTGATGTTCCTGCTCATCGGCATCATCCCCAGCGTCACGACCGTGGCCTTGCAGTTCGTCCTGCTGTACGGGATCAGTTACTTCTTCACCCAGTTCGGCCCCAATACCACCACGTTCATCTACCCAGCCGAGATCTTCCCCGTGGAGGTCAGAACCACCGGTCACGGCATCTCGGCCGGTGCCGGGAAGATGGGCGCATTCGCCGGGGCGTTCCTGTTCCCCGACATGCTCGCGTCATCGCTGGGCGTCCGCGGGGCCGAGATCGTGGCCGGCGTGGTGGCAGCGGCCGGCATGCTGCTCACCATCGCGCTCCTCCCCGAGCCGAAGGGCAAGACTCTCGAAGAGCTGTCGGCGGATGCCTACGCTCCACGTGAACTCAAGCTGGAGACTGCGCGATGACGTACCGGATCGTGGCTGGCATCGACGGGTCGGAACACAGCAACGCGGCGCTGCGGTGGGCGCTGAAGGAGGCCGAGTGCCACTCGGGGACGGTGACCGCTGTGGTCGCCTGGCAGGTGCCGTTCCTGTCCTTCCCGGGCGGGTTCGACCGGAACGAGCTGGAGAAGGCGTACAAGAACTTCGTGATCGAGACCGTCAGCGCGATCGCGCCCAAGCCGGCCGTTCCGCTGGAGACCCTGGTCGCCGAAGGCGACCCGACCGAGTCGCTGGTCGAAGCGTCCAAGGGCGCGAACCTGCTGGTGCTCGGGATCCGCGGCCGGTCGCGGTTCGCCGGGCTGCTGCTCGGCTCGGTGAGCCAGGGAGCCGCGGCGAGCGCCCACTGCCCCGTCGTGCTGGTCAAGCGGTCCGACGAAGCCTGACCGGCCGCGAGTAACCCGGCCGGGCCGAGGTAGGTAGCGCTCGCGGGCGCCGTCGTCAATCCGCTTGGATTGGCAGCCGAGCACCCGCGAGGCACCTTGGAGGCCGGATGAGCGAGCATGAGGTAGACGTCGTCGTCATCGGCCTTGGCCCGGGCGGCGAGTACGCCGCCGGGGAACTCGCCGAGGCGGGGCTGACCGTGGCGGGCGTGGAGGACAGCCTGGTCGGCGGCGAGTGCCCGTACTGGGGCTGCGTGCCGTCCAAGATGATGATCCGCGCGGCCAACCTGGTGACCGAGGGCCGCCGCATCCCCGGCATGGCGGGGGCGTCGGCGGTGCAGCCGGACTGGACGCCGGTCGCGCGCCGGATCCGGGACGAGGCCACCGACGGCTGGGACGACAAGGTGGCGGCCGGCCGGTTCACTGGCAAGGGCGGCCTGCTGTTCCGCGGGCATGGCAAGATCATCGCCCCGGGGCAGGTGGCGGTCGGCGGCGACGTGCTGCGCGCCCGGCGCGGGATCGTGATCAACACCGGCACCGTGCCGGCGATACCCGCGGTCCCCGGCCTGGCCGGCACGCCCTACTGGACGAACCACGATGCGATCGAGGCCGAGCAGGTGCCGGAGTCGCTGATCGTGCTCGGCGGCGGCGCGATCGCGCTGGAGCTCGCGCAGGTGTACTCGCGCTTCGGCTCGAGGGTCACCGTGATCGAGGACTCCGGCCGCCTGCTCTCGACCGAGGAGCCCGAGGCCGGCCAGCTGATCGCGGAGGTTTTCCGGCGGGAGGGCATCGACGTAAGGGCGGGAGTGAAGGCCGGCCAGGTGAGCCACGAGCCCGGTCCCGGCCTGGCTGCCGGGTTCAGGGTCGCGCTGGATGACGGGGCCGAGGCCCGCGCGAGCGCGCTGCTCGTCGCCACCGGGCGGCGCACCGACCTGGCTGCCGTCGGCGTCGGCAGCGTCGGGATCGACGAGTCCCAGCATGTGGTGCCCGTCGACGGGCACATGCGCGCCGCATCCGGGGTGTGGGCGATCGGCGACGTGGTCGGCAAGGGCAAGTTCACGCACATGTCCATGTACCACGCGGCCATCGCCGTGGCCGACATCCTCGGCCGGGAGCACACCCCGGCCGAGTACCACGCGGTGCCGCAGGTCACCTTTACCGATCCCGAGGTCGGCCGCGTCGGCGTGACCGAGGCCGCGGCCAGGGAGCAGGGGCTGGACGTCCGGGTGGCGCTGACGCAGGTGCCCACCTCCGCCCGCGGCTGGATCCACAAGGCCGGCAACGACGGGTTCATCAAGCTGGTCGAGGACCGTGGCCGCGGCGTCCTGGTGGGAGCCACGTCGGCCGGCCCGTGGGGCGGCGAGGTGCTCAGCATGCTGGTGCTCGCCGTGCACGCCGCGGTGCCGGTACAGCGTCTGCGGGAGATGATCTATGCCTTCCCAACCTTTCACCGTGCGGTCTTTGACGCGCTGGGCGAGCTTTCCGACGGCTGACACCGCAGCGCCGCGCCCGCGCGGTAGCGCACGAACCCGGGCACCGCCGCGCAGGTGGCGGCGACAGCGGCGATGCACATCAGCCCGCCAGACCAAGCCGAGACCGCGGGCGTGGTGAGGCTGGCCATCCCGCCCGCCTTGGCCTGGCCGGCGGATGGCCCGAGCCCATAGCTGAGCAGTTCGACGCCGGCCATCCGACCCCGCAGCGCGTCCGGGATCGTCTGATTCCACAGCGTGTCCCGGAATATCCCGCTCAGCATGTCGGCCCACCCGGCCACGACCAGGAACGCCAGCGCCGCGCCGATGTCCGGGGCGAGGCCGAGCCCGGTGATCGCCAGGCCCCACGCGGCCGCGGCCAGGGCGATCGCGCGGCCGTGCCGGCGTACCCGGCCGGTCCAGCCGCTCAGCGCCGAGGCGGCGGCAGCACCGGCCGACGGCGCCGCGAACATCAGCCCCACCGCCCACGTCGCGTGCAGGTCGGCCGCGAGGAACGGGAACAGCGCGTTCGGGTACGCGAGCGTCATCGCGGCCAGGTCGACTAGGTACGAGCCGACGAGCTCGGGACGGCTGCGCGCGTACTTCAGCCCGGGCAGCAGGCTGCGCAGCCCCTTGCGGTGCGCCTCACCCGCGCTCGCGGGGGCCGGAACCGGGCTGAGCCGCCCCAGGAACCCGAGCGAGGCTGCGAACGTCACGGTGTCCAGGAGATAGACGGCCCTGGGACCGGGTGCCGCGGCCAGCGCCCCGCCGACCGCGGCACCGGCGATGAAGCTGGCGTTCGACGACAGCGAGAGCAGGGCAGACGCCGCGGTGAGCTGGTCTCGGCCGACCAGCCGGGGAACAGAGGCGTCGAGCGACGGCCGCTGCAGTGCGGCCAGCCCCATCATCGCGGCGGCCACGCCGAACAGCGGCCATGCCTGGGGATGCGGCAGCGATGCATTGGCCACCAGCACCGCCGCGCAGCAGCCCAGGCCGACCTCGCAGCACCGGATCAGGCGCCTGCGGTCAAGCCGGTCCGCCAGCGCGCCGCCGTACAGGCCGAACACCACCAGCGGCACCAGCTCGGCCACGCCGAGCAGCCCCACGGCAAGCGCCGACCCGGTGAGCTGACGGGCCTGAACGAGCAGGGCCACGGCGGTGGCCTGGCTGCCGAACAGCGTGACCGTGCGGCTGGCGAAGACCAGCCTGAAGTCGTGCGACGAGCGCAGCGGCGTGAGATCCGCTCCCAGCCGGCGTATGCCGGCGCGGAGCGTCCGTCCCCGGGCCTTCCCGGTCATCTTGGTCTCCTCGGCGTGTTCCAGGCGTGCGAGAGCGCTGCGAACACCGGAGAGTGGCGATGACGGCGAGATCAGCCGCGTTGCTAACCGTTAAGGCACGTCCAAGGCCCGCACGCGGCGCGCGTGGCGGACGACAGCGGACCGCCGGTCAGGCCACCCTGCGGTGGCCCGGAACGACGAGCTCGGCCCCCGGCCCGGCCTGATACAGCCCGGCGGTCAGGCGCCGGAGGCCCGCGGTGGTCGACCGATTGGTGAGCACGGCCCGAGGGTATCAGCGGACGCCATTCAGCCCCAGACTTCGCTTGCCGTCTCCACCACCAGCCGGAGCTTGGCGGCCTGCTCCTCGGGGGTCAGCACGTTGCCTTCTACCGAGGATGAGAAGCCGCACTGCGGCGACAGGCACAGCTGATCCAGCGGCAGGTACTTGGCCGCCTCGTCGATCCGCCGCTTGAGCGCGTCCTTGCTCTCCAGCTCGCCCCGTTTGGTGGTGACCAGGCCGAGGACCACCATCTTGCCCGGGGGGACGAACCGCAGCGGCTCGAAGGTGCCGGACCGCTCGTCGTCGTACTCGAGGAAGAACCCGTCCACGGCCAGCTCGCCGAACAGGGCCTCGGCCACGAAGTCGTAGCCGCCCTCGGCGGCCCACGACGACCGGAAGTTCCCGCGGCACATGTGCGTGGTCACCGCCATGCCGTCGGGCCGGCCCGCGATCGCTGCGTTGACCTGCCGGATGTAGCGCAGGTGCAGGCGGTCGGCGTCCTCGCCGCGCGCGGCGATCTCGGCACGCTGCGCCGGGTCGTTCAGGTAGGCCAGGCTGGTGTCGTCGAGCTGCAGGTAGGTACAGCCCAGGCCGGCCAGCCGCCGCACCTCCTCGGCATAGGTCGCGGCCAGGTCGGACCAGAACTCCTCGATGTCCGGGTACACGGCGGGATCGATGGCAGCCGGGCCGCCGCGGTAGTGAACCATGTTCGGGGACGGGATCGTGAGTTTCGGCGTCGCGGTCGTGACGGCCGACTGCAGGAAGCGGAAGTCGGGCTCGAAGATCGTGTGATCCAGGTGCAGCTTGCTCGCCACGTGCAGCGCTGCCGGGGTCCACTCGATCGTGCCCGAGGCGTTGCGGAACTGCACCGCCAGGCGGCCCGGCGCCTTCGTGATCCCGCCGATCTGGTAGATGAAGTCCATGTGCCAGGTCGCCCGGCGGAACTCGCCGTCGGTGGCCGACTGCAGGCCAAGCCTTTCCTGCATCGCAACGGCCGAACGGATCGCGTCGTCCTCGATGGCCCGCAGCTGCGCCGAGTCGATGCGCCCGGCCGCGAAATCGTCGCGCGCCGCGTGCACCTGCGGCGGGCGGAGCAGGCTGCCGACGTGGTCGGCACGGAACGGCGGTGTGCTGCGCATAGCGGCCATCGTCATGCGGCCGGCCGCGCGCGTCAATGCCGGACAGCCGAAACGGCGGCCCGCCCGGCAGGTGCGCCGGCCGGGCCGGGGGGCGCGAGGTAGGTTGGGCGCATCGGGCGCGCGTCTGGTGCGCGCCGGCCGCTCGATGGGAGGACCGTGAGCATCGGCAGCCTGGTCGGTTCCGGGCCGCTTATCCTGGCCGTGCCGGTGGCGGCGGCCGCCGGGGCGGTCACGTTCCTGTCCCCGTGCTGCCTGCCGCTGGTCCCCGGTTACCTCTCCTACGTGACCGGAATGTCCGGGGCCGGTGCCGCCGGGGCCGGTGCTTCCCAGGCCGGCGCCGAGCCCGCCGCGGCACAGCTCGCCAGCGCCCAGGCCGTCGGCGTCCAGCCCGGCGGGGCCCGCCTGGCCGGGGCCGCGCCGGTCAGTGTCGGCGGGCCGTCCGTGGCCGTGCCGGCGCCGCCGCCGCGCAGCCGGGTGGTGGCCGGGACCGCGCTGTTCGTGCTCGGGTTCTCGGCGCTCTACATGTCGTACGGGCTGGCGTTCGGCGGGCTCGGCACCGCGCTCAGGGCGCACCAGCAGGTTCTGACGCAGGTGCTGGGTGCGCTGACGATCGTGCTCGGCCTGCTGTTCGCCGGGGTGCTCGACCGGTTCACGTTCACCGGGCGGATCATACGGCCGTCACTGCGGCCGCGGGCTGGGCTGGCGGGCGCTCCGCTGCTCGGAGTGCTGTTCGGGCTCGGCTGGTCCCCCTGCGTCGGCCCGACGCTCACCGCGGTGCTCACGCTCGCGGAAACGTCGGGCACCGCCGTCCGCGGCGCGTTCCTCGCTTTTGTCTACTGTCTTGGCCTCGGCATCCCGTTCCTAATCGTGGCGCTGGCGTTCCAGCGCGGCATGCGCGCGTTCGGATTCGCCCGCCGTCACGCGCGCCTGATCACCGGGATCGGCGGCGGCCTGCTGGTGCTGGTCGGAGTGCTCGAGGTGACCGGGGCCTGGTCGGCCGCGATCACCTGGCTGCAGATCCACTGGGTCGGCGGATACACCGCGCCCATCTAGAGCGCAGGGTTCCAGGGCGCAGGGTTCCAGAGCACAGGATTCCAGAGCACAGGATTCTGATGCATGGGGTGTGCAGGCAACCGGCCCTCACTTGCGCACGTTGCGCGGCGCAGGTTGCGCTTCGCCTGGTGCTGAGCCCGTCCGCCCGGGGAGTGATCAGGCGGCGGCCGAACGGCTGCCGGCGGCTGCCCGCAGCCCCTCGAAGATCCGCATGTCCTCGTCCTGCTCGGGATGCCACTGCACGCCGAGCGCGAACGGGTGCCCGGCAAGCTCAATCGCCTCGATGGACTCCCCGTCTGCCCAGGCGACCGCCGTCACGCCGTTGCCAAGCCGGTCCACCGTCTGATGCCGGCCGTCCGGCATGTCCGCGAACGGCGCCGTCAGGCTCGGGCCGAGGAGCTGGCCGAGCCTGCTGTCCGGGCTGAGCCGCACGTTGCGGGTGGCCCACGTCACCGGCCGCGGTGACGTGCCATCGGCGCCGGGGCGGTCGGTGAGCGAGCCGCCTCGAGCCACGTTCAGCACCCGCATGCCGCGGCCGATCGCGAGCACCGGGAGCGCGGCCAGGATCGCCGCCCGCATCAGCGCGAACTCGCTGGCGTCCCGCGCCGGGTCGAGCTGGCCAGCCCCGTCCTGCTGCCCGGCACCGCCGTGCCCGGCGTCGATGTCAGCACCGTCGGAGAACACCACTCCGTCGAGTCCTGACGCGAGGTCAGCGGCGTGATACCGCGCCGCTGGCAGCAGCACGGGGACACATCCGGACCGTTCCACCGCCCGGGCGTAGCTGGCGGGCAGCAGCACCGCTTCCCGCACGCGATCGCCCCAGCCGGCGGCGGCCATCTCGCTGGTGATGCCGATGAGCGGGCGAGTCATGAGCCCATGATGGTCCACCTCGGCCTGCTGGCGGGGCCAAACGACCTCATGCGGCCGGACACGGTCGGTGACGCCCCGACTAATTCGGCCGGGCCCCGGACTCGGCCGCCCTTAACGCCAAAGTGGCGTAGCGGCCGATAATCCAGCACTTGCTACTAGGCATGATCGCGAAAGTTGACCGAACGGCATTCTGCTACTCTGCGTATTCTCTCGCGCAAGCGCGCCGAAAAAGGTTGTATATAGCATGTCAGGATGCCACACTCAGAACATGGCGATCGCGCTGGACAGTGGCTACCCTGACGACGGGCCTCTAGCCAACTTCGCAGGTCAGCAGGCTCGCTCACCCTTCGGACGGCGTCGCGCGGTGCATCATGAACGCCTTTTTTCCTTAACAGATCCCGATCGGCTATTTTCAGCGAGAATTGCTGCCTCTGACGCAAATGATGACGTTGCGCTACCGCAAGAGTGGCCCGACTCCAGCGAGCCGGAAGAATGTGCGGCGGCCGCGAGAGATTTCGATGCCCGGCTGGTAAAGGAAACTTTCTCGCGACTCACCGAGAACCCCGATCTAGCAATGGAGCACTTTTATGCACGCCTTTTCGTGTGCCATCCAGAAATTCGCTCCATGTTTCCTCACGCAATGCATGACCATATGGAGCGGGTATTCGACGCCCTAGCCCGGATAGTGTGGCGCATCGACAACCCGGATTCGCTAATTGATTATCTCAGCCGCCTGGGCCGCGGTCACCGGAAATTCGGCGTCAAGGAACGGCACTATGAGCCTTTCCTGACTGTGCTCGCCGAAACGGTCCGGTATTTCAACGGGCACAGCTGGACCGCCAAGACACAGGCCGCGTGGGACGCCGCTCTCGCCCGCGTCTCCTCGGCCATGCTGGCCGCCGCCGAGCGCGACGCGGCGCTGCAGCCGCCCTGGTGGGTCGGCGAGGTGGTACAGCACGACCAGCGCCGGCCCGACCTCGCGGTGCTGACGATCAAGCCGGACCAGCCGCTGCACTACACCCCGGGCCAGTACGTGGCCGTGCAGGTGCCACGGTGGCCCCGGGTCTGGCGCAACTTCTCGATCGCCAACGCACCACGCGAGAACGGCCTGATAGACCTGCATGTCCGGGGCGTGCGGGGTGGCATGGTGAGCGGGTCGCTGGTGCACAACATCCGGCCCGGCGACACCCTGCTGCTCGGCCAGGCGTGCGGCGAGATGACGGCTTCCGCCGACCGCGAGACCCCCTTGCTGTGCATCGCCGGCGGCACCGGGCTGGCCCCCATCAAGGCGATCATCGAGGGCGCGGTCAACGCCAGCAAGCCGGGCCGCCGCCGGGAGATCGTCTTGTTCTTCGGCGCACGGTCCTGCGAAGACCTGTACGACCTGCCCGATCTGCGGGTCCTCGAATGGATTTACTCGGCGCTGACGGTGATTCCCGTTGTCTCACAGCAGGAAGAATTTGATGGCATCAACGGGTCGCTCCCCGATGTCGCGGCGCGTTATGCGAAATGCGAGGGCAGGGAAATCTTCGTAAGCGGCCCCGAGTTCATGGTGCGGCGGACAGTTTCGCTTCTCGCCGACCGTGTCCGGCCCGGCCAGATCCGCTACGATCCGCCGGGGTCGGCGAAGTAGTCGGCCGGCTGGCGCAAATGTCCGCCGTGCAATCCCACGGGACCACGCGCCGCTATCCCGCGCTACCCCACCGCGTGCAATCCCATCCCACGCATCGACCTGGGAAAATTACGCGAGATGCAATCCCACGCGGACTCTAAGACTTGCAATTGCCTGTCATGCAATCTCATTTTGCATGTTGCGGATCGGCGGCTCAGCTGGCCAGGTGCTCGCCGAAGAACGCGTATATCCGCCGCCACGCGTCGGCCGCGTCCGACTCGACGTAGTTCATCCTGGCGAACTTCGAGAGCACCGCCATGGCGCCTGTCGGCTCGGTCAGGAAGCGGTGACCCACGCCCGGGTAGACCTGCACGTCGTGCGGGATCTCCAGCACGGTGAGGGCGCGCTGTAGTCGCTCCGGGTGCTTGGTGCCCATCGGGTCCCGCGCGCCGTAGCTCGCGACGATCGGGCACGCGCCGCGCAGCACGTTCTCGGCGTCCTCCGGCACCTCGCCGTAGTTCACCGAGGCCACGTCGAAGCCGTCGCGCGGCGCGCAGAGCAGCGCGAACCCTCCGCCAATGCAGAACCCGATGACGCCGGTCCGCCCGGTGCAGTCGTCCCGGGCGGCCAGGTACCTGCGCGCGGCCTCCAGCACGTCGAAGGCGGCCCCGGACCGGGCCCGGAGCTGGCGGGCCGCGCCGACCACGCAGCGCAGCCAGGACTTGCCGTCGTAGAGATCCGGGGCGAGGGCCAGGTAGCCGTGCGCCGCGAACTGGTCCGCCTTGTTCCTGATGTCGTCGTTCAGGCCGAACGCCTCGTGGATCACCACCACGCCATGCCACGGGCCCGGGGCTGCGCCGGCCGGGGGAACCGCGAGGTAGCCGCGCGTGGTGCGGTCGGCTACCTGGTACGAAATCGCTGGCATGCGGCAAACACTGTCATACCTTGCGCCACTGCGGTATCCAGGCACCGTCGGTCACCGTGTAGTCCCCGAACAGCGCCGGCGCCTCGGCCCGCATCAGCTCAGCGATCTTGCCGAACACCAGGCGGATCTCCTCCTCGGCGCCGGTGTCGGTCCGCGCCTCGATCGTGTGCCGCAGGGTCCGGACGTTCGCCGTCCACAGCAGGCCGGTGGCCACCCCGTCCGGCGCGAACCGGCGCATGAACGAGGTCTTGTGCTTCTTCTCATGGAACGGGACGCCTTCGTCGTCCAGCCCGAAGTGCCCGGCCATCCAGCGCTGGAACTCCTCCATCTGCTCCAGCAGCGCGGTGGCCCGCTTCATCAGCTCGGCGTCGGACTGCGCCCACTCGGGGAACCAGAATGGGATGTCGGCCAGCCGCACGAACCGCAGCGACTCCTGCGAGACCGCGGTCCCCGGCCGATGGCGAATCAGCTCGTGAGTCAGAACCCTGGATGTGTTATGCAGCACGAAGCTGAAGCTGACGTGCTCGAGCACGGACCCGTGCATCTGCTTCAGGATGTTCTGCAGGTACGTCTCCTGGTCGTTGCGCACCCGGACGATGTTCGGGTTCAGCCCCGGCTCCCACGCCCGGTAGCAGATTTTGCCGGCGAACTCGACCAGGTTCTGGGCGTCGTCGAGGTCGCCCCGGTCCAGCTTCTCCAGCCACTTCTCCCCGCCGACCTCGTGCAGGTACGCGGCGATCTGGTCGTAGTCGATCTCGGGACGGGCGACGAGGAACACCTCGGGCTGCACGCTCTTCATGACACGGCACCCTACTGCGGTCCGGCGACAGCGGCCCGCCGGCGTGGCCTCGCTGGTCCAGCGCGTGCTAGCGCATGGCGGTGTGGGTGAACGAGTGCCAGTGCGCGGTGACGAAGCCAGGGTCGATCACCCAGCCGCCCAGCACCAGCAGCGCCCCGGTTAGCACCGGGTCAACGAACAGGATCTCCGGGCTGGTCCCGGTCGTGAACGCCAGCGGCTCCGGCAGCAGGTGGAACCGGTGCTTGGACAGCGGGAACGCGAGCATGCAGCCGGAGTCGGTCAGCATGTCACCGGCCACGTGCACGCTGCAGCCGATCGCCGTCGCGAGCGGGATCAGCGTCAGCCCGTACCCGTACCGCACCTCCGCGGCCGCGACGGCGATCCCGATGACGTCGGCGACGTGCCCCCGGGCGATGTGCAGCGCCTCGAGGGCGGCGGCGACGCTGAGCGTCATCAGCAGCGCGAGCCCGGCCTTGCCCGCCCAGTCCGCGCGGTAGTGGCAGGACACCCAGGCCAGGCCCGTGAAGGCGGCGATGCCGAGGACGGAGTGCGTGGCGTGCCGGTGGCCGCCGGACAGCCGCCCGGTGATCCACGCGATCGCTTCGGACAGGAAGCCGAGGCAGCGGGACGGGGACGACCCGCACTTGTCCAGGTCGGGAAGCAGCGCCATGCCCGCGGTGAACCCGGCGAGCGCCGCCAGCCGCGGGTCGGGCAGGTGCAGCACGATCCCCGCGGCAACGCCCGCGACCGCGCCGGACAGCGCGTGCGAATGCCCCAGCATCAGTCCCGCCGCCGGCGCGCGCCTGCCCGTGCCATTCCCACCGCCCTCGCGGGCAAAGCTAACCAATCCGGGCGACCCGGCCAACGAGGCGCGCCGCCGGGGCGGGAAGGACGCTCAGGAGACGCGCTTGGCAACCGCTCAGGAGACGGTACTGGCGACCTCGTCCCGCGACCGCGCCCGGGCCAGCCGCAGCACGTTCCCGATCACCTGGTGACCGGCCCGGCCGGACGCACTGAGGATCGACTCCGGGTGGAACTGCACTCCCCACCGCCCGGCCACCTCGTCCTCGATCGCCATCACCACCCCGTCGGGGGTGACCGCCGTGACCGAGAACCCGCCCTCGACGCCGGCCGCAGTGGCGTGCAGCGAGTGGTACCGCCCGGCGGTGAACTCGGCCGGGAGGCCGGCCAGCAGGCCGGAGGTGGCCGGGCCGCCGAGCACACGCACCGTCCCCGGCTTGCCGTGCACCGGCGTGTCCAGCAGGCCGAGCTGCCCGCCCGCGTGCTCCACCATCGCCTGCATCCCCAGGCACACGCCGAACGCGGCGATCCCCCGGTCGTCGAGCGCGGTCAGCAGCGCGTCGCAGCCGAAGTCCGACGGGCGGCCCGGGCCCGGCGA
>Ga0209275_10000339_pt1 | contig 17683 bp, 16 predicted proteins | sample HubBroMetageREF2_FD_188344 | JGI IMG/M metagenome (GOLD analysis project Ga0209275, IMG submission 188344) | Reference soil microbial communities from the Hubbard Brook experimental Forest, New Hampshire, USA - Hubbard Brook CCASE Soil... | ecosystem: Environmental > Terrestrial > Soil >... | reverse complement strand
TAGGGGGCATAGAGGAACGACGCAAAACCGGGCCCCCTCCTCGCCGATCGCCGTGCGCCGGTCCTGAGCGAAAAAGCGCGGTAGAATCAGGGTTTTTGCGCCTCTCGCGCTTCGTCTCGATTCTTCGCGCGTTTTGCAATCGCGTTTGCAAAAACTTTGCAACGTCGAAAAAGCTATATGGCGTATGGCTTTTCACATCGAGCACCAATGCATACCCGGGCCGGATGCAATCGGCTCCGGGCTCGTCGACTCAAACTGCCTCGCCTTCGCGAAGCCGTGCTAAGGAACAGAGGCGTGGGCCGCAACGCTTTTAAGAGACTTTAGCTATTTCACGAACACGAACGTCGGAGTCACTAGTTGAGTAGCCGATCCTTGAATGACCGTCAGCGGTGGCTCTTTACCTCTCGCTCTCTCAGCGTATTGGGCAACGAGCGGCACCGAGAATCCGGTCACGTAAAGCGAGTCATCAGGTGCGACGATGATGCCGCCGATCACCTGTTGTCCACCATTGGACCAATCCACATGGAGCGTCACGCGGGGGGACTCATCGCCGCCAGCTCCGAGCGGAAAGCGCCCTATGTAACCGCTATAGACGGAAGTGACGTAGAGCCCTGCTGGGCCGATAGCGAGCCCGTCCGGCTCGTTAATGCGGCTTCGAGTCCCCGCGAGTACGCGCACCGGGGAGGCATTACCATTAGCATTCCTGTTAAAGACCAACGTTGCTTCATTCGTCACGTTTGCCACGTATATTTTTCCTGCACGGTCGATCGCAAGCTGGTTGACGTGACCGAGTTGGGTGCGTTTTCCTGTTATTTCCCTTATGGGATTTACGTTTCCATTGCTACCAGCTGCAAACTCCTCGATGCTATTCTTTCCGGGCGGCCCATAGTCGCACTCTCCGCAGTTCGAAACATATAGATTTCCCAACCGGTCGAGCGCTAGAGCTATCGGCGAGGCAAGGCCCGTCTCGGAACCTGAAATGACGAGGTTTGGACTGACGTTACCATTGGAGCCAGCTGGAAACCCTACGATGCTGTTAGTGTCGCTGTTCGCAACATATATCTCGCCCGTATCATCAACGACGATGCCGTCAACCAGGGTTAGATCCGTGTTGGAGCCAGCGATAGCGCCCGACGGCGCGACGTTCCCGTTTGATCCCGCTGGGTAATAGACGACCTCTCCCGAGGCCGGAGGGCCAAACGTTGTTACGTTCGACACGTACACGTAAACGTATCCGCTGGAGGCGCGCCGCGTCGGCGCGTGCTTTCGTTCACGGCCCGTGACGCTGAGTGTGGCGGGTGCAAACGACGATCGCGTCTGCATTAGCTGTGACGCCTCGACTCCACGGGATTGCACACCTACTGTTCCACAGCCCGCGAGCAGCCCCGCGGCAGCGCCGAGACCTACAGCGCAGCGGCCGAGGCCTAGAATCCTCATCTCCCCTTACCTCCTTGAAGCATGTACGCGCTCATGGCTAGGGAGGTTCGACGCTTGGCTTCAGTTCCATCGACGGGCCACGCCGCCAAAGCGGGCCTGGGCCGACGCTCCGCAGCCACGGCTCCGACGGGGAGCCCTCGCCGTGCCGACCTTGCCAAAGGGTGAAGCCGTTATTGAAACCTCAAGGTTAACCGCACACGCAGCGTGTTGAGCGCTCTTTGCATGCACCCCGATAGCTGGCCTCCGGGCCGCGCGACCTACAACACGCCAGCGGGTTTTAACGCGACGCCGTTTATGCCTTTTGCGTCAGTCCGCATAACCGCGCTTGGCTTCCTAGCATTTGGCTTGTAAACATAAATCTTGTTGGTGAAATAGTCAGGATCGAACAGGTACGAGGAATGCCCAAATGCGCCGATGGTCATATCATTGGCCCCCTCTGTACCGTAGAGAGCACGAATGGGATAGGCTGAGCCAGCCGCATAGACGAGCGTTTTGTACCTTCCTGGACCGTAGTAATAGTTAACGAACAGGTTGTTGGTGTGAGCGTCAAACGCGATTCCCGCTGGTTGCCCTCCCCCTATCAAGCCTAACGAAACGACTTGCTGCGATCCAGCAGCGATCATCAAGACGCCGGTATTCCAGTCCGCGACGTACAGGTCTCCCGATGGATCAAATACTTCGCCGTAGGGTCGGGAAAACAAATCGCTTGTTATGGTCTCTGAGGGTGTCGATTGTCCAGCAGGGTAGACGACCACGTCAGCGATGGAACCACCACTGTTGGCGACGTAGACGTTCCCAGCTGCGTCCGTCACCGCATCGTTCGCGTACGTCAATCCCTGCGAAAGAGTCAGCGTCGGGGTTTCGGAGCCAGCGGGGTAAATTTCGACCATTCCTACCCCTTCGCTCACATACAAGGTCCCTTCGCCGTCAACGCTTATCCCCTCAGGTTGGTCGATGCCATCCGTTACCTGACCTACTTTCTTAAGCGTTAGCCTCTGAACGTCGTAAATGTCGATCTTGTTATTTGAGTTACTTGCTACATAGAGCCAAGGACGGCTCGGATTGGCTTCGGGCGCAACCCATGAACCGCGGTCGAACGCTGGGACCGATGGATGGGTGACGCTCTCGCCCGGCGCGCCAGTCAGCGGCGCCGACGGGCCGCACGCCGCTAGTAGTGCTGCGGCGCTGATACTGAAGGCGTAGCGATTAAGTGCGAAGGTGCTCATGTCGGATGTCCCCCCGGCTGAACGGTCGGCAGGAGCGTTTCGCCGCCGTGCGCCCCAGGTCCCAGCGCAGTGACCGGCCGCGAAGCCGAAAAGCGACCTCGGTCCACGGCTCCGTACCCGCCCGCCAACCTTGACGCTATTCGCAATGGAAAGACCGGAGAGCTACGCGCCAAGGCGGTCCAGCGCCGCTGCAAGCCTGCCGATCGTGCCGCGGTGCGGTGTCTTCCCTCCGTTGACGATCGCCTGAATCTCCGAGCGACTTACCCCGGAAGCGCGAGCGACCAACTTAACGCCGGTTGCTCTTATCTGCCCACGCAATGCGTCGAGTCCTTTGGTTGCGTTTTCGTAGATCAAGACTTCCGTCGCGCCGAGCATTTCGGCGGTAAGCCCTTCGTCGGTATCGGTTGGGTCAACGATGACCTCCTTGCCGATCGCCATCTTGGACTCGACGCGCACCGGTCGTGGTATTAGGAGCCCGCGCGTGCGACGCGTCGGTTCGCTTCCGTCGGCGCACAGACGTTTGCGTTCGACACCTCGCAGCGTTGAACGAATAAGGCTACCGTAGGTCTTGAGGCGTGGCCGGAGCGCGAAGTCCCAAACGGCCTCGCAGCGTAGGCAGCGCCAATCCTGCTCGCGCCATTGTATAGGGTCGGGAAAGAGCGCACATCCTGGCCGTGGCTCCTCGCAGCATCGTTCCAATCCAGCGACTTCCTCGATTGCGAGGTCGATTGCGCTTCTATTCACGACGCCGACTGCGAGGAAGTCAAACGGGCGCAGGCGGTCGTTTTCGCGATATGGCTCAAAGACGTTCCACGTCGTAAGAGTAAGCTGCGAGATTGCGGGATACTGTTCCCATGCAAACGCCTCTATCGGCTTGCCGAGCGCTGCATGAATCTCGCGTTTCCAAGCGTCGATAATCCATTCGTGGCGATCGCCCTGAATCGGCGAACGGTACTGCCCAAGGACGTGCGAGGAATACTTGCGGATGACCGGCTCGCCTCGCGCGTCGAGCGTAAAGAGCGTATAGAGCTTTTCGGAAACCGCGTAGCACCACAACTCGCACCGGACTTTCCGCGTTTTATCCGTGAAGGTTTCGTCTTCGAGCTTCAGCACCGAGCCGCGAACGATCGCTCGATCGTACGGACTAAGCGAGGTAAATCGTTCGCGAATCGCCTCGACTTCTTCCCACGAAAGGGCGTGCAATCCGCGCGAGCCGTCCGGAAGGCGATACGGGCCGCCCTCGCACGGCACAAAGCCGCCGTCGTGCGTGGCGACCACGGCGAGGCTATCGGTATCGCAATAGGCAACAGCGCCGCCGCGGCGCTCCACCTCGCGCTGCGCTAACGCAAGCATGAGACGCGCTCCGGCGGTGACGAGCGACGCGGTTGGAAAGAAGTTGAAGCGGCCCGGGCGCTCCGGGCGATCGACCTCGGTTTCGAAGCTCGTGTCGGCATAGACCGCGACACGGCGCAGCTTTCGGTTTTCCTCGTCGGGGTCTACGTCGATGGGGCTCGTCTCCGCAAAGACGCCGTAAGCGCCGGAGTTTGCGACAACCTTATAGCCGGTAGACCGGCGCTCGTCGTCAATCGGGTCTCCGGTCGTGGTTTTCCGTAACTCAATGAGCCGAGCGAAGAAGTCATCGCTGCGAGGGTCGATGAGGTCGGCTCCTCGGAACGGAATCGCGCGCAACGTTTCCTGCATGCCGTTGGGTCGAAGGCGCCAAGCTCGAACGATGACGGGCTCGCCATCGGCGATCGCCGATGCTGCGAGGTCGGGACCGGCGTACCACAGAGGTTCTACCGACTCGACCGGGCCGATGGTGACAACTGCATTCGAGGCGGCCTGCTTTTCGTAATCGCGGCGTGCCACTTCGCTCGCAAGGCCCTCGGAGCCATTCGGCGGGACGATCGGCGCGCGCGCCGGTAGGCTGGCGCCGTTCGGGTCAACGAGGGCAAAGAAGTCGAGCCGCTTCCACGTCGCGGGGTCGAAGAGGGTTTCGGGATGCTCGCGCAGGTGCGCAAGCAGCGCCGCAATCTCTTCAGGCGGAATTTCTTCGACTTCGAGGCGTGCCGGTATGATGTGATTCGACCATAAGCCGAGGAGTGCAAAGACGGTCGGATACATGGAGAGAAAATCGAGGTAGACGCATTGCAGCAGCATCTTTACGATACGCGCCTCGACGCGTCCACCGTAGTAGGCCTGCGCCGCGTAGCCAAGATACGGCTTCGGAAAGTCCGGCTGGACTTGCAGGCGTGGTTGAACGCCGAGAGCATCGAGGTACGCCTTGGCGATCGTCGCACCGGATTGCGCCTTTGACAGGTGCAAGCTTACGGGGTGCTTTGCATGTTCAGCGTCGAGCGCCCGAAGTAGCTCAGACGTCTTGCGTACGTCATACAGGCAGCCCTCGACGTTTTCGACCGTGATTTGGCCGCTATGCGCTCCCGGCCGAACCTCGAACGGGACGCCAAAAGCTCGACAAGCGCTTTCCTTGGGCGGCTCGCCCATAAGTGGAAGGTTCTTATCGGTATGGGCAAACGCCACAGTCGCAAGGTCGATAACCACCGCGCCCTTCATATCGAAGCGAACGTGATGGCGGTCGTCGCGTTTGATTCGGCAGAACGGCCGGATGATATGGCTCTTGGTGCCGACGAACCGCTTCTGTAGCTCAAACCCGTTGCAGAAGCGCGTCCCATAGCGGGCCGTCTTGGTGGCACGCTCGAACGCGTCGGCGATGCGCGAGAGGTCATACGCGACGTTGAAGCCGACCATCGCCCAACCGTGCTTGCGAGCGGGCCATATTGCATGTTGAAACAGCCATTCGCGTTTGACGAGCTTTACACCGAGTGCGCGACATATCGTTTTGAGACGCGCGAAGCCAATCGGATCCGTGGATTGCAGGTCGTCCCGATAGAAAACAGCGCGGGTCTTGAGTCGGCGCCGCTCGTAGATTTCAAGAACCCCGAATGTCAGGCGGTGCTCGACGGTCTCGCAATCGAAAACAAGAACCATGCCGTCGAGCGAGGGAAGTTCGCTGCGCGGCGTACGTGACCCGCGGGTTTTGCGCCCCAGCGGCTCGGCGTATGCGCGCGCGAAAACATGGCGCAAAGTAAGGCGGTCCTCTATTGTTGGAGCGATTGGCTCGTAGGACGGCCTCAGGGTGTCATGCGTTAGTCGGCGGTTCATCGCGCCTTCCTCTTGGCTTTAGCTTCCTCTACCTCGTCGGCGCGCGCGTTACAAATGTCGGCGATCGAGCGCAGAAACTCGACCTCGGCCTCGTCGGCAAGAGGCTCAGGGGGATACGACGGGCGCCGACTCCTAGCAGGCGCTTTCGTCGCGCCGATAGGCGCTGGTCGAGGCTCCTGTGGCGCTGGTGTCTTATGCGGCTGCCGCTTCATCCTTACTCTGCCCTAGCTTTGCGCGTGCCCGGATACGTTGCATTGCCGTCAGCCGTCGATGGAGATTGAGAGGCACGAAAATAGTCACGCCGCTATAACGCCGACCGGCGACGTGATGCTCCTCGATCGCACTCCTGCCCTGACGGATTGCCGCGTGCTCCGCGCAGAGAATCATTCGCTCGTCGCTGTTGAGAACGATGGGGTCGCTTTCTCCGCATACTTCGCACGAGGCGCCCTCGGGCAGTAGTGCGGCGCGGCGCGCTCGTTCCGCGTTAAGGTCAATCATGCTGCGAACGTTGCGACCTCTTCACGGCGTTTGTAAAAGCCCGTCGAGCCGAAGTCAAACTCGGCCTCGTGTTCGAGAATGACCGCGGGGTCGGTGACAAATGGTAAGCGTCGCCCCGTCTCAGCGTCGAAAATGCTCTTGTCATGAAAGCGGTCGAGCGCATCGGTGCGACCGTTCTCAAGGTAGGTCCGAATCGCGTTCCAATGCTTACCCTCAAGGCTGCGGTCAGAGCCGAGCGGGTTAACGTAGATGACACCGCTTTCCGTAAGATGTGGCATGAAGCGCTCCAAGCCCGTGGCCGCGATCGGTTCAAGAGCGCTCGGAATCGCCACTCGCTTCGCGCGGGCGCGCCGCGTTGCCCAACCCTTCTTTGCTGCCGCGGAGCGTTTCGCGACGGCTGCGCGTATGGCCGAGGTGTGCTTTGCAGCGCCCGACGCAATCGCATTGCGTGCCTTCGTAAGCTGGCCGCGCGCCGCGCGAAGCTGGCCCGCGATCGCGTTAAGCGCGCGCGTCTTGGCGCCCCTCTTGCCCGGGGTTCGTGGCCGTGAGCGTTCGAGCTTCGCCTGTTGGGTCTCAAGCTCGACGATTCGCTGCAACGCGTGGCGGCGTTTCGTATGAGGTGAGAAACCGCGTTTTGCGTGCGCCATATCAAACGCCCTCGGAGTCGAGGCGAGTCGAAGGTAACGCGTCAAGGAGCGCGGAATCGCGAGAGTCGGATAACGTGATTCTGCGCCCCTCGTTGCAGCGAGGGGCCTTTTTCATCGCATCGGTCCCTCCGGTTGGTTGTGAGGCGGAAAATCGTCGCGACGGACATACCAACTCACGGCGACGAGACCGACAAAGAAGAGTATGGCGATGCCCCACGCGATCGCCGCTTCTGCACCGGTCAAAGGTTGGTCGTCTTGACTTGCACGCTGTTCCGGGTAGCGATCTCGGGCGGGCGCCTTCATGGGGCGATCGTCGCCGCAAAGGCGGCGATAGCGCTGCCGGGCGGACCAATCCGAGCACCCCGCGCGCTCTGCGCATTGTCGAAGGGAAAGCGACTCGTCCGCAAGCAGCTCGTCGAGCAGCGCGTAGTTGACGTGCTTACTCATTGACGGTCACCCGCGTCGAGTCGAGGGCTGCGCTCCCGGCTGCTGGCCCGAGCGCTGCGACCGGCTCGACCGGCTTTAAGAGGTCCGCTGCGACCGCCTCACCATAGGCCTCGGCGAAACGTTTCGCCCAGCGGTCCGGGGGCATGATTTCACCCCGCTCTATCGCCGAGACGACATAGGCTGGTAGGCGCACTTCGCGCGCGACCTGCCCTAGCGTTTTACCCGACAGGAGCCGCCAGAGGCGGAGTTTTCTTAAGTGTTGTGCCTTCATACGTTAACCTTATACCATCGGGCAGGAATGGCGCAAAGAGGGCATAATACGCTTCTATTATGCCTCCACAGCGCGGGATGCGGACAGGACGCCAGGAGCGCACGCATTTGCGCCCCGAGGAGTGGCCCGAGGCCGGCGCCTTCCTTCAAAGCCTCGTGGAGCGCAGCGGGGTGTCTAAGCGCAGCGTGCTTGCGGCCATGGGGTACGTCGGCGGCACAAACCGGCTGAACAGCTATTACCGCGGCGACCGGCTACCTTCGACAGGGACGCTGCTCGCGATCTGCGGGGCGATACACGCCTCGTACGTCGAAGTCGTCGATCGCTTCGGCTACTACCACGAGATAATCAAGATTCTCGACGATCTTGTTTGGCTCGGCGCGCGATGGCTCGAAGAGGATGAAGCCCGCGGCGAATCATTGGGCTCACCCGGCGCAGAGATTTCGCGCGTGGACTCGCTGCGTGGCACGGGCGTCCTTTATTGGAAGGACGAACCCATAACGTGGGGACAGCCGATTCCGTGGAGCGACAAGCCAGGGCTCGACCCGCGCAACGTTCCGGAGTTTATGAATCGTTATTTTATCGGTTCGTATCTTCAACTCGAACACCGGGCCGTGCGCGTGAAACTTGCCCCGATAGAGTTCGTGCCGGGCGGCACGTTTTCAACCAGCGCGCCTTTGACGCTCGATCGGGTTGACCCATCGCTAGAGAGAGAAACCGTTGTCGTTCCCGAGCACACATGGGTTACCGTCGTGCCCAAGGCGATTGGCCTGGCGATTCTGCTCGGCGTGCTCGCATTCCCAAGACGGGGCGACGTGTATAAGGAAGGGGCGCGGCAGTATCGAGAGAGCCTCGGGCGAGAAGCGCATAACCTCGTCAGCGTAGCAAAGACGCGGCGCGCCGAAGTCAAAGCGCCGGGACGCCCACGGAAGCTCCATACGTACCTTCAGCGGGCTTGCGACATTCTGGACGACTCTCGTCTCGCGTTCGACTACACGCGCCCGATGGCCGGTGAGTACCTCCTGGCATGGGCGGATTCGATATGCCGCCCCTTCACGCATTACGCCAGGCTCGCTGCATTTGAGTTTTGGGGCGAGGCCGGTTCGGAAGTATCCGGTGTCACGTCTTTCACTCAAATGCCGCAACTTCGGAAAGCGGAGTTACCAGAAATCGAAACGCTAACAACTTACAGCTAATACAACGGTGCCCCCGGCCCGCGCGAACGAGCCGGAGGCGTCGCACCAGGAGGGTTTGCTCCCGATGCTAGACCAGAACTTTACTCTTCCTTATCCGCCGCTGCAAGTGCGAGCGGGCGTGCTCGTGGCCGACGGCTACGGCACGAGTTTGCGCGTCCTCTACGGTCGGCTTCATATAGAGGATGGAATCGGCCCGCATCGGCGGTCCCTCGTCGTCGATCGCGCGGGGTCCGGCCTCGAACGGCTCGTGCTGCTCGGAAAGACGGGCTCGCTCACCCTTGAGGCCCTCGCGTGGTTGCGAGCGATCGGCGCTGCGCTCGTCCATCTCGGACCTGACGGCGCGCTGCTCGCACACTCCGTCCCCTTCGGCTATGACGGCCACCCAATCCGACGCGCACAAGCGCTCGCAGTTGCTACCGGGCTCGACGTTAGCCTCGCCTGTTATCTCATCGCCGAAAAGCTCGACGGCCAGCGCGCCAACCTCGCACGCCTGAGAGTAAGCGATTTCGCCGCGTTCGACCGATTGCGAGAGGCGTTGAAACGCGCCGTGACGATCGAGGAAGTACGCACTTGCGAGGCGCAGGCTGCCGCGATCTATTGGAATGCCTGGCGCGCGGTCCCGCTGCGCCTGCGCGGTCGTGACCTCGCGCGAATGCCCGCGCATTGGGCGCGGTACGATTCGCGCGCATCGGTTCTGACCGGCGCACCTCGCGCTGCGACCAATCCCGTCAATGCGCTCCTCAACTATCTCTACGCCCTTCTCGAATCGGAAGCTCGCCTCGCGCTCCTCGCAGTCGGTCTCGACCCGACGCTTGGCGTGCTGCACGCTGACCAGCGCAATCGAGACTCGTTTGCGTTCGACGCGATGGAACCGATACGCCCGGCCGTCGATGCGTTTGTCCTCGACCTGTTGGAAGAGCGGATTCTGACCTCGCACGACTTTGCGGAGCTTCCGAACGGCATTTGCCGCGTACGGGCTCCGCTAACGCACGAGCTTGCGCTGACCCTTGGACGCTGGCGGTTACTCCAGGCGCCAATCGTTGCACACCTGGCACGGGTGCTCCGCGCGGCGCTCCTCGGTCGCGTCGAGACTAACGCGACAAGACCTCGCAAAGCCGAGACCGGTCGGACTATGCGTCGAGAAAGCCTTGAAAGTCCACGGGCGAACCGCGAGACGCCCGAGATTCCACGCACAAACGGAGGGTTTCCGTCGCGGAAAAGTCTCGCGGTACCTCTACCATCCTCCGCGCAGTCTCCACTTAGAGCAACGCCTCGCAAGGTGACGAGTCCGCGGCCGTATGCGAGCAAAGGCTGGGGAGCGCCGCGTCCAGAGGCGCCGCCGCTCGTTCCTGTCGCTTGCGCTCGATGCGGGAGAGCCGTTGAAAAGCGTCGCCGTCGCCATTGCGAGGACTGCATGCCGCGGGCGCGTCGCGAGCATGGCCTACGCGCAATCGAACGCGCACGCGAAGCGCTGCGTCTCCAAACACTCGCGGGCAACGACCCACGCGCCGACGCAGAGACGAACCGCAAACGGGGCGACGCGATCGTCGAGCAGCGGCGACGTAGCCGCGAATGGAAGCGCGAGAATCCCAACGGCACCGGTCACGATCGCACCTGGTTCCTGCGCGAAGTCGTGCCGAAGCTCGATGACGTTCCTCTGAGCGCGATCGCGAGCGCCACCGGCCTTTCCCTCGCGACCTGCTCGCGTTACCGTGCCGGGGCGCGCGTACCGCATCCACGCCATTGGGAAGCGCTGCGTGCCCTCGTTATGGGGCTGGCACCGAGACCTTGAATAATGCCTCAGGTAACGGCACGCGCGTTATATTACCGTTCTGATACGTCACAGGGTCGATGAACTGCCCTTCGTATGATGTAAGCCTGAAAATAATAGTCAGCACGATCTTTCGGAGCCGCTGAACGTCGGAGAAACGCTCTTGCCGCTTCTCAGGCGTGAGGTCTTCCCAGCGCTCTAAGAAGCATCCGTTGTGCAGGATTTCATCCCGGGCATCTAGAGCGCGCTGAGCATCCGGCGCGCTAGTATCTATTTGGAGCGCTCGAAAGAACTCGCTTTGTCGCCACGCTGTGGTCGTTCGGTTCGCGTGTCGCAACGCCGAAGCAACGTTTGCCTTCATCTCAGGACCGATAGTCTCGTAAATCGGCGAAAGGAGATGGCGTCGCGCCTTACCTATGAACCAACCCCAACAATCGTCGTCCACCCATTCAAGAAGGCCGAGCTTGCGATTCCAAGCTTCAAAAGCACAATGAATCGCCAGAATGAAGTGTTGCGCGTCAACGTCAATGTTTCCGCTGGTAGCCATGTGTAGATGCTCGAACACTATGTCGATGGGAAACTTGGCTCGCAGGAGTCGAGCAATGTTAGTACCCATCACGGTGAAACCATCGGGAGCGACATTAGTGTAGAACGGTCGGAACGGCGCGTCTCTCCCCGCTCCGATACCTGTTCCACGATGATGCGTTACCTCGATTAGGGCGCCAGCAGCGGTGTACCGTTCACGAGCAAGTGCATGTACGCGATTTCCCGCAACAAACGATAGCAGCAGCCACATTGCTTCGCTAGCAGTATGGTCTAGCTCACCAATGTAAGCGACGGCAATCCGCTCATCTTCGCGCCGCTTTGCCTCAGAAGAAAGGGGGGCTTACGAAGAATAAACTGCCTTCAAGTTCGCCACCAGCCGACCATTCTGCCCCTGCGTAAATATCACGCGTTGCTGCGACCGCCTCGCCGAACGCGGGACCGTGGACTACGATCTCACCGACTTTGAACCGATACGTGTTATAGTTCTCGGTGCGGCCCATTCTTGAGGTTTGACCGTAAAAGGTCGCCTGCTCCGCGCTCCACGTCCCGTCTTCAGAGACTATTCTTCCGCGCTCGTGTTCCTGAACAAGTTGCCCTCCTACGGCGTTGCGAAAGAGGCCTCCGAATCCTAACGCGGCGCCTTGCGGCAACAGTTGAAGTGATCGCTGCTCCCAGCCGTCTGCGTTATCCAGGGAGGCGTAGATAGATTCCTCGTCAGAAGTTATCGTCACCAGGCCTAGCAGAGGCAAAGGCGTTCCAATGTACTGCGCCGCGACGCCGTCGTAGGTTGGGTTAGGCGTCAGAAAAGGTTGCCCTGCAATGGCCGCTAGAGCGCGAGGTTCCAAGGCTTACTCCTTTAACCAGGTGCGAAAGGATTAGGTCTCCGCTGCGCTATTTTTCGCCGTTACCCTTTCCACAAAATCCTTTCGCATGCGAACCAATGCAGGATGATTAATGGTTTCAACTATCTTTTGCGCTGGCGTAACGATGGCAAGGCCTAAATTCCTGTCTCCTTCGCGCGAAAGGCGTGGGCGTGGAGCGTTTACATCCTCCGCGGAAATGTTCCAATGGCCGTGCATCAGGCCGAGCAGCAAATAATCCGCCGAATAAACGACTATTTCGGGCTCGTCAGAAATCGCCCAGCCCTTCTCGGTGGTTACCAAGGCCTTCTTGCTCGGAGCTTTGTGCGTTCCGCGAACGAAGACGGGCGCGCCGCTCAGGCGCCCCAGAGACCGAACTTCTGCGAGGTAAGCGTCGATAAAGCCGTATTCTTCGCAGACGTAAATCTGTTCGTCTGGTAGCATTGCGATATTCCCTACGCGCAAGAGGGGAGAGTTTGCTTCGTCGCCTGCAATATGAGCGACGAGCCCCGGAACAAAAAGCTCATCCCCTATGCCGATGCTCGCCTCTGCACCATAGAGCATTGAATGTGAAACAAACATGTCGAACGGAAAGTAAGCGAATGGAGCTGCATCCCAATCCTCTATCCAAGTGGGGGAAAATGGATATACGGCAACATCGGCCTTATCTCGGGCCGTTGGGTGACGATACCAGGCCGTAGATTCTATAACTCGACCCTGGTGTTCAACTCGTGTGGGCTTCGTAAGGCGATAGTGGTGACCTTTTCCGTCCGCATCGTTGATTCGCGCGATCGGTTCCGCAACCGCCTCAAGCTCCTTAGCAACGTGGTCAGCAGTTACGATGTAAGGGGATAGCGTGCCGCGATCGTCCACGCCAACTAGGAACCCTGTTCCGCCCCATTCGTCGACCATTTCGCCGTCGATCTCGGTCCGGTAACCAAGAAAGACCACGGCGTTGAGGACCTTCGAGGGAACACGCATAGAATAGAACTTGGGAACCTGCGAGGAGCACACCTGCGGCCACCGATGGGGGGACGAATGGAGCCTTGCCATCAGCCTCATGGCGAAAGCTCGGCTTGAAATGCATCCGCGCCTGGGCCTCGACTGTAGCCCGACGCTAAAACACCATACGACATATAGCGTTTTAACGCGTTGCCGTGTTTTGCAAATGCCGTTTGCAAAAAGCGCGCGAATCGAGCCGCAAGACGCGAACGCGAGAAAACCTTATTCTGCCGTGCTTTTTCGCTCAGGCACGACGCGGGCGATCGCTGGCTAGGGGGCCCGGTTTTAGCTCATTCCTCTATGCCCGTGCCGCAGCGTTTTGGGCATATAGGAACGAGCGCTAGCCGGGCCCCCTCCTCGCCGCTCGTCGTGCGTCGGGCTCAGCGAAAAAACACGGTAGAGTAAGGGTTTTGCACTCGCGCGCCGCGCCTGGAATCGTCGCGCGTTTTGCAATCGCGTTTGCAAAAACTCGGCAACGTCGAAAACGCTGTTGGCGGGCCTGGTTAACCGGAATTGTCCACGATGGTTCTCGAGTCTTCAAGGCCCTGTTCGTAAGCTTGATCAACAAGGTCTTGTCGATCAAATTGCAAGACTGAAAGCGGTAGCGGCTGCTGCGGCCGAACCGCTCGGAGGCGTACCTCGCGTCGTGGCCCACCGGAGCCAAGGCCGGCATCGCCAGCCCTGACCGATTGGTTCACCCGCTGCGCGGTTTTCAAATCCGAGCTAAGGATCTTCTGCTGCATCACCCCGAAGCAATCGAACCCTATTTGAGCCAGGTTCTGGATCGGCTGAGGCTTCGCTGTGTTATCGTCGGGATCCATGAAGATGATGAGAACATCGTCGGCGCCCGCATCCATCGCTTGCCCAATCGGGGTATTATTGGCAACTCCACCGTCCACGTACTGGCACGCCTGAGATCCAGCTGCCACGGTGACCGGCGCAAAAGCCCCGGGAATTGCGGCCGACGCTCGAACAGCATCGCGAACATTATTTGGCGTAAGCGCATAAGTCGATGCGTTCGCCGCTTGGAATTTTGCGACAGTGTCAGCATCGGGAAACCAGTAGAATGCATCCGATGTTCCCAAGGAAAGGTTTGTGGCCGACACGATGAGCTGACGGCGAAGAGCGTCGAACTCGAGATGTTCGTTGAGGATCGATGCTATAGGCGTTGGATCGATGCCACCGAGGAGGGTCAGGAGGTTTGTCAGGCTGCCCAACTTGTGGATCTCGGACCAAATCTTGCTTACGTGAAGTAGTATTTGTAAGAAACCGCGCGCTATGATGGGCGGGAGGTCCGTTGCAATGATCTTGAGTTGGGCGGCAGCAGGTACGAGCTGGATCACGTTCCGAGCGGCGATCCCTCGCCAAGTTGAGTCGAGCTCTGCGAGTTTGTCTTGAGCTACGAAAGAGCCGTTGAGCGCCCCGATTGACGTGCCGCAAATTATCTCGAATTCTTCGCCTTGCCCAAAGAGGCCCTTTATAACGCCGGCTTCGTAAGCGCCCCTGGCTCCGCCGCCGCTCAGAACGAGGGCTCTTGTAGGCGCGCGGCCCGATGTCGTCGGGGGCCCGCCAGGTAGGATTGCTTCGTGTGGGTTGCGCACCGCGTTTGCTCCTTCATACATGCCGACAATTCATGCCCACGTATTAACACTGTGGTCTACGCATCACTTTCGTTAACGGCTCCTCCTTGTATCCCGATGTTCGCGGAGGTTCGAGGCAGTCGAGCCGGACCTTAACGCGATCGTCGCTAGCAGTCCGCCGGAAGGGCGGTTCTGCAGACGCACGCTGCCGCCGCTACGCTCAACGCAGCCATTGCGTGTCATGCCGGACGGATCGAGTCATGAATCCCCATCCACGTGCGAGTTTCCAGCGCCCCCAGCGCACGCGTGCATATCGCGGCTGTCAAGCCCCCTTCGCATCCGAGTAGGGCGAGAATGGCACCGGCGCTACGAGTCATATCGCGCTACAACATAACCTCCGCCCGCCAGCCTACGACGCTACTACTACATCGTCGACGGCGAGCCGGTGGGACCCGACTGGGACATGACCTTCACGAAGCCTGAACTCCCGAACTGGTACGCATCGAGAAAGGGCCTATGACGGGGTGCCTAGTAGCCCTGACAGACCTTGCAAAGCGGATAACCCCCGGTTCCCGATTTGCGCTCGTGCTTCGGTATGTCGCGACCGGGTGCGCATTGGGTCTCGTTATGGTGGACTCGTTCGCCTGCCGGCTTATTAGCCTCGTTAACCGAGTAAAACGGGGCTTCTTTTGCCATTTCTTACGACTCCTTCAGTGGCTGCTTGCAAATGTTCTTGAGCAGCTCATGGGAATGAATATATGCCTAATTACGGCTAGCCTCCTTGGGTACGCCCGATTTTATGGGCAGGCCAGGTCTTTTATGGGCACGGCCATTTAATTGGCAAAGCCTCCTTGGCACCGAACACTTGGCGCACCTCGAACGGAAACGCGAAGGTGCGGCCGCTCGGTCCAGTTAGGGGCGCCGCCGCGAGAATGAGCACTAGGACATGCCGCGAGGGGCTGCTTTGTTGTATGGTGGCATCAAAAACGTGGCCGGGTACGCAGGTCGGAGATCGGGTTCGGTGCCCCACGGCCCGAAAGCGACGAATTCGGCGGATCCGTCGTGTCTGCGACATCGACTACGTCCGCGGCCACTTTTAGGGCTGCCGAGACTTGAGGCGCGTTGTGAAATGCGTAGGCGCCGGATGGCGGCCTCATTCCATTTGCGACGAGTGCCGGGTAGTCGACGCAGGGCGCCGCAGTTGCTTGCCATGCACAACGAAAATCTCCGGCATAGCGCTGCAAAACATCCAGCGTCGTGCGCATGCGGATCCACCGGTGGTTGTCCCAGGTCATTTTGAACGGCAATGCTGGGACCGGGATTTGGAAGTGGTCGGCGAGGAGTTTTCCAGCGAGCTCGCCGCGCTGCAGCAGCGTTTGGATCACCCTTGGAGGCATCGTGAGATTTAGGCCGCCTTCTTCTGCACCCAGCCGGACGTGGGCGATGCGATCACGGAATCCCGGGGTTTCCGACTGCATGGTGTCTTGCCAGTTCTGCATCGCGTTGACGATCGCACCGTAAAAGCCCGGCGTGTTCGATGGCGCGCTGCCTTGACTGAAGCGGGTCCAAATGCTGCCGATTTCGGCGTCGTTGTTCGACGCAACATACGCGCCATTCGCCGCGACCCCCGGGTCGACGTCAGGCGGAAAGTCATCGAGCGTGATCGCGAGAGTCGGCCAGCGCGGAATCGGGCCGTCAAAGAAGCTGATCGGGAAGTTGCTGGATAGGCCCCCGTCGGAGAACCAGGCCGGTTCGATCCGCGGCGTTTGCGGGTTTTGCGCGTTGTACGGCACCGTATAATCAATGGCATACAAGCGAATCGCGCTCAGCAACAGTGGAAAGGAAAGGCTCATCCGCGCTGCGATGACGACCGGAAGATTCGCCCGCGTCGGCAACGGTAGATAGCCCTGGCCCAAGAGGAACTGATGCCGCGCTAGCGATCCCAGGTCGGAGGGCTTTGGCGTTCTGCCATTTCGCACCAGCCAATCAACGACGTACGGCGGGAAAAACCTCGCGAACTCTTCTCTGCGAAAATAGAATAGGGCGTATTCGAAGGGGATGCGGAAGGGACGCCCCATTGTAAGGCACGTTGTCACCATCTCGAGATTGATCACGCGTTCCGGCGGCGGCGCGCTATCGAAATCGTTGAGCTCGCCGTCGGCTCGGATTCGGCCGGCCCATAAGTCGCCAAACGTCAACGGGCGATCGGCGCCGGTCGAGGCGATATCGTCGATCTGCCGCGACATCCAAAACGTCAGCGGCTCGGAGCTCCCGGGAAGCGTCGATTGGCTTCCGCCGGTGCACATCCCGTAATTGGAGCTGGGCAGCACGAACAAAACGCATACCATCACGGCTATTACGAGCACGATCGCGAGCATGACAATGGCCTGTGCCGCCGAACCGACCCACGATAGTCGAAATTGAAAGAGCGCCTCGAGGAATCCGAGGGCTGCCAAGAGGGCGAGGACACCCGTGACGACCAGATTGAATGTGCCCGTTGCCGAAGAACGCCGGGTTGCGCTCTTGAGCCCGATCATCCAAATGAAAAAGTAAAAAATCGGAGCGGCGGTAACGACCGGCACGAAAAGCGACAGCAAGTTCCGCCCCTGCGCCAGCCAATCCATGACTTGGGTTTTTAGCTTGATGAATCCGTCGCCCGAAGCGTTCGACTGACGGCGAAACTCAGCGGCGGCCGCGACAGCCGCCGCAATGGCGCCTGCGGACGTACCGCCGATGTTCCTAAACCGATAGCGTTGTGCGATGCGGAGAATGGCAGCCGGATAAACGATACCGCTGGTAATCCCGCCCTTCATCACGATGTCGCACATTTACTGCGGGTTTTGAAAGTCGGCCTCAGCAGCTTGCGCCACCGGCTTTGTGCCAGAATCCGGCGCCTCGATCACTTGGCTGAGAACGTCGCCTGGGGCCATCGCTACCTCCGCTTAAAAGCCGCTTAAAGAATGCAGGTGATTGGCCAGTCTAGGCTAGCAGGTATGTATGGTGGCGTGCACAAGTCCCTGCC
>Ga0209275_10000337_pt1 | contig 17699 bp, 12 predicted proteins | sample HubBroMetageREF2_FD_188344 | JGI IMG/M metagenome (GOLD analysis project Ga0209275, IMG submission 188344) | Reference soil microbial communities from the Hubbard Brook experimental Forest, New Hampshire, USA - Hubbard Brook CCASE Soil... | ecosystem: Environmental > Terrestrial > Soil >... | reverse complement strand
TGCAGCGCAGGTTTACCCGACCCGCTTATGGTTAGGCGTAACAAGTCCGTGGAACGGCTGCAAGTGGGCGGCCCGATGCTCGGGGCACTCAAAGACGCGGCTTACAACTCCGGCCATGTGTGCCTCAGTCCGGGCGATATGCTGCTGGCTTACTCAGACGGCCTGACGGAATCACGGAATTCCCAGGACGAAGAGTTTGAAATGGTACGGCTGTCTAAAGCGGCTAACGCGCTAAATGGCGCAAGTGCAAACCAGGTTCTTTTCTCGACGCTGGGAGCTGTGCTGGACTTTACCGACGCATGCCCGCCGGCTGATGATTTGACACTGTTGGTGGTGCGTCATCGCGAACATGCGCCTGCGAAACAGACTTCTGCAGGTAACAAAGATTCATCAGCGCCTGTTGATCGACTGCCTTCAACGGGACGGCCGAGGCAGGGACGAAAAAGAAAAGGGGTTGGCTAACAACACCTGAACAGATGGCAGGACGGGCTCGGCAACTTGTGCGCCCGGGCTCGACGGTGTTGGTGTGTCTAAATTTCGGAGGAGAACACCGGTGATGGCAAGCAAATCGACTTTGTTGATCATGGAAGAGATGCCGATCTACGCAGCCATGGACCAGCCTAAAGTAATCTGCCAAGAATTGTGGAGTGACCTTTACAGGGATCATCATCACTACGTTCTGCAGATCTGCCGGCGATTTTTTCGTAGACCGGAAGACGCCGAGGATGCGGCCGCGGAAGTGTTTTTGAAGCTTTGCAGGGTGGTTCATCAGAAAAACGACACACTGCCTTTCCGGCCGTGGCTTACGCAGGTGGCCTGGCACCACTGTATTGATAGGCTGCGCCGCCGGAAGAACGAGAAAAATGCCTCGGTGGAAGGGATGGAACTTAGCAACATCGTGGACCGGTCATCACCCTCGCCGCTCTCGCAAATTCTGCACAAAGACCAGCAGCGCCACGTCAGAGAACAGTTGATTCGCCTGCCGGAGAAATACAAAGTTCCGCTGATGCTGCGCTATTACCGGGGAATGAGTTATTCGGAAATTGCGCGCGCGCTGAACACCCGGCTACCCACCGTAAGGATGATGGTTTTTCGTGCCAAGAATTATTTGCGGCGTAATTTGCGGAGGTCCGGGGCGGTAGGTATCGGGGACTCCCGTAGATGGTCCAGGCCGCTTTCGTGAGCGAGGAAATATTAAATCTGCAAGGGTAGTTGACTGCTGCGAAACAAGAACCTCCCCAGCTTGATCGCGGTAAGTTTTCCCGACGGTCTTACTTATAACCACAATCAAAAATCGAAGTTGCTTATTTTCCTACACGAAGGGATCAGCCCGGCGACAAGCCGGGTACGGCATCGCACTACTCTTTCGAGCATGGCGTGACGTCACGGCTTCCTCCATCTTCATTACAGCAAATGTCCTACCCCGCATCACAAAAAAGTGAATAGTTGACTTCGCAACAAAAAGTAAGTAAAAGAAACAAAGCGAAAGAGTTCGAAAGTCGCTCGATTTGGTCCTCGAAATGTGTGTTCAGCTCCTCAGGGGGTGTTCCATGTGTTTGGCAGTCGACGAGCTTAAGGCGAAAGTTCTTGTACTCGTGCTATTCGCTCTTGTTCTGGCGCTGACAGTAACCGCGCCCGCATTCGCGCAGTCTACGTATACTTCGCAGTTGACAGGTGTGGTCTCCGACCCGTCTGGCGCGGTGATTCCTGGGGCGAAGGTTGAGCTTACGGACGAAGCCACTGGAGTCGCCTTGAATTTCACGACGGATAGCCGTGGCATCTATGTGTTTACAGGTGTGCGCCCGGCTACGTACTCGATCCGCGTTCAGGCCAGTGGTTTGGCTACGCAGGAGCGCAAGGGACTGGTCCTCGCCGTGAATCAGCAGGCTACCCTCGACTTTACGCTGAGTCCGGGCACGGTCTCCGAAAGCATCACCGTGACGGAACAAGCTCCACTGTTAGATACCGGCAACGCTTCGCTGGGCACCGATGTGACTAATGAGTATGTTCGCGACATTCCGCTTCCGGATCGGAGCTTTTTTGGATTGGTGTTCCTTGCCGGAGGCGTGACCGAGGCGGCCGGCTCTGGAATTCAGGATTCTTACCCCTCAGGAACAAACTTTGTTTCGAACGGACAGCGCAACGCCACGGCGGAAGTACGAATGGATGGCGCATTGACCAGCGCTCCCGAGCAGGGGGAGGGCGGCACCACGAACGTTTACTACCAGCCATCGGTGGAAATTGTTCAGGAGTTCAAAGTCGAGAACAACAGTTTTTCCGCGGAATACGGAAACAATGGCGGAACCGTGGTGAATCTGGTGCTGAAAGAAGGCGGCAACAGATTTCACGGTAGCGGCTGGTGGTTCGGCCAACGGTCTGCGCTGGATGCTAACGATTTTTTCAACAATTCAGCGGGAGTCCCAAAGCCGGATCACTCTCGTGATCAATACGGATTTTCGTTGGGTGGCCCGATCCGCAAAGACAAAACCTTTTTCTTTGTGGATTTTGAACGAGTGAAGGTAGCAGACGCCGTCAACATTTCTGGTGTGGTTCCGACCGCGGACGAGCGCATTGGCAATTTTTCCAACAGTGGCGTTTCCATTTTCAATCCTTTGGCTTGTACGTCTGTAAATAATGGCCAGTGCGGTAGTCGCGCCCCGCTTGTCGGCGATGCATCCAATGTCGATACCCAAGGGAACCCGTTGGCTGGGGTCGCCAACGTAATTCCGCAAGGTCTGATCGATCCAATCGGGCAAAAGATTATCAATTTGTATCCGATGCCCAATGTTCCCAACGGGAACGGATTTAACTACCGCGCTTCGACCATCGCGGCGAGCGCGGGCTATCAGTATGACGTCAAGATAGACCATCACTTTAACGAGAACATGCATCTCTCTGGTCGCTACAGCCATCTCTATTCGGACTTCTCAACACCGTTCATCGTCGGCGATGGCACGGATGCGAACGGAAACACTATTAATGATGGGCTCGCCGGGAAGACCGTGGTGAATAACGCCGGCCTGGAATTCAATTGGACATTGACGCCTACGACGCTATGGACTAGCCGTTTTGCGTTGGACCGCGTGAATTCGCCAGGCCAATCGGTTGGTCCCGGGTTTGCGTCTGTCGGTCTGCCGGCAATTCTTGGGCAGGCCAACGGCTTGACGCGAATGCCAACGATTCAGATGGATACAAGCGGAGCTGCGAACCAGTTGTCGTTGTTCAATCAGTGCTGCACGGATACTTCGTTCGCGCACACGCTGTTTTCGTACTCTTCCGCGGTCTCGTTTGTGCGCGGACGGCACACTCTGAAAACTGGATTTGAGCAACGTCAATTTTTGAATAATTTCGGGCAACCGAACTACCCAACGGGCTATTTCTATTTTCCCCAGAACATTACCGCCAGTTCGCCGACGGATGGCACCACTGGTGATTCCTTTGCGGCGTTGCTCATGGGGTATGGTGACCCAGGGAGTTACATCAACATCCAGCCAAGCGTGGCGGATAAGTCTTGGGAAACTGCCTTCTACGTGCAGGACGATTTTAAGGTCAGCGCGAAGCTCACTTTGAATCTTGGCTTGCGCTACGGTTGGAGCACGCCGTACACGGAGAGATTCAATCACCAGCAATACAGCGATTTTTCCGCCGGTACGGGCGTGACCGTGCCTTTACCGGACGCCCTCAATCCCTCGGTGACCACACCAACCGAGTTGAAGGGTACAACGGTCTTTGTCGGTCAACAGGGATTCGGACGTCACCTGCCAATTGATTGGCGAAATGTGGCGCCGCGATTCGGATTTGCCTACTCGTTGAATCCCAATACCGTGGTGCGGGGTGGAGCCGGTATCTACTATGGTTTAATTCCGGCCACGAACTTCCAGTACACCGGCACCGCTTTCAGTAGTTCGGGCAACGTCTTCTTCACGACGGATGGATTCCAAACCAGATCGGCAACATTGGAAAATCCATTTCCCAACGGCCTACCTTTACCACAAGGGCTGTCGCAAGACGCAAATCCGAATTGGGGATTCTCGAACTCCAACAATCTGGGAACGGAAGAAGCACGCAACGCCAACATTTATCAGTGGAACCTTGGTGTGCAGCACCTGTTTCCATGGGACGTGACTATTGGAATCGATTACTCCGCCAATCGGAGCAATCACCTGCCTTGGGGCGGCGACAATGTGACTACCACGCGGAACAGAAATTTTCTACCGTCCTCGGTGCGTGCAGAAGTTTCGGCGGCGCAACACGCGTTAGATCCAAGCTGTGACGTGGATGGCTGCGTAACTTCCTACCTCAATCAGTTGGTGAATAATCCGTTCCAGTCGCTCTTCGTACAGGTGCCTGGGCAACCGGCTCCGATTTACAATGAGCCGTCGTCGCTTTACGTTCAAGCACAAATCCCGCTGGTTGATTTGTTACGGCCATATCCGCAGTTCGCTGGAAGTTTCACGGGGCTGCCAAATCTAGGTGCGAACTCGTTCTATAACTCGATGCAGATTCGCTTTCAGAAGCGCGCCAATCATTACCTGAGCTTCGAAGGGAATTACACATTGTCCAAGGCAACGGACGATTCGTCGGCGGGCTTTAACGCATTTGTCGGCACTTTGAATGCGGGAAACGTGCAGCAGTTGGACCAATTGAAGTTGGAGCACTCCATCAGTGCGAACGATGCAACGCATCGCCTGGTTTTTGCGGCCATTGCGAACGTTCCCGTGGGCCGCGGCCTATGGATCGGCAAAGATATGAATCGCATCCTTGATGGCTTCGTGGGTGGCTGGAGCATTTCGACCGTGGTGACCTTCCAGAGCGGGCAGCCCTTAGCGTTCAGTACCAACGGCACGTCTGACGGATTATTTTTGGACGGCAACCAGCGGCCGAATCTGACGTGTAGCCAGCTCTCGAGTGGCATCAGCTATCATCAGGCCGCCGCTACTGGTCAGTCTGTGTTCAACGCGAATTGTTTCGCTTTTCCGGGAGATGAAGTGCCCGGTGACGCTCCGCGGTACATCGCCACACTGCGTACCGACGGGATTCACAATTCCGATCTTTCGTTTAGCAAGGAATTCAAGATTCGGGAGGGTATGCTGATACAGATACGCGGTGAATTCTTCAACTTCACCAACACACCGCGCTTCGCCGCACCCAACACCACGGTGTCCGACTTGCTCACAGCAAATTCCAGTTTCGGCCAGGTAACCTCGACGGCGAACACACCGAGGCACACGCAATTCGGGATTCGGTTCCAGTTCTAACCTATGACCACCTTAACAAAAGCGGTTTCAGTGTTGGCAATCTTGTGCGCCGCAGCGTTGCTTCATTTCGATGAAGCAGTTGCCCCGGCGCAAAACTGGACACATTTTGTACGCATCGGAGCTTACGGCCTGAAATCCGATAATGCCGAGGACATTGTTCGCAACGCCACGAAGACACACGTTTTTGGAATCGAAGTGGACAATGATATTCCGGGGCGCTACGAGAGTTTCCTCGATCCCACTGCCAAACTAAAAGCCATAAAATCCGTAGCCGAAGCGGCACACCAGGCTCACAATCGCGCATTTGTGTATATCGCCGGCACGGAATGCATCACGGCAAATGCGGATAAATCGCCGCACTCCGTCTTGAAGGATCATCCCGATTGGATTCAGCGGAAACTTACCGGCGAGCCTGCGGTGTTCACTTCGGGAGCGGCATTTTGGATCAGTCCTGGTGACGAAGATGTCTGGGTCAGTCCATACGCAAAAGCGTGGCGCAAAACTTACATGGAGCGTGTCCGGCAAATTGCCGCGACCGGCATTGATGGCATTTACGTGGACATTCCCTACTGGATGACGCATTTCGACGGATGGGAAAATTCTTGGGCAAGCTTTGATGACGCGACCGTGGCTGCATTTCGCGAGAAGACCGGGCTCGATGCGCGCAAGGATTTGAAGCTGGGCGACTTCCACGACACAAACTTCAGAAAGTGGATCGACTTTCGAATTACCACGCTGACCGACTTTTTGGCGGAGATTCGAGAAAATGCTCGCTCTGTCAATCCACAGATCATGCTGATTCCCGAGATTTATCCCGGCATTGAAGAGGAAGCCACGCGCGTCGGCTCGGATGTCTATGAGATGTATGGCGTCTCCGACACAATCGCCCACGAATACGAATTTGGGTCCGGCGAGCACATGGCATCGTCGCGAACCCAGCTTGATTGGTTCCTTTATCAAGCCGGAATGTTGAGTTTCCGTGCGTTCGCGCAGGGCAAGGCGACCTGGATTCTGAACTACTCGTGGGACGGTGACAAAAATGTGGGTGCTCGGGAAGCGATGAAAAATCTCGCCATGTCGCAGGTGATCGCCGGTGCGAACTTCTGGGACGCTCCAGGCCATTCGATGGCTGGATCAAATGATGAATCCACGCGAACCGAGATTTTTCAGTGGATCGAAAAGAATCAGAAGACGCTCTACTCACCGAGGGAGCCGATGCAGCCGATCGGCGTTTATTTTTCTCCGAAGAGCCGCGACTACGATGCGCAGAATTTTCTGCCGTCCTATCGCGGACTCCTGGTGATGCTGTTGCAAGCACATCGCGAATTTCAAATCGTTACACCGAAAACCCTTGGTGAGTTTCATGGCCACATTCTTGTCTTACCCAGCGTGAGCATATTATCCGCAACGGAAAAGCAGGCTCTGAAGAGCTTCAACAAGCAGGGCGGCCGACTGGTCATCACTGGACAGGATGCGACCGAACTTGGCGATGCTAGGCAGATTGTGCGCATGCCCGATTGCCCCGGCAAGAGCTATCTTGCGAGGTTGCAGCACGATTTCTTGCAGGGATCGCGTGAAGTGCCGGAAACTTTTGTTAGCGCGCTCAAGCCGGAGCAGAACATTTTGGTTGATGCACCCACGACGGTCGCCACCAACTTTGCTCGTGTTGACGGAATACCGCACATTTTTCTTGCGAACTTTGCCGGCCTCGTTCCAGGACAAAATGCTACGCCGGCTTCAGCTTCCGGAATAAAAATCAGTGCTCCTGCCGCTGATGGAGCCGTTCTGGTGTATCTTCCTTTCCTCGGTGAACGCCAGACCGTGCATGGCACGAAACAGGGGGACAGGATGGAATTCGTTCTGCCGCCTGTTGAACGCGGAGCGGTCGCTTGGATCCCGGGTCAATCGATGAGACCTAGATGATGATGACCTCAACTATTCCAACCGGAAAAGAAAAGGGATTGCAGCAGCTTGCTGACTCGCGCGGCGTCATTGCGGCGCTGGCGATCGATCAGCGTAGTGCTCTGCGCGCTTTGTTTGCGCGTGCCATGAACGTCGATTCGGGCAAAGTCCCTCAGGACAAGCTTATCGAGTTTAAGGAGGCAGTTAGTTCAGTTCTCACTCCATACGCCAGTTCGATACTTCTCGATCCCGAATATGGGCTACCTGCTGCAAAACGGCGTGCGAAAACCTCTGGACTTTTGCTGGCGTATGAAGAATCCGGATACGACAAAAATGTTTTGGGCAGATTACCGCGCCGGTTGAAAGGCTGGTCTGCGCAGCGCCTCGCCGAAGCTGGAGCGAACGGAGTCAAACTGCTGCTTTACTATTCCAATGTCTCGCCCGCCGAGATTAACACCACGAAATACCAAGTTGTGCAAAGTGTGGGAGCGGAGTGCGTCGCTTGCGACATCCCTTTCTTCCTCGAACTGGTCAGTTATCGCGAGGGATTGGACGAAAAAGGTGACGAGTTCGCGCGGGTAAAGCCCGAAGTAGTGTCGGCAGGAATGGTAGAGTTTTCTAAACCTCAGTATCGTGTGGATATTCTGAAGGTCGGAATGCCTGTAAACCTCAATTTAGTTCAAGGCTCGCCAACGCTTGGTGCAGCAGAATTTCTCCATACACGTGAGCACGCAAAACTTCACTTGTGTCGCGCCGCGGAACTTTCTCGCGTGCCGTTCATTTATTTATCAGAAGGTGTGAGTAACGCGACATTTCAATACGGACTGGAGCTTGCCAGGGAAGCCCAGGTAAAGTTCTCGGGCGTGCTTTGTGGGAGAGCCACGTGGAAAGATGGCGTACCGGTCTTCGTGGACGGAGGCATTAGCGCTTTAGAAGACTGGCTGGCGGAGCGGGGAATTGAAAACATTCAGAACGTAAATAAACGCCTTGGCAGCGCCACACCCTGGTCTATGTTTCACGGTCAGTCGACAGGAGCGTAAGAACGAGGCATGTTCCTTTGTGTCAGTCTCAATCCGGCCGTGGATAAACGGATCACGCTTCGCGATCTGCAGTTTGGCCGTGTGAATCGAGCTTTGAACTCGATTGCGGCGCCGGGCGGTAAGGCAGCACATGTGGCCATGGTTTTGCGCACGCTGGGTGCGGAGCCAATCTGGGTGGGGTTCGCAGGTGGGGCAAGCGGAACGACCCTGCTAGAAGGCTTGTGCGGAATGTCGATTCGCGCTGAAGCGGTTAACATTGGAGGCGACACCAGAACAAATCTGGAACTCGTCGATGATAGAGGTGTGACGGAGATTCTTGAACCGGGGCCTGATGTCACTGTCTCTGAGCTGCAGCGCTTCGAAGGCAAGTTGCGTGAACTTTTAACTAAATTACCGGCGTCCACCGTAATCTTCTCGGGAAGTCTGCCACCAGGTATTCCAGTTAATTTTTACTGCAGCCTGGTAACGCTGACACACGAATACGGCGGACGTGCATTCGTGGATAGCAGTGGTGACGCGTTCAGGATGGCGTTGCAAGCGCAACCTGAATTCGTTAAGCCCAATCAGGAAGAAGCCGAGTCTTGGAGTGGGAATACCGTTGATGGAACTCGTTCCGCTGCCGTCACGCTGAACGCCATGCTGAATGCGGGCGCCTGCGCCGGCGCACTCAGTCTAGGTGCGGATGGATTGATTTTCCGGCCATCGAAGCAACAGCACGACACTTTCTTCGCGAGGAGTACAGAATTATCAGTAAAGTCGTCGGTGGGCAGCGGCGATGCGACTTTGGCGGGCTTCGCCTTTGCGGCCCAACAGGGATTACCGCCGATGGAGGCAGCGCGGCTGGCGGCAGCATGCGGCGCGGCCAATTGTCTGGCGGACGGCCCGGGACTGGCACGTGCTACGGACATAGAGCGATTGAAACATGAGATTCGCGTGGAAGTGTTGAATTAGCTGCGGAGAAAGGGCAGGAATTTTCGCGAATGTTAAGTGAAGAGCGTCGCCGAGAAATTCTGGAAATGCTGCGGAATGACGGGCGCGTGCTGGTGCGTGAACTCTCCAAGCATTTCCGAACTTCGCAGATCACCATTCGCAAAGATTTGGAGTACCTGCACCATGATGGGCAGCTCGAGAGAACCCATGGCGGCGCGCTCCAAAAGGAAACAGGCGCGCTCCGTGATAGCCCGCTCGAAGAGAAAGCTCGCCAGCACCGTCAGGAGAAAATGCGAATTGCCGCCGCGGCTGCGCAGAAAATCCGCAAAGGACAAGTGATTATTCTCGATTCAGGAACCACGACAACCGCCATCGCGCGATCCTGCAGAGAAATAAAAAATCTTACGATCATCACGAACGCGACAAATATTGCGGCGGAGTTAGCGGATTCTTCTGTGGAAGTAATTCTCACCGGCGGAGTGCTTCGCCAGAATTCCTATTCGCTGGTCGGGCCGCTGGCCGAGGAATCGCTGCGAAAACTCAGCGCCGACCTTCTCTTTCTTGGGGTCGACGGCTTTGACGTCCGCTACGGGCTGACTACTCCTAATTTGTTGGAGGCGCGGGTGAACCGGGCAATGGCGGAATCTGCCCGTCGCACTGTAGTAGTTTGTGATTCTAGTAAATTTGGCCGCCGGAGTCTGTCCCTGATCATGCCGGCTTCGTCGGTCCATGAAGCCATTACCGATAAGAATATTTCCAAGCGTGACCTTAAGGCCCTTCGCGACGCCGACATCGAAGTAACTCTCGTTTAAGCCATGCAAATCAGCGATCGAAAGAATACTCATGTCAACGAATGAAGTAACTCAGCAGCCGTCGGAAACGTGGAATGAAATTCTGTCGCAAGGCCAAGTTTGGCAAGCGACTCTGCAGGAACTGAAGCAGAGCACGGTGCCGGATAGAATTCTGAAAGCCAGCGGTACATCGCGATCTTGGCTTTTTGTTGGCTGCGGTACTAGCTTTTACCTGGCGGAAGCGGCTGCAACGTCGTGGACGTTGTTGACTGGCGAACCGGCTCGCGCCGTTCCCGCTTCAGAGATACTGCTCTACCCTGCGCTCAGCCACCAGGGTGAGGCCGACGTACATGCTGTGGTGATCTCGCGTTCCGGCCGCACTTCGGAGGCAGTTCGCGCAGCAACGGCCTTGAAAAATGATTTGCACATATCGACTCTTGGAATCACCTGCGCCCAGGAAAGCCCTCTAGAAGCCGTTTGTGATACGACCATCGTGTTGCGGGCGGCGGATGAAAAAAGCACGGTCATGACGCGCTCGTTCACCAGCATGCTGCTCAGTTTGCAATATCTGGCTGCGCGTCGCTGCGGAAATGACTTATTCGTGCAATCGCTGTCAGAAATGGCCGAGCAGTTTTCTGAGCATATCCCACCATTGGCAGAAGAAATCGAATCGTTCGTGCGGAAAACTATTGTTGACGATTACATATTTCTAGGACAAGGCCCATTCCACGGCATCGCCCGCGAGGCAGCACTCAAAGTAATGGAGATGTCTTGCTCGTATAGCCAATTTTTCCATGCACTGGAATTTCGGCACGGTCCGAAAGCCATTGTGAGCCCGCAAACTTGCCTTACGTTTTTCCTGAGTGAAACCGCACAGCAGACCGAGAAAGAAGTCTTGCAGGAGATGAAAGAGCTTGGTGGCGTCATCGTGGCTGTTTGCAACCAAGCGGATGCCAACATCCGGCGTTGTAGTGATTTACTGGTGGAAATGAACTTACCCGTGAATGAGCTGGCCTTACTGGCTCCTTACACTGTGCCCGCGCAACTGTTAGGTTTTTTCACCGGCCGCAACAAGGGACTGAATCCGGATCAGCCAAAGAATCTTACCCGTGTTGTGATTCTCGATTAGCAACGATAGGAGAACTCTGTGGCATCGTTTGATGTCAGCGTGATCGGCGAACTGAATCTCGATTTAATTTTGTACGGGCTTCCCGAGGCTCTGGTGCTGGAGCGTGAACATCTGGCAAAAGACCTGAGCATTACCTTAGGAAGTTCTTCGGCGATATTTGGGCATAACCTGGCGCTGCTCGGCAATAAAGTGGCGTTCAGTTCGTGCATAGGAGACGACCCTTTCGGCGAGATCTGCGTGCAACGACTCTCCACGAGTGGTGTTGACATGTCGCATGTGCGCAGAATGAAAGCGAAGACTACTGGCCTGACAGTCATTCTCCCGCAGCGCAAAGAGCGCTATATCCTCACCTATCCCGGCACCATGTACGACATGTCCCAGCGTGAATTGGATCTAAGCTACGTTTTCAATGCCAAGCATCTGCATGTCTCCTCTTATTTCCTGCAAAAGGGTTTGCGACCACACTTTATTGAAATTTTCCGCAAGGCGAAAGACGCCGGGCTCACCACTTCTCTGGACACGAACGACGATCCCGAGGGCCGCTGGAGCGGCGACATTCAATTGCTGCTGCGATACGTAGATATTCTTCTGCCCAACGAACGGGAATTGTGCAAGCTAGCGCAAACCGATGATGCCGTTAAAGCTGCCGACGTCTTGGCACAAAAGGTTTCTGTCGTGGTTATAAAGCGTGGATCACAGGGAGCACTCGTACGCGCTGGGAAAGGTAAATACACAGGATTCCCTCCAGTGGTGGACGTGATAGATCCAGTTGGAGCGGGCGACACGTTCGATGCTGGATTCATTCACCAATTTATTCGCGGGGCGAAGCTGGAAGACTGCCTGAAATTCGCGAATATTGCCGGCGCTCTGTCCGTAACTCGCGCCGGTGGCACGGAAGCGTTTCGCGACGCCGCTCATCGCGACGCCTTTTTGCGTAAACATGCGGCTGGCATAGGGTCCGCAGGCGCGGGCACTTCTGTGAAGCCACGCTAATCTAAATCATGGAACAGGATCAGCTACTATTAACAGATTGTCGTTGAACGATACGTCCAACTTCCCGGTCGGGCCCGTCACAGTGCCGAGATCTTTGTGATGCACGTAATCGGTTACGTGGAAAGTCTTGGCAGGCAAGCCGCGCAACTCAACTGTGCCGCTCCACGATGCATGATTCGCTGGATTCGTTTTTGCGCCCTTATCTTTGCCAGCCGCATAGAAAGCGTAGTAATAGTCACCATTCTTCTCGATCGCATACGCTTCCGGAACATCAAAGCCGTACACATACAGGTTGAGAAAAGTTCCCTTTGAAAGCATTTTGTCGTTGTACAGGCTGATCCACTCTTTCCAATGGGCGTTCTTCGCATCGGTCAAATAAGCGTTCTTGAATCTCGGGCCATAGTCCGGCCACGTGAATTTCGTACCTAGTACTCCGCCAGTGCCCAACGTAGACGCGAAATCATCGCCGGTGTCCTGCTCATTGTCACTGGATGCGCCAGAAATTCGCGTAAGTTCCACGTGATCTCCGTAAACCGCGGCGCGCGGCCCGAGCAGCGCTTTGTACATTTTGACGCGGCGCCGCACTTGAATCGAGCCGACCGGATCTGCGGTGACCGCCTGATCCATGGAGCGCAGCCAAGCCAGATTTGGTGGCGTACCACAGGGGCAGCTTTGCGTGACGCTTTCCGGTTTCAGCGCGCGCGTGGTCTCGAAAATAATCTTGTACACGTCGGCCATGGCGTACACCGAATCGTAGGGCGACTTGTGATGATGTTTTGGGTTGTAACACAGTGGCGTCGACCAGATGTTATCCAGTTTATGCCCGTCAAATCCCCAGTCGCGGATGAACCGTTCGGTGAGTTGCTTGTAATACGCCTGTACCCCGGGCACGGCAGGGCACAGCGTCGCTAAGTTACGCGCCATCCTTGCCGGCTTTCCTTGTTTGTCGAGAATCAGCCAGTCCGGATGCTCCTTCAGAACGTCGGATACCACATACTTTCGGCCGCCGTAACCGTAGTGGCCATCTTCTACGCCCAGCGGGAGCCACCAGAGTTGCATCTTGATACCCTGGTTGTGAAATTCCCGAATCATGTCTTGCATTGCAACGCCTGCGAACGCAGGATAGCGACCCTGCCAGTCTCCGTAATTATTGAACCAGCCGTCATCCAGGGTCGCCCAGTGAATGTTCAATTCCTTAAGCTTCGGGATCGTGGCGAGCATCTGTTTCGGTGTGACCCCAAATTCGTAGCCCCAGCCGCACCAGCTCACTTTATAGTCCTCGTCATTGTCCGTTGTTTTCTTTAGGCCTTCTTTATCGACGACGCTTGACCATAAACTCAGCGGCTCGTAGAAATCGCCGGTGTAAATAGTCAGGAAGGTACGCGGACTGGAAAATACATCACCGGGCTTCAAAATTGTGTTGGCAGCAATTTTTACGCCCGCCTCAACTTCTCCATTGGTCGTAGTTCGCACCGGAATCGAAAGTGTGAATGGGACTGTTTCCACGTGGCCGATCGCCTCGCCAACATCGCGAGTCCAAAACGCCACAACGGGAATACCTCCACCGACTGCGCCCAAATCACCCTTCACCGGCACTGGCGCTCCAAACGGATTCTCTTGAGAGAATTTGGCCGGCATCAGGAAGGTCTCGTCTTTGCCCCAGTTGAGGCTGGAACCCTGAAATGTCCACAACGGTCCGCGGCCTTTATCGATAGCGGGTGCTGCGAAACCGTGTCGTTGCAGCGTTACGGAATCCAGCGGCACATCGGAATTTCCTTCGTTCCGTATAGTCACAGAGAGCAATGCGAGATTGGGAAAGTCGTCGTAGACTTCCAGCGTCAACGTTTCCGCAAGGGAAGTACCAGCAACTTTCCCACGTACAACGATTTGTTTACCCAGCGCTCCAAGTTTTCCAGTCGTCGCATGCGATTCCGCGTGTGAAAGATCCAGAACTAACCCTGGATATTCTTTCTTGCCTACGGTAAGTAACTGTCCCGCATCGGCGGAACTCACCTCCAGCGTGGGCGCGGCGTCCTGAGTCCTCCGCGACGCGGTCAGTGCACCGGAAGACTTAAGAAGAAACGTGGCAGAAGAGCTTTGCGCTGTGATGTTTTCCGGCGATATTTTCACATCAACAACCGACTGTGCCGGTTTCGAAGGAACCTCTTTAATTGCTTCCTTTTTCTCGCATCCGGTGATCGCCATGCATCCCGCAGCGATCAAGGCGAAGGCCCACAATCTTTGCATCGGCCGCCGGGGTTGGTCCGTGCCTTGCATGCCAGAGTGATTTGCAACCATCTCAGTGGGATCCTTTGAACTGCGCAAAAACTTTGTCGGCATTCCTATGGTAAACCTTCTCCAGCACTGCATTGGGGAGTTCCAAGCCGTAAATCTCCCAGCGACCCTGTCCTGGATATCCCCAGTACGGAAAATATTCATCGGCCGTTTCGAGCCAGCGGAAATAATTAGCATACATAGGCTCTTCCGGTTCGCTATCGGTCCCAAAGAGAATCCGGTCTTGATACTCTTCAAAGAATTTGCGCGAACGCCGTGGTTGCCGGCCCAATTCAGCCTCGCGGGCACCCAGCTCTACATACATATTCGGATATTTATCGAGCCACGCGGAAACTGCGTCCAGATTTTCTGGCCAGTTCGCTACGTGTAATGCAATAAACGTGGTGTGGGGATGTTTTTCGAACACATGATTGCGCTCCGCTAGCAAAGTTTCTTTGGAAGGAAACCGCGGTCCGTAAAAACTCCAACTTGGATTCGAAATCAGTTCTTCGTAGCGTTCGTTGTGTGCGTCGATAGGCGTGAAGAATGCTTCCGGGTCCGTTGAGTGGATCGCCACTGGAATGCCAAGGCGCCCACACTCTTCCCAAACGGGATCAAGCCTGGGGTCGTCAATGGCAATAAGCTTTCCAGAACGATCTTGTACTCCCAAACCAAGATCCTTTAGAACTTTCAAGCCCCGCGCACCACGGCGAACGGCGTCATCCAATTGCGTCACCATCTCGGCGCTGAAGTTTGGATCGTCGATTTTGCTCCAGTCGTATTGGGCGAACACGATGAATCGATCCGGATAGGGCTTCACCATTTTATCTAACACGCTCTGTAACTTCTCTCCCCACATGCCGGTGAGGATCACGATCTTTTGGACATTGGCGCGATCCATGCGCCGCACCACCTCGGCGGGAGCAATTTCTTCGCCATGAACGCCGCCCGGATCGTTTACATGATTGTGTACGTCGATCACCGGAAACTTGGCGCGCGGAGTTTCATGAACGGCTGTGTGCAACATCGGTTTTGGATCGAAGTCCCTCAGCAGCAAGGTCATGTGCTTGGCCGCATCCGGGTCCTGACTGTATTTGATCTCCTGCTTGGGCTGCACATCTGGATTTTGCTTTTTGTCTTGACCTAACACGCGACCGCCGTTCAGCAGGCCGCCCACGAAAATAAGGGTCCCCGCCGTAAAACACTCGATTTGACGGTTGGATGAATTCCTGTGGTAGCTGAGCATCCGATGCCATCCTGTTCCAGGGGCTTACCGAAGGTAATGCAGAGAGACCGGCTTCTGTGGTCGCCAAGAGTGTACTGAGAAACGAAAGAAAAAGGAATAAAAAGAACTAAATCGAAACAGTGGACTTGCAGGCTTTAGGAAGGTGCGGCGAAAGAATTGCGGTGGGCAATGCTAAGGGAAGAGCCGAGTTTCATGGTCGCCGGAAACTTGGTGCGGTATTCATCGAAAGCGGAACTGTAGTATCCGCCGATCGGGTTTCGCTGGGCGCACAATTCGAACCGTACGACGCCACGGAGACCCGAGGGTTCCTCAACTACTGCAAAAAAGCCCGGCCAACATCGTGATCGTCTTAGCTCATGCGGAGATGACCCGCTAAACGGGGTGCAGGATGCCGGTCGAGATTGAAACGAGGCCGTAAATAGTCTCACTTTGCGTGCACAGCTTCTTTTTACCTGGCACGACGGTCAGTTAGGGGATTCAGAAGAATCGTCGTTGAGTGGTCCGTAGGACTCGATATCAACGCCTTCGATAGGAGGACCGCCGCCGGTCTCCTTGTCACGCTTTTCGAGTTTCTTTTGTTCGCGGCGCGCAGCTTTCTCGCGTGCTTTTTCCTGTCTCTTCATCTCTTTTTGACGCTTTTGGAATGTAATGGCCACTTTTAGTCTCCTTTAAACATGGCACGAAAGCGATCCTGAATAGTTACGGCAATTACCAACGCGGTTCGCGCGGCTGCCGAGCGGCTTCACGGTAATCTTCGTTGGAAAATCTTTCGCGGCTGCCACCACCATTGCGATTCCCGCCACCGCTGTTGCCGCCGCGGGGTGCTGGCGATGCGGATTTCGGACGGGCTTCGTTGACCTTCAGGCTGCGACCGCCGATTTCCTTGCCATTCAAACCGGCGACAGCCTTGTCAGCTTCGTCGTCGTTGGGCATTTCCACGAATGCAAATCCCCGAGCTCTGCCCGTCTCCCGGTCGGTCACCACACGAGCGCGGGTGACTTGTCCAAATGGATTGAATAGAGCCAGTAAATCTGCTTCAGTGGTTTGAAAACTCATATTGCCTACAAATAAGCTCTTCACTTTATTTCTCCTCAACTCTCTGCGCCGCCGAAGGTATTGCGCGATCCCGCGGTCAGCATCGCAACTCTTAGAAACCCTTTACGATGACCCGTGAACGAAAGTACGAAAGCGGCTCGACCGTGACGGATGGCGCAGCTTGCGCAGCGCTTTCGCCTCGATCTGACGAATACGTTCGCGGGTCACGGCAAAAACCTGGCCCACTTCTTCAAGAGTGTGTTCGTTGCCATCATCCAGCCCGAAGCGCATCTTGATGATGCGTTCTTCGCGCGGAGTCAGAGTTCTAAGCATGGAAGCAATCTGATCCTTCAGGTTCAGATTGATCGCCGCATCAGAGGGAGACAAAACTGCTTTATCTTCGATGAAATCGCCGAGATGCGAGTCGCCTTCTTCGCCGATCGGTGTTTCAAAGGACATCGGTACTTGAGCAATTTTTTTGGTCTTGCGAACGGCATCGACTGGCACATCCATGCGCTTGGCGATTTCTTCGGAAGTCGGCTCGCGACCGAGTTCCTGCACAAGTTGCCGGCTGGTGCGAACCTGTTTATTGATCGTTTCGATCATGTGCACCGGAACGCGGATGGTGCGGGCTTGATCGGCGATGGCGCGGGTGATGGCCTGACGAATCCACCAAGTTGCATACGTCGAGAATTTGTAACCCCGGCGCCATTCAAACTTATCGGTGCCGCGCATCAGGCCGATGTTGCCTTCTTGAATCAAATCAAGGAATTGCAAGCCGCGATTGGTGTAGCGTTTGGCGATAGAAACGACCAAGCGAAGGTTAGCTTCGGTCAATTCGCTTTTGGCTTGTTGAGCTTCCGCTTCACCACGAAGGATCAGTGTAAGGGCGCGCTTCATGTTGGCGCGGCCCACTTCGCTGGATTCGTCGATTTCTTTCAGGCGAGCACGGCAGATCTTCAGTTCTTTGCGCGATTCCTGGGCTGCATCGCCACGAGCCGTCGCGGCCCGGCGTTCGAGCCGGGTGGCCTCGCGTTCCAAGCCGTTAAGGCGTTCCACGGAATGGCGGAGAATCTCAATCAAACGTTTCTTCTCGCGCTC
>Ga0209275_10000336_pt1 | contig 17705 bp, 13 predicted proteins | sample HubBroMetageREF2_FD_188344 | JGI IMG/M metagenome (GOLD analysis project Ga0209275, IMG submission 188344) | Reference soil microbial communities from the Hubbard Brook experimental Forest, New Hampshire, USA - Hubbard Brook CCASE Soil... | ecosystem: Environmental > Terrestrial > Soil >... | reverse complement strand
AGTGATCGGCGACTACCGGACGCCGGACCGGCTCCGGCTCGGCCCCGTCCCCGCCTTCACCCGCTTCACCGACGTCTGGGACGCGCTGGACATCATGCGGCAAATCCTGGCGGATCAGACCTACCTGGACATCCCGCAGACGCGTTCCGTGGTCACCTGACCTGGATCTCAGCCCGGCAGCAGCCTCGCCACGAGGCGCGCGGGGACGATGTCCACGTCAAACGGCCGCTGTGCGCGGAACGGCTTGTTGCCGGTGACGTGCGCGACCTGCTTGTAACGACCTTTGATAGGAGGTGGCGACGCGTTACGGCAACTACTCCCATTCGATCGTGGCCGGCGGCTTGCTGGTCACGTCGAGAACAACCCGGTTGATCTCCGCAACCTCGTTGGTGATCCGGGTGGAGATCCTCGCGAGCACCGGGTCCGGGACCCGGGCCCAGTCGGCGGTCATGGCATCTTCGCTGGTCACCGGGCGGAGCACGACCGGATAGCCGTAGCTGCGCCCGTCCCCCTGGACGCCGACCGAGCGGACGTCGGCGAGCAGCACCACCGGGCACTGCCAGATCTCGCGGTCCAGGCCCGCCGCAGAAAGCTCGGCCCGGGCGATAGCGTCGGCGGCCCGGACGATCGCCAGCCGCTCGGCGGTCACCTCGCCGACGATCCTGATTGCCAGGCCGGGCCCGGGGAACGGCTGCCGCCAGACGATCTGCGGGGGCAGCCCGAGCTCGCGGCCGACCTCGCGCACCTCATCCTTGAACAGCGTCCGCAGCGGCTCGACGAGCTCGAACGCCAGGTCATCGGGGAGCCCGCCGACGTTGTGGTGGGACTTGATGTTCGCCGTCGACGCTCCGCCGCCGGACTCGACCACGTCCGGGTACAGCGTCCCCTGGACCAGGAACGCGTGCTCGCCGCCACGCGCTCTTCCTTGCCCAGGCTCGTCTATCTGGCCGGCCCGCCCGCCCTGGATCTCGCGGGCGGCCTGCTCGAACGCGCGGATGAACTCCCGCCCGATGATCTTGCGCTTCTCCTCGGGATCGACGACCCCGGACAGCGCGGCCAGGAACTCGGCGGTGGCGTCCACCACCGTCAGGTGCACCCCGGTCGCGGCGACAAAGTCCCGCTCCACCTGCTCGGCCTCGCCGGTGCGCAGCAGCCCGTGATCCACGAACACACAGCTCAGCCGGTCCCCGATGGCCCGCTGGACCAGGGCGGCCGCGACCGCTGAGTCCACGCCGCCGGACAGCCCGCAGATCGCGTAGCCGTCGCCGACCTGCGCCGCGATCCGCTCGATCTGTTCCTCGATCACGCCGCGCATGGTCCAGTTGGGGCGGCATCCCGCGGCCGCGAGGAACTGCCGCAGCATCTCCATCCCATGCGCGGTGTGCAGCACCTCCGGGTGGAACTGCACCCCAAAGAGCCCCCGGGCCGGGTCCTCGGCGGCGGCGACCGGCGTCCCGGCCGTCCGCGCGGTGACCGTAAACCCGGGCGGCGGGACGGCGCACGTGTCGCCGTGCGACATCCACACCTGCTGCTCGGCTGGCAGCCCGCTGAGCAGCGCGCTGGCCGCACCGCCGGGGCCGGGGAGGACCTCGAGCGCGGTCGCGCCGTACTCGCCGCCGCTGGTGCGCTGCACCGTGCCGCCAAGCCCGGACACCATCAGCTGGAAGCCGTAGCAGATCCCGAGGATGGGGACGCCCGCCTGGAACATGCCATCCGGGGCGGGCGGTGCTCCCGGCGCGTAGACCGAGGCGGGCCCGCCGGACAGGATGATGGCCTTGGGCCGCAGCGCCAGCATTTGCGCGACCGGCATCGAGGCGGGCACGATCTCCGAGTACACCTGGCACTCGCGCACCCTGCGCGCGATCAGCTGCGCATACTGCGCCCCGAAATCGACAACGAGAACGGTGTCAGGCGTGTCCGTCCCGTCCCCCTCAGGCGCGTGCACGGCGGCCAGTCTAGTCGGCCTGCGGGGCCGGCTGCTCGGTCCGCGCGTCACGATCGGTCGCGGCGACGCCGTTCACCTGGCCCACCCGGACCCGGGCGATGCGCCGCCCGTCCAGCTGGGTCACCGCCAGCTTCCGGCCCGAGACTTCCACCGACTCGCCCTCGCCGGGCAGGTGCCCGAGGGCGGCCAGCAGATAGCCAGCGACGGTCTCGTACGGGCCCTCGGGCAGCTCAACGCCGGTCTGCTCGGCGAAGTCATCCAGGTTCAGCAGGCCGTCGACCTCCAGCTCGCCGCCGCGCAGCTGGCGCGGCTGGCCCTCATCGGTGTCGTACTCGTCCTGGATCTCGCCGATCAGCTCCTCGACCAGGTCCTCGAGCGTCACGATGCCCGCGGTGCCGCCGTACTCGTCGAGCACGATGGCCAGGTGCGCGTTCTCCCGCCGCATCTCCGACAGCGCGGACAGCACGGTCTTGCTCGTCGGCAGGAACTTCACCGGCCGGCAGACCTCGCCGACCCGGAGCGCGCCGTTGCCGGCGCCCGGGCCAAGCAAGTCCCTGGCGTGCACGAACCCAATCACGTCGTCGTAGGACTCCTGGTACACGGGGAACCGGGTGTGCGGCGCGGCCGAGACCGTGGTCGCGGCCTCCGCGATCGGCATCGTCGCGGGCAGGAACTCGACCTCCGTCCGTGGCACGAGCACCTCGCGGATCTGGCGCTTCCCCGCGTCGAACACCTCGCCGAGGATGTGCCGCTGGTCGGCGCTCAGCGCCTGGTACCCGTCGACCACGTCGCGGAGTTCTTGCTCGGTCATGACGCCGCGGCCGACGCTCGGGTCGCCGCCGAGAATCGTGACCACGAGGTTGACGCATTTGGACAGCAGCCACACCACCGGTGTGGCGATCGTCGCGAGCCGGTCCAGGGCCGGCGCGGCAAAGTACGAGACCCGCTCCGAGCGCTGCAGCGCGATCCGCTTGGGCGCGAGCTCTCCGAAGATCAGGGTGAGGAACGAGATCGCGAGCGTGACCACGGCGATGGAGATGGTGGAGGCCAGGCCGTCCGACACGTGGTCGCGGAGCAGCCAGGACTTCAGGTCGCTGGCCAGAGTCGCCGCGCCGAACGCGCCAGACAGCAGCGTCGCAAACGTGACGCCGATCTGGACCGCGGACAGGAACCTGTTCGGGTTCTGGGCCAGCCTGGCCGCCCGCTGGCCACGCTTGCCGCGCCGGGCCAGCGTCCGTACCTGGCCATCCCGCAGCGACACCAGGGCCATCTCAGCGGCGGCGAAGAACCCGCCGATGAGGACGATGACCAGGACGATAACGATGTCCCAGCCGACGGTGTTCACCTATGGATCCCCGACCTCGGCAGCTGCCCCGGATTTGGCCCGGCACCGCGCGGCGCGGTGTCCGGCCAGTCTAAGTGAGCGCCCCCCGCATCGCGCCTGCAGACCTTGCCGTCATTTCTCTGTGTTTCCCGCGAAACTGGATATAAATCCACGGTTAAGACCTGCCCGCCGGCCGTCCTGGGCCCAGCTCATGGGACCCTGGACCGGGTGGCATGGCGCCGCGGCCGAGGAGGTAACGGTCATGGGTGAGGTAAGGGACGATGCGGCGCAGATCTCCGGCGAGCTGGTGGAACTGCGCCAGGCCATCCACGCCGACCCCGAGATCGGGCTCGATCTGCCCAGGACCCAGGAGAAGGTGCTGGCCGCCATCGACGGGCTGCCGCTCGAGGTCACCACGGGGCGCGCGCTCAGCTCCGTCACCGCGGTGCTGCGCGGGACCAGGCCCGGCGAGACCGTGCTGCTGCGCGGCGACATGGACGCGCTTCCGGTGACCGAGGCCACCGGCCTGCCGTACGCCTCCAGGAACGACGGGGTCATGCACGCCTGCGGCCACGACCTGCACACCGCGATGCTGGCCGGCGCGGCCCGGCTGCTGGCCGCCCGGCGGGGCGAGCTCGCCGGGAACGTGATCTTCATGTTCCAGCCCGGTGAGGAGTCTTACGCCGGGGCCGAGCGGATGATCTCCGAGGGCGTTCTCGACGCGGCCGGGTCCCGTCCGGTCGCCGCGTTCGGCCTGCACGTCGCGTCGGGCCTGCTGCCGCTCGGGATGCTCACCAGCCGGGACGGCACGATGATGGCGTCGGCCGACACGATGGAGGTGACGGTCCAGGGCCACGGCGGCCATGGGTCACAGCCGCACCGGGCCGCCGACCCTATCCCCGCGGCCTGCGAGATCGTGACCGCGCTGCAGACGCTGGTGACCCGGCGGTTCGACGTGTTCGACCCGGTCGTGATCACGGTGGGCAGCTTCCACGCGGGCACCGCGAGCAACGTGATCCCGGACCAGGCCCAGTTCTCCACGACCATGCGGTCGTTCTCGGCCGGAACCCGGACCGTGATGCAGGAGGCCGCGTACCGGCTGGTGCACGACATCGCCTCCGCGCACGGGCTTTCGGCAACCGTCGACTTCGTCGACAGCTATCCGGTGACGGTGAACGACGCGGCCGAGGTGACCTTTGCCGAGCGCACGGTCGGCGAGCTATTCGGTGGCGAGCGTTTTGTGCGCACGCCGTTCCCGATCACCGGGTCCGAGGACTTCTCCTACGTGCTCAACGAGGTGCCGGGCGCGTTCATCATGCTGGGCGCGTGCCCGCCGGACGCCGATCCGGCCACGGCGCCGTTCAACCACTCGGCCGACGCCGTGTTCGACGACGCGGTGCTGGCCGACGGCGCGACGCTGCTGGCCGAGCTGGCGCTGCGCAGGCTGGCCGGCTAGGCCCGGTCCAGCACCACCCGGAGCGCACGCTCGAACTGGCCGCTGGCCGGCTCAATGCCGTGACCTACACCCTGTCCCGGTCACTACCGGGCCGGGCAGCTGCCGATCGCTGAGGCAGCGCTACAGGCTGGCGACGTCGGCCTGCTTGGTCCGCACCGCCTCGGCGGCCGCGCGCAGCGAGGACAGCTCCGACTCGGTCAGGTCACGCTCGACGATCCTGCGCACGCCGGTACGGCCGATCTCAGCCTCGACGCCGAGATACACGCCGGAGATGCCGTACTGGCCGTCCACCCACGCACAGACCGGCAGCACCGCGCCGCTGTCCTCGGCGACCGCGCGCGCCATCCTGGCTGCTGCGGCCGACGGCGCGTAATAGGCCGACCCGGTCTTCAGCAGGGCGATGACCTCGGCGCCTCCGTTGCGGGTGCGCTGCACCAGCGCCTCGATCTCGTCGGCGCCCATGATGTCGGTCAGCGGCTTGCCGTCCACGGTGCAGGCGGACGGGACCGGCACCATCGTGTCTCCGTGCGAGCCGAGGGTGAGCGTGCGCACCGAACCGACCGGCACGCCGAGACGCTCCGCCACGAAGTAGCTGAACCGCGCGGTGTCCAGCATGCCCGCCTGGCCCATCACCCGGTGGTGCGGGAACCCGGAAACCTTGGCGGCGAGCGCGGTCATCTCGTCCAGCGGGTTCGACACCACGATCAGCACGGCCTCCGGCGCGTGCTTGACGACCTGCTCGGTGACGCTCCGGACTATCTTCGCGTTGGTCTCGATCAGGTCCATCCGGCTCATGCCCGGCTTGCGCGGCAGGCCGGCGGTGATCACGACGATCTCCGAGCCCGAGATGGCCTCGTAGCCCTCGCCCGCCGGGCTGGTGGTCTGCCCGGTGACCTTCGTCTCGAATCCCTCGATCGGGCGCGACTGGTTCATGTCCAGCGCCTGCCCCTCGGGCTTGCCTTCCACGATGTCGGTGAGCACGACCTCGTCGAAGATGTCGTACTCGGCGAGCCGCTGCGCGGTGGTCGAGCCGTAGAACCCGGCCCCGACGACGGTCACCTTGCCTGTGCGGGTCATGTCTCCTGCTCTCTTGTTGCTTTCCGCGACTAACCCATCGCCTTGCGCAGGTTATCGTCCAGCGCAGCGAGGAACTCCTCGGTGGTCAGGAACGGCGTATCCGAGCCCACGAGCAGCGCCAGGTCCTTGGTCATCTGCCCGCCCTCGACGGTCTCGACGCACACCCGCTCCAGCGTCTCGGCGAACGCAGTGACCTCGGGCGTGCCGTCAAGCTCGCCGCGGTGGGCGAGACCCCTGGTCCACGCGAAGATCGAGGCGATCGGGTTCGTCGACGTGGGCTTGCCCTGCTGATGCTGCCGGTAGTGCCTGGTCACGGTGCCGTGCGCGGCCTCGGCCTCGACCGTCCTGCCGTCCGGCGTCATCAGCACGCTGGTCATCAGGCCGAGCGAGCCGAATCCCTGGGCCACAATGTCGGACTCCACGTCGCCGTCGTAGTTCTTGCACGCCCAGACGATGCCGCCCTCGCCTTTGATGACCTGGGCGACCATGTCGTCGATCAGCCGGTGGTCATAGCTGATCCCGGCCGCCTCGTACTCGGACTTGAACTCCGATTCGAAGATCTCCGCGAAGATATCCTTGAACCGGCCGTCATAGGCCTTCAGGATCGTGTTCTTCGTGGACAGGTACAGCGGATAGCCGCGGTTGAGCGCATAGCGCATGGTGGCGCGCGCGAAGTCGCGGATCGAGTCGTCGAAGTTGTACATGCCCATCGCGATGCCGCCGCCGGTGAAGCGCGCCACCTCGAGCTCGGTCGGCTCGGCGGCCGGGTCGTCGGGCACGTAGGAGATGTTCACCGTGCCGGGCCCGGGGACGACGAAGTCCGTTGCCCGGTACTGGTCACCGTGCGCGTGCCGGCCGATGATGATCGGCTTGGTCCAGCCGGGCACGAACCGCGGGATGCTGGCCATGACGATCGGCTCGCGGAAGACCACCCCGCCGAGGATGTTCCGGATGGTGCCGTTCGGCGAGCGCCACATGCGCTTCAGGCCGAACTCGGTGACCCTGGCCTCATCCGGGGTGATCGTGGCGCACTTCACGCCAACCCCGTGCCGCTTGATGGCGTTCGCCGCGTCAATGGTCACCTGGTCGTCGGTGAGATCCCGGTTCTGGATGGACAGGTCGTAGTAATCGAGCTGGATATCCAGGTAGGGCAGGATCAGCTGGTCCTTGATGAAGTGCCAGATGATCCTGGTCATCTCGTCGCCATCTATCTCGACGACGGGATTCACTACCTTGATCTTGGACATGCCACTACTTCCCTTCATCGTCCGAGCGCCGTCGCTCGCGGGGATCAGGGCTGTGCGGGCAGCAGCAGCCCCGCGACGAGCAGGCCGGTGCCGAGTGCTGCCAGGACCGCCACGTCGGTCAGCCGGCGTCTCGACGCGAGCATGCCCACCCGGCGCTCAGGCAGCGCCAGCCTGGTGAGGGCGGTCGCGAAGAGGACTCCGGCCACCGCCAACGTACCCCCTCTGACATTCTGTCCGTTCTGCCGCATCCAGACCAACGCCAGGGCCAGGCAGCAGATCGCGATTCCGTAGGGAAGCTGCTGCCACCGCTGGCGAGCATCGGCCGGTCGCGTCGTCACCGCCCGGCGGTGCCTGTGCACACGGGGGGCAGAAGGCGCGGAGTGCCTCATCGCGCCGGTCCCGCGGGCAGCCAGACGGGCATGTGTCTTCCTCTCGGACGGCTCGCTCGGCAGTGTACTTGCGCGCGCTGTGGCCAGCCTGCACAGCCGCCAAAAGCGAACTGCATGGCATCGCCCGCTAATCCGTTGCGCCGGACGCGGTACAACAACCGCCGGAAAGGGTAGCTGGAAAGTGAGATCTCAGTAGCTGCTCCGACAGGCAGGAGGACGCGCTATGGATGGCCCCTACATCCGAGTCGAGGACAGCGGGCTCACAATGCCGCTCCGGGAGGATGTGACCACCATCGGGCGCGGCAGGTCCGTCGACGTTCACCTGTCTGATCCGAGCGTGTCCCGGCTGCACGCCGAGATCGTCCGCCGCGGGCACTACGCCTACGTGACCGACCTGGGATTATCACGTAACGGGACCCGGGTGAACGGCCGCCTGGTGGCGCGCCGGGTGCTCGAGGAAGGCGACGTGCTCAGCTTCGGGGCAGCCCGCTGCCGGGTATTCGGGTTCGTGCCCGAGGAGTTCGCCGCCGAGGTGGAGCTCAGGCGGCCTGCGGCGCCCGAGCTGACCCGCCGGGAGCTTGACGTGGTGACCTCACTTTGCCGGCCGGCCCTGTCCGACGAGGCGTTCGTCGCACCGGCGACGGCCCGCGAGATCGCGGCGGACCTGGTGGTGACCGAGGCGGCGGTCAAGCAGCATCTGCTCCGCCTGTACCAGAAGTTCCGGATCCCCGAGGGCACAAACCGGCGGGTCCGGCTGGCCAACGAGGTCGTAGCGCTCGGCCTGGTCCGGCCACTGCCTCCGGCAGAAAGAGCACAGCCTCCGGCAGAACGGGCCCAGCCCGCGGCAGAGCGAGCGCAGCCCGCGGCGGACACGGCACCGGCGGCCCCGGCGGACACGGCGCCGGCAGCCGTCGCGCCGTCGCAGCCGACGATTCCGGCGCAGGCCGCGCCGTCGGGCGCGCACGGCCGACGGCGCACCGGCGGGCTGCGCGCCGCCACTCCCGGCTGACAGATCGCGGGAACAGCTCAGGACCTGCCGAACACCCTGAGCACCTTGGCTCTGGTCTGGTGCAGCAGCGTATGCACGATGTTGAAATGCCCGAGCCACGTGGTCAGGTTGTCGAACGGCCAGAAGAACGGCGGATGCGCAGCCACCACGGCGACCGCGGCGGCGAAGACACCCACGATCGCGATGAACGCCGCCGTCGCGCGCAGCGGCGTGTCGGCGACGCTGTCGAAGAAGCTCCTGATCGGCCTGCGCCCCCCGGCGGAACCCGGGCCGAGCCCGTAGAAGGCGACCAGCATGCCGGCCGCGTAGGCGCAGACCACTGGGATCGCGTGATGCGGCACGGCGACGACGGCAACGCCCGCCGCGATCGCGGCGGCCACCAGCGCCAGCGGCAGGAGCAGCACCGAGCGGATCACCGACCAGGCAAGCGCCGCCGGGAACATGACAGCGGCCAGCAGCGGATCGCTGGCCCGCGAGCCGCGGCGCGCCCGCCGGCGCGACATGCCCCCTGCGGCCCGGTCCCCAGCCCGCAGCGCCATCAGCGCGACGATCGCTGCCACCGTGCCGGCGATCGGGAAGACGAGGCTGATGGCCACGGCCGCGGCTATCGAGGCGCCGACGAGCAGCGCCCCGGCCGGTGACCGGCTGGCCGGGGTGACCGGGGGCCCCGGAGCCGAAGGACCGGGCCAGGCCGCAGGTGCCGACGATTGGCCTGGCTGGCCGTACTGCACCGGGGGGAGCACGTCGCCGTATGTGTCGGGAACCCGCGCGCCGACGCCGGCGGCTCCGCCCGCGGCGTAAGGCCACGGCCGGGTGCCCGGCGGCCAGGCTGCCGGCGGCGCGGCGGCGCCCGCGTGGTCGGCCAGGGCGGCCGGAATCGGTGCCGGCCGGTCGGCCACGGTTCCCGGTGTGACGAATGGCACGGCGCCTGCCGCAGCAGCAGCGGGCACCAGAGAGGCCGGGTCGAGCGCGGCAGTCCTCCGGCAGAGCTCGGCCGTGTCCGGCCGGCGGGCCGGGTCACGCGACAGCGCCTGTCCCACGAGCGTTACCAGCGGCGCGGGGAAGCCGTTCAGGTCCGGCTGCCCGTTGATGATCCGGTAGAAGATCGTCTCGAAGGCCCCGGTACCGAACGGCGGACGGCCGGTCGCGGCGAACGCCAGCGTGGCTCCCCATGAGTGCACGTCCGAGGCGGGCCCGCTCGGCTTGCCCTCGATCACCTCGGGCGCGAGGTACCCGGGCGTGCCCATGAACATGCCGGTCTGGGTGAGCCTGGTCGAGTCGGGGACCTGGGCTATCCCGAAATCGATCACGACCGGCTCGCCATTGGCGATCATGACGTTGCCTGGCTTGAGATCTCGGTGTACCACGCCCGCCGCGTGCACCGCGGACAGGGCCAATGCCAGTCCCGAGGCCGCCCTGGCCAGCTGCGCGCCGGTCAGCGGGCCGTCCTGGCCCACCACGTCCTCGAGCGTCCGGCCGCTCACGTACCTGGTTACGATGTACGGCGGATCGCTGGTCACGTCCGCGTCGAGCACCTCGGCGACGAACGGGCTGCGAACTCGCCGCATGGTCTCGACCTCGCGGGCCAGCCGGCGCCTGGCATTCGGATCCGCCGCTATGGCCGGCCTCAGCGCCTTGACCGCGACCCGGCGCTGCTGCTGGTCAGCAGCCAGGTAGACCACGCCCATGCCGCCCTCGCCGAGCCGCTCCAGCAGGTGGTACGGCCCGAGCCTGTCCGGCGTGTGGTCCTGAGCTGTCATGACCCCACCAGCCTACGGATTTCCTTGCTGCCGCACCCTAATTGGCCGACCCGGAGGGGCGGTGGCGCCGACTGACCAAGCAGTGGTGACGGGCGCGGCCTGGCAGGCGTGTTGCATGTCCCCTCGTATTCCACAGCCAGCGGCTCAGCGGTCCCCCGCCGCACGCCGCCGACCGCGAGCTAGCTTCCAGCCACAAGCCGGCGCAGCGCCCTGGCTGCCTCGGCATTCTGCTCCGCATGCGCGAGGAGAGCCTTGGCCAGCTCTTCCGCCCAAACACCGAGCGGAACCTGCTGACGTGACAGCACTACCCCGCGCACTTCACTGCAGACCTCGGCGACGGGCGCACCACGCTGGATGCCCAGCGTCATCACCCGGTCCCCGAGCCGTACGGTGATCTTCGATACCTGGCCGGGACGGCCGTGCATCCGGTCGGACATGCTCCGGTCCCAGTCGACCGTGACCCACTCGGATGGGAGCGCCTCGCCGAGCGACTTGGTGAGCACGCGCGTGTAGAGCGTGACGTCGGCACTGTCCGCGCGGAGCGCGGCCGTGACCATGTCGAGCGACGGTCCGCCCGGGCTGTTGTCCAGCTCGGTCACTGCCCGTCCCGCCCGTCGGTGTCAGCTGCTCGGCTCATAAACGTGGCTACTCCTCGGCACGCGCCCTGCCTACCGTGGCGGCGGGATCACCGCCCGGCGAAGGTTGCCTTCCCGGGTCCATTCTCCACGAAGCTCCGCATTCCCGCGCGCTGGTCCTCGGTGGCGAACAGCGCCGCGAACTGCAGCCGCTCGATCTCGAGCCCGGTGGACAGGTCGACCTCGAGTCCGTCGTCGATGGCCTGCTTGGCGGCGCGCAGCGCGAGCGCCGGGCCGCGAGCGTACTGCGCGACGAGCTCTCGAGCCGCGTCGTACACCTCGGCGTCCGGGACCACCTTGTCGACGAGGCCGATCGCCAGCGCCTCCTCGGCGCCGACGAACCGGCCGGTGAACACGATGTCCTTGGCCCTGGCCGGGCCGACGAGGCGGGGCAGCCGCTGCGTGCCGCCCGCCCCCGGGATGATGCCGAGCAGGATCTCGGGCTGCCCGACACGCGCGCTCTCGCCCATCACCCGGAAATCCGCGCACAACGCGAGTTCGAGGCCGCCGCCGAGGGCGTACCCCGTGATCGCGGCCACCACCGGTTTCGGGATCTTCGCCACCGCGGTGAACGAGGCTTGCAAGCGCCTGGTGTCCGCGGCCATCCGGCCGTAGCTGGCCTCGACCATCTCCTTGATGTCCGCCCCGGCGGCAAAGACCTTGGCGCCACCGTAGATCACGGCCGCACGGATCCCGTCATCGCCGGTAACCAGCGCGGCCGCCGCGGCGATCTCGTCCTGGACCTGCGCGTTCAGCGCATTCATCGGCGGGCGGGTGAGACGGATGGTGGCAACCGCCTCATCGGTCTCGACCTCTACGAAATCAGCCATCCCGCCAGTATCGCGCACCACGGTCAGGCCGCTGGCGCCCTGCCCGGCTCCCGGCCGCCGCGTGCCCCCGCACTGCCGCGTGCCCCCGCACTGCCGCGTGCCCCCGCGCTGCCGCGTGGCGCCGCAGTGCCGCGTGGCCTCCCGGCACCTGCGCTGCGATAAGAATCACGCTCATAGCTGGACAGCCGGCTCCCGTAGCTGGACAGCCGGCTCCCGGCCGATCTGTCCCGCCACGGCAGAAGGACTCGGATCAGGCTGCTTAGCAGTCTTCCGCCAGCCGGCGAATCCCCGCGGCGCATGGTGGCCAGCGCCCTGGCGCGCGCCCAGCCATCCTCACGACGCGCGTGCTGAGCTCGGCGGTGGCCGCTCGCAGACCGGTGCCGGTCCAGCGAGAGCATGACTCCCATGTGACGCCCCCCTTGGTGGGGCGTCCGGGCGCCACGCCGCGGATCCCCTGTGCAACCTTAATGGGCAGGGTGCGAAGGGTCAACGCGGCTCGCGAAGGACTTCGCGGACCGTTGTCTTTCGCTCCCATCGCAAAAACGCAGGCAGATCGACCACGTTAAGTACCAGGATCGGTCTGATTGACTAGACAGCTACGCGAAGGGCGTGCGAAGGTAGGCCCATGGCCGAACGCCCATCCCCGCCGCCATGGGGGGTTCTGCTAACCAATGCTCTCGCCGACGCGCAGCTCTCGGCGAGGGAGGCATCCAGGCGCGCCGGGATCAGTGAGGGGCGCTGGCGGCAGATTGCCAGCGGGTATCAGATCGTCAGTCCCGGGGTTTACGCGCCGGTGCACGGGCCAGCGCAGACGCTGGCCCGGATGGCCGCCGTGGCCGGCGTTACACCGGAGCAGCTCACCGACGTCGGCCGGGCGGACGCGGCAAAGGCGCTGGCGAGCCGGGAAACGGATGCCAGTCACGAGCAGATGCTGCAGCGGGTCAGGGAGATGAGCCCCGAGCAGGCACGCGAACTCCTGGCAGCGATCGCGGTGCAACTGGGAATCAAGGCAGAAACCGAAGAGCGCCGTTACGGCACGTAGCACACAGCGACAGCGGCGCGCCGGCGCTGTCGTTGCGGGCCCACGGCGCGGGGCTCTCGGAACCATCGGGAAATGGCCGCAGGAGATGGCATGCAGCCGGGCGGCCTGTTACGCGGCTGACCGCTCAGGCGGTGCCACCGGCCACTCGGGGCGGTGCCGTCGGCCACCCAGGGGTGCCGCCGGGGGCTCGGGGCGGGGCCGCCGTATCAGGGAGTCAGCGTTCGAGCGCGCCGTCGGTGACACCGGGAGTTGCTCTGCCACGGTGTCACCGACGGCGCCGGGACCCGACATATCACCGGCGGCGTCGGCGCCACTGCGGCGCCGATGCTGCCGGACCTACGGTTCGCGCGGGAGGCGGCCACCGCCGCCCGGACCGGCCTCGTCGTATCCCCCGCCCCCGGCCACGGCCGGTGGCGCCCGAAGAGGCTGCGGCAAAATCGGTTGCTTACTCGCCCGGCGACCGCGGCACGGACACGTGCTGCCAGCCGTTCAGGAATCCACGGACCTCGTTCTCGCTGTAGCGACGATGGCCACCCGGGGTGCGGATCGACGACAGCTTGCCGCCCCTCGCCCACCGGGTGACGGTCTTCGGGTCGACCCGAAGCATCGCGGCAACCTCGGCCGGGGTCAGAAGACGATTCTCCGGCTTGATCTGGGTTCTCACGACGGATGGTCCTCTCGCGCTTGGGGGTAGTTACACGATGACGGACAGTAACGACACTTGACCATTACTTACCGCCAGCGTTCTATTACAGGATGTCACATCGGCCAGGGTTTTGCTGGCGTTCTGCGTGGCACGGGGAGAAATTTCCCTGGCAGGCCGTGTTGTCCTTACTTGGCTGGACGTCACGGCCGGCGCACTTAGCTGGACGCTACGGCCGGCGCAGCCGTTTACTTGCTGCGCGTAACTAGCCAGATACGCTACGTCATGACAATGGCCGACGGGGCCAAAACAGCCGACGGAGCCAAAACAGGGGATTACCGCAGATCGCCGTTGGTCATCCCGGCCGGAGCGTCTGGCAGCGCGATGAGCCCCATTTCAGCTGGTGAGGCTAGCAGCGGATGACGTGGAAGCACCCGCACCGTGTAGCCGAACGGCCCGGGACGGCCGAGTTCGGCCTCGCCGACGTAACGTGCTGGCGAACCGCCCGACGGCTCCCCCTCGAGCTCGAGGTCGGCGAATGCTGGAGCGGCGATCTCATCGTCGTCCCCGGCCGGGCCGTAGACCACCTGCACGATCACGTCGTCGGGAGACAGTCCGCCCAGCGCCACGCTGGCCCGCACCACGAGGCTCGCTCCTGGGCTCTGCTCGCCATCGTCGGCCTCGACGTGCTCGATGGCCACGCCGGGCCACGCCTTGGTGACCCGGTCTTTCCACGCCGCCAGCTCCCGGGCGCCGGCAAACCCCGGGCCGCCCTCGGCCAGCGCCTGCGAGGAACGCGCGGCTGGCAGGTACAGCTGAGTGGCGTACTCGCGGACCATGCTGGTCGCCTGGGCCTTGGGCCCGAGTGTCCGCAACGTGTGCGCCACCATCTCCAGCCAGCGGCCCGGCAGTCCGTCCGGGCCCCGGTCGTAGAACAGCGGCCCCACCGACTGACCGAGCAGGTCATAGAGCGCGGACGCCTCGAGCTCGTCCCGGCGCTCCGGGTCGGCGACCCCGTCGGCCGACGGGATGGCCCAGCCGTTGTGCCCGTCGAACCACTCGTCCCACCAGCCGTCCAGAATCGACAGGTTGAGCGCCCCGTTCAGCGCCGCCTTCATCCCGGAGGTCCCGCACGCCTCGAGCGGGCGGAGCGGGTTGTTCAGCCAGACGTCACAGCCTTGCACCATCGCGCCGGCCAGCGCCATGTCGTAGTCGGGCAGGAACACGATCCGGTGCCGCACCCGCGGGTCGTCAGCGAAGCGCACCATCTGCTGAATCATCAGCTTGCCGCCGTCATCGGCCGGATGGGCCTTCCCCGCGATCACGATCTGCACCGGCCGGTCCGGATCGAGCAGCAACGCAATAAGCCGCTCGGGGTCGTGCAGCATCATCGTCAGCCGCTTGTAGGAGGGGACGCGGCGGGCAAACCCGATCGTCAGCACGTTCTCGTCGAGCGCATCGTCGATCCAGGTCAGCTCGGCCTCTGAGGCACCTCGCTGAATCCAGGAAGCGCGCAGGCGCCGCCGGGTCTCCGCCACCAGCCGGGACCGCAGCAGGCTGCGCACGGCAAAGATCCCTGCGGGATCCGCCGCCGCGCGCTCCCAGGCGGCCTCGTCCTCGGCGAGCTCCTGCGACTCGCCGCCCTGGGCCAGGCGCAGGATCTCCGGGGCCACCCAGGTGGGGCCGTGCACACCGTTGGTGACCGAACCGATCGGCACCTCCGCGGTGTCGAAGCCGGGCCACAGGCCGGTGAACATCTGCCTGCTGACCTGCCCGTGCAGGGCGCTGACGCCGTTGACGCGCTGCGCCAGCCGCATGCCCATGACGGCCATGTTGAACACGTCAGGATCGCCGCCCGGAAAGGTCTCAGCGCCAAGGGCCAGGACCCGGTCGGACGGCAGTTCCGGGTCAGCGACGTCGCCGAACTGCGCCGCCACCAGCTCCTTGCTGAACCTGTCGATCCCGGCGGGCACCGGCGTATGGGTGGTGAAGACCGTGCCCGCCCGGCACATCAGCAGGGCCTCATCGAAGGTCAGGCCCTGGCCAAGGTACTCGCGGATGCGCTCAAGGCCGAGGAATCCGGCGTGGCCCTCGTTGGTATGGAAGACCTCGGGCTCCGGATGCGACGTGATCGCGCAGAATGCCCTGACCGCCCTGACTCCGCCGATGCCGAGCAGCAGTTCCTGCCGGAGCCTGTGCTCGCTGCCGCCGCCGTACAGCCGGTCGGTGACCTCGCGCAGCGGGAGGTCGTTCTCCTCGACGTACGAGTCGAGCAGCAGCAGCGGGACCCGGCCGATCTGCGCGATCCATACCTGCGCGGCGATGGCCACGCCGCCCTGCAGCGCCACGCTGACCTTGACCGGCGCGCCCTCTTGCGGGCCGCCCTCCCGGAGCCCCTCCCCGCCCTCCCTGAGCAGGGTCAGCGGCAGGCCGTTCGGGTCGCCCGCCGGGTAGCGCTCGGTCTGCCAGCCCTCGGCGGACAGCGCCTGCGTGAAGTAGCCGTGCCGGTACAGCAGGCCGACACCGATCAGCGGCACCCCGAGATCACTGCAGGCCTTGAGGTGATCGCCGGCCAGGATCCCGAGGCCCCCCGAGTACTGCGGGAGCGCTTCGGTGATGCCGTACTCGGGCGAGAAGTACGCCACGGCAGCTGGCGCACCGGCCAGGTCCGGGTCGGTCTGGTACCACCGCGGGCCCGTGGTATACGCGTCCAGCTCGTCGACTGCGCCGTTCAAACGACCGAGGAACTCTGGGTCCGCCGCGAGGCCAGCCAGCCGCTCCGGAGCGACCTCGGCCAGCAGCGCGACCGGGTCATGCCCGGCGCGCTCCCATCCCTCGGGATCGATCGCCGCGAACAGGTCCAGCGTCTCGGCATGCCAGGACCAGCGCAAATTCAGCATCAGCCCGCGCAGCGGGGCGAGCGGCTCGGGCAGCTGCGGCCGTATGGTGAACCGGCGGATAGCTCTCACGGACAGCGACCCTAATAGGTGTCTGGAGTTGATTGGACATCGACGCGCCCCCGCTGGCCAAGCCGATCGCATGACCGCCGCCTGCGCGGGTAGCTTGTGCTAAGTGATCGGCAGGATCCCCATCGTTGACGTGCAGCCAGTCGTGGCCGGCGGCGACTATCCGGCTAAGGCCGTTGTGGGCGAGTCGTTCCCGGTCAGCGCCACCGTCTTCCGCGAGGGTCACGGGATGCTCGGGACGGGCGTGGTGCTGCGCGGGCCGGACGGCCGCCGTCGCCCGCTGGTGCCGATGACCGAGCTCGCCCCCGGCACCGACCGCTATGGAGCCGAGGTGACCGTCACCTCGGAGGGCCTGTGGCACTTCGAGGTCGAGGCGTGGGGAGACCCCATCGCCCGCTGGCTGCACGACGCGGACATCAAAGTCCCGCTCGGCCAGGACGTGGAGCTGACGCTGGCCGAAGGCGCGCTGCTCTTCGAGCGCGCGGCCGCCCAGGCCACCAGGCTCCCGCGCTCGCCCGCAAGCCCGGACAAGCGCGACGCCGCCCTCGCACGAACGGCCTTTGCCGCCCTGGCCGCTACGCTGCGGAACACCGCCATCCCCGCCCTGGACCGCCTCGCGGCGGCCAATCGCAAGGGCATCACGGCGACGATCGCCGCGTTCCCGCTCAAGGACCTGCTCACCCGGTCCGGCAGGCGCCCCGTGATCGTGCACCGGCAGCGCGCGCTCTACGGCTCCTGGTATGAGTTCTTCCCCAGGTCGGAAGGGGCCATCGTCGACGCGGGGCCCGGGCAGCGCCCGAAGTCGGGGACGCTGCATGCGGCCGCCCGGCGGCTGGACGCGATCGCCGCGATGGGCTTCGACGTGGTCTACATCCCGCCCGTGCACCCGATCGGGATCACCGCCAGGAAAGGACCAAACAATTCCCTGAACGCGGGACCGGGCGACCCTGGGTCGCCATGGGCGATCGGGTCAGCCGAGGGCGGTCACGACGCCATCCACCCTGACCTGGGCACTATCGCTGACTTCGACGCGTTCGTCGCGCGAGCCGGGGAACTGGGCCTGGAGACCGCGATGGACCTGGCGATCCAGACCTCGCCGGACCATCCGTGGGTCACCGAGCATCCCGAGTGGTTCACCAAGCGAGCCGACGGCACGATCGCATACGCGGAAAACCCGCCGAAGAAATACCAGGACATCTACCCGGTCAACTTCGACAACGACCCCGAGGGCATCTACGCCGAGGTGCTCCGCATCATCCGGCACTGGATGTCGCACGGGATCCGGATCTTCCGCGTGGACAACCCGCACACCAAGCCGCTGCCGTTCTGGGAGCGGCTGCTGGCCGAGATCGCGGGCACCGATCCGGACGTGCTCTTCCTGG
>Ga0209275_10000334_pt1 | contig 17732 bp, 14 predicted proteins | sample HubBroMetageREF2_FD_188344 | JGI IMG/M metagenome (GOLD analysis project Ga0209275, IMG submission 188344) | Reference soil microbial communities from the Hubbard Brook experimental Forest, New Hampshire, USA - Hubbard Brook CCASE Soil... | ecosystem: Environmental > Terrestrial > Soil >... | reverse complement strand
ATTTTTCGCGGCGTTGCGGTAAAGTGGAAGTTCCTGTTTCCCGTAACGATTCCCGGAGAATGAATGAGCATCTTAGGAATAGCAGCGGCCATCTTTGCCCTTGTGTTGATTGGTTTAGTGGTTTGGGTCCTGGTCCAAAATACCCAAGATCAAAAAAAGAATGAGCAACTTGAGTCGCAGATGAACGAACTGCGTCGCGACCTGCTTGGCCTCTCCACTTCGCAAACGCAAAGCTCCACCAAAATGGAAACGATTGCCGGCACCGTTGCGGAGCGCCTCGAAGCGGTTACCCAAGCTCTGCAAAGTGGCATAAAGGATTCCGCGCAAACCACTTCGCAGATCACCTCGCAGGCCCAAGTCGCCATGGCCACCGAACTCAAAAACACCCGCGACCAGATCAGCCAGGTGCAGAAACAGCTTGGCGAAGTGCAGCAAGCCGGCCAGCAGATGCATGAAACGGCTGAAAAACTTCAAAACATCCTCGGCGGCACGAAATCTCGCGGCTCGTTTGGAGAAGTAGCTCTGGAACGACTCCTCGAAGATTGCCTTCCGCCCTCTCAATACGAAATGCAGTACCGCTTTCGTAGCGGCGAAGCAGCCGATGCCGTGCTGAAACTTCGCGACGGAAAAAAGATGGCCATCGATTCGAAGTTTCCTCTCGAGGCTTACCTGCGCCTGACCAGCGAGGGGGAAGAGGCGCGTAGGGCCTTCGTTACCGCAGTTAAGGGGCATGCGGATTCTATTGCGAAAAAATACATCGTGCCCGAAGAAGGCACGCTCGATGTCGCGTTGATGTTCGTGCCCAGCGAAACCGTCTACTACGAACTACTGATGAGCACTGACGCGAAAGGGCAAGCGCTTGACGCGTACTGCCGCGAACGTCGCATCATGGCCGTTTCCCCAAACACGCTTTACGCGCATCTCTCGGTGATCGCCATGGGGCTGCGCGGGATGCAGATCGAAGAAAACGCCAAACGCTTGTCCGAAAATCTGACCGGCATGCGCAAACAGATGGACACGTTTTGCGAATATTTCGAAAAAGTCGGCGTACACCTGAAAAATGCCCAGCAAAGCTTCACCGAGGCGGACAAGCGCTTCTCTAAAGTTTCGAATAGCTTCGATAACTTGGTGAGCACCAGTGAACCACCTCAACCTGCGATCGAAGATGTACAGGGAGTTCTGCCGCTTCCACCAGCCGCCGCTTCCAAAAGGTCGGCGTAGAGAAGCACAAACGTTGCACTGAGGCCCAATTTAACAGCGATTAGCAATTGAAAAGTGATTAAGGCCGCGGCGCGCTCAACGGCGCAATCAGCCTGATCGAGATTACAAAATTTCCGCGCTTCTTACCCACCAACTCGAACTGTGCCACGTTGTCCGTCCCGCCGCTCGAAGCCACTCGCACCGTCTCTCCACCGGTTAGGTCCGCGACATCCGCCGCCAGGTTCCGCGCCTCCAACGAAACTTTCGTCGTAGTCCCCTTCACCCGAACCACTACCGTACGATGTTCTCCCGGCGCCAAAGGCGCACCACTCGCTTCCAACTCGAGCGACAAAAACACCACCGTGAACGACCCAGCCGCATGCTCGCCACAACTCACTTGCACCTGCACGGGCCCAGGATTGAGATCAACCGGCGGCAGAATCGCCAGATACGTCGACGACGAAGCCAGCACCAGCGCAGCCGAACTTCCAATCGTCACCCGATTAGCGTCCGCATCGCCGCAAAAACCATGTCCCATCAATTCGAAGCGATCGCTCAGCGATGCGACCCGCGGAGCCAGATCAACGACCAGCGTTCCCGAGGGTGCATCAGCCGGCGTCAAAACTGTTGCCGATACTCGACCTGAGCGGCCGTCAATCGACGCGTACAGCGTGCCTGGAGTCAAAGGCGGCACAAACATCGCCCGGCCGGTGGTATCCGTCGTTACTTTGTCTCCGTCTGATAACACGACATTGACGCCCGGCGTGAGCCGCCCGTTCACGTCCAGCACTGCCAGCGTAGACCGCTCCCCGGTCACCAACTTGCGCGGAAGCAGCAAGAGGCGCGCGCCCGAGGGAGCCGGTGCCGCCGGCTGCTGGGCGAAGTTGCCCCCCGAAAAACAAACCACCACCACAATCGCGCAAAGGGCCCGTAGGAATATTGGAGCTGGGTTGATTGGGCGCACCCTTGGATTGTAGTGGAGAATTTAGCCACACAGAAGAGCACCGGCCTCACGCCAACCTATGCCCAACCTCCCCAGTCCCCGAGGACACTAGAGAAACACACCCGTTGCAAACAGTGTCTTCGCACCCGCAGATTCGGTTATGCTGACCACCTGTCCGCAAGGACAGTGTGGCGTATTGGCGAGTAATCACTAGGGTGCAGAGCCTTTTCGGCCGTCGCGGCGTCTGCTAGCGTGGACATAAGTGCTGTATTCGTGTGTCTGCGGCGGGGGTGTCGCGCATGCTCGCAAAAAGCATGGAAGGAGATGTCGTGGAGATCGTCAGCGGTGGCGTGACGGACGTTGGCCGTGTGCGAACCAACAACGAGGATTCCTTCCGGATACTCGAACCCCTGAACTTATTTATTTTATCCGATGGCATGGGCGGTGAAGCTCATGGAGAAGTAGCCAGTGCTCTGGCCGTGGAAACCATCGCCGATTATTGCGCGCAACCCAAAGAAGATTCCGGCGTTACCTTGGCGGGCGTTGCCCCAGATAATTGGAGCGCCGATACCAAGCGCCTGCAGAACGCCGTCAGCCAGGCCAATTTTAGAATTTACGATTCAGCGCAGAAAAATCCCGAGCAGCGCGGCATGGGTGCCACGCTAACCGCGGCCTGGGTAAACGGCAGCAAATTGAGCGTTGCCCACGTGGGCGACAGTCGCGCCTACCTGCTGCGAAATGGGGCACTGCAGCAATTGACCAGCGATCATTCTCTGGTGGCCGAACAAGTCCGCCGCGGCATTTTGACGCCGCAGCAAGCCGAAGAGAGCGAAATGCAGAGCGTATTGTTACGGGCGCTCGGCGCACATCCCGAAGTGCAAGTCGACGTGGATGAAACCGAACTTTTCCCTCACGATGTTTTGTTGCTGTGTTCCGACGGTTTGACCCGCATGGTCACCGAGCCGGAAATTGCCGGCACGCTGCAGGCGGAGACCAATCCCGTTTCCGCGGCACAGAAATTGGTGGACCTGGCAAACGAACGTGGTGGCCTCGACAACGTGACGGTGATCGTCGCGCGCGTGCAGGATGAATCCAAAGGTTGGCTCTCCTGGATGCGTCGCGGCTCGGCCAAAAAAGACTAGTTACCTCCGCAGGAGGAGTTGCGCATGGCAAAGCTCAGTCTGATGTTCGAAGACAAGTTGGTGAAGCAGGTGCCCATTGGCGCTCGGCCCGTCACCATTGGCCGCTCTCCCGACAACGATCTCCCCGTCGACAACCTGGCAGTCTCCACCTATCACGCTCGCGTTTATTACGAAGCTGGTCGATTGGTTGTTGAGGATCTCGAAAGTTTGAATGGCACGTTCGTCAATGATTTGCGGGTAGAGCGCGCCACTCTGCACGACGGCGATTCCATCTGGATTGGCAAGCACCACATCAAAGTGGATGCCACCGCCGACACCGCTATTCCCCTCGACACCGGCAGAAAAGCCGTGGCTCCCAAGATTAATGAAACCATGGTGCTGGACACCAAAGCCCGCCGCGACATGCTGCAGCAAGCGGCAGCTACCGGCGAACGTTCCCAATTTTCACCGGGTCGCATCCGCATGGCTACCCTCGTGGTCCTCAACGGCAACGTCAATCAAAAAGAATATCTGCTCACCAACAAACTCACGGTCATCGGCAAGTCGCCCATGGCTACCGTGCGCCTTCGTGGCTGGTTCAAGCCAAAAATGGCGGCACAGATCAATCAACGCGACGATGGCTACTATCTGGGAACCGGAGATAAGGTTCCCACCGTAAACGGCGCCCCTATCGCCGGGCCGGTCCGCCTCAACGATGGCGACCTCATCGAAGTTTGCGGCGTGCGCATGAACTTCATCTTTCGCGAATAGTCTTTTTTCCCCATGGCCGTTTCGCCTGAAGGAGGTTTACAGAACCGCAAGGCATTCCGCCTTCGCGAACTCCTTTCCTCCTGGTGGGATCATCGCGCATCGTTCCTGATCAGCGTTGGCATCACCCTCGCCACTCTCCTCGTTTACATTTTCACCTTCATCGGCGATCGCAACACACCGCTCTTCGACTTTCTGAAACGCTTCGAATACAGCACGCTGGATACCCGCTTCCGCTATCGGCCTGCTCGCTACACGCCGCCCGATCCGCGCATTGCGGTCGTGGCAATTGACCAACGTTCCCAGGAAGTCTTGGGCAAGTGGCCATTTTCCCGTAAGTATTTTGGCGAGATGCTCGATGCGCTTCGCGAGGATGGCGCAAAGGTCGTCTCCTTCGACATTACCTTCGACAAGCCTGACCAAAGTTCCGCACCGATTCGTGCGTTGTGGGCCAAGCTCCAGCAGGACCAGCAAACCGGCTCGCCAATGGATCCCAAACTGGAAGCCCAAGTCCGTGAACTAGCCCACGAATTCGATGCCGACGCGCAGTTTGCCGCTGCGCTTCGCCGCTTCGGCCCGGTCGTCCTCGGCAATTTCTATCTCCCGTCACAGGAAGCGCAAGGCATCGATGGCGCGGCACTCGATAAGTACGCAGAAATGGTTCAGTGGTATTCCCTGAATCGCAACGCCATCGTCCCGGCCACTGGAAAAGCCGATTTTCATTCCTTACTGCAAAGTTATCAGTTCGAAGACACCCTCTACTCCGCCACCATCGCCAACATTCCGGAACTCGCTCCGCCCGACAATGACGAGAAAACCTCCATCGGCTTCTTCAATATTTCTTCCGATGCGGATGGAGTTCTGCGTCGCGGCCTTCTCGTTCTTCCCTTCGGACGTTCGAAAAATCCCGACAACTACGATCTTTATGGCTCGCTCGAAGTGCAAACGCTTCGTCTATATTTGGGCCTCAAATCCGACCAGCTCACCGTTAATTACGGGCCTGCGGGAATTGCTTCCCTTCAATTCGCGGACAAGCTCACCGTTAAACCGGATTACTTAGGACGCGTCATCATCAACTATCGCGGCCCCGGCGGCACCTTTCCCTACTATTCGCTGGCCGACGTGGTGCGCCACAAGTTTCCGCCGGGCTCTTTCAAAGACAAAATCGTCCTCGTCGGAGCTTCTGCCACCGGTATCGGCGATCTGCGCACTCCGCCCTACGGCGGCATTAATTATCCCGGCCTCGAAGTTCACGCCAACGTCATCGATAACATGTTGAACAATGGATTTCTGACTCGCGGCGTACATCAGGAACTTTTCGACCTGATCTTGATTTTCCTGTTCGGCATGCCGCTCGGCATCGTTCTGGCTCTGGTCTCTCCTCGCTGGATGTGGTTTTGCCTCGCCCTGTTGATTCCCTTCGCAGCCGCGGTCTACATGGCATTTCTGCGCGGCTGGTGGCTGAACTTCACCTTGCCCGCCAGCGCGCTAACTGCCAACGTCATGCTCGTCTCGCTGTATCGCGCCCTCGTAGAAGAAAAAGAAAAGCGTAAGGTGCGCACCGCCTTCGGACAATACCTGAGTCCTGAAGTCATCCGCCGCCTGCTTCTCAATCCAAAATTGGTCGAGCCACGGAAAACCGAAATCACCGTGATGTTCAGCGACATCCGCGGATTTACTACCATCTCCGAAAAACTCGATGCGCAGGAATTAGCCCTGTTCCTGAACAGCTATCTCTCCGACATGACCAAAATCGTTTTCAGCACCCAGGGCACGCTCGACAAATATATCGGCGATGCGGTGATGGCTTTCTGGGGAGCGCCTTACGAAGAGCCGGGGCACGCCATTCAGGCTTGCCATGCTTCGCTGGCCATGATGCGCCGTGTGCAGGAACTGCAACAAAAGTGGCAATCCGAGGGCAAGCCCAAGCTGGACATTGGCATTGGCCTGAATTCCGGTGTCGCCAGCGTGGGCAACATGGGCTCCATCTTGCGCTATGGCTACACGGCGCTCGGCGACGCAGTGAACCTCTCTTCCCGCCTGGAGGGCCTCAACAAGGATTACGGCACGCACATCCTGGTGAACGAATCGACGTATACCGCCGCAAAAGATGCCGGCTTCGTATTCCGTGAACTGGACCTCATCCGTGTGAAAGGCAAGCTGCAGCCTGTGATGATCTACGAACTTTGTGGCGTGCTCTCCGATTTGCAGCAGAATGGCGAGTTCGCCGCGACTCAAGACCGCCTCCAGAGCTTTGCCTCAGCTCGAGCACTGTACAATCAGCGGAATTGGTCTGCTGCGCAATCTGCGTTTCAGACTTTGCTGGATCGTTGGCCAAACGACGGTCCATCACGCGCCTACTGGAAGCGTTGCCAGGAATATCTTTTCGACGAGCCGCCTCCCGCCTGGGACGGCGTTTTCACTATGGATCACAAATAGGCCAGCTTCGATCTGCAAATCTCGATTTTGAGACGCGGCCAGCGCGTCGCTGCCGAACAAATCCGCTTTGGCTCTTGCGCGTGCCTCACCACTATTAATAAATTTGATGGAGATGAGTGGAAGTCCGCACTTCCCGCATTGCACGAAAAAGAGTTATCTGCAGTTTCAGACGTGCAGGCACACTAGGGTTCTGCAAAGAAGTCTTCGAAGAGCCCTTAGCGTAACCAAATGACCGGCTTCCACAGTCTAATGATAGGACCCAAAAACATAGGTTTAGCGCACAGGGCTCACACGCTCTTCATTTGAGCGCTCTCCAGGAAACGGTCGTCCTTTTTTCTTATGTGGATTGTACGTTTAGCACTCTCCAGGCCTTATACGTTTATCGTGATGGCGCTCGTCATCGTGCTGCTGACGCCGCTGGTGTTGATGCGCACGCCCACCGACATTTTCCCGGAAATTAATATTCCGGTCATCGGGCTGGTCTGGACCTACACCGGACTGCAGCCCCAAGAGATGGAGCAGCGCATCACCTCCAACGTCGAGCGCGGCATCACCGTGCTGGTCAACGACGTGGAGCACATCGAGTCGCAGTCGCTCGGCGGCATTGCCATTATCAAAATTTTCTTCCAGCCAAACGCCAACATTCAGACCGCGCTCGCGCAGACCGCCGCCATCTCGCAAACCTTTTTGCGGGCCTTGCCTCCCGGCACCACTCCGCCACTGGTCATCATTTATTCCGCTTCGACGATTCCGGTACTGCAAATCGGTCTCACCAGCGATCGCCTTAGCGAACAACAGATCTTCGACTACGCCAACAATTTCATCCGCACGCAACTGGCAACTGTTCAGGGCGCTTCCATGCCCTTTCCGTACGGTGGTAAATCGCGCTTGATCTCCGTCGATATTGATTCCGCAGCCCTGCAGGCCAAAGGGCTCTCTCCCGTCGATATCGTGAATGCCGTCAACGCGCAAAACCTGATTCTCCCCACAGGCACCGCGAAACTCGGCGCCCTCGAATACAACGTCGAGATGAATGGCAGCCCTCGAACCGTTGCCGAACTTAATGATCTTCCCGTCAAGACCGTAAATGGTTCCACCATTTATATGCGCGACGTGGCCCATGTCCGCGACGGTTACTCTCCTCAGACCAACGTCGTCATGGCCAACGGCAAGCGCGGCGTGCTGATGAGCGTTTATAAAACGGGCAATGCTTCCACGCTTTCTATCGTCGACCGCGTCAAGCAAACCCTGGAAGATTACAAACCGTCTCTGCCCGATGGCCTGAACCTCACCACCTTCTTTGACCAGTCACTCTTCGTCCGAGCGGCCATTCAAGGTGTATTGCGGGAGGCCATGATCGCCGCCTGCCTCACCGCCATCATGATCTTGCTCTTCCTGGGAAACTGGAAAAGTACGCTGATCATCGCTATCTCCATTCCACTTTCCATTCTCGTCAGTATTCTCTGCCTCAGCGCGCTCGGCGAGACCATCAACATCATGACGTTGGGCGGATTAGCTCTGGCCGTCGGCATTCTCGTCGACGACGCCACCGTCGAAATCGAAAACATTAACCGCAACCTGGCCATGGGCAAGGAAACGGTGCAAGCCATCCTCGATGGTGCGCAGCAAATTGCCGTGCCAGCATTCGTCTCTACGCTCTGCATATGCATCGTTTTCATCCCCATGTTCTTTCTTTCCGGCGTGGCCAAGTACCTCTTCGTCCCGCTCGCCGAAGCCGTGATTTTCGCCATGCTGGCGTCTTACATGTGGTCGCGCACCATCGTGCCCACCATGGCCATGTATCTCCTCTCCGCCGAAGACGAGTACAACGCTGCGGAACATGCCGGCCAGAAAATGGGACTTTTCCGCCGCTATCAACAGAAGTTCGAACACGCTTTCGAAGGCTTCCGAGAGAAGTACCGCCACGCGCTTTCCTCCGCACTTGAAAATGCCTGGCTCTTCTCCGCGTGCTTTCTGCTGTTCTGCGTCTTGTCGACGGGCCTGGTCTTTTTCCTCGGACGCGACTTCTTCCCCAACGTCGATGCGGGGCAAATCCGTTTGCACATGCGCGCGCGCACCGGGTTGCGTATTGAGGAATCTTCGCGATTGGCCGACCAGATTAATCAGGTGATTCGTCAGACGATTCCCGACAAAGAACTCGTCACCGTGCTCGACAACATTGGTCTGCCGTATTCCGGCATCAATCTGACCTATAGCAACAACGGCACCATTGGCACGGCCGACGGCGAGATCCTGGTGCAACTCAAACCCGATCGCAGCAGGCCGACCAGCGTCTACGTTGACGAATTACGCCGCCGCCTGCCCGGCGAATTCCCCGGCGTGCAATTCTTTTTCCAGCCCGCCGATATCGTTACGCAGATTCTGAACTTCGGCACCCCTGCCCCAATCGACGTGCAGATCATGGGCAACAATCAAGCCGGCAACTACGTAGTTGGCATGAAATTAGCCAATGAAATGCGCCACATTCCTGGCGCGGTGGACGTCCACGTCCAACAGGCCTTCGATGCGCCTACCATTTACATGGACATCGATCGCACCCGCGCGCAATACGTCGGGCTGCAGGCCCGCGACGTCGCGCAGAACGTCCTTGTCTCATTGTCTTCCAGTTTCCAGACCGCGCCGAACTTTTGGCTCGATCCCAAAAATGGTGTCAGCTACAGCGTCGCGGTTCAAACTCCGCAATATCGCGTCGACAATTTCCAGGCCCTGCAGAACACGCCCATCACCGGCACCGGCCCGAATGTTCCTCCACAAATTTTGGCCAATCTTGTCGCCACGTCTACCGTTGCGCGCCCCGCTTCCGTTTCGCATTACAACGTGCAGCCCATGATCGACGTCTACGCCTCCGTTTCCGGCAGCGATCTTGGCGCGGTCGCAGGGCAAACTGAAAAAATGGTGAAAGACATAACCAAGGAACTCCCGCGCGGCAGCCGCATCTTTATCCGCGGCCAGGTCCAGACCATGGCCACGTCATTTACTGGCCTGGGCGTCGGACTTCTCGGCGCCATCGTCCTCGCCTACTTGTTGATCGTCGTCAATTTTCAATCGTGGCTCGACCCCTTCATCATCATCACCGCTCTTCCCGGCGCCCTGGCTGGCATCTGCTGGATACTGTTGATCACCCACACCACGTTGAGTGTGCCTTCGCTCACCGGCGCGATCATGTGCATGGGTGTCGCCACGGCCAACAGCATCTTGATGGTTTCCTTTGCGCGCGAGCAGATGAACGAAGGCAAAAACCCTCGCGAAGCCGCTCTGGAAGCGGGTTTCGTGCGTATCCGTCCGGTAATCATGACCGCGTTGGCCATGATGATCGGCATGGTGCCCATGGCCATCGGTATGGGCGAAGGCGGCGAGCAAAACGCGCCGTTGGGCCGCGCCGTCATCGGCGGCTTGCTCTTTGCTACCATCGCCACACTTTTCTTCGTCCCTTGCGTCTTTTCCATTATTCACGGATATCTGGCGCGCCGGCGGCATCAGGGACTCTCGACGGAAACAGGCAGAGCATGAGAAAAAGGATGCAAACGCTAGGCGGAGTAACCAACAATGACTGACGTCTCAACGCAATCCGACTCGGGGTCCAGGAACTCTCCACCCAGGAAGAGCAACCTCTTTTTGACCTTTGCGGTGATTGTTATTGTGCTCGTCGTCGTGGGCGCCTTTTTAATGTTCCAGCGGCGCTCGCAGTATGAAGCTCTCGCAAAAGACACCGAGAGCCTCGCCGTTCCGACCGTCGCCATCATCCATCCCAGCGCAGAACCCGGTGACGAAAATCTTGTTTTGCCCAGCACTCTGCAGCCGTACGTCGAATCGCCGATTTACGCCCGCACCAACGGCTATCTAAAAAAGTGGTATCGCGACATCGGTTCCCGCGTCAGCAAAGGTGAACTGTTAGTCGACATCGATACCCCGGAAGTTGATCAGCAACTCTATCAAGCACGTGCGGATCTGGCCACCGCGCAAGCCAACGTGCATCTTTCCGATATCACCGCGGTTCGCTACGGCGACTTGCTGAAAACGGACGGCGTCTCCAAGCAGGAAGTTGATAATGCTCAAGGCGATCTGGCCGCAAAACGCGCCATCGTGCAATCTTCCGAGGCCAATGTTCGCCGATTAGAAGAACTCGAATCTTTCAAGCACATTTACGCTCCCTTCGCCGGCGTCCTCACCCGTCGCAATATCGACATCGGCACGCTGATCAACGCCGGCAATGGCGGCACCACGCAACTACTCTTCACGCTGGCGCAAACCGATCCCATTCGCGTTTACGTCAACGTTCCAGAAACCTATGCTCCTGCCATCCACGAAGGGTTAGGCGCGTTTCTGGAACTCACGCAATTCCCCGGCCAGAAATTTCAAGGCAAAGTCGTACGCACCGCGGAATCCATCGATCAGGCAACGCGCACCCTGCTCACCGAAGTGGATGTCCCCAATAAGGCCGGCCAACTGCTCCCGGGCGGTTACGCGCAAGTTCATCTGCAGGTCAATATGAAGGCCGAGCGTCTGCAGGTGCCGGTCAATTCCCTGCTGTTTCGTTCTGAAGGCTTACGCGCTGTGGTGATTGACTCCAGTCATCATGTGCATCTGCAACCGCTCACCATCGGGCGCGACTATGGCACCACGCTCGAGGTCTTGAACGGCCTCAAGTCTGACGATTGGATCGTTCTCAATCCGCCGGACGCTCTGGAAGATGGCCAGCAGGTCCACGTGAAAGAAGTTCCCAATCCCACCGTTCCTGCTCCTGCCGGTCAAGCTGGCGCGCCGCAATCTGGGCAACAACCCAAACCTGCTAACCCACCACAACAACCCCCAGCGAACTCCGGAAAGAGTCGCTGATGGTTTCTCGACAACGAGTTTTCAGCCAGCGTTTAATGGCGCTTTCTTCGTTGCTTGCCGCTGTCACGATCGCGGGTTGCACCGTCGGCCCTAATTACAATCGACCCACCGCGCCCGTGCCCGCGAAATTCGACATCGTCGAGCCTTGGCGCGAAGCGGTACCCAAAGATTCCGTTCCCAAGACCACCTGGTGGACCGTTTTCCGTGACGACGATCTGAATTTGCTCGAAACTCAACTCCTCGCCTCCAATCAGACCTTGAAAGTTGCCTTGGCCCACTACGATCAGGCGCGCGCGTCTGCAGCCATTCAGAATGCTCAGTTGTTCCCAACCTCTTCGGTGAATCCATCCATTGCCCGCCAGGGCTATTCAGGTAACCGGCCGACTGGCACAGCCATACCACTGTCCGGTTCGGTGGCGCAGAATGCGTTCACGCTGCCGTTCAATGTCAGCTATGAAGTGGATCTCGTGGGCCGCAAGCGCCGTTCCATCGAAGCTGCACAAGCATCGTTCCAGGCGAACGCCGCGGATCTCGAAAATGTCCGCTTAATCCTGACCGCGGAACTAGCCGCTGATTATTTCTCGCTGCGCCAGGACGACACACAGATCGGCCTGCTAAATCGCACTGTGGAGACACTGCAACGCGGCTTGGATCTGGTCAATTCGCGGCACGCGGGTGGCTTGGCTTCGGGCCTGGACGTCGCGGAAGAAGAAACGCTGCTGGAGACCGCGCGTACGCAAGCCACTCTTCTCCGCCAACAACGCAAGCAGTTTGAAGATGCCATCGCCGTCCTCGTCGGCACGCCCGCTCCCGATTTTCATCTTGCCTCTCGCGAGCTAAGCGCTGGACCTCCAAATCTTGACACCTCGTTGCCGTCTGACTTGCTGGAGCGCCGCCCCGACATCGCCGAATCCGAGCGCCAGATGGCTGTAGCCAACGCGCAAATCGGTATCGCCAAAGCCGCCTACTATCCCTCGCTGGTGTTGTTCGGGCAAGGCGGCTGGCAGAGCACCAGCCTTAGCTCGTTGTTCAACGCGCAAAGTGCTCTCTGGGCGGTGGGCGCCAATGTTGGCGAAAGCATCTTCACCGGCGGTGCGCGTCGTGCCCAAGTGCAGTTCTCCGAAGCGGGCTACACCGCGAACCTGGCCAGCTATCGCGACACCGTCTTGAACGCCTTCCGTGAAGTTCAGGACGACATCACCGGTTTGCAAGTACTCGACGAAGCGCGCTTGTCGCAAAATGCCGCTGTCGCCTCTTCGCGTCGCCAACTGGACATCGCCACTTCCCGTTACGTAGGCGGCCTGGTCAGTTATCTCGACGTGGTCAGTGCTCAGGAAAACGTGCTCAATAGCGAACAGCAGGCCGCCATCATCGAGGGCCAGCGTCTCGTTACCACCGTTCTTCTTGTGAAGGCGCTTGGCGGAGGCTGGGACGCCGCAAGCCTCGCGGCTGTGCAGGTCAAGCCCCAACTCAAAGACATCGTCGCACCGTAAGTCGTCGCCACAGCAGCTCCAACTTTGAGTTCGCCACAGTTACGACTACCTGTCCCCTCGGCCCGGTTCCTTTCACGGTACAAACTAAGCCGAATCGCCAACTGACATATTCCGCCTCACGACCAACTCCACAGTCCGTCGCAGTGGACACATTCCCAGAGAAATTCCCATTCTATTGATCGGTAGCGAAGCGGAAGGCACGGTTTTCTCCGAAGAAACCAAAACCGTCATGATCAGCCTTCACGGCGCCGGTATCGTCTCCACGCACACGCTGGTTTCCGAACAGGAACTAAATCTGCGTCTGCTCGGATCCAATCGCGAAGCCGAAATCCGTGTTGTCGGGGAAATCGGCTCGCAAAACCGCATCCACGCTTACGGTGTTGCCTTCGTCGATCCCACACTCGATTTCTGGCAGATTTCTTTTCCTCCTGCTCCCGCTAATGAACCTGTGCAGCCTCCGATTCCCCTCACGTGTACCAGTTGCGACGCCAACACTTCCCTGCGTATGGCGATTTCGAAGCCGATGTTTGCGCTATTCACGGCGGCCTGGTGCGCTATTGCGGCGATTGTGGACTCTCCACCATGTGGAAGCGCCGCGGCAGGTTATCCACCGGAAGCACCGCGACAATCGCCAAGCCCAAGCCGCCTCGCATTGCAACCGCAGTCGCTCTCCTCGACGAATCGCCTGCTGAGCCGACTCTCCAACCACTCGCAGAATTGCCCGTAATTCCCTCTCTGGTCATCAGTGGGCCCGGCGCGAATCGTCGAGATCGTATCCGCGCCAAGGTCAACTTCTTCGCTTGCATTCGCACTGACGCTTTCGGCGACGACATCGTCCATTGCATCGACATGTCTCGCGGCGGACTGAGCTTCAAAACCGAGTATCGCTACCAAGTCGGTGCCGTGCTGCGCATTGCGGTTCCCTATTCGCCGGAATCCCGCTAGGCTCCCGTCATCTTTGTGCCCGCTAGAGTCGTCTACACCAAGGAAATTCCCCTGCAGGAAATGTTCCGTTGCGGCGTCGCCTATCTTGCTAATCGTTGAGTCATTCGATACCGCACCCGCTGCAATTCGCCTTTGTAAACAGCCCTCGACGGCCTTTTCTATTCTGGCCACCGAATCTGAGACAATGGCTGCACGCATGGTCAGCCAGGAAGACATCCAAAAAGCCGCAAATATCCTCCGTTACGGCGGCCTGGTCGTGTTCCCCACCGAAACCGTCTACGGGTTGGGCGCCAACGCGCTGGACCCTGCTGCGTTACGCAAAATTTACGAACTCAAGGGCCGCCCTGCCACCAGCCCGTTGATCCTGCACGTTTCGAGCCTCGCCCAGGCCCGCGCCTTGGCAAAGGAGTGGCTGCCTGAAGCAGAACGCCTCGCCGAAAAATATTGGCCCGGACCGCTGACCCTCGTCGTTCCTAAGAAGCCATTTATTCCCGATGAAGCCACCGCCGGGCTAACCACCGTTGGGATTCGCGTTCCCCGCCATCCCGTCGCCCTCGCACTTTTGCGCGAAGCCGGCATTCCCATCGCCGCGCCCAGCGCCAATCGTTTCACGCAATTATCTCCGACCACCGCCGAGCATGTTCGCACGGCATTTGGCGGCGACACCCCGTTTCTTCTCGATGGCGGTCCCTGCGAAGTAGGCCTCGAATCCACCGTGATCGCGGTCAGCAAAGACGGTCTGGAAGTTCTCCGTCCTGGCATGGCGCTAGTCGAGAACACTTCGAACGCCATCACGCCAGCGGAATCCGAATCCGGTGTAGCTGATCGCGCCCCCGGCCAGCACAAAAAGCATTACAGCCCCAGAACTCGCGTGCTCCTCGTTAGTCGTGGACATCTCCCGCAATCCGGTAAAGGTGCGTATCTGTGGCTGGACTACAATGCCGCAGCAGCCAAAAAGCGTCGCATGCCCGAAAAGCCCGCCGACTACGCAGCGCAGCTTTACACCGCGCTTCACGCTCTGGATAACGAGGGATTCGACTGGATCGCTGTGGAACTTCCGCCAGACACGCCGGACTGGGGCGCTATCCGCGACCGCCTGACCCGCGCCGCCTACTAACCTTCGAACTTTGTCCTTATTGTCTTGCTTGACCTGCCGCAGTGACATTTCCACAAAACAGGATAAAATGCGCGCATCTTCCTTCGAGGTGATACCAATGCGCAGTTCCATCCCTGCTCGTACCGCTCTGCTATTTGGTCTAGTAACCGCCGTGGCTGTCCTGGTCTTCGGCGTCCTCACTCATCTTCACGCGCAAAGTGCGAACACCGCCGATAAGCCATTCGTTGTCGAATATTATTACAAAGCGAAGTGGGGCCACGCCGACGAATTCATCACCCTCTTCAAGAAGAATCACTATCCGGTCCTGAAAAAGGAAATGGAGATGGGCCGCATGCTGAAAGTTTCTGTCGTGGCTCCGGTCTATCACACCACCGAAGACGGCCGCTGGGATTATCGGGTAACCATTGTTTTCAAGAACGCTGCCATCGCCAATGACAACTTTGATTCGGCCGCTCTCCTCAAGCAACTATTCCCCGACCAGGACACCTACAAAAAAGAAGAGCAGCGCCGTTTCGAAATTCTCGAAGCTCATTGGGATCTACCCATAAAAGATGTCGACGTCGACGCGAAATAACCCGGTAGCGCCGGTTTCCAGCCGGCACAAGAAAACCCTTAGTTAAAGGAAACAAAAAAGGAGCCGGCAAGATGCCGGCGTTACCTTGACCTCGTCGCACGAACTAGCCCGGCGGCCAGCGGAAATTACGTCCACCTAGCAAATGCAGGTGCAGATGAAACACCGATTGCCCTGCCCCGCCTCCATTATTAAGAACCGTCCGGTAGCCAGCTAGCAGCCCGCGCTCCGTCGCTAGTTTCGCCGCCACCTGCTGCAATTTCCCAAGCAGCGCCTGATCTTCCTCTGCCGCATCATGCAGCGCCGCAAAATGTTTCCGCGGGCAAACCAAAATATGCGTAGGCGCCTGCGGGCTGATGTCTTCAAACGCAAACATGTCGTCATCTTCATACACCAGCTTCGCCGGTATCTGCTTCGCGCCAATTTTGCAGAACAAGCAATTCGCATCCATCACTTGCCTCCCGCCGCGACGCCCTCATCAAGCCGCATCACAAACGTCGTGAACCCTTCTTTGTTGTGCAGTTGCTCCGCCAACTGGCGCGCCGCATCCTCCCCAGAGATTTTCCCCACCCGCACCCGGTAAAACGGGCCATCCGTCGTATCGTACTGTTGTATGAAAATCGGCGAATACTCCAGGCTAAGGCGAGCCTTCAACCGGTCCGCATTCGCACCATCCCGAAACGCGCCTACCTGAATGGTGAAATAGCCCGCCGTCGGATCAACATTCCCGAGCACTTCTAGCCGTACATGCACCACGCCCGGGCCAATCGACTCGATCTCACGCGCCGCCGCTTGCGACAGGTCAATAATCCGATTGTCCACAAACGGTCCACGATCGGTAATCCGCACCGTCGTGCTCTTGCCATTGTTCAGATTCGTTACTCGCACCATGGTGTCGAATGGCAACGTGCGATGCGCGGCGGTCAACTTATTCATGTCATACACTTCGCCGTTCGACGAGTGCCGTCCATGAAACGGATTGCCATACCACGATGCATTTCCTTCTTCGATGAAGCCAACTGGCGCAGGAGGAGTTTTGCCGCGCCGCGATGCCGCAGCAGCAGAAGGCTTACTCGGCATCGCTGTTTCGTTTTTTGCCGTCTCAGCCGTGGACTCGGGCGTTTCGACAGGTTGTGTAGGGGCAGGAGGCCGGCTAGCCGACGCGCGCCGCGACGAGCAGCCGGTAATGAGCAAGCTCAATCCACTCGTTACCGCCAACAGCACCACAGTCCGGCGCAAATTCTTCACGGCTTCGGTGCTTGCGAGGTTTGCGTGTTTCGCGCGTTCACCCGGCTCTCCAGCTTCTTTGCCGCTTCCGAGAGCTTCTCTGAAACTTCCCGCAAAAACTGTGCGGTCCGTTTTTCTGTTTCGGGCGCTACTTCCTCTTCCAGGTATTTGCGCAGCCGCCCCAACTCTTCGTCGAGCCGCCGCCCAATTTCTTCGAATTTGTCCATGGGTTCCTTGCGCCAGATTGTGCAGCGCGATTCCGGTATTATAGGAACGCGAAAACAACCGTGCAAGGAGGACTGTTGCCCCTTCCCTACCAGTGGCAAATGCGCGTCGACCGTCTGAAAAATATGTTTGGCGGAATGTTTGGCAAAGGCGAACGCCGCCCCCAACTCTGCCCAGCCTGTGGCGCGCTAGTCGGCATCACCGCAACCCGTTGCCACCAATGCGGCACCAGCCTGCGCTTCGGTCTCGCCGCCTGGAGCAAGGGCCTCTCCGAATTCTTCGGCGGCCAGGCGCCAGTAACTACCGCCATCCTCATCCTAAACGTCATCATGTTCGGGGTGAGCTTGATTCGTTCCATGAAAAGTGGCGGCGGCTTCGGCCTGTTTGGCGGAATGAGCGGCGTCGAACTCTATCGTCTCGGCGAAAATGTACCGCTGCGCTGGGGCGTGGCCACGTGGTGGCGCTTGATCACCGCGACTTTCCTTCACGGCGGCCTGTTGCACATCGGCATGAATATGATGGTGCTTCTCGACATCGCCCCGGTAGTCGAAGAGGTTTACGGTTCCGCGCGGTTTCTTTTTATCTACGTGGCCTGCGGCGTTGGTGGCTCCCTTCTGAGCACACTCTTTGGCAAAGGGCCCTCCGTTGGGGCGAGCGGGGCCATATTAGGGCTTATAGGAGTTCTCATTGCCCTGACCTCAAAACGCGGTGGCGCCAGCATGCAAGCTATGCGTTCGCGCCTGATTTCGTGGGTGGTAACTATTTTCGCTTTCGGACTCCTCGTGCCCGGCATCGATAATTGGGGACACTTTGGCGCCTCACCATT
>Ga0209275_10000333_pt1 | contig 17733 bp, 15 predicted proteins | sample HubBroMetageREF2_FD_188344 | JGI IMG/M metagenome (GOLD analysis project Ga0209275, IMG submission 188344) | Reference soil microbial communities from the Hubbard Brook experimental Forest, New Hampshire, USA - Hubbard Brook CCASE Soil... | ecosystem: Environmental > Terrestrial > Soil >... | reverse complement strand
CCGAGGAGACATTGCGGCTCCGTCAATTCCCTGAGCCGCTTTTGGTGTTGGCGAAGCTTGATTTGCGAGACAATAGACCTGAGGCGGCCGCCGAGAAAATAGATCGGGCTCTGCGTTTAGAGCCAACCAATGCGGCCGCGCTGGCGCTCAAGCGCACCGTAGCAGCCAAGCTCGCGCAGGAAGCGCAGCCACTGCCTAATCGATGAGACCGTTTTTCGTTTCGCGCTTTTTCCCCGCCCTTCTAACCGGATTGCTGTTGTTCGTGCTCTGCGCCGCTTCTTCCGCCGAAGTATTGAAGATCGTAGTGAACGACTCGATTCATCCCATCACCGATGAATACATCGGCCGCGCCATCACCGAAGCGAAACGCAACAAAGACCAGGCATTGCTCATCGAGATCAACACTCCCGGCGGCCTGCTTGAATCCACACGCGACATCATCGAAAAAATCCTGGCCTCACCGGTTCCAGTAATCATCTACGTCACGCCCAGTGGAAGCCGGGCCGCGTCCGCCGGATTTTTCATTCTCGAAAGTGCCGACGTTGCGGCCATGGCGCCCGGAACCAACACCGGCGCGGCTCATCCCGTCACTCTTGGCGGCGGCAAGATGGACGACACGATGAAGGAAAAAATCGAGAATGATTCCGCCGCCCTGTTGCGATCGGTAGTTGCGAAGCGCGGCCGCAATGTTGAGATCGCCGAGACCGCCGTGCGCCAATCCAAGTCTTTCACCGACCAGGAAGCACTTTCGCAAAAGCTGATCGACTACGTAGCACCCAGCGAAGACGACCTCTTCAAGCAACTGCAAGGCAAACAGGTGAAGCGTTTCAACGGGGAGACCATCACGCTCAATTTAGTCGGCGAACCGGTTCGTCCTTTTGGCATGACCTTAAAGCAGCACATTCTCGCTTATCTGATGGATCCGAACGTAGCATTCATCCTGCTCGCCGTGGGCGCGTTGGCCCTTTACGCCGAGTTCAACCATCCCGGCGCGGTAGTGCCCGGAACGGTCGGGGTCGTCTTCATCCTGATCGCCATCTTCGCGTTGAACTTGCTCCCCACTCGCTTCGCCGCGATAGTTCTGATTTTCGCCTCGTTCATCCTGTTCGCGTTGGAGGCCAAATTCGCCGCTCACGGCGTGCTGGCGATCGGAGGAATCGTCACCCTCACGTTGGGCGGACTGTTGCTCGTGGACGCGCCCATCCCCGAGATGCGAGTCCATCTGCTCACAGCATTGGCGGTCAGCATCCCTCTGGGAATCATTACGGTCTTTTTGATGAGCATCGCCCTGAAAGCGCGGGCCAATAAAGTTGTCACCGGAGTGCAAGGACTAATAGGAGAAATCGGCCTGACCCAGAGCGCTCTATCCCCGCAAGGAAAAGTCTTCGTCCACGGCGAACTCTGGGACGCAATCGCCTCCGCCAACGTGCCTGCGGGACAGCGAGTGGTAGTGCGCCAAGTAAAAGGATTGCAATTATCGGTCGACCCAGCCCCATCCACCCAGCAAACGACCCGAGCCTAACCAATGGAAGACGGGCGTCCCCGCTCGCCCTCGTTAAAACAAACCTCTTTGACCGTCCGCGTTCGCGCAAGGTGCCGGCTTCACTTACCAGTGCCCAGCAAATGTACATTCTGAGTCTTGCCGGGAGCATTGTCGACAATACTCACGTCCCCCTTACGAATGCCTTTGGCCTGGGGCTTGAACGAGACTTGGATGGTACAACTCTTTCCGGCATTCAGCCCCGTGCCACAGTTATTCTGCTGCACAAAATCTCCGCTCACAGTAATGCTCGAAATCTTGAGCTTACTGTTGCCCGTGTTGCTGAGTTTCACATTCTTCGCGGCACTGGTCTTGCCGACTTGAACGGCGCCGAAGGTAAGCGCGCTCGGCCGCAAGTTTGGAGTGGGTGTGCTCAGATACAGGAACACCACAGACGTGTTATTGGTGCCAGTCTGACCGGGAACAGCAAGATCGCCGATACCATCGGAGTTGAAATCCGCGCCAACCATGCCCGTGTTCTGTCCGTTGGAAGTGGAATCGTATTCCACCGGAGGACCAAACGTGCCGTCGCCGTGGCCACGCATGATCGCATTCCCATAGAAATTGTAGTTGCCACGAGTCACGACATCGAGCCTGCCAAAGCCGCTGAAATCGGACACAACCATTGGACCTACAAATTGGATGCCAGGGTTCGAGTAGACTTGCTGTCTAAAAGTTCCGTCCCCATTGCCTGCAAGAAAAGCGAGCCCGTTTTGAGTTCCGACCACTATGTCGACCTTTCCGTCGCGATTGAAGTCGGCAACAGCGGGCTGCGAAAGATAGTAATCGGCCGGCGCAAGAAGAGGGCTCTTGAAAGTTCCATCCCCATTGCCTAGGAATATCAGCAGATTGTATGGGCTGCCGAAGTTTGTAGCGGCGACAACGAGGTCCGTGTTGCCATCGCCATCGACGTCAGCAACGGTGATCTCGGAGTTAGGATACACAATGTACTGCTGTCCCAGACGGAAGGTCCCGTCGCCGTTACCCAGATAGATGTTCAAAGAAGCGCTGTTCGAATTGCCAACCGTAACCGCTAAGTCCGCCTTTCCATCCTTGTTGAAATCCCCTGTGGCAATGGAAAATATCGAGTAGGTCAAAGGAGTATCAATCGGCGTTCCGAATGTTCCATTGCCCAGACCTAGTAAAACCTGAAAACCTGCGCCATTGTCATCTACGACGACAAGGTCGGCTTTCCCATCGCCATTGAAATCCGCTGCGAGCGCAACCGTCGGATTCGTCGCAGTAGTAGTCAGAGCCGAAACGATCGGTTGGCCAAACGTGCCGTTGCCCTTCCCGAGTTCAACAGAAACCTGCCCGTTCGGGTAGTTGCTTTCCGTCGCCGCCAAATCCATCTTGCCGTCCCCATTGAAGTCAGCTGCGGCCAGTCCTAGAGCAGGATAATAAGACGTTGCCGCTAGCGGAACAGTCCGTACATCCATGAAAGTACCGTTTCCGTTGCCAAGCAATAGGGCAACCGCGCCCTCGTTTCGAATGGCCGCAATGTCGGACTCACCGTCGCCATTTATGTCCACGATAGCCATCGGCGTGACCGAGGCAGGAGATTGGATAGGATCCTGGAATGTGCCATCGCCTTTACCAAGCATTACCCAAATTCCATCCATGGCAATATCAACCTTCTTGTCGTGGTTGAAGTCTCCCACCAGGAGTGTCGCCGGATATACGCTCGGCGCGTTCGTAACGGTTACTGGATTCTGAAAACTGCCGTCACCATTGCCGAGCAGAAGGTAAAGGCCATAGGGAACCTGGAGAAGCACGTCTAGTTTTCCATCTCCATTGAAGTCGCCCGTCGCCAAACTCGCCGCGTAAGAAATGCCCTGCGACTGCACTTGCTTAAACGTGCCATCTCCCTTGTTCAGCAGCACCGTGATCGTGCCGTTGTTGGAATACGGATTGCACATGATCAGATCGATCTTGCCGTCCCCATTCACGTCGGCGCCTGTCAGCGAAGTGGGCCCGGAGACAGGGATCAACGCCTGCACTGCAAAACTGCCATCGCCGTTCCCAAGCATGATGGTGACTGCGCTATCGTTTGTGCTGAGCGTCGCCAGATCGATCTTCCCGTCCCCGTTAAAGTCGGCAGCTACGATTCCCGCCGGGTTCTGGCCAACCGGATAGTCGGTATGGCTTTGAAACGTACCATCGCCGTTTCCCAGCAGGATGGAAATCGTCCCCAGTTGCCAGTCGACCACGGCGAGGTCCATTTTCTTATCGCCATTGAAGTCCGCGGCCACCAGCGCACTTGGGGACGGTCCGGTCGCATAGGTTCCGCGCGCCACGAAACTTCCGTCAGCCGAACCCAGCAGAATCGAAACCCAATTATTTTGGGAATCCGTAACTGCCATATCAGGGCGTCCATCGCCATTGAAATCCGCGACAATCGCGCTCGTTGGATTGAGCGTGGCTGGGAAATCTGCGCGGCCAAAAAGATACACCTGCGCCTGAACGGCTGGAGCAAGCAAAGCGAGTGTTGTAATAACAAGAATCAGCAGGGCCAGATTCCGGACAGTAGACTTGTGGCGTTTCATGTTCATCCTCGTCTCCGAAAGGAGCGCCAGATAATACCATGAGCAGTCAACTTCGCCCAACGCCCGCTTACCGAAGCGCCTCGCCGGACGCGGTTTATCGCCTTAGGCTCCACCCGGTGGATAACCCTAGTAGTCACCGCTCCCTGCTTCCCAATTGCGATACAATCCGCCTCAGAGGCATTCCTGACAATCAGGCGCGGAGGCCCAGATGGAACTTGGCTTTGGTTTCACGACCATCGTAATTATCATCTTCGCTTTATATCTGCTAAGTTCGATCAAGATTCTGGCGGAGTACGAGCGCGGCGTGATCTTTCGCCTGGGGCGCCTGCTTCCGGAAGCCAAAGGTCCCGGGCTCATTTTCGTGTTCGCCCCGCTCGACCGCATGGTTCGCATCTCCTTGCGGCAGGAGGCTCTGGAAGTGCCGGCGCAGGACATTATCACGCGCGACAACGTCACCTTGAAGGTAAACGCCGTCATCTTCCTGCGCGTGATCGAGCCGAGGAAAGCTGTGGTCGAAGTTTCCAATTACGTGTACCAGACCTCGCAGTTCGCGCAAACCACGCTGCGTTCTGTCCTCGGCGAGCAAGAGCTCGATGAACTTCTTGCCCATCGCGACAAGATCAACCTACGCCTGCAAAGCATCCTAGATACCCACACCGCTCCCTGGGGAGTGAAGGTGGCCAACGTCGAAGTCAAGCAGGTGGACATGCCCGAGTCCATGCTGCGCGCCATGGCCAAGCAGGCCGAGGCCGAACGCGAAAAGCGTTCCAAGATCATTCACGCCGAAGGCGAGTTCTCCGCTGCGCAGCGTCTGGTGGATGCAGCCCGACTGCTGGCCACCGAACCCGTGAGCGTGCAATTGCGCTATCTGCAAACCTTGACCGAAATCGGAGTGGAGAAGAACACCACGGTAGTCTTTCCGGTTCCGGTGGACTTTTTTTCGAGCATTCCAAAGTTATTCGCAAGACACAATGGAGACGCGCCGGCCGCTGCGAAGGGCTGAGCGGCCTCCATCGAAAACAACAACGAGGTTGAAATGGCAACGGCTACTCAGGACACGGAAATCACGTTGGGCACGGGCAAGATGCTTGCCCTGTTTTTTGGACTGGTCGCGCTCTGCGCAGTTTTCTTCGGCATGGGATTTTCCCTGGGGAGAAGCTCCGTTAGACTTGCGTCCCCCGACCTCCCTGCCGCGACTACCGTCAGCACAGGCGGGGCACGACCTTCCGCGGTCAAGACCACCAGCGCCAATCCGCCGGCCGATATGACGTTCTACAAAACGGTTGAGAGCAAGGACGTAAATACCCAGCCCGTCCCGAAGGAGGTCTCAACCACTTCTTCCGATAACACCGCGTCTGCCAACGCGCCAGCGAGCGCCGATCCCACTGCATCGCCCGCGAACAGTTACTTCGTGCAAGTGGCTGCGGTCAGCAAAGCAGAAGACGCGGCGGCCCTGGTCGATGCGCTCAAGAAGAAACAATATCCCGCATTCTCAACCAATACGCCGACCGACAAGCTCATCCACGTACAGGTGGGACCGTACCCAGACATCAAAGATGCCGAACTGATGCGGGGCAAGCTGGTCAGCGACGGCTACAACCCAATTCTAAAGAGATGACAATTGTCGATTTCCAATTACCACGTTGTCATCCCGAGCAAAGCGAGGGATCTCGGTTCTAGCCCGCACGACCGGTATCGTCCCCACAGGCAAACACCCAAATCCCTCCCATCGATTCCGATTCCATTACTATCGTTGCCATGACTGATCCGGAGCAAACCCTGAATCGCATGCTGCACGCCGTCGCCGACCCAACCCGCCGCCGAATTCTGCAAGCTCTCAAGGAGCGCGGAGCTTGTTCCATCGGCAAGGATGTGGGCCTATGCGCTTCGGATCTCGAGCCGCGGGTTCACCTTTCGCAGCCGACGATCTCCCATCATATGTCGATCCTGACAAAAGCGGGCCTGGTGGAGGCAAAGAAGCTGGGACAGTGGATGTGGTACCGCCGAAATGAGACAGCCCTGCGCGAATTTGTCCACAAACTGCGTGAGACTCTTTAGCCGACGGCATTCTGTGTCGCGGGCGACCTGGTCCGGGAGGAACGCCGACTCGATCAAAACTGCTGTCCTGAAAAAAGATCCCCGCTCCGGGATGCGACCACGGTAGCAATTCTCAACGAGCGCTATGGCCAAGTGGCTGTTGAAAAGTTCTTTTCGTGGTGTTTCAGCAGCCGAAGTCCGTTCGTAAGTTATTGAATGTTCGTTCGCCAGCAGTCCTTGAGGTTGGCTGAAATTACTGCGTAGGTTCCCTTTTTCAACAGCCACGACTGATTACCTCAACGATGCTGGTTACATTATTTGGTAGAAGCGACACCGCAAATCTCTAAAAATCAATATGTTTCGCTTCCAGTTCTCCTTCAAAAAAACCACTGTACCTAATTGTTAAGAAAGAGCTCTTCCCATTCACGAATAACATGGGATTCATGGCCACCGCATTGCCTGAGAACAGCACAAAGGCTAGTTCGGTATTTCCCCTCGCGTCGGGTCGAACAAATTTCAAGACAATTCCTGGAGGATAAATCAATGAAGCGAATTGGTTCTCTGACCCTTCTCGTTTGCATCTATCTTGCTCCGGCCGCGTGGCTGCAAGCAGCATCGAGTGTAAAAATCATCAAATTCAATGTTCCAGGTGCGGGCAAAAGCAAGGGCCAAGGCACCGAACCCTTAGCAATCAACAAGGCCGGCGCGATTGCAGGATTTTACCTCGATTCGGCTGGGGTCGAGCACGGCTTCCTGCGGTCCACCAAAGGCGCAATCACCAAAATTGATGCCCCGGGCGCGGCGACCACCCAACCTGAATCCATGAATATTGCTGGGGACATCTCGGGGTTTTACACTGATTCCAGCGGTGCGCTGCATGGGTTCCTGCGCACCACCAGCGGCAAGTTCACCACCATCGACGCTCCGCACGCCGGCACCGGTACGGGCCAGGGCACCGAGGCTCTCAACATCGACCCATCGGGGACGACGATCGCGGGAATTTACATTGATTCCGGCGGTGTGGCTCACTGCTTCGTGCGCGCTACCAACGGTACTATCACTGAGTTTAGTGCTAAGGGCGCGGGAACAAAAAGCGGACAGGGCACTTTCACTGCAGGAGTCGATGGTATCAACCATGCAGGCACAATTCCCGGAACGTATGCGGATTCGGCCGGGGTATTTCACAGCTTCGTGCGCTCTCCGAAGGGCGCTATCACTAAATTCACTGTTTCGGGCGCAGGCACAGGTGCCGGCCAAGGGGTCCTAGTCTCAGGAATCAATACTGGCGACGAGGTCTCGGGAATTTACATTGATTCGGCCGGCGCATTCCACGGCTACGTGCTTGCGAGCGGCAAGGTCACTAAATTCAATGCTCCAGGCGCGGGCACGGGCTCTGGCCAGGGCACTGAGCCTGAGAACATCAACACGGCCGGAGATACCACAGGCCAGTATATCGATTCGAGCGGCGTAAACCACGGCTTCCTGCGACTTTCCAGCGGAAGTATCGGGACATTTAATGTTCAAGGCGCAGGCACAGCCAGCGGCCAAGGCACAATCCCGAGCAGCAACAACGACACGGACGCGATCACAGGAACTTACGTTGATTCAGCCGGAGTGTTTCATGGCTTCCTGCTGACCCAATAAAACGAATCCCAACCAAACGCGAAGCCGCCCGCCGTATGGGCGGCTTCCTTTTGTCGGAGGCTTTGCAACTGCGAACACGAAGGATGCGGGCCCGTGGAGCGGCCCGGAAGAACATACTTAGCTGGGCTAGTGGCCCGTAACTATTGCAAAATCGCGATTGCGCTCACTGACCTTGCAACAGGGCCGGGTGTCCCATCCAAGCAGCTTGGGCGGGGTTTCTCGTCACCGCCCAACTATACTATACATTTTCAGGCAACCAACTAACTTCGGACCTTCCCGACAATTGAACCTGGGGAGAATCAAATGCCCGCCTACGCCGTAGTCATTCGTGAAAAGACTCGCAACCCTGCCAAGTTGGACGAGTACAAAAAACTAGCTTCAGGCAGTTTCGAGATGCATCCGGCTAAATTTCTCGCCATTCATGGTCGTTCTGAAGTTCTCGAAGGCCCCAAATGCGAAGAAATTATCATCCTCGAATTCCCCAGCTACGACGCGGCGCATGCCTGGTATCACAGTGCGGAGTATCAGACCGCATGCGAGCATCGCTTCCAGGGCGGAGACTATCGTTGCATCCTCACCGAGGGCGTGGCACCCAAATGATCGACGTTCCGGTCGATTACACTGAACGGCCTAGCTCTCGACCCACGCTCCCTTGTTTTCATAGATCGTAGAGAGAAAATACGAATTCTGGGTTTATAGCATTTCTCAGAAAGTAACCGTGTGCTCTGGAATATTTACGCGTGAGTAATTTCAACAGGCTAGCGCTAGTACCAGTTTCCCCTCTGCGGCTACCTGAATAAAATGGCTTTGTTGTAAGGGAGAGCAATCTCACCCCCTCTTGGATAGCCGCCGTGGCGGCTATTTCAGCTTGGATCCCTTCATGAAGGAGTTGCGACGTGAGGGCTGCGCGGCGATAAATCACAATCGAAACGGGGCAGGAACTTTACCGTCCGCCAACTGCGTAATCCTGCAAGGAAGCAGGAACCCCTGATCGTAGCGGCTACCAAACTGTTCGCCCATCGTGGATATGATTGGGCTGGTGTTCGGTTTCATGCGGCCCGTCCCGGTCGATCAAGATCGACGTGCCTCCAGGAACATGGCAATGACGATTGCAAAGCTCATGGCCCGCGGCTTCTCAGAGTGCTATCCCTAGCCTGCTGGTGGGCCACCCTTTCTTTCATGAAGCGTGGCTACTCATAATTTCTTTAAAATGCTGCCGGAATTAAATCATCGCAGTTAAGATAGTGCCGTGGAGAATGTAACTCCGGCAGCGATCGCGGCCCTGGCAATTGAGCTCGCTCCCGCAGTGGCGTTTGGCGTTGCAGCGGTGCGCATTACGCGAGCGGTTCAGCGTTGGTCGGTCGCCACCCGCGTCGCCTTTCCTGCGCTGTTTGTCTTGCCATACATCCTGGTCTCGGCTTCCTATCATATCTTTCGATGGCGATGGTTCGCACTCTACGGGGGGCTGCCGGTCGTCGTTGCATGGCTGCTCGGACAAGCTGTGGCCGCCGATCCGGAGCAGCTCGGCAACTGGAAGGATGCCGTCATTCTACTGATGCTGGGGCTAGCCGTCGATCTGCGTTGGTTTGACGCGGCTTGGCCCAACGGTTTGCGCGCGCTCAATGAATTGCTTCTCGTTGATATCGGATTGTACGGCTTTCTGGCCATTCGCCAACTTAGTGGAACCGGCTATGACTTTCACCTGCGCTGGAGCGATTGGAAAAGCGGCTTTCGGGAACTGATCTTCCTCACGCCTTTGGTTTTGGTCCTGGGACTGGCGCTCGGATTCATCCATCCCCATGCCAACCTGCCGCAAGCGGGCACAGGGGCGCTGCGATGGGTGGGGATTTTCTGCTTCACCGCCGTGCCCGAAGAACTCTTCTTTCGTGCCTGGGTGCAGAACCTGCTTGAACGCCGCGTGGGGCGCCGGACAGCCCTTCTGATCGTTTCGGCTCTCTTCGGACTGTCACACTTCAACAAACGCTCGGCGCATTTCAACTGGCGCTATGTATTGCTGGCCACCATCGCGGGGATCTTCTATGGACGAGCGTGGCGCGAACAGCGGCGCGTGCCAGCCTCGGCCATCACCCATGCCAGCGTCGATTGGATATGGGGGCTCTGGTTCTAAGAGCTGGCGATCACGCTTGACCTCCGCTCCGAGCAGGAGCACAATCCTCCTCAAAACGACTTGGGTCGATGGCTCACGGCCAACAGAAAGAGGATCTATGCCGATCAAGGTTAAGCAGGGAGATCTTGGGCTACTGCAGCATGCCACATCCAAGGAACTTCTGGAGTCGAAAATTCCCGCACGCCTCGCCTATGTCTGGACCGACGGGACGCCCAGAGTTATCCCCATTTGGTTTCACTGGAACGGACGAGAGATCATAATGGCAAGCCCGCTCAAAGCGCCCAAACTGAAAGCCTTGGCCAAGAACGGAAAGGTGTCGCTCACCATCGACGACAACGTCTTTCCCAACAAAGTGCTCATGATCCGCGGCAGCGCTCGGCTGCAAACCCTGGACGGAATCGTGCCTGAATACGCCTTGGCTGCGGAACGCTACTTCGGACCCGAACAGGGCAAGGCCTGGGTCGAGAAGCTTCGGAGCATGATTTCAAACATGGTGCGAATTACGGTCACGCCGGAATGGGTCGGCCTGCTCGACTTCCAGACGCGTTTCCCCAGCGCCCTGTCGTCCTGACGGTCTGCCCGTAACTTCATCATTCTCCAACTTTTGAGTGCATCGCCCTTATCCCGCTGGATCAAGATCGGTTCTTGGTCGAAAATCTGTTAACTTTCCTGAGCCTTTTTCTGCCGGTTTTGCGCTTTTTAAAATAGAGGGGAGTAATTCCATCCGGGATGCGCGCCGGCACCCTCCCGCTACCAAGAAGGGGGAGCTGTACCGGTCAGCGGGGTGGTTCTGGTTCGCATCCCTGCGGTGGTCCTGATCCTTTTCCGCTCCGGCTGCGCCTCAATTACAATCACGGTCTCGCTCTTACGGACACTCAAATGAAACTTGCACAGATTGCTTCTGCGCTGGGCGCGCGTCTGGAAAATGGCTCGCCCGATACCGAGATCACGGGCGTGGCTGGAATTGAAGAAGCCGGCCCGGGCCAGCTTACGTTTGTGGCCAACCCAAAGTATGCGGCGGCTGCCCGGCGGACGAACGCGTCGGCCGTCGTCGTTGCCGAGGACTTCCCTGCCCTCGCGACGGCAATGTTACGCGGCAAGAATCCGTACCTGACATTCGCGCGAGCGATAGGTCTGTTCCATCCGCCCTCCAAGTACGCCGCCGGAATTCATCCCACAGCAGTGATACCTGCTTCCGCCCGGATTGGCGAGGGCGCACACGTCGGACCATATGTCGTCGTTGGTGAGTCCGTCGAGATTGGGAAACACGCCGTGCTATTGGCGCACGTCGTGATTTACCAGGGGGTGAAAATCGGCGACAACTTTATGGCACATGCTCACGCCGTGGTGCGCGAGCACTGCCGCATTGGAAATAACGTGCTGCTGCAGAACGGCGTGGTTATCGGCGCCGACGGCTTCGGATTCGCGAAAGACGATCTCGGCCACTGGCACAAAATCCCGCAACCGATGCCAGTGGTGATTGAAGACGACGTGGAAATCCAGGCGAATTCCTGCATCGACCGCGCCAGCGTCGGCCAAACCCACATTTCCCGCGGCACGAAAATCGACAATCTGGTACAGGTTGGCCATGGCTCCCGTATTGGCGAGCATTCGCTGCTGGCGGCGCAGGTCGGCCTCGCCGGCTCGACCGATGTAGGCAACAACGTAATTCTCACGGGACAGGTGGGCGTTGTGGGTCATTGCAAGATTGGGGATGGCGCTATCGTTACCCCGCAAAGTGGGGTAGCTGGCGACGTCGCTGCGGGAGCGATTGTCAGCGGCGCTCCCGCCATCGATCACAAATTGTGGTTGAAGGTTTCAGCGCTGCTGAGCCGATTGCCGGAGATCGCGAAGGCCGTGCGGGCCAAAAAAGATTAGCCATTCCGTTTCTTCGGTTGCGCCACGCCGAGGCCGGCGCTAGTGATTGGTTATTCGCGCAAGATCCTTCACCCGGCTGACGCCAGGTTCAGGATGACGTCCCTTTTAACTTTGACAGTTACGCAGAGGAGTATTGGTCAAGCGGACGCTTTTCCTTCGTGAACCTTCGTGTCCTCTGTAGTTGTCGGGTTTGACTCTTGAAGCTCAACCGGCAAGCCGCTGTCGATGGCTCGGCGGACTTTCGCCATCAGGCAGTCGCGGCTGCCGAAATCCTTGGGCTCGATTGGCGCGTGAAAGATTACGGTCACGGTACCCGGCTTGATCGCGAACCTGCGCTTGGGCATGACCTCGTGCGAGCCGACAATAGTCACAGGAACTACGGGAACGCCGCACTCCTCCGCCAAGTAAAACGGTCCCTTCTTGAACGGCAGGAGCTTGCCATCGAAGGAGCGGTGTCCTTCGACGTAAATGGTCATGTTGACGCCTTGACGAATCACCTCCGCGGCTGCGCGGACGGCGGCGATTCCCGACTCGCGGTTTCCACGGTCCACCGGGACGAGCGATCCGAATCGCATAAGCCTTGCCAATACCGGAACACGGAACAATTCTTTCTTGACCATGATCGACATGCGGCGCGGAATCAGCGGCATCAGGATCGGCGGGTCGACATTGGAAACGTGATTGGACATGAAGATATAGGTTCGGGCGGGATCGAGCTTGTCCAAGCCGACGGTCTTTACCTGAATTCCGGCGAGTCTAACTCCGTTCCACGCGCCCCACATTGTCATGCGATAGAGCAGACTGACGTCGCCGGTCAGCAGCGTCCAGGGAAAGCCGATCAAGGCCGCGAAGGGCAGCAGTGCGGCCCAAAATCCGAGCATGACGAGAGTGCGAATCATTTCTGTGGCGCGATGTTGTACAGGTGGCTCAGCTCAAAATCAATTTGTTCTCGGTGCCCGAGCTCAGCGTCGCACCGAGCGACTTCAACCGCTCCGGGAGCTTCTCGTAGATACCGCCAAAACCTCCGTTGGAGAGAATAGCGACGACATCGCCCGAACGCATTTCGGGCGCCACCAGTTGCACAATTCCCTCGACGGTAGGCACAATCCGCGCCCGCCGGCCATGCTTCTGGATTTGCGCTGCGACCGTGGCCAAGTCCAGGCGTTCGGCTTCCGGAATCGCTTCCGACATGAAGACTTTTGCCACGACGACTTCATCCGCCAGCGCCAGACTTTTCGCCAATTCATTTTGCAGAACGTTGCGTCGCATAGTGTTCGAGCGCGGCTCGAGGATTGCCCACAAACGTGCGCCCGGATAGTTCGAACGCAGAGCGGTGAGCGTACCCGCGATTGCCGTCGGGTGATGCGCAAAGTCATCGATGATGGTAATGCCATTCACCCTGGCGCGGACCTCAAGGCGCCGCTTCACACTTTTGAAGGTCTTCAGCGCGGCCGAGATCTCTTCCCGCGATATGCCGCATCCGGCAGCCATCGCGGTCGCAGCAGTTGCGTTCCATACGTTGTACTCGCCCGCCACTGCGTATTCGAAATCCCCCCACTGCTTTCCCTCCCGGCGAAGCGACCATGTGGTTCGTCCGGGTTCCAGATGCAGGTTGGCGATTTGCCAGTTTGCGTTTGTGCCGGATCCATATCGTTCCACCGGGCAGAACGCGCGGGCAAGACAACGGTCGAGACTCTCTCCGGTATCGAACGCGATAATGCGGCCGCGGCGCGGCACCAGATTCACCAGACGCTTGAACGCAGTTTCCACGGCATCCAGGTCTTTATAGATATCCGCGTGATCAAATTCAACCGAGGTCAGGATGACAGAGTCTGGAAAGTAATGCAGGAACTTCGGGCCCTTGTCGAAGAAAGCCGTGTCGTATTCGTCGCCCTCAAGGATGAAGTGCTTGCCCTGACCGAGTCGAAAACTGCTGCCAAAGTTTTCTGCGATGCCGCCGATCAGGAAAGAGGGCTGCAGCCCCGCAGTGTGAAAAATCCACGCCAGCATGGAGGTCGTGGTTGTCTTGCCATGCGTGCCCGCAACCACCAGCACTTCTTTGCCGCGCAGAAATTCATCATGAAGAACTTGCGGCAGCGAACAAAACGGGATGCGCTGATCGAGAACGTGTTCCAGTTCCACGTTGCCGCGCGAGATGGCATTGCCCACCACCACCAGGTCGGGTTGCGGTTGCAGGTTCTGCACCGCAAACGGCTGGGCCAACGGAATATCGAGTGATGCCAGAAAGTCCGACATCGGCGGATACGCGGCTGCGTCGGAACCAGTGACGCGAAAGCCACGCTGCTGCAGCATCCCGGCCAGCGAGGCCATCGCTGTGCCGCAGATCCCAATCAGGTGGATGTGTTTGTTTCCGGTCATGATTTGATGTGCGCCACCCGCGATCCTAAGTGCGACGATGTTACTGTCGGAGTCGTCGCTGATTCCAGAATCCGAAGGCTTCCTTCTCTTTTGCCCACATTGAGTGCCGCACGCACTCCTAAGGGAAGAGTGATGTTGCGGCGCGAGACGTGGCCAGAACGCAGTCCATACGCCACCGGCATTCCCAAGTCTCCGACCAGCCGCAACACGACTTCTTCCAAAGTGTAATCCTGGTCGTTGTTTTGCACGCACTCCAGCATCTCGCCGAATACGATGCCGCAAACGTCTGCCAACTTGCCCGCCAATTTCAACTGCATTAGCATGCGATCGATCTGGTAAGGCTTCGCGGCTACGTCTTCAATAAACAATATCGTCCCTTCCGTGTGGATTTCATAAGGCGTGCCCAACGATGCTGCCAGCATCGACAGACAGCCGCCATAGAGAATTCCTTCAGCCGAACCGGCCACTAGAGGCTTCGCTCCCGATTCCGGTCCGAAGTCTATCTTCCACTCTGAAGCTCCGCTGAGCGCGGCTTCCCACGTGGGCAGCTCGACCCCGTCGGAATGGGCGAAATCCCTTGTGACCATCGGACCGTGGAAGGTCACGAGCCCTGTGGAATCTGAAATATAAGTCAGCAGTGAGGTGACGTCGCTGTAGCCCACGAAAATCTTAGGATGCGCTTTGATTTTGTCGAGATTGAGAGCGTTGAGCAGATAATTCGCGCCGTATCCGCCGCGAGCGCAAACAATCGCCCGGACGTCATCTCGGGTGAACATTTCCTCCAGTTCACGGGCCCGGCGATCTGCGGAGCCGGCGAAGTAGAGACTCTTTTCCGTGATGGAGTCGAGATAAAAGGGCTTGTATCCGAATTTCTCAAGCGCCTTGCAGCCGACATCAAGCGGTTCCCATTTGATATTGCTGGCGGGAGCGATGATTCCGACGGTGTCGCCCGGTTGAAGCGCAGGCGGCTTGATGCGCGGGATGGATGGGCTCGACGGCATCGGGATCAACGTGAAACAGCCATATTCGGACTGTCAATCTTAACCGAATATCGGCAGCGGCTGGGCCTCAAGCGGAGTTTTGCCAAATCAGAGGTAACGAACCCCAAACAGGGCGCAAACTCGGAGTGTGTCTCGAATTCCGGTATTTTACAAACCTTTTACAAACGTCGAACGAAAAGTGGCATACATTGTGTACCGTGATCGAAGCCGTCGCCTCAGTGCACGAGATTGCATGGATTCCTGCCCTGGTCTGTGCTGGCTTGAAACACAATTCCGGCGATTTCATGGAGGACGATATGAAGCGATTAGCGCGTCCGTTCTCGACTGCCCATCTATCCGGGGCACTCGATCACCGGCTCAATCTCTATTCATTGGCCGCCAGCGCGGCTGGCGTGAGTCTGTTGGCCCTGTCGTCTCCAGCTCAAGCCAGGATTGTGTTCACCCCCGCCCACATTAGGCTCACTCCCAACCACAAATTAGCAATCGATCTAAATCACGACGGCGTCAAGGATTTCGAGCTCGTCGACACACCGGCGGGCTCTTTCGAGTCCCTGGCTATTCATCCCTTACAGGTTGGAAACGCATTGGCCCAGGCGAACGGGGACTGTAACCCTTCGGTAGGGGTTGCTGCGCTGAAGGCCGGGGTGCCGATTGGTAAGGGGCAGATATTCTCAAAGAACCTCTATTGCATGGCGCAATATATTGGCGCCGACGGCGGTTCACTAGGCCCATGGGCGGGCGGCATTGCCCACCGCTATGTGGGTGCCCGGTTCATGATTAAGGGTAAAGCGCACTTCGGGTGGATACGCCTCAGCGTTAGTCGCGCACCTTTCGTCGCCCACATGACCGGCTATGCTTATGAAACGATACCAAACAAACCGATCATTGCCGGAAAGACGAACGGCCCCGAGCAAGTAGCGGGAATTCCTGCCAAGTCGGATGAGCAAACTGCCAGTCTGGGGATGCTGGCCATGGGATCTTCCGGCCTTTCGATCTGGCGGCGAAAAAAGGTGGACGGAACCGAGGGTTGATTCAAGGAACGAGCGATCGGACAACGGGCGAAAACCCTTAAACAAAAAACTCGCCGCGACAAACCAGCTCGGCTGTGCCCCGAAGGAATACTTGCTCCTCCCAGCGTACCGTTTGCACTCCTCCGGGCGCGTGCACTCGCAACGGCGACTCGGCCTTTTTTGCGACGATGGCTGCGACCGCTGCTGCGCATGACCCGGTCCCCGAGGATTGGGTCTCGCCAACTCCGCGCTCGAAGAATTTGGCCTCGATATTTCCCTTATCTAGTGGCTTTACTGGCTCAACGTTAATCCCATGCTTGAAATTGTGATGGCGCCCGATCTCAGCTGCCTCCGCCTGCCAGTTCGGAGCAAATTCCTTCACAAAGATCACGTAGTGCGGGTTGCCCATTGAGACCGGAATACCACACACTTCCCGAGAGGTTAGTTGAATGACGAGTTCCGGGCCTACCTCGGGCTCGCCCATGGAAATCTCAAACTCATATTGCGTTTCGTTGCGCGAAGTGAAAGTGCAGGTCTTCAGACCGGCGCCGGTGCGTATCACAACTCTTTCTCTGGCTCGCTGGGAGTACAGGTAGGCGGCGACGCAACGGGTCCCATTGCCGGAGATTTCCGCCTCGGATCCGTCGGCGTTGAATAAACGTGCCTGCACATCGGCATCTTCCGCTGGAAACAACCACTCCACGCCGTCGGCGCCTACTCCTTGATGCCGTTCGCAGATGCGCTGGCTAAACCCAGCCAGATCGGATGAGGCATGAATACCATCGATGATCAGGAAATCATTTCCGCAGGCGCTCGCCTTGACGAAAGGAGTAACGGTCGCCGGCGAACTCATTCGATGTTTACCGGACCCAGCCAGGTCGCACTTTCAAAAACAGGGGATTGTTTCAGCAGTTGCAGAACCTGGCGCTGATCCTTGCGCGTTGCCTCCAGTTCAAAGTGAACTCGCACATGTTGCGGGGTCGGAGCAACCTGCACGTCGTCCATCATGGCGTGAACGCTTTCCAGAACCCGGTTTATTTCAAGGGTGATTTCGTCTGCGTTACGGCCAGCCACTTCATAACCATGGACCGCCGTTTTCAAACCAAATCTTTCTTCCGCGTGCCCCAACAAATAGAGGCAAAGCAAAATGAGTCCCGTGGAAAAAATCGAGGTGAGATAGAGTCCTCCACCAACCGCCATGCCGACGGAAGCCACAACGAAGATCGTGGCCGCTGTAGTTAATCCGGTAACCAGCTTGTCGCGAGAGTGAAGGATGGAACCGGCTCCGATAAATCCAATTCCTGGAATGATCTGCGCCGCAATGCGGGTGTGATCTCCGATGTGCTCGACGGCGAGCGTGTCCGAAAGCAGCGTGTACATCGCTGCGCCCATGCAGATAAAAAGATTGGTTCGTAGTCCGGCTGGGCGATGCTTCAGTTGGCGCTCCAACCCGATCAGACCACCCAGAATCGCCGCCAGAACCAGGCGCGTGATCGAGACCCCGACAATGGAGGTCATCTCATTCTGGAGGAGGTCGTAAGCGTGCTGCACTGTCGGCATAAAGATGTGA
>Ga0209275_10000332_pt1 | contig 17759 bp, 14 predicted proteins | sample HubBroMetageREF2_FD_188344 | JGI IMG/M metagenome (GOLD analysis project Ga0209275, IMG submission 188344) | Reference soil microbial communities from the Hubbard Brook experimental Forest, New Hampshire, USA - Hubbard Brook CCASE Soil... | ecosystem: Environmental > Terrestrial > Soil >... | reverse complement strand
CGCCCACGCCCACGATCCGCGCCGGCTGTTCGCGCTTCAGCCGCTTGGCCTCCCCCAGGTGGGCGAGGAAGCGGCTGTCCGCCGTCTCCCGGATCGAGCACGTGTTGAACAGGATCACGTCGGCCTATGAGCGCTCGAGCGCCTGCGTGTAGCCGAGCGACTCGAGCATGCCCTTCATGCGCTCGGAGTCGTGCTCGTTCATCTGGCATCCAAACGTCGTCAGGTGGTAGCGCTTCATCGCAACAGCGTATACGCCGCAGGCGCCCGGTTCGAGCGCAAGACCTCGTGCAGACAGACAAGCCGCTGCAGAAATGCGTGCAACGGACGATACATGCCTAAAGCGTCCCTAAGAGATCACCGATGCCCCCGCGACGGACACAGGGAGTGTCCACTATCCCAAAGGGGGCCCGAAGTGAAAATGCGTATTGGCAAGCGAACCTTCGCTAGCCGGAAGCGAAACATAGCGGGCCTGTGCGCATTCGTGCTCGCAGGCGTGATCGGCGTGGGCGCATACGCGTTCACGGCAAGCAACACCGTTCCGGCGCAGGCTGCCGGTGGCGGCACCAACGCAGTCAGCGGTTACACAGAGACAGGTGTCAGCTACACCTGGTCGCTGACCGGTGAATTCATTACCGAAGCGCACATCGTTCTCACGGGTGTTGAAAAACTCGAGCCGAGTGACGTCGCGGTCGCGCTGAGCAAGGAAGAAAAACCAGGAGCCGGAGAATGGGTCGACTGCCCCTCCACTGGCTACACGAAAATAAGCGTAACCGAAACCGAAGTCGTCTGCAAGTTCAAGGGCGGCGAAGGTGCATGGGAAAACGCCACCACACCGGCGACCAACAAATTCGCCACGAATGGTGTACCTAACGTCCAGGGCAAAACGCCTGACGAAGAGGGTATCCAGCTGAGCATCTCTGCAGTAAGCGAAGGCAAGGTCATCATCGAACCGTAAGTAGAAGGACGTTTGGGTACAGAGGGCGGCCGGCGTGCCGGCCGCCCTCTGGCCTACTACCCCACGGACGGGCGCCCGCCAACTCCAAGCCATGCGACGCCACCCGCTCAAAAAACTTCTCGCCGTCACCCTGGGACTCATCGTCCTGGGGTCCCTGTGGTTCTACTTCGCCCCGGCCCCACTCGGCGGCTCGACGACCTACGTCGTCACTCACGGGGTCAGCATGGAGCCTCATTTTCACACAGGTGACCTTGCGATCGTGCGTAGCCAGAGCAGCTACCACGTCGGTGAAGTCGTCGCCTACCACAACAAGGAGCTGCACACGATCGTGCTGCACCGGATCATCGGGCGCGACGGCAACCGCTACATATTCAAGGGCGACAACAATGACTTCATCGACTTCGAACACCCTGCCGCCAGCCAGCTGATCGGCGCCCTGTGGCTGCACATCCCCGGCGCGGGCGCGACCCTGCAGTCGATCCGCTCGCCCGCACTGGTCGGGATCCTCGTGGGCGCCGGGCTGCTGCTGTCCATGGGCGGAGTGTTCGTGCGCCGCCGCCGACTCAGGCGCAGGCAGAGGCGTGCCGGTCAAAGCCACGAGCACGGACACATTCACTCGCCAATGCCTGCTGGGGATTCCGTAACGATGATCCTCGCGTTCGGGCTGATCGCGCTGCTCCCATTCGTCATGCTCGCTGTGCTCGCGTTCACGCGCCCATCGACGAAGCTCCACGCTGTCCCGGTGCCCTATAAGCAGAGCGGCAGGTTCTCCTATTCCGCCAACGCAACCCCGGGACCCGCCTACCCTGCCGACCGCGCCGTGACCGGCGACCCGCTCTTCACCCGTGTCCTCAACGAAGTGAACCTTCGCTTCGGCTATCTGTTCGCGAGCGCCGCCAAGCACTCGCTGAGCGGCAAGGCGTCGCTGTCCGCGACCCTGACCTCGACGAGCGGCTGGAACACGACGTTCCCACTGGGGTCAACCACATACTTCCGAGGCGACCACGGTGGCGTCTCGGCGACACTCAACCTATCCTCGCTGCAAGCGTTGATCCAAAGTGTGGAAAAAACAACGAAGGTGAGCGGCAGCTACACGCTGGCGATCGTCCCGCACGTGAGCGTCACAGGAAACCTGGACCACCTACCGCTGAGCACCACGTTCTCGCCGCTTCTCGAATTCTCTGTGAGCGAACTAGAGGTTAAGCCGACCCTTGGGGGTGGCGCGAGCTCCGCCACGACAGCTCTGTCCACGGCGACCGCCTTCACACCCTCGGCCAGCAGCTCCGTGCCATCCAAGGGCTACCAGCCGCTGTTTCTCTCCTTCAAGCTCGCGAGACTGTCGGTCGCGACGGCGCGCTCGATCGCGCTGATCGGAATCGCGATCGTGATCGCCAGCCTGGTCGCGATGCTAGCGCTCCTACGTCTACGCGTGCTTCCTCGCGACGAGGCGACCAGCATTCGTGCGCGCTACGGCCACATGATCATCCCCGTTGGCCACATCACACAGCCATCCGCAACGTCGGTGATCGATGTCGCGGACATGGAGGCCCTCGTCCACGTCGCCGAACACTACGATCGTTCGATCCTGCATGAGACGGGCGCGGGCGGCGAAGCCTTTTGGGTGAGCGACGAGAGCGGACAGTTTCGCTACGCAATCGGCGCACCGGCGTTGATCGCCGATCAGCCTGCCGTTGCCAGCGAGAGCGAGCAATCCACCTACACGGTCAGCGCACCCGCGTCCATTGCAGCCCAGCAGGTTGCCGCCGCCGGGAGCGCGCAGCCTGATTACACGTTCAGCTCACCAGAGCTGAACATGCATCAGCCGGTTGCCGAGCCGCGCACTCTGGAGTTCCCCGCGAGCGAGGTCTACGCCGAGGAGCTCGAGCTGGGCGGGGTGATCTCGGCATTCGAGACGCAACCATCGCCCGAGCCTGTAGCCCCGGAGCCAGTCGTGCACGGTGGCTGGCCAACCCCTGAGCCGGCCGCACACAATGGCTGGGCAGCAGCCCCTGAGCCAGTCATACACGAACGATGGACAGCGCGTGATCTAGCGGACGCGCTCACGCAAGACAACCTGAGTTGGCCTGGCGAGGATGAAGCCGCAGATGCTGAACGTACCCGAGCTGGCGCCTTCGCTCGGATCGCCGGGCTGAACTAGCCCTAGGCCGCGGCCACTGCGGGTTCGCTGGCGATCGGGGGCTTCGTCGCATCCTTGTCACGGTCGATTGGCGTCACCAGGTCCTTGCCCAAGCCCAGCGCCTTGTAGATCTTGTCTTCGATCTCCTTCGCCATCGCCGGGTTCTCGTCGAGATAGGCCTTCGCGTTACCGCGACCCTGACCCAGACGGTCGTTGCCGTAGGAGAAGAACGAGCCGGACTTGGAGACGATGCTGTGCTCCAGGCCCAAATCGATCAGGCAGCCAGAAGTGGAGATCCCCTTGCCAAACTCGATGTCGAACTCGGCCTGGCGGAAGGGCGCGGCGACCTTGTTCTTGACGACCTTCACACGCACACGGTTGCCGACCGCCTCGGTGCCATCCTTCAATGTCTCGATGCGCCGAATGTCGAGACGTTGAGACGCATAGAACTTCAGCGCGCGTCCACCCGGCTGGGTCTCCGGAGACCCGAACATCACGCCGACCTTTTCGCGGATCTGGTTGGTGAGGATGCAGAGCGTCTGAGTGCGGTTCAGGTTGCCCGCCAGCTTGCGCATCGCCTGGGACATCATGCGTGCCTGCGCACCGACGGTCTGATCGCCCATCTGTCCCTCCAACTCCACCCGCGGCGTGAGTGCCGCGACCGAGTCGATCGCCACCACGTCGACAGCGCCAGAGCGCACGAGCATGTCGGCGATCTCCAGCGCCTGCTCACCGTAATCGGGCTGAGAGACGAGCAACTCGTCGATGTCGACGCCGATCTCCTTTGCATAGAGCGGATCCATCGCATGCTCGGCGTCGATGAACGCGCACACGCCGCCGAGCTTCTGCGCCTCGGCAAGCACGTGATAGATCATCGTCGTCTTACCCGATGACTCGGGGCCGAACACCTCTACGATTCGCCCGCGGGGAACGCCACCGATCCCGAGCGCCAGATCCAACGAGAGCGCTCCCGTTGGAATCGCGTCACAGCGCACCTGTGCACCCTCGTCGCCCATCCTCATGACCGAGCCCTTGCCGAACTCGCGCTCGATCTGCGTGAGCGCACCCTGAAGCGCAGCATCACGCGCCTTGGCGGCCTTCTCCTGGTCGGTCACAGGCATGGTCTGACTCCTCGGTTCGAAATGGAGAGGACAAGCTAGTGCCCAGCGCGGACGGAACAGCTGTTCGTATTCCCCACTTCGTCCAAAGACCGTGCACACGCTCGCGCCAGAGCGGCACGACGACGATGAGCCAGCAGATCTCCACCACCCCCAGCCGCCGATCGCCTTGCTCATCAACACATCCACCCGACGCTTCGCCTCGACCGTCACGTTCGCCGTGTTCCTGGCCGTGCTCGTGGCAGCGCTGCTTGGGCCCTCGCAGACGCTCGCGCAGACGCACAAGATCGCCTGCTCGCACGCCAGGGCAAAGCGCCGCACACACGTGTGCACGCAGCTCTCGCGCAAGGGCAAGACGCGCCATGCGAGCAGGCATCCAGGCAAGCACTCACTCGCCCAGGGTCCCAGCGAGACCGTCCCCGCACTCACCGCGGCATCCTGCGAAGACGGCAGCGCGCCGGCACGGGAAAGCAACGGCTCCTTCTCCTGCGCTGACGGCTCCGAACCGGAATGCGAAAACGGCGCGACCCCAGCGCGCTCGGGCAACGGCAAGAGCCTCCTGTGTCCTGTCATCGGCGAAGACGAATCGGAATCCGAAGCGGAATGCGAAGAAGGCCTCGCCGCCGTCTGCGCCCAGGGCACGCTCCCTGGCTCTGACGAACAGGCCTGCGAAGTCTCCTCGAGCGCCGACTCGAGCTTCATCTGCGAACAAAGCTGATCGCGCACAGCTCAGCGCGCGGCCGGCATGAGCGCGCGGCGCAGGAGGTGCATCGCGATCGTGGTGGCCCGCTCGCGCACGTCGGCTCGGCCACCGGGGAGGTTGATCGAACGGGTGACCGGCTCGCCCCCGTCCAGCGTCACGCTCAGCCACACGAGGCCCACGGGCTTTTGCTCAGTGCCGCCGCCAGGCCCAGCCACACCGGTGATCCCCACACCGACGTCCGCGTCCAGAGCCGCCCTGGCGCCATCCGCCAGCGCATGAGCGACCTCCGCCGAGACCGCCCCGTGTGTCTCGATCAGCTCACGCGCCACCCCCACCTGAGCGATCTTTGCCTCATTCGAGTACGCGACGATCGCGCCGCGGAAGTAAGCGGAGGCGCCCGGGCGCTCGGTCAATCGTGCCGCCAGCAGGCCACCGGTACACGACTCGGCGGTAGCGATCGTGCGTGACGGACGCGAGCCATCTCCCCGCAAGAGCGCCGCCACCTGCTCGTCAACGGTGCTGCCGTCGCGCGAGAACAACGTGTCGGCGTGACGCCTGGCTATCACCGCCACAAACGCGTCGTAGACATCCTGCGCATCGGGCTCGTAACGAGTCACGACCTCGACCTCGCCGCGTTTCAGGCACGTCGTGACCTCCAGCTTGGCAAGCTCGACACCCTCGCGCTCGGCCGCACGCAGGGTCTCGGCGATCTCCGACTCGGGTATCCCGAACAGGCGCATAGTGTGTTGCACGTACACGCTCGCCCCCGCGAGCGCGGCTTGAAGCGCCTCGGTCTCGAGCGCTCGAGCCCACATCGGCTGCAGCTCGCGCGGTGGGCCTGGCAGCACAACGACCGTCGGTGCCTGGCTGGGAGACGAGCTGGCAGGCGGGACGACCAGCCCCGGCGCGGTACCGACCGGCTCGAGAATGCTGGCGCCGCGTGGGATCGTCGCCTGCTTGCGGTTGGCCGCGGCGATCGCCTCGGGGTCGATGTTCGGCCAGCGCTTCATCAGCGGCGCCACGATTTGCGCGATCCGGCCGGCCAGAGCCTCGTCGAGCACCATCTCGCGACCTTGAAAAGAACCGACGACCTCGGCGGTCAGGTCATCCGCCGTCGGCCCAAGCCCACCGCTGGTGAGCACGACGTCCATGCCGTGCTCGGCCATGAAAGCGAGCGCCGCGCGCATGTCTTGCGGCCGATCGCCCACGATCGTCGTATAGGCGAGATCGACGCCCAGCTCGCGCAGCCGTTCGGCCAGCCATGGCCCGTTGCGGTCGCTGACCCTGCCGGTCAGCACCTCGGTGCCGGTCACGACTATGCCGGCGCGCGCGCTCACGTGCAGGTCGGCAGCCGCCCCGCCGTCAGCGGCCGGCGACCGTATGCCTTGGTGATCGAGTATCCGATTGCTTGGCTGGATGGCGCGACAGTCCGCGGAATGCCATCCACATACATAGTCACCGAACTGTTGCCAAGAGTGATCTCGAAGCGTTTGGCGTGATAGGTCGGCGTACTTTCGCCGGGCTGCAGGTCAACGCCTGGGATCAGCTTGCGCCCACCATCGCCGATCAGGCAGACATAGACCGGACCGGTCGGCTTCAGCGTGAGCGCCACAACAGCCGATGGCGAGACGACGCGGCGGCGTGCTACGCCGGTGTGGCGCTTGGAGCGCGATGCTGTGCTGTGCGTCCGAGCCGTGCCCGAGGTTCCGGTCGGGCTGTTGGAGGATTTTCCGCCGGTGACGAGCAGCACGATCAACGCGACGATGACCACGCCGATGGCCCCCACGGTGATCATGTAGGCGCGCGAAGGTCCCGTGTCGCTCGCCGAGCGCCCTGTCCGTCCCGCGCGTGGGGGCGTGCGTCTGCTCTGCGGTGTGGAGACGATCGGCTCGAGCATCGCCTCGCTCGGGTGCTCGTGCTGCAGCCGATACTCCTCCACGAGTGCCTTGCCGTCCAAACCCAGGGCCTGCGCGTAGGTCCGCAGGAAGCTCTTCACAAACGTCGGCCCCGGCAACAGGCCCCACTCTTCGTTCTCGAGCGCCCGCAGATACTTGGCCCGGATCTTTGTCTGGGCCTCGATCTCCGAGACGTCTATGCGTGCCCGCATACGCGCCTCGCGTAGCGTTGCTCCGATCTCCGGCATATCAAACCAAGAGGCTAGTCGTTGACAGCGGTTGCAGACTCGGTGGGTCGGGATTCCAATCCCGCGAGCACCCTCGGCAGATCGGCCTCGGTGACCAGCACCTGCCTGGGCTTGGAGCCTTCGTAACCGGAGATCACGCCACGTCGCTCGAGCATGTCGATCATCCTGCCTGCTCGCGTATAGCCCAGACGCAGGCGGCGCTGCAGCATCGAAGTGGATGCCGTCTGCATCTCGGCGACGAGACGGATCGCATCGGTGAGCAGCGGATCCTCATCCGGGTCGAACCCGTCGGGGCCTCTATCGGAGCCCTCCCCCGCCTCCGGCTCGACCTCCTCGAGCAGCTCTTCGCGTAGTTCCGGCTCGCCCTGGCGGCGCCAGCCCTCAGTCAGCTTGGCGATCTGCGCCTCGTCGATGTAGGCGCCCTGGATGCGCTGCAGGCGTGAGCTGCCGACCGGGCTGAACAGCATGTCGCCCTGCCCCAGCAGCGACTCGGCGCCGTTCTGGTCGAGGATCACGCGCGAGTCCGTCTGCGAGGAGACCGCAAAGGCGATCCGCGAGGGCACGTTGGCCTTGATCATGCCGGTGATCACGTCCACCCGCGGGCTCTGCGTCGCCAGCACCAGATGGATGCCGACGGCGCGCGCCTTCTGCGCGAGGCGGATGATCGAGTCCTCCACATCGGCGGGAGCCACCATCATCAGGTCCGCGAGCTCGTCGATCACACAGAGGATGTAAGGCAGTGGCGCTTCGCCGCGCTTGGCGCGTGCCTTGTTGAGCTCGATCAAGCTGCGTGTGCGCGCCAGCGACATGATCCCGTAGCGCTGCTCCATCTCCTTGACGAGGTTCTGCAGTGCATTGGCCGCCATCCGCGGGCTCGTGATCACCGGGGTGAGCAGATGCGGGATCGACTCGTAGTGGTTGAGCTCCACCTGCTTGGGGTCGACCAGCACGAGGCGCACCTCGTGTGGTGTGGCGCGCATCAGAACGCTCGAGAGCATCGCGTTGATCGCGCCCGACTTGCCGGCGCCGGTCGTGCCGGCGACGAGGATGTGCGGCATCTTCGCGAGGTCCGCGCCGATTGCCTTGCCGGCGACGTCCTTCCCCAGCCAGACCGTGAGCGGCGACCAGTCCTTTGGCGGCGCCTGGAAGACGTCGCCCAGCTTGACGATGCGCCGGTGCGCGTTGGGCACCTCCACGCCGACAGCCTGCTTGCCGGGGATCGGCGCGAGGATGCGGATGTCGGTGGCGGCGAGCGCGTAGGCAAGGTCATCCTTGAGCTGGGCGACCTTCGCAACCTTGGTGCCGGGCGCCAAACGTAGCTCGTAGCGAGTGATGTGCGGTCCGGCAACCGTGCCGATCACCTTGGCCTCCACGCCGAAGTGCCCGAGCGCTTCGACCAGGTTGGTGGCGATGCGCTCCTGACCGGCGGTGTCAGGGCGAAGATGCTCGGCGCTCGAGCGGCTCAAGAGCCGTGACGCGTCCGGCAGCTCCCACACGTAGTCGGGGTCGTCGGTGACCGACCCGCGCAGCCGGCCCTGCGGAGTCAGTTGATCGGGGCTCAGCCCGTCGGGGTCCGCGTGTGCCACACCGGCGATCTCCTCGACCTCCGATTGCGCATCGTGCTCGGGGTCGAAGTCGGGCTCGCCATCCTCAGCGAGGGCCGCGTCCGGCACCTGCACCGCTTCGGCGGGCTCGTCCTCGCGCCAGTCTCGCGACGGCGCCTCAACGTGCGTGGCACGCACGATCAGCTCCTCTGGCGAGGGCTCGGGTGGCTGCATGTGATGCTCGGCCAGCAGCTCGTCGTCCAACACCCCGGCGCGTGGCCGCGCACGACCCTCCCCGCGCTCGTCCACCCGGCGCTCGCCCAGCGCACGCACCATCCGTGTCGAGTCGACCAAGCCGTTGCCGGTCGCGCGAATAACGCTCGCGATCGAAGCGCCGGTCAAGAGAATCGCGCCGGTCAGCAGCAAAAAGATCGCAAGGATGTCGACGCCAACGCTTTGCACGAGCCGATGGGTGAGCTCGTACAGCGCCTGCCCAGCAATCCCGCCGTGCGTCTGCAGGTGCGCGGACGTCCAAGCGGGTGCGCCCTGCGGTGAGCCCGCGCTCAGCCCGAGCATGCCGGCGGCGAGGGCAAGCGTCACAGCGGCGAACACGCATAGCGCGCCGGTACGCAGGGGGCGCAACGCCGGCAGCACCGGGCGCAACAAGAGCGCTGCCCCGCCAACGCCCAGGGCCACTGGAGTGAGCACACGCGCGCGGCCAAGCGTCCAGCCGAGAGCCACTGCCACACCGTGACCCGCGCGTCCACCGTTCCAGCCACCGTAGAAGATGAAGCCCATGAACACGCCGCTGGCAACCAGCGCCAGGCCAAGCACGTCGCGCTGGCGCTGCTCGAGGACCGGTAGGCGCGGCAGACCCGCGGCTAGTAGCGACGCCAGGTTGGGAACCTCGCGCCGGCGCCGGCGCCGAGCGGGGGCGCGTTTGCGCGCGCTGGGGCGTGCAGTGGGCTTGCTCGGAGCAGCGCGCTTGCGTGTGCCCCTCGGGGTGCGAGTGCCAGCCATCGAGCGCAACTTCGACACCAGAGCCCCAGAACCTCCCTCGGGCCCTTACCATCGCTTTACACGCTGGCACTTACATAAAGACCATGAACGACTTCTCACGCGCACCACGCGTCCTCGTAGTGGAGGACGACGAGGACATCGCTCAAGCACTCCAGCGTTCGCTGCGCATGGAGGGATATGAGGTCAGGACCGCAGCCGACGGCCACACTGCGCTCGAGCAGGGTCATACGTTCGCCCCGGACCTGGTGATCCTCGACCTCGGCCTGCCTGGGATCGACGGCCTGGAGGTCGCGCGCGAGCTACGCGCCGGCGACGACATCCCGATTCTGATCCTCACCGCCCGCGACGCGCTGGAGTCGCGTGTGGAGGGGCTGGACGCCGGCGCCGATGACTATCTGGTCAAGCCATTTGAGCGCCAGGAGCTGCTGGCGCGCATGCGGGCCTTGCTGCGTCGGCGCCCGCCGCGCGGCTCGGCGCCGCTGCGCGTCGGCGACCTGGCGCTGAATGCCGACACGCACGAGGTCACCCGCGGCGAGCGCGCGATCGAGCTCACCCAGCGCGAGTTCGAGCTGCTGGAGTACCTGATGCGCAATGAGCGCATCGTCATCTCCCGTCAGCGCCTGCTCGATGAGGTATGGGGCTATGACCCGTTCTCCACGACGAACACAATCGAGGTGTTCGTTTCCAACCTGCGGCGCAAGCTGGAGGCCGACAGCGAGCCCCGCCTCCTGCACACCATCAGGGGAGCCGGCTACGTCCTCCGCGCTTAAGAAGGCCCTCGAACTCCGGCTTCCCCTCCCCCTCGCGGTGAAGCGCGCGAGCACGCGCGTATCCACCAGCTTCGACCGGTTGCCGATCAGGGTGCGACTGGCGGGCGTCTCGGCACTGTTGACGTTCGTGATCCTGTGCGCGTTCGCGCTTGCGATCGGGTCGCTGACAGTCGAGCGTATCCGTTCAGATTTCAATCGTCAGGTCGAAGACACTGCTGAACAGCTGCCATCGACGCTGGCGATCACGGTCTATCCGCTGAAGATCGAACCGGCGCTGAGCGATTTCGCCAACTCAGACGATCACGCGGCCATCAGGATCGTCACGCTCGACGGGACGGTGATCGACCAGTCTCCCGCGGATGCTCCGCCATTCGGGCCGCCGAGCGAGACCGAGAAGACCGTCCACGGCTACCGTGTGGTCAGCCGCCCAGCGGTGGTGCACCTGATCGAAGGCGGCGCCCGCCGAGGCGAGGTGATCATCGAGTACGGCCACCGCGTATCCGACACCGAGGCGACGGTCAAGCGCGTGGAGCTGTTCCTTGTGCTGGGCGTGCTCGCCGGCAGCCTGCTGGCGCTGTTCGCGGGGATGGCGATCGCGCGGCGGGCAATGGCACCGATCGCGCTGCTGACCTCGACCGCTGCTGAAATCACGCGGACCCGCGATCCATCTGGCGGCGTGCCGCAGTCACAGGCCGACGATGAGGTCGCGGAGCTGGCGCGCACGCTGGAGGGCATGCTCCGCGAGCTCGACGCCGCCCGCGGGGAGACCGAGTCGATGCTCGTTCGCCAGCGCCAATTCGTGGCTGATGCCTCACACGAGCTGCGCACGCCGCTAACCAGCGTGCTGGCAAACCTCGAGCTGCTGGCCGAATCACTGCACGGCGACCAGGGCGAGGCGGCACGCTCGGCCCTGCGCTCCTCACAGCGGATGCGCCGCCTGGTGGGCGACCTGCTACTGCTTGCGCGCACCGACGCCGCCCGCGTGATCGCACGCAAGCCCTGCGACCTCGCACAGATCGTCGTCGAGGCCGCGGGCGAGCTTGGCTCGGTGAGCGGCGCTCACGACATCTCGCTCGACATTCACCCGGCGATGGTGATGGGCGCGAGCGACGAGCTTCACCGTCTCACGATCAACCTGCTGGAGAATGCCCTGCGTCACACGCCACCGGGGACCGCCATCCGCGTCTGGACTGGCACGACGGCTACAGGGAACGTCGAGCTGGTGGTCGAGGACAACGGTCCAGGGGTGGCACCCGAGCTTGCCTGCAACCTGTTCGAGCGCTTCGTACGCGGTGCGGGCGACCGCGGTGGCTCCTTCGGTCTCGGCCTCGCGATCGTGCAGGCGGTAGCCGTCTCTCACGGCGGCAGCGTCACGCTCGAGGCACGCGAGAGCACACAGCTGCCGGGTAGCACAGGGGCCCGCTTCGTGGTGAGGCTGCCCGTCTACTCAAACCTCGACGACGACGGGCAGCACCATCGGCCGTCGCTTGAGACGGTCATAGACTAGCTTCGCCAGATCGTCGTGCAGCACCTGCTGGAGCAGGTCGACCTCACGGATCTCCTCGCCTGCGGCGCGGCTCAACGACTGCTCGACGGTCAAGCGGATCTCCTCCACGAGCTCGTCGGCCTCGTCGAGGAACGGCACGCCGCGGAAGATCACCTCCGGGTCGGCCACAGAGCTGCCATCCTGCTCGGCGATCGTGATCACCACGATGAAGATGCCGTCGGCCGAGAGCATGCGCCGGTCGCGCAGTGCCGCATCCGCCAGCTCGCCGATCTCAACGCCGTCGACGAAGATCATGCCCGCCTGCTCGCGTGTCGCAAAGCGCGCACCGCGCTCGTCGATCTCCAGCGGCAGACCGTTATCGCCTTGGAAGATGTCGCGTGGCGGCACACCAACGGCCTCAGCTAGCTGGGCGTGCAAACGCAGGCGCTTGAAGTCCCCGTGAAAGGGCATCACGTAGCGCGGCTTGACGAGGTTCAGCATCAGCTTGACCTCCTCGGCGTAGCCATGTCCGGAGGCGTGCACGGGAGCCTCGCGGGGTGTGATGACGTCACAGCCGATGTGGTAGAGGCGGTCGATCGTCTCGTTGACGGCGCGCTCGTTGCCGGGCACGGGCGTGGCCGAGAACACAACCGTGTCGCCGGACTTCAGCTCCACCTGAGGATGGTCGCGGTAAGCCATCCTGCGCAGCGCTGAGAGCGGCTCGCCTTGAGAGCCGGTCGAGATGATCACGACGCGCTCGTCGGCGAAGTCGCCAATCTCGCGAGGACCGACGAGCATCCCGTCGGGGATCTCGATATGACCGAGCGTGCGACCGATGCCAACGTTCTTGCGCATCGAGCGTCCGACGAGCGCAACCTTGCGATCGAGCGCGTAGGCAGCATCGACGACCTGCTGGACGCGATGGATATTGGAGGCAAAGCTCGTCACGACGATGCGTCCCTCGCAGCGCGCGAACACCTCCTCCAGATGCGGGCCGACCACTGACTCCGACGGCGAGAACCCTGGGCGGTCGACGTTCGTCGAGTCGCCGCACAACAGCAGCACGCCTTCGCGCCCGAGCTCGGCCAGGCGCGAGACGTCCGCCGGTGCACCATCTACGGGCGTCTGATCGAACTTGTAATCGCCGGTGATCAGCACCGTGCCGAGATCCGTCCCGAGGGCGACCGCGCTGGAGTCGGGGATCGAATGCGTCATGTGCACGAGCTCCAACGAGAACGGTCCGAGATCGAAGCTCTCGCCCGGTTCGACCTCGTTGAGCTCGACATCGCGCAGCTTGTGCTCATCGAGCTTGGAACGCGCCATCGCGACGGTCAACGCGCCTGCATACACCGGCGGCTGGGTGGGCGAGCTCCCACCCCCGAGCTCTCGCAGCACCCACGGCAGCGCTCCCAGGTGGTCCTCGTGGCCGTGTGTGACGACAATCGCCTCGATGTCCCTGGCGCGCTCGCGCAGGTAGGAGAAATCGGGCAGCACGAGGTCGATTCCGACCATCTCCGGCGTGGGAAAGCGCAACCCCACATCGACCACGACGATCCGGCCGTCGTACTCGACGACGGTCATGTTCTTGCCGATCTCCCCGAGTCCGCCGAGGGGAAGTACGCGCAGCGATGAACTCACGCGGGCGTGCTCGCTGGCCGATCCGTGATCGGCAGACCGTGACGTTCGAGCATCGAGCGCACGAGCTCTATCTCTTCCTCGGTGGCTTCTACTAGCGGTAGGCGCAGGCCGCCAACGTTATGCCCAAGCATGTTCAGCGCCGCCTTCGTAGGGGTCGGGCTGGCGGTCATGAACAGCGTCTCATAGACGTCGCGCAACGACGCATCGATCTCGCTGCGATGCTCGGGCTCAACCGCCATCCGCCGCATCTCGTTGCCGACGATGTGGCTCGCGACACAGATGCCGCCCGCGCCGCCGATCTCCAGCGTCCGCGCGAGCGAGCTGTCGTCGCCGGCATAGATCGTAAGGCCGTCGATCAGCTGCAGCTCCTCGGCGTTGGCCTGCTTGACGCCCTCGATCCCTTCGATCTGCGCCAGCTCGGCGAGCAGCTCAGGCCCGATGTTCGTGCCGGTGCGGCTGGGGATGTTGTAGAGCAGGATCGGCTTGTCGGTGGCGGCGGCGATCGCTTCGTAGTGGCGCTTCAGGCCGAGCGGGCTGGGCCTGTTGTAGTACGGCGTGACGGAGATCACCGCATCGGCGCCCAGCGCGCTGACGCGTTCGGTCAAGTGCACCGCCTGGCGGGTGTCGTTGGTGCCGGCGCCAGCGACGATCGTCTTACCGGGCGGGCGCTCAGCGACTGCAAGCTCGATCAGACCAAGTTGCTCATCCTCACTCATTGTCGATGCCTCGCCGGTAGTCGCCGCCACGACGAACCCATCGGAGCCGTTCTCGGCCAGGTGGCGCATGAGTGCCACGAAGGACTGCTCGTTGATATGCCCCGCCTCGTCGAAGGGGGTGACGATCGCGGTGAGGATCGTGCCGAGTTCCATGTCTTTCAGTATTCCATGCGCGCGTTCGCTCAGAAGAGCAGATTCTCCAACCCGAGGACGGGGGACTCCTCCAGCGTACCCACGCGGCGCACGGCGAGCAGCACGCCCGGCATGAACGACTCGCGGTTGATCGTGTCGTGGCGAATCGTGAGCGTTTGACCGAGATCCCCGAGGATCACCTCTTGATGGGCGACCAGCCCGGGCAGGCGAACGGAGTGGATCGGCGGCTTCTCACCACCGCTCGCCTGCGCCATCAGCTCAGCCGTCCGCTTGGCCGTCCCACTGGGCGCATCGAGCTTGGCGTCGTGGTGTAGCTCGATGATCTCGGCCTTCTGCATGTGCTGCGCGGCCTGCGCGGCGAAGCGCATCATCAGTACGGCGCCGATGGCGAAGTTGGGGGCGATCAGCACGTTCGCGCGCCGGTCGGTCGTGCTGGTCAAAGCGAGCTCGCGCACCAGCGGCGCCGGATCGAAACCGGTGGTCCCGATCACCACGTGGACGCCACTACGCACGCACGCGAGCGCATTTTCCAGAGCCGTGTCGGGAGTCGTGAAGTCGACCACCACCTCGGCCTGCTCGAGCACATCCGCGAGTGCCGTGTCTAGAAGTGGATCGACGCGGCCGACGAGCTCCATGTCCTCGGCTCCCAGCACGGCATCACAGACCGTCTGGCCCATGCGCCCAGCAGCACCGGAGACGGCAACTTTGATCACTGCGACGCTTCCGAGACAGCTGCCCGCCCCTGTCCGTCAGGGCTCGCGCCGAGCGGCTCGATCGCTGCTAGAAACTCCGCCTCTTGCGGCCCCACGCCGGCAGCTGAGAGCTGGCTCGGCGGGAACAGCTCGGCCGCGAGCGCCCGCACATCGTCGATGTCGACCGCGTCGATGCGCTCGATCATGTCGTTGACCGACAGAATCGGCAACCCATTGAGCACCGAGGCGCCCAGGCGACTCATGCGCGCGCCGGTTGACTCCATCCCGAGCACGACCCGTCCCTTGAGGTTCTCACGTGAGCGCACGAGCTCCTCGTCGCTGGCGGGATCCCTCACACAGCGGGCCAGCTCCGCCGCGACGACGGCGAGCGCCTCCTTGATGTTGTCTGGACGGGTGCCTACGTACAACCCAACATCGCCCGTGTGGGCGTACAGGCTGGAGAAGCAGAACACCGAGTAGGCCAGCCCGCGGCGCTCGCGTACCTCCTGGAACAACCGCGAGGAGGATGTCCCGCCGAGCACGCCCTCGAGCACCCGCAGCGCGAAGCGGCGCTCGTCGTCGCGTGCGATCCCGGCGCCGCCCAGGCAGACGTGGTACTGCTCGGTGTCTTTCTGCAGAAAGACCGCGCGGCGACGGAAGTCCGGTGCGGTGGTTATGACCTCGGGCTCCGCCGCCGACGGCGAATGGCCGTTGACGGTCGACACGGCGGGCGCGGGCACGCCTGGCGCTCGCTGCGCAGCCATCTCCACGAGCTCGTCGTGCTCGAGCGATCCCGCCGCCGCAATGACGACGCTGTCGGGGAGGTAACGCTGTGCGTGGAACGCCGCGAGCTGCTCGCGTGTGACCGCGCGGATCACCTCGGCGGTGCCGATCACCGCGCGACCCAGTGGATGGGAGCCGAAGATCGCTTTGCCGAGCACGTCAAAGACGCGATCCTGAGGATCGTCTTCATACATCGCGATCTCCTCCAACACGACCTCGCGCTCGGCCTCCAGCTCGCCGAAGCGGGGGTTCCAGACCATGTCGCTCATGACGTCGAAGGCGTGCTCGAGATGGCGGTCGAGCACGCGCGTGTACAGCGAAGTGGCTTCCTTGTCGGTTCCCGCGTTGATCTCCGCGCCCATCGCGTCGAAGATCTGGTCGATCTCCTGCGATCCGTAGCGCTCGGTGCCGCGGAACAACATGTGCTCCAGCAGATGCGAGATCCCTGCCTCGCCTTCGTGCTCGGAAACCGAGCCGGTGGCGATCCAGAAGCCGAGCGCCACCGAGCGCACGCCTGGCACGCGCTCGGTGACAACCCTTACACCGCTGTCAAGCGTGGTTATCCGGTGCTCGGCACTCACGCCTGGTGACTCTGTGGTCAATCGCGTCTCTGTGGTCAATCGCGTCCGTGGCGCGGACGCCCAGAGCCGCGCTCGCCTTCGCGCCTACGGCCGCGGTCGGGACGCTCGCGGCCGTTGCTGGAAGAGCGTCCGCCCTCGCGCGGTCCGCGTCCACCGGGTGGCCGGGATCCCGATCCCCCGCCCGTGCCGACGCCAGCCAGCTCCTCGACGGACTTGCCAGCGATGTCCGGGTCCTCGGTCAGGCGCAAGCCGATGCGGCCACGCTCACGGTCGACCTCGACCACGCGGACGTTGACCTCATCGCCCTTGTTGAGAACGTCCTCGACGCTCTCCACGCGTTGTCCGGGTGAGACGTTGGAGATGTGCAGCAGCCCGTCGGTCCCCTTCGCGAGCTCGATGAACGCGCCGAAGGTGGTCGTCTTGACGACCTTGCCGAGATATTCATCGCCGACCTCGACCTCCTTCATCATCATCCGGATGCGCTCGACAAGCGCGTCGCCAAGCTCGCCGTTGGCCGAGTAGATCAGGACCTGACCGTCGTCGTTGACGTCGATCTGGGATTCGAACTCATCGGCGAGGCCCCGGATCGTTTCGCCACCCTTACCGATCAGCAAGCCGATCTGTGACGGGTCGATCTGGATCGTCTGGATGCGCGGCGCGAACTGCGAGAGCTGCTCGCGCGGCGTGCCGATCACATCGGCCATCTTGCCGAGGATGAACGTGCGCGCCTCTTTGGCCTGCGCGAGCGCGTCACGCAGGATCTCGAAGGTGACGCCGGTGATCTTGATGTCCATCTGCAGCGCGGTGATGCCACGCTCGGTGCCGGCGACCTTGAAGTCCATGTCGCCGAGGTGGTCCTCAACGCCGGCGATGTCGGTCAGCACGATGTAGTCATCGCCCTCTTTGATCAGGCCCATGGCGATGCCGGCGACGGGACGCTTGATTGGCACGCCGGCGTCCATTAGCGACAGCGAGGAGCCGCACACCGATGCCATCGAGGAGGAGCCGTTCGACTCGAGGATGTCCGAGACCACGCGGATCGTGTACGGGAAGTCCTCGATCGAAGGCACCATCGGCGCGAGCGCCCGCTCGGCGAGCGCGCCGTGACCAATGTCGCGGCGCTTGACGCCCCCCATGCGGCCGGCCTCCCCGACCGAGAACGGCGGGAAGTTGTAGTGGTGCCAGTAGTACTTTTTGGTCTCCAGGCCGAGTGTGTCCAGGCGCATCTCCTCCTTGAGGGTGCCCAGCGCGGCGACGCTCAACGCCTGCGTCTGCCCGCGCGTGAACAGCGCTGAGCCGTGCGTGCGCGGCGTGACGCCG